>Ga0307499_10000446_pt1 | contig 14679 bp, 11 predicted proteins | sample 13_S_MG_FD_201363 | JGI IMG/M metagenome (GOLD analysis project Ga0307499, IMG submission 201363) | Soil microbial communities from Populus trichocarpa stands in riparian zone in the Pacific Northwest, United States - 13_S | ecosystem: Environmental > Terrestrial > Soil > Riparian zone > Trees... | reverse complement strand
GGGCCGCGGGCGGTCGACGGGATCGACCTGCTGGTCCCGCCCGGTGAGATCTACGGCTTCCTCGGGCCCAACGGCGCCGGCAAGTCGACCACCGTGCTGATGCTGACCACGCTGCTGCCGCCGACCGCGGGCAGCGCCCGGGTCGCCGGCTTCGACATCGTGCGCGAGGGCGGCAAGGTGCGCAGCGCGATCGGCGCCGCGCTGCAGGAGGCGGCACTCGACCCGCTGCTGACCGGGCGCGAGCACATGCGCCTGCAGACCGCGCTGCACGGCATCCCGAAGGCCGAGCGGACCGAGCGCTCCGACGAGCTGCTCGCCCGCGTCGGCCTCTCGGAGGCAGCCGACCGCAAAGTGGGCGGCTACTCGGGCGGGATGAAGCGCCGCCTCGACCTGGCGCTGGCGCTGGCCCACCGGCCGCGCATCCTCTTCCTCGACGAGCCGACCACCGGCCTCGACATCCAGAGCCGCACGGCGCTCTGGGACGAGGTCGCGGGCCTGGCGAAGGAGGGCGTCACGGTCTTCCTCACCACCCAGTACCTCGAGGAGGCCGACGCGCTCGCCGACCGGGTCGGGATCATCGACCACGGCACGATCGTCGCCGAGGGCACCCCGGCCGAGCTGAAGGCGGAGATCGGCCGGCCTACGGTCGAGGCGGTGCCGCACGATGAGGGCGAGCAGCAGCGGGTGGCGGAGGCGCTGCGGCCGTTCGGCGACCGCTGCGGCGCGACGCACCGCGGGGGCGCCTCGGTGCGGCTGGAGGGCGGCGAGTCACAGCTCGCCGACGTCGTCCGCGCGCTCGACGCGGCGGGGATCTCGATCGAGCAGCTGCAGCTGCACGCGCCCTCACTCGACGACGTCTTCCTCGCCAAGACCGGCCGCTCGCTGGAGGGCGCCGGCGAGGACGCCGAGGGCGAGCCGGGGAGCGAGGAAATGGAGGCGGTGGGCGCATCGTGAACGCGGCCCTCCGCACCCAGGTCGGCCAGCTGGCACGGCGCTCGGTGCTGCGCACGATGCGCCAGCCGGGGCAGATAGTGCCGGCGCTGATCTTCCCCCTCTTCCTGCTTGCGGTGAACTCGGGCGGGCTCAAAAGCGCGACCGACCTGCCAGGCTTCCCGACCGACTCCTACCTGACCTTCGCCCTCGCGGTGCCCTTCATGCAGGGGGCGCTGTTCTCGGTGATGAACGCCGGCACCGACCTCGCCCGCGACATCGAGACCGGCTTTCTCAACCGCCTCGCGCTGACGCCGCTGCGCGGCGCGGCGCTGCTCAGCGGCCTGCTCGCCGGCGCCGTCGTGCTCGGCGTGGTGCAGGGCATGGTCTACCTCAGCGTCGGCCTGATCGCCGGCGCCGAACTGGCCGCCGGCGCCGGCGGCGCCCTGGTCCTCGTCGTCCTCTCGGTCTCGGTCACCGTCGCCTTCGGCACGCTCGGCCTCTTCGCCGCCCTGCGCACGGGGAGCGGCGAGGCGGTACAGGGCCTCTTCCCGCTCTTCTTCGTCCTCCTCTTCCTCTCCTCGATGTCGCTGCCACTGAGCCTGCTGCAGACCGACTGGTTCCACGCGGTCGCCAGCGCCAACCCGGTCTCCTACCTGCTGCAGGCCTTCCGCTCGCTGCTGATCGAAGGCTGGAACCTCGGCGACCTCGCGCTCGGCTTCGCGATCGCGGCGGCGATCGGGACGATCGGCATGTACGCAGCGACGCGCACGCTGAAGACGAGGCTGGTGAGGACGTGACCCGCAAGATCGCGCTTGCCGTCGCCTGGCGCAGCATCCACAACTTTCTCTCCAATCCGGCCTTCCTCGCACCGGGGATCCTCTTCCCGCTGTTCTTCTTCACCGCCTTCGCCGGCGGGCTGTCGGCGATCAGCAACACGCCGGGCTTCGAATTCCCCAGCGGCTACACCGCCTTCCAGTTCGTCTTCGTGCTGCTCCAGTCGGCGGCCTTCGGCGGCGTCTTCACCGGCTTCGGCATCGCCCGCGACTTCGAGACCGGCTTCGCCCGCCGCTACCTGCTGGCGGCCAGCGACCGGCGCGGGATCGTCGCCGGCTACGCGCTGGCGGCGCTGGTGCGGTCGCTGATCACCTGGACGATCCTCACCGCGGTGGCGCTGGTCGCCGGCATGGAAGTCGGCGGCGAGGGGGTCGAACTGGTCGGCCTCTACGGCCTCGCCATCCTGGTCAACGCGACGGCGACGATGTGGGCGGCGGGGGTGGCGATGCGGGTGCGCTCGATCCAGGGCGGCCCGCTGATGCAGTTCCCCGTCTTCTTGATCCTCTTCCTCGCCCCGGTCTACGTGCCGCTCTCGCTGCTCAGCGGCTGGATCCACGCCGTCGCCTCGGTCAATCCGGTCACCGCGCTGCTCGAGTCCGGCCGCGGCTTCATCTCCGGCGACCCGACCGCGGTCGCCCTCGCCTTCGCGATCGGCGCCACCCTCCCCGTCCTCTTCGCCCTCTGGGCGAGGGGCGGCCTCAAGCGCGCCGAAGCCGCGGGCTGATCCGACGCCCGCGGCCTTTGGCCCCTACCGGGATCGGTCCTACTCGGAACCCCGGACCAGGCCGATGAGATGGCCCTCGGGATCGGTGAACTGGCCGAGCTCTATCTCGCCCATGATCGTCTCGGGGCCCATGACGCGGGTGCCGCCGAGGCTCTCGGCCTTCTGCAGCGCCTCCTCGACGTCGGGGACGGCGATGTAGAAGGTCACGTGGCCCTCATAGCCATCGGGGCCGGTGGCGACGCCGCCGCCGATGCTGCCCATGTTCGAGGGGTTGTCCTCGCCTTTGACGATTCCGTATTTCATCGGGTTGCCGGCGTCGATGTTCCAACCGAAGAGCTCCGAGTAGTAGCTCTGCAGCTTCTCGCCGTCCTTCCCGATCACCTCGAAATGCACCACCGGCTGTCCCATCTCATCCTCCTTTGACGGGGACGAGCGGACACTTGACCCCCGTAAACGGTGGCAAAGCGTTCACTCGTCCGATTTCAAGTCCTAACCCTCCGAGTAGATCGGCTCGGGGGCGCCGTGCGACTCCTCGCCCTCGCCCGATGCGGCCTCGGCCATCGCCGCCGGGTCGGGCATCGGTTCGGAGCGCAGGACGAAGACCGCGATCGCCAACGCGGCCGCGACGAGGCCCGCCGCGACGAGGTAGGCGAGGTGGAAGCCGCCGTTGAGCGCCGCGTGGACCGAGGCGCCGCCGTCTTCCAGCGTGCTCGTGCGCTCGGCCGCGAGGGTGGCGAGCACGGCGAGACCGATCGCGCCGCCCACCTGGGCGCTCGTGTTGACGACACCCGAGGCCAGGCCGGCCTCTTCCGGCGTCGCCCCCGACATCGCCAGCGTCATCAGCGAGGGGAAGGAGATGCCGATCCCGACCCCGAGCAGGAGCATCGAAGGCAGCAGGTCGGACAGGTACTGGCCGTCGACCGGCGTGCGGGCGAAGAGCAGCAGCGACAGCGCGACCAGGATCATCCCCGGGATCAGCATGTTGCGCGGGCCGAAGCGCATGATCAGCTTTTCCGAGTAGCCGAGCGAGAGCGTCCCCATCACCAGGGTCGCCGGCAGGAAGGCGAGGCCGACCTGCAGCGGGTCGTAGCCGAGGATCTGCTGCATGTAGAGCGCGCCGAGGAAGAAGGTCGCGAACATCCCCGCGACCAGCAGCACCTGCAGCGCGTTGGCGCCGGAGACGTTGCGCGAGCGGAAGAGGCGCAGCGGCATCAGCGGGTTGGCGATCCGCGCCTGGCGCACGACGAAGGCCGCCTCGAGGGCGAGCGAGATCGCCCCGAGGACCAGCGTCTGGGTCGAGCCCCAGCCGTTTTCGGAGACCTCGAGGATCGCGTAGACGCCGATCATCAGGCCGGCGGTGATCAGCACGGCGCCGAGGATGTCGGCCCCTGCGCCGAAGCCGAGCCCGGGCCGGTCGGCGATCAGGCGCCGCGTCATCACCGCGGTCGCGATCCCGATCGGCAGGTTGATGAAGAAGATCCAGTGCCAGGCGATCGCCTCGGTCAGCACGCCGCCGATCAGCAGCCCGATAGTGCCGCCGGCGGAGGCGACGAAGCCATAGACGCCGATCGCTTTCGCCTGCTCGCGCGGCTCGGGGAACATCGTCACGATCATCCCCAGGATCACCGCCGAGGTGAGCGCGCCGCCGATGCCCTGGACGAAGCGGGCGGCGATCAGCATCTCCTGCGTCTGCGAGAGGCCGCAGAGCAGCGAGGCGGTGGTGAAGACCGCGAGCCCGGCGAGGAAGATGCGGCGCTGGCCGAGCAGGTCGCCGAATCGCCCGGCGAGCAGCAGCAGGCCGCCGAAGGGGATGAGGTAGGCGTTGACCACCCAGGCGAGGTTGCTCTGCGAGAAGCCGAGGTCGTCCTGGATCGAGGGCAGGGCAACGTTGACGATCGTGATGTCGAGGACGATCATCAGCATCCCCGCGCAGAGGACGTAGAGGGCGATCCAGCGATTCCCCTCCCCGGTGTGGCTCAAAGCCGTTTCGTTGGCGCTCATCTCGGTCGCCTCCTCTGGTCTCGTGTTCATCGTGCGGCCACCTTAGCAGTTTGGTTCAGAAAAAGGACTACCCAGTTGTGAATTTGTATTAACGCGCTAGACTGGTCGGAATGGGAACGAAGCGCTCATACGGTGAGGCGTGTCGTTTCGCCTACGCCCTCGACCTGGTCGGCGAGCGTTGGGCCCTGCTGATCGTGCGCGAGCTGCTGCTCGGCCCGAAGCGCTTCACCGACCTCCGCGCGGGACTCCCCCACGCCAGCCCCAACATCCTCTCGGAGCGGCTGCGCGAGCTGGAGCAGGCCGGTGTCGTCCATCGTCGCAAACTGCCGCCGCCGGCGGCGACGCAGGTCTACGAGCTGACCGAGTGGGGCGCCGAGCTGGAGCCGGTCGTGACCGGGCTCGGCACCTGGGGAGCGCGCTCGCCGGTGCCGCCCGAGCACCGCGAGATCGGCCCTGATTCCATCGTCCTCGCCCTGCGCTCGCTCTTCGATCCCGCGGCAGCGGGAGACCTGGAGGCGAGCTACGAGCTGCGGATCGGCGAAGACCGCTACCGCGTCGACGTCGCCGGCGGCGAGCTGACGCTGGGACGGAGCCCGGTCGAGCACCCGAAGCTGGTGCTCGAAACCGAGGAGGCCAGCGCCATGGCGGCGCTCCTCAGCGGTGAGCTGCCGCTGGAGGAGGCGCTCGACTCAGGCGCGGCGAAGCTGGCTGGCTCCAAGCGCGAGGCCCAACGCTTCCTTCGCCTGTTCCCAATGCCGGAGCCACAACTCGTCTAGACCCATCCCGGTAGGGGCGGAACCCCTAACCGGGATGGGTCTCGGGAACTAGCTCATTTCGCTACCGGTCCCAGAATCGCGGCAGCACCCTGCATGCCCCTTTCGTTGGGATGGATCGGCGCCGCCGGGTTGGTCGGCACGATCGGCTCGACCCAGCGCGTCGAGGAGCCCTTGCAGGCGTCGTGGCCGATGCTGGCGTTGTACCAGTTGACCAGCGTCGCGCCGTTGGCCGCCGCCTGGGCGGCGAGCATCGCGTTGAGTTCTTTCTCCTTGGCCCGCAGGTAGGGAACGTCGCCGAAGCCGATCGGCATCTGCGGCCAGCAGCCGAAGCCCGTCTCAGGGAAGATCGCCGCGTAGTTGACGACGAACACTTTGGCGCTGGGAGAGCGACTGTGGATGCCCTGCAGGACAGCCGCGACTTTCGGCGCCGTGGCGGCGATCCGTTCGGCGACCTGGTCTTTGCCGCCGGAGTCGTATTTGTCTTTGCAGGGGGTGCTGAACGGGTTGATCGTGACGCAGCTCAGGGCGATTTCGGAGAACCCGATGTCGTTGCCACCGATCGTCAGCGAGACGCGCGTCGTTTCGGCGCTCAACGAGTCGAACTGCGGCGGGACGGAGCCGAGTTCGGTCGACTGCGATTCGGTCATGTCATTGGTCGTGGCGCCGCTGCAGGTGGCGTCTTTCAGCGGCAGGCCGATCGTCGGCGCCGCCAGGTGGGCGTAGTTGTGGTCTGATTTGAGGCAGCCGAGCGGCGCGATCTGATTGGGGATGATCGGGCCGGCTGCGTAGGAGTCGCCGAGCGCGACGTAGTTGGCCGCGCGGGCGGCGCCTGCGAAGGCGGCAAGCGACACCAGCATCGCGGCGATCAGGACCGCGAAGCGCCGCAATCGACGAGGGCTTGGTTGGATCGACTGGTTCATATCCATTCCTCTCAATTGGGTTCGGATTGGGCGGGCAGCCCGGATTCAGGAGCGAAGGCCGCTCGCCCTTACCCACTTTTTATCGAAAATAATCCCGATCAATCGGTGTGGATAGGGCTAGGTCGGACACATGTCTATGCCTGCCTCAGTGGGCGAGGCGGCCGAAGTGGTGCCCGGTGGGCGTAACCGCCTGCAGCTCGGCAAGCGCGCGCTCGCGCGCCTGCGCGGCCGAGGCGCCCCCGTCGCGGAGGCTCGGGGCTCCTCGCGCCCGCTCGAGGTCGGCGACCAGGGAGACGAGCACGTTGGTCGTGCCTTCGCGGCGCTCCAGACGGCCCCTGGCGCGAACGAGGGTCGCCGCGCGGACCAGCGCCCGGTGGCGCTCGTAGACCGGCGGCGGCACGATCAGGTTGACGGTGCCGCGCTCGTCCTCGAGCAGCATGAAGACGACTCCGGCGGCGGTCTCGGGGCGCTGCCGGGCGACGACCATCCCACCGACTTCGACGGTCGCGCCGTCTTCGACCTTCTCCAGGTCGGTGCTGCGGAGGACGTCGCCGTCGAGATCCGGCCGCATCATCCCGATCGGGTGCTCGCCCAGCGTCATCCCGATCGAGCGGTAGTCCGCGATCATCGCCTCCCAATCGCCCAGCGGGTCGAGCCAGGGCCCCGCCGGCGCCTCCAGCGGCAGCGCCATCTGCGTTCCCGCCTGCGAGCGGCGCCCGGTCCCGACCGCCCCCGCCTCCCACAGCGCCCCCCGCCGATCGGACGTGTCACCGAGGAGCGAATCGAGAGCGCCGGCCCAGGCGAGGCGCTCGAGGCCGTCGCGGCCGGCGCCCGAGCGTGAGGCGAGGTCGGCAATCCCACGGTAGGCCCCGCCCCGCTCGCGCTCGGCGACGAGGCTCTCCATCTCCTCCTCCCGCACCCCCTTCACGTAGCCGAGGCCGATCCGCACCACCCGGCCGCCGCGCAGTGTCTCGACGTGGCAGAGGACGCTGCTGCGGTTTGCGTCGGGACCGGCGAGGCGTACGCCGCGGCGCTGCGCCTCGTGAGCGAGCGCGTCGGGCGGGTAGAAGCCCATCGGCTGCTCGTTGAGCAGCGCGCAGAGGAACTCGGGCGCGTAGTGGATGCGCAGCCAGGCCGACTGGTAGGCGAGCAGGCCGAAGGCCGCCGAGTGCGCTTTCGGGAAGCCGAAGCCGGAGAAGCCCTGAATCTGCCGCCAGACGCGCTCGGCGGTCTCGAGGGGGACCTCGTTCGCACCCACCGCCCCGACCAGGAAGCGCTCGTGGAATTCCTCGATCGCGTCCTGGGAGCGCTTGCGGCTCATCGCCCGCCGCAGCCCGTCCGCCTCGGCGTGGGTGAAGTCGGCAAGCGCGATCGCCACCTCGAGCACCTGCTCCTGGTAGACGATCGTGCCGAGCGTCTCCTTCAGCGGGTCTTCCAGCAGCGGGTGCTCGTAGGGGATCTCATAGGAGTCGCCCTCCTCCCGCTGCCGCTTGCGGCGCTCGATGTATGGGTGGATGGCGCCGCCCTGGATCGGGCCGGGACGGACCAGTGCCACCTGCACCGTCAGGTCGTCGAGGCAGCGCGGCCGCGTGCGGGGCAGCATCTGCATCTGGGCGCGGCTCTCGATCTGGAAGACGCCGGTCGTCTCCGCGGCGCGGATCGACTCGAAGGTTTCGACGTCCTCGAAGTCGATGCGCGAGAGGTCGAGCCGCTTGCCGCGCGTGCGGTCGACTTCCTCGACGCAGCGCTCGACCGCCGAGAGCATCCCCAGGCCGAGCAGGTCGATCTTGAGGAAGCCGGCGTCCGCGCAGGAGTCCTTGTCCCACTGGACGATCTGTCTTCCCTCCATTGCCGCCGGCACCACCGGGCAGACGTCGATCAGCGGCCGGGTCGAGATCACCATGCCACCGGAATGCTGGGAGGCATGGCGGGGCAGGCCCATCGCCTCGTCGACGAGGCCGAGCAGGGCCCGCCAGCCCGGCGCCGCAGCGCGCTCGGCGCCGATCGCAGCGGCGACGTCATCGGCGATCTCCCGCGAGCGCTCGTGGAAGCCGGCCATCTTCGCCACCCGCTCGATCTCCTCGGGCGGCAGCGCCAGCGCCTTGCCGAGGTCGCGGACGACACCGCGGGCGCGGTAGGTGGGAAAGGCCGCGACCAGCGCCGAGCGGTCGGCGCCGTAGCGGTCGTGGACGCGGGGGATCAGCTTCTCGCGGATGTCGCGGGGGAAGTCGAGGTCGATGTCGGGGGCGACGGTCTCATCGGTGACTTCCTCGTTGAGGAAGCGCCCCGAGAAGAGGTTCTTCTCGACCGGGTCGACGTGGGAGAGGCCGGTGAGGTAGCAGACGATCGAGCTGACGCTGGAGCCGCGACCGCGTCCCGACGGCATGAACGAGCGCGCCGTCCCCGGCCCGCGCACCTCCAGCGCCACCTCGCGGGCCAGCTCGAGCAGGTCGCGGTGCAGGAGGAAGAAGCCGGAGAGGCCGCGCACGCGGATCGTCCGCAGCTCCTCCTCGAGCCGCTCCTCGGCCTTCTCCCGCCGCCTCGAGCCCGCATAGCGCTCCGCCAGCAGCGCCCGGCAGACCTCGGCCAGCTCGCGGTCGGCGTCGAGATCCTCGGCGCGGGGGTAGCGGTAGCCGAGCTCGGTGCCCAGGTCGAAGCGGAGGCGCTCGGCGAGGCGCCGGGTCTCGGCGACCGCCTCGGGGTGCTCGGCGAAGCGCTTCGCCATCCCCTCGGGCGAGCCCATGGCGGAGCTGGGGTTGCCGCGGCGCTGCGGCTCGCTCGCCTCGAGCGTCGTCCCGAGCCGGATCGCGACGAAGGCGTCCTGCAGGTGGGTGCGGCTGAGCGCGTGGGAGTGGACGTTGCCGGTCGCCACGCAGGGAACCCCGAGCCGCCCGGCGAGCTCGGCGAGCCAGCGGTTGCGGGCGCGGTCGTGGCGCCAGTAGGGCCGCTGCAGCTCGACCCGGAAGCGATCGCGGCCGAAGGCGGAGAGCAGGCGCCGCGCCGTCGCCGTCGCGCCGGCCGGGTCGCCGCGCGCCCAGGCGCCGGCCACCATCCCCTCCCCCGCGCAGCCCGAGAGGCAGACCAATCCCTCGGCGCGCGCTTCCAGCTGCTCCAGGGTCACGACCGGCTGCGCGGCCCTGCGCTGGGCGTTGTCGCGGGTATGGGCGTGGGCTTCGGTCAGCAGTCGGCAGAGGTTGCGGTAGCCCGCCGCGGCTTCGACCAGCAGCGTCAGGTGCGCCATCCCCGGATCGCGGATCGTCAGCTCGGCTCCGGTGATCGGCCGGACTCCGAAGTCCTTGCAGGACTTGGCGAACTCCATCGAGCCCCAGAGCCCGTCGTGGTCGGTGAGGGCGCAGGCCGGATAGCCGAGAGCGGCCGCGGCGGCGGCAAGCTCCGTCGGCGTCGAGGCGCCGTCGAGGAACGAGAAGGCCGAGTGGGCGTGCAGCTCTATATACGGGGCGTCCACGCCGGCCCCTCAGGCTCGCTGCCGGAACCAGCACCTGTCGCTGTTGCGGAAGACGACCAGGTCGCGTCCGTCGATCAGGGCGAGCTCGAAGTAGTGCCGCCACATCCGCCGCAGCGTCCACCAGCGATCCTCGACCAGCCACTCCTCGCGCACCGCCACCACCTCGACCCCCTCGACGGCCAGCGGCATGCCTTCGGGGTCGGCTTCGACCGCCACGCGCCGTGGCGCGTAGAGCCGCCGGATCCCGGGGCTCATCGGCCGGTGGCCGGAAACGGGGTGAGCAGCAGGCGCCGCTCGGGGACGCGCGAGGCGGCGTCGACGGGCAGCACCTTGAGCAGCGCGTCGGCGCCCTGGGCGGCGCGGACCTCGCGCAGGGCGGCGTCGAGACGGTGGCGGCGCGATTCCTCGCCGGGCCGCGAGAGCTCGAGCTGCTCGGCCGCCGGCAGCCCGAAGCAGGCCGCGCGCAGCGAGAGCGCGACGGCGGGCGCCGGCAGCTCTTCCAGGCGCGGCAGGAGCAGGGCGCGCAGGGCTCGGGCCGACGCCGTTGGCCGGCCGAGACCCTGCGCGACGCTCCAGCTGCCACCGCCACCGAGAACGGCGCCGAGACGAATCCCCAGCAACGTCCGTCCCTTGCGCCGCGGCGCGGCGAGCAGTCGATCCACCAGCAGCTCCAGCGCCCGCTCCAAGCTGCTGCCGGCAGTTCCCTCGGGCAACTCGATTTCCTCGACCAGCTCCTCCCAGGCGCCGTGGACCGTGCGGACGAGCAGCTCGTCCTCACCGCGGGCGATCCGCAGAGCACGCAAGCCGGCGAGCCCGAAGCGGTCGGCGACATGGCCGGGCGAGAGCCGCGAGAGCTCTCCCAGCGTGTCGATCCCCAACCGCCCGAGGGTCGCAACCAAGTTGCCCGCCTCCCGTTCCGGCAGCCCCAGCCGCTCCTGCAGAGCCGCCACGGGAAGATCGGAGACGAGAGCCGTCATACGAACATATGTTCGTATATGGCGCTGGCGGATTCAACCTACGAAAGGTTTCTTTTTCGGCCGGCCTCAGGTCCGAGCGATGATCAGGGCGATCACCGCAGCCCAGCCGGCAACCGTCGACGAACCCAGCGTGAGGATCGCGTAGATCACGACCTTGTGCAGCCCGTCGAGTCGGTCACTGACGCGGCCAAGCTCATGGTCGACCTTGTCGAAGCGCTTGCCGACCCTGTCGAACCGCTTGTCGACCTTGTCGAACTCCCAATCGACCCTGTCGAAGCGCCGGTTGACTTCGCCTCGGAAGTCGTCGAGCCGCTCGTCTGTCCAGCTCTCTCTCACGTTGTACATGGTGACAGATGCTAAGACAACTCGTTGCGCGAGTGTCGCGCGGAATTGAAATTTTCAGAGCAAGTTTCGCTACGAAAGCGTGGCGACGAGCTCGTCCTCGAGCGCGGGCAGGCGGCCGGCTTCTCCGGCGACGACGAGCTTGCCGATGAGCGCGACCATGCCGGCAGCCGGCACCCAGCCGCAGCCCAACCGCTCGGCGAATGCCGCGACCATCGCGTCGTGAAGCTTCGACCCCTCCGGGCCGGCGGCGAGGATCTCAACCGTCAACAATTGCGCCGAGGGAGGGTCGGCGGCGAAGAGGGCGAGGGCGGTCCGGATCGTCGCCCGCGCCCTCGCCGCCTCGCCCTCCTCTTCAGCGATCCGGTCTACCTCCTCCAGCCCCCCCGAGAGCTGTCGGTGGGCGGCGAGCAGGCACTCCTCCTTGCCGCTGAACTGCTTATAGAAGGTGAGCGAGGAGACCCCGGCGCGCTTCGCCACCTCGGCGACGGAGGCGCCCGCGTACCCCCGCTCGGCACAGACCTCGGCCATCGCCGCGATCAGCCGTTCGCGCTGGTTGCGGGCAACGACGTCCGCCGGGATCCCGTGGGACCCCGGCGGCAGGCGACGCGCGCTTGAGCTGTCGGCGTTCATTGCGCCGACCCTGACGCTAGCTCCAAGCGCCGCGCCCCGCTACCCCCTGTGCCTCTTATGCCCTCGCTTGTGCTTGCGCACCGACCCGCACTTCGAGTTCTTCATCACCGGGTTGGTGATGTCGAGCTTGCCGTTGTGGCCGGTGAGCGTGGCCCTGGCTCTCGAGACCGAGCCGCAGATGTTGCGGCTGTTGACCAGAAGGCCCTTCTTGCCTCCCTGCATCGTCAGCGTCGCTTTCGTGAAGGGCGCGTCTGGGACCGATTCGAAGGTCGTGCGGATCCCCTTCTTGTTGGCGTCGATTCGGCCTGCGACTTCGACTTCGACCGGTTGGGAGGGCGGGCCTTTGAGCGCCAAGACGAGGTCTGGCAGCTTGTGGTTCGATGATCGGAGGTAGGCGTTCCCTTCCAGGGTGTAGGAGAGCAGGGGGGTCTGGATCGCCACGTGACCGTAGATCGAGCCCTGTGGGCACTGGTTGGCCGCGAACTGGACCCTGGTGCAGACGGTCCTGATGTGGCCCTGTTCGAGGAACTCCGAATGGGGCAGGGTGACGACGAGCTTGCCGGTGTTCGCTTCGCCGGGCTTCGCGATCACGGTTCCCTTGAAGCGCGGGAAGCCGCCTCTTTGCGTGGGGCCGAAGAGCCGAGTTGAGACCTGGGGTCCGAAGGAGAGTTTGTCGCAGCCTCCGACCTGGAAGCGGTTGCTCGGATGAGCAACTGCTCCAGAGGAGCCCTCTGCCGTCGCCTGGATGTCCATCGCTTCGCAACTCGTCGGGTTGAGCGTGAAGTCGGGGCGATCGATCTTCACGGTGACCGAGCGGAGCTTCGCCGGAATCCCTTCGAGGATCGTCGGGATCTGGCCCGAAGTGGCGGTGATCTTCGCCGTTTCTGGGTTGAGGCGAAGCGGGCTTTTGATCACGACGTTGCCGAGGTCGATCGGACCTGCGACGGCTGGGACGATCGTCACCGCCGAGAGCGGCGCTCCTTCGTAGGGGCCGGCGAGGTAGATCTCGCCCCCGACGTGGATCGGTTCCGATCCCACTCCTGCGGTTGCGTCTACCGATCCCAGGTGGCTGTCGGCTGGACAGCTCGCTGAGGCAAGCTCTGCTTTGCCGCTCTTTGCCTTCGCCGAAGCGATTGCTGAATCCGGGCAGTAGCCGATACCTGCGAGCTTGCCCAGAAGGCCCGGGGGCAGGGTGAAGTCCAGTTTCCTCAGTTCCTGTTCGCCGTCTTTGCGCGAGAGCTTGATCACCAGCGGGCTGTATGCGCCGGCTATCGGGGTGGTGGTTCCGGCTTCGAAGCTGGGGTTGAAGGGACGAGCGCCTGCGCTTGACGAGCAGTTGCCCTGGACGTTGAAGGCATCTGAGGTCTGGGCCGGCGGTCCCGATTCCGGAGCAGACCACGGGGTCCACGATCCGGTGGTTTCGTAGTTGCCGCAGACTTCCGGGGTTGCAAGCAACGAACGCGGTCCGCCGCCCCTGAAGTGCAGGGTCAGGTCTTCGAAGGGCAATTGCGGGCCGTAGTCGAAGATCGCGCTGATCTGCCCGGTGCTCGGATCGCTCTTCACTTCGCCCGGCAGCTTCAGGTTGATCCCGGTCCGGGCGTCGTTCACGACCAGGTAGAGGCCGATCAAGGAGCCGAATGGGTTTTCGTGCTCGGCGGCGAGGTAGATCGTGCCGTTCAGCGTTTCTTCCAGCAGCGGGGTTTCGATGTCCATCGTCCCCAGTTTCGAGCCATCCGGACAGCTCGGAGCGGATCCGTCGAAGCGGATCGGGTTGGGCAGGGCGAATTCCTTGCCGCGGTAGCCGATCTGGGCCTCGCTGCACGATTCGAGGCCGTTGGCAGCAGAGGGGTTGAGGTTGAGGCCCGCAGGGAGCCTGACTTCTGCGCGCTTCAGGTCGGGCTCGGAGAGCTTATTTGGGTCTTCGAGCCCTTCCTGGGGGAGATGCAGGAGGGCCGTCGCGCCAACCGGCGAGGAGCCCTGCGTGCTCGTCGGCTGGAAGCTGAAGCCGGGGTGGAATTCGAGTTTCTCGCAGCCGCTCACCGGCGGCAGGACGATGTCTTGCAGCCCACCGGTCGAGAAGACGCCCGGTTCCTGCCAGGTATCGAATTTGGTCCGCACGATCGGCGGTTCGCGGGTCATTTCCGCGCAGTCGGTCGCGTTGCGCAGGAAGGGCTTGCCGTGGGCTCCTTCGGGGAAGCCTTCGATCGCCGCGAAGGCGCCGTAGAGCTTGGTGTAGGTGGGGTTGTTGGGGGCGGTGATCCGGATGCCGAAGTCTTCTGAGCCCCGCACCGAGCCGAGCAGGCTCTGCTGGGGGCCGCCGATTATGGTCGTGAACTCCGCCGCGTAGCCCTGCGCTGGGACGTCGTTGAACAGCGGGATGACAAGTCCCCCGGATTCGCCGAACACGGCAAGCGACGGGGTGAATATGCCGACCGCCATTTCCGGTTGGTTGCACAGTGGGGTATCGCCGCCGGGGATCGTGACCTGGCTCTGGGGGCAGCGCTTGGTCACCATCGGGTTGCCGAGGAAGCCCGGCGGCAGGTCGACTACCACGTTCTTGGAATCCCCTGCCGGGACAATCTTGCCGCTCTTGGCGCGCACCGTGCTGATCATGAAGTAGCTCATCGCGCTGTATGGGTGGCCGCCGGCCTGCAGGTCTTCTTCGCCGTCTTCGTTATAGGCGCCAGCCCAGAAGGCCGCGGGCCCGAGCGGGGCCTCCTGGCGCGAGATCGTGATCGGCATCTGGATCGTGTCCGAGCCGGCCCCGCCGCCGGAGATCGTCACCTGGGCGCTCGCGGTCGAGGCGACAGACGGTTCGACTTCGACCGGGACGACGATGTTGCTCGCCGGGTTGAGCCCCTTCACCGTTTCGCTCGAGGCGCAGGTGACCGTGCTTTCGCCGGCTCCTCCGGGGCAGGACCATTCAGAGCCTATGGCGCCTTTCGCCGGGCCCGAGGTGACGATGCCCGGCGGCAGCGGCCCGAGCGTGAGGGTGTATACGCCGGAGGTCGGAGCGGCGCCGATGTTGGCCGGGTCGATCGCGATTTCGCCCGTCCCCGGCCCGCCTGGGACG
>Ga0307499_10000445_pt1 | contig 14688 bp, 11 predicted proteins | sample 13_S_MG_FD_201363 | JGI IMG/M metagenome (GOLD analysis project Ga0307499, IMG submission 201363) | Soil microbial communities from Populus trichocarpa stands in riparian zone in the Pacific Northwest, United States - 13_S | ecosystem: Environmental > Terrestrial > Soil > Riparian zone > Trees... | reverse complement strand
GGACTCGCGCTGCCGGCACTGGCACTTGCCGACGAACAGTGTGGAGAACGGCCCAACACCGCGCCCGCGCTGCAGCCGCCGCTGTTGCTCACGGACTGGGCCTGGCTCGCGCGTTATCGCGACGACAACGCGAAGCTCATCGCGAGCGGCGCGAAAGTGGACACCGTGTTTCTCGGCGATTCGATCACCGAAGGCTGGGCGCGCACCGATGCGGATTTCTTTGCGAAGGGAAACGTCGGCCGGGGCATCAGCGCGCAGACCACGCCGCAATTGCTCGTGCGCATGCACGCGGACGTCATCGCGTTGAAACCGCGGGTGGTCCACATCATGGCGGGCACGAACGACATCGCCCGCAACACCGGGCCGATGACCGCGCAGGATTCGCAGAACAACCTCATGGCGATGTGCGAGATCGCGAAGGCGCACAAGCTGCGTGTCGTGCTCGGCTCGGTGCCGCCGGCGTCGAAATACTGGTGGAAACCGGAGGCGCAGCCGAAGGCGGAGGCGCTCGCGATGAACGAATGGATGAGCGCCTATGCGAAACAGATCGGAGCGAAGTACGCGGACTACGCGGCGGTGCTCGTCGATCAGATGGGCGCTGTGAAACCGGAGCTCGCGAAGGATGAGGTGCATCCGACGGCGGCGGGCTACGCGGCCATGCGCCCGGTTGCCCTGGCCGCGATCGCGGCGGCGCTGGCCAGCGCCCGGTAGGAGTTTTCCGGCTTGTGTTGGCCAGGGCAGTCGCCATTCAATGGCACTCGAACCAGGAGCACGTGATGGCAACAGGTTGGGCGCAGGACGGGGCGGTGCAGGACCAGATCGACGCGACGGTCAAGGACGCGATCAAGCGCGCGAAGAGCCGCTTGCCGTCGGGGCCGTCGCTCGAGGCGTGCGCCGAGTGCGGCGCGAAGATTCCCGAGGCGCGGCGCGAGGCGATCCCCGGCGTCCGGCTGTGCGTCGCCTGCCAGGAAGCGCACGACCGCGAGATCGTGGAGAACGCCGGTTACAACCGCCGCGGCAGCAAGGACAGCCAGCTCCGATAAATGGGATCAGACCCCATTTCCTGGAAATGGTGCCAGAGCTGAATCCGCTGCCCTAACGCTTGAATGAAAACGGGGCACTCGCGAAAGTGCCCCGTTTTCGATTACGGCAGGTCCGGCCCCTTTTGCCAGCAAATGGGGTCTGACCCCATTTAGTTGCAGCTAACTACCTTGTCGGCCACGGTGCCGAGCTTCACCTGCGAGAGCGACACGTCGAGCTTGCTCTCCGTCTCGAGCGACAGCGTCTGGTTGACCTTGGTCACGTCCACGCCCGCTTTGGCGAAGCACTTGAGCGGAATGCCGACAACCTGCCATTTCGCGGCGGGCACGCCGGCCAGCGCATCCGCGAACGGCAGTGATCCGCCGCAGCCAGCGCCACAGCCCATGCCGAGCTTCACGTCCTTCGGCGCATCGGCATCGCGCCGCAGGCGAACCAACAACATGACGTCACCGTTGGCCTCGCGCGACAGGTCGACCGCACCTTCGCTGGTGATCTGCACGGTGGCTTTGCCGCTGCCGTCGAACACGAAGCGGCGAGCGCCTTCCTGCACGGTGTCGTCGACCGCGCTCACTTTCACGCGGCCGCCGACTTCGGCGGGCACGGTGGTGACACGCGTGGTGTCGGATCCGATGGATACGCGCAGCGACCAGGGCTGCACCGGCAGTCCCTTGTCGAAGAACGAGCCCGTCGACATGAGCTCGGCGGGAATGCCCGGATCTTCCGGCAGCGCCGCGAGCTCCGCCGGAGCCGCATACGTCAGACCGAAGCCGAACGGGAACAGCGGGTCGTAGGGTTCCTTGTTCACGTTGAGCGGGGCGCCCGCGGCGTCACGCGGCCACGAATACGACAGCTTGCCCGTGAAGTCGAAGTTCACCGCGCCATCACGTTTGCGGAACAACACGTCGGAAATACCGCCACCCTCGGTGCCCGGCAGCCAGGCCGCGACATAGGCCTGCGCCAGGTTCAGCTCGCGGTTCTGCCACAGCGGCCGGCCCGACAGCAGCACGGCCACGACCGGAATCTTCTCTTCCTGCAGTTTCTTCATGATGTCGAGGTGCTGGGTCATGGAACCCGGCAGCGTCAGCACCTTGAGGTCGCCCTGGAATTCGGCGTACGGATTCTCGCCGAACACCACGACGGCGTAGTCCGGCTTCTTCTTGTACGAACCGTCGGTCGACAGCTCCGCGCTGCCGCCGGCGGCCTTCGTGGCCGCCTTCACGCCGCCCCAGACGGACGTGCCGCCCGGGAAATCGGCGTTCTTGAGTCCCGTGCCCTGCCAGGTGATGGTCCAGCCGCCGCTCTGTTTGCCGATGTTGTCGGCGCCGTCGCCGGTGACCAGCACATGTTTGTTAGCCGCGAGCGGCAGCAGGCCGCCGTTGTTCTTGAGCAGCACCAGCGACTCGCGCACCGCATCGCGCGCGAGCGCACGCTGTTCCGGAGCCGCGAGCATCTTGTAGTCGCCGGCGAGCGGACGCTTGGACGGCGGCCCGGCTTCGAACAGGCCGGCGCGGAATTTCACGCGCAGGATGCGCGTGACCGCGTCATCGAGGCGCGCCATCGGCACCGTGCCATCCTTCACCTGCTTGACGAGGTTGTCGTACAGCCCGCGCCAGGAGTCCGGCGCCATGTACATGTCGAGACCCGCGTTGATCGCCTGCGGGCAGTTGTCGTTGGTGCAGCCTTCGACCTGGCCGTGCGCGTTCCAGTCGCCGACGGTGAAGCCGTCGAAGTTCATGCGCTTCTTGAGCACGTCGGTGATCAGGCCCTTGTTGCCGTGATGCTTGGCGCCGTTCCAGCTCGAGAACGAGATCATGATGGTCTGCACGCCGGCCTCGATGGCCGGTATGTAACCGGCGGCGTGGATGTCACGCAGCTCGGTTTCGGGGATCTTCGCATCGCCCTGGTCGCGGCCATGCTCGGTGCCGCCATCGGCCAGGAAGTGTTTGGTCGAGGAGATCACGTGCGGGCCACGCAGGAAATCCGCGCTGCCGGGTTCTCCCTGCAGGCCCTTCACGAACACGCCGGCATAGGAAGCGACGACGCCCGGATCTTCCGAATAACCTTCGTAGGCACGGCCCCAGCGATCGTCCTGCGGCACGGTGACCGTGGGCGCGAACGTCCAGTCGATGCCGGTGGTGCGCACCTGCTCGGCGGTGACGCGCGCGATGTTGGCTAACAACTTCGGATTGCGCGTGGCGCCGAGGCCGACGTTGTGCGGGAACAGCACGGCGCCGACGATGTTGCTGTGGCCGTGCATCGCATCCGTGCCCCAGATCATCGGGATGCCGACGCCGCCGTTGCTGGTGTCGATCGAGGCGGCATAGAACTCGTCGGCGAGCGCCAGCCACTTGGCGGGCGGCGCCCATTCGTCGTTGCCGGGCGATGAGCCACCGCCGTTCAGGATCGAACCCAGGTGATACTTCTTCATGTCCGCCGGCGTGATGCTGGCGATGTCGCCCTGGACCACCTGACCGACTTTTTCTTCCACGGTCATCTTCTTCAGAAGCGCCGCGACCTTTTCCTCGAGCGCGTCATCTCTGGTGAAGGGCCACTTGGGAGAGGGCCAGATTTCCGGGTGAACGGCCGCCGGGTCTTCGGCTTTGGCCTCCGGGGCCGGCACATCCTTGGCCGCGTCTTTGCATCCGAGCACGAACAGGAACGGCACGAGCAGCAACGCCGCGCCATATTTGCGGACATGGGACATGGAAGGGGACATCGAAAACTCCTGTTTTTGAGCGCCGACAGCCTATGCTCTCTGCGGCGGAAATTCGAGGCTTCGTTGACAGGTTTCAGGTGCGCAGATAGCCTCGCCGCCGCATCGGGGCGGATGGGTGGGTTGGGGAGTCAATGGAACCGGATCGAAGAATCAGGCGCATTGCCATCGTGGGTGGCGGTGTCGTTGGGTGGATCGCTGCCGTCATGCTCGGCCGCAAACTCGGCGGACATTGTTCAATTCACGTCGTCGAAGCCCCGGAGCCGATGTATCCCGGCCAGGCCGAAGCGACGTTGCCCGGCGTCCTCGAACTGCTCCGCTTCCTCGGCATCGAGCAGAACGACTTCATCGACAAGACCCAGGCCACCTACAGCCTGGGCTCGAAGTTCATCGACTGGGCGACGCCCGGGGAAAGCTTCTGGCATCCGTTCGGCGCGCTCGGCGCGTTGATCGAGCGGCGGCCCTTCTACCACTTCTGGCACAAGGGCAAGGCGCTCGGGCTCAAGCCGAAGATCGAGCTGTTCAGCCAGGAAGTGTCGATGGCGGCGGCCAATCGCTTCATCTTCCCGACGAACTCGCTCGGCGTCGCTCCGCACCTGCGCTACGCGTTGCACATCGACGTCGCGCTCACCGCGCGCTACCTGCGCTCGCTCGCCGAGCGCGCCGGCGTCATCCGCCTGGAGCGCAAGGTTGTTAGCGCGACGCGCCGCGAAGACGGGTTCCTCGACGAGCTGCAGTTCGAAGACGGCGGCAAGCTGCGCGCCGACCTGTATCTCGACTGCAGCGGCGCCCGCGGCCAGCTCATCGGCGAGATCCTCGAAAGCCCGTATGACGACTGGAAGCACTGGCTGCCCTGCGACCGCCTGGTGCACGCACCGGCCGCGCTCGAAGATGCGCGCCCGCCGTACGCGCGCCTGACCGCGCGCGCCGCCGGCTGGCAGTGGCGCATCCCGCTGCAACAGAACCTGAGCCACGGCCAGGTGTATTCGAGCGCGTTCCAGAGCGACGAAGAAGCCTCGCAGGATCTGCTCGTGGCGATCGGCGCCGAGCCGCTGGCCGAGCCGCGTCGCCAGGAATTCCGCTCCGGACGCCGCCGCAGCTTCTGGGACAAGAACGTGGTGGCGCTCGGGAGCGCCGCGGGTTTCCTCGAACCGCTCGCCGCCACCGACCAGCATCTCGCGACCAACGCATTGTTCAATCTGCTCGATCACTTTCCCGACCGGCAGTTTGACCCCGCGAATATTGCAAGCTACAACGCCCTCATCGGCGAAGAGTTCGAACGCATCCGTGACTTCATCCTCCTGCATTACTGCCTCTCGCGGCGCGACGATTCGCCGTTCTGGCAGCAATGCGCCAAGGTTTCGCTGCCCGACTCGCTCGCGCGTCGCATCGAGATGTATCGCGCCACCGGGCGCATTATCCAGAACGCACCGGACCTGTTCTCCGACCTCGACTGGTTCTGGATCCTCGAGGGCATGGGTGTCACGCCGCGCGACTACGACCCGCTGGTCGACACCGTCGATTTCGAACAGGTCAAACGCCTGATGCTCGCCATCAGCCAGAAAGTGTCCGCGGACGCCGCGGCCGCTCCCACGCACGACAGCTTCTTCGCGCAGGCGAATGCGAAGCTCGCCGGCGCGCGCAAGGCCGCCGCCGCGGCGCAATCGGCCGGCTGATGTCCCCCGCAGGCAAACTACTGGCCGGCGTCGAACTCGGCGGCACGAAGTGCGTGTGTATCCTCGGCACGGGGCCCGAAGACGTGCGCGCGGTCGAACGCCTGCCGACCGGCGAGCGCGAAGAGACGCTGCGCCAGATCGAAGCGGTGCTCGATCGCTGGCGTTCGCAGCACGGCGCGCCGCGCGCTCTGGGCATCGCCTCGTTCGGCCCAGTCGATCTGCGCGCCGATTCGCCGACGTACGGATTCATCACGTCCACCACCAAGCCCGGCTGGCGCAATACCGATGTCGCGCAGCGTCTCGGCCGCCGCGCCGGCGTGCCGACCGGTTTCGACACGGACGTGAACGGCGCGGCGCTCGCGGAAGGGCGCTGGGGCGCGGCGAAAGGACTCGAAGATTTCGCCTACGTCACGGTGGGCACCGGCATTGGCGTCGGCACCATCGTGCGCGGCAGGTCGGTGTTCGGCATGAACCACACCGAGCTCGGCCACATCCGCGTGGCGCGCAAGGCAGGGGACAAGTTCGCGGGCGTCTGCACGTTTCACGGCGACTGCATCGAGGGGCTCGCGTCGGGCCCGGCCATCGAAGCGCGCGCGGGCATGCCGGCGTCGCAGCTTCCTCCCAGTCATCCGGCGTGGGATTTCGTCGCACACGGACTCGGCCAGCTCATGCACACCATGGTGCTGACCACCGCGCCATCGCGCATCTTTCTCGGCGGCGGCGTGTTGAGCGCGCAGACGCACCTGTTCGAGCGCATTCAGCAGGAGCTCAAACGCAGCCTCAATCGCTACGTCGAAGCGCCGGAGCTCGAACAGGGGCTCGCGCAATACATCGTTCCGCCGGGCCTCGGCACGATGTCGGGGCCGCTCGGTGCGCTGGCGCTCGCGGCTGACGCCGAAGCCCTGGCCAAAGCCGCGCCGCCCGCCGTCACCGCCGCGTCGCGATGAGCGAAAAATCCGGCAAGCACATGCGTTTGTCGGGGACCAATCTCGAACGCGCCGGCGATCACAATCAGCGCGTCACCCTGCATGCCATCCGCGTCAACGGGCCGATCACGCGGGCCGAGCTCGCGGTCATCACCGGGCTCACTGCGCCGGCGATCGCCAACATCACCAAGCGGCTGCTCAACGAAAACCTGATCCAGGATGCCGGCCGCCGCCGCGGCGGGCGCGGTCAGCCCGCGACCAAGCTCATCATCAATCCGGACAGCTGGTTCTCGATCGGTCTCAACATCGACCGCGATCACATCACCATGGTGGTGCTCGACTTCGAAGGTCGCGTGCGGGCCCGGGCTTCGCGCGAAGTGAATTTCGCCAGCCCCGCGGACGTGCAGCAGTTCTTCTCCAAGGGCGTGGGCAAACTACTCGCGAAGGTCGGCATCGGCCGCGACCGCCTGGTGGGCGTCGGAGTCGCGTTGCCGGACGACATGCCGAAGGCCGCGCTTCCCAATCAGCCGGCCGATTACGGCGTCTGGTCGTCGACCGACGTCGCCTCGCTGCTGCGCGAGACGCTGCACGTGCCGGTGTTCGTCGAGAACGACGCGGCCGCCGCCACCATGGGCGAAATGCAGTTCGGCCTCGGCAAGAAATACCAGACCTTCTTCTACGTGCTGATCACCGCCGCGCTCGGCGGAAGCCTCGTGGTCGACGGCAATCATTTCCGCGGCGCGAGCGGGCGCAGCGGCGAACTCGGCATGTTGCGTGGCCGTGATGCCTCGGGACACGAGCGCCAGATCCAGAACATCGTTTCACTCTCGGCGCTGTACAGCCGCCTCGCGGCGCAGGGCATCCGGGTGTCGGCACCGAGCGAGCTCATCGATCTCGACGTGAGCGGGCAGGCGATCATCGACGCCTGGATCGAAATCGCCGTCGACACGCTCCTCGACACCATCCTCGCGATCAATTGCCTGATGAACCCCGAGGCGGTGCTGATCGGCGGACGGCTGCCGGCCGGCATCGTCGACAAGATCGCCAATCGCCTCAATCAACGGCTCGAAGCGCACGCGGGCACTGTCCCGGCGATCGCGCCGGTCGCCCGCGCGGCCTTGTCCGATGACGCGCCGGCCGTGGGCGCCGCGATCCTGCCGTTCAGCCATCGCCTGCTTCCGACTCGCACCGCGCTCATGAAGGTCGCGGCGCTGTAAGATTTCTTCCGTTCCGAAACTCTCCGAGGGGCCAGATGAACTCTAACGACAAAGGCATGCGCGCCGGCTTCGCCACGGTGACCACACTGTTCTTCATGTGGGGTTTCATTACCGTCTCCGTGGACCCATTGATCGCCGCGCTCAAGGCGATCTTCAAACTGACCTATGCCGAGGTCATGCTGTCGCAGGTCGCATTCTTCACCGCCTACTTCATCGTGTCGCTGCCGGCGGCGGCATTGATCGCTCGACTCGGCAACAGCAAGTCGATCATCCTCGCGCTCGGTGTGATGATCGCGGGCTGCCTGATCATTCCTGCCGCCACGCACTTCGACACATTCGAGCTGGTGCTGGTCGCGCTGTTCGTCATCGCCGGCGGAATCACGATTCTGCAGGTGGCCGCGAATCCGCTCGCGGCGCTACTCGGCAGGCCCGAACGTTCGCATTTCCGGCTCACGTTCTCGCAGGCCTTCAATTCCTTCGGCACGTTCCTCGCGCCATACGTCGTGGCGGGAGTCCTCCTCACGGGCGGCATCTTCGAGCTCAGCAAGGGCTGCACCACGATCACCGACGCGCAGCGCGCCACGACCTTCGCCAACATCGATCACGCCTTTCTCATGATCGCGGGCGCTCTGGTCCTGCTGGCGATCTTCATCTTCGTTTTCCGCCGCCATCTCGACGTCGCCACGGACAAGACGCCTGGCGCCAAGCAGCCTTCGGTCCTGACCGCACTGAAATCGCCGTGGGCGATATACGGCGGCCTCGCCATCTTCCTGTACGTGGGTGCGGAAGTTTCGATCGGCAGCGCGATGACCAACTTCCTGAACTACGAAGACATGCTGGGCGTGACCATGGAAAGGGCCGGCAAGCTCGTGAGTTTCTATTGGGGCGGCGCAATGGTCGGCCGCTTCCTGGGAAGCTGGCTGCTGACGCGGGTTCCCGCCGCGAAACTCCTGATGGTCTTCGCGGCGCTCGCGGCGGCGCTGTGCCTGTTCGTCAGTCAGATGCACGGCGATGTCGCGTCGTACGCCGCGCTGTCGATCGGCCTTTTCAACTCGATCATGTTCCCCGTGATCTTCACGCTGACGCTCGAGCGTTCGACCGCGAGCACGTCCGCGACATCCGGTTTCCTGTGCCTCGCCATCGTCGGTGGCGCCGTGCTGCCATATCTATTCGGGCGCATCGCGGATGCCATCGGCGGGAAGCAGGAAGAACTGGCCTGCACCGCAGTCGTGAATACACATTCGAGCATTGGCCTGCACATGGCCTATCTGCTGCCGATGGCCGCCTACCTGCTGATCTCGTTCTTCGCGCTGCGCGCATCCAGGGCGCCGATAGTGAGTCACGGTGCCGCGCCCGCAACCGGCCACTGATCAGCGCAGGAAGCCGTCATGGACGACAAGGCGCGCATCGACCAGCAACACAGCCAGCTCTGCGGCTGGCTGTGTGATGCCGCCTATCCACTGTGGTCGACGAAAGGCGTCGATCCCGCCGGCGGGTTCCACGAGCGGCTGGCGCAGAACGGCCAGCCGCTGGCCGAGCCGCGCCGCTCGCGGGTGAATCCGCGCCAGGCGTATTGCTTCGCCATGGCGCCTTTTCTCGGCTGGCGTGGCGATTCGGCGGCGCTGGTGAGTCACGGTCTCGAATATTTCCTCGCGCGTTACCAGCGTCCGGACGGTTTGTTCCGCACGCTCGTGGCCGCCGACGGTTCGCCACTCGACGAGCGCGCGTTGCTGTACGACCAGGCATTCGGCCTGCTGGCGTTCAACGTGACCGCCGCGATCGGCAACGCGCGCGCGGATCGCGAGCGCCAGTCGCGCGAGCTGCACTCGCTGGTGATGCAGCACATGAAGCGGAAAGGGCCGGGCTTCGAGAGCGGCGTGCCGGCGAGCCTGCCGCTGCAGTCGAACCCGCACATGCACCTGTTCGAAGCTTCGCTGGCCGGATGCGAGATCTGCTCGGACAGCTCGATGTGGCGGCATCTCGCCGATGAGCTCGCCGAGCTCGCGCTGGCGCACTTCATCGACGCGAAAACCGGTGCGCTGCGCGAATTCTTCGACGCCGACTGGAATCCTGCGGCCGGTACACCCGGAAGAATCGTCGAACCCGGACATCAATTCGAATGGGCGTGGTTGCTGCTGCGATGGGGCGGCGCGAAGCACGCCCGCGCGCGGACCGCCGCGCTCAAGCTCATCGAGATCGGCGAGACACACGGCGTGCGCAACGGGCTCGCGACCAACGGCCTGCTCGATGATTTTTCGGCGCACGATGCCGGCGCTCGTCTGTGGCCGCAGACCGAGAGACTGAAGGCGGCGTGCCTCGCCGCGCGCATCACCGGCGAAGCGCGCTATTTCTCGATGGCGGTGGCGGCTGCCGACGGCCTGCTGCGTTATCTCGAGTGTCCCACCCCCGGCCTCTGGTACGACCGCATCGATGCGAGCGGAAATCTCGTCGATGAGCCGGCTCCGGCCAGCAGCTTCTATCACCTGGTCGCCGCCATCGCGGAAATCAGCGCGCTTTCGCGCTTTTCCTGAGCCCCGCGGCCGCGCCGCCTAACTAACAGCCTTGCCGCGCCCTTCCTGTGACGCACTTCAAGTTTCGCGCCGCGTAGTTTGACGCGCCTCGCGGAACCGCGAGAATGCAAATGCCTCCCGCCGGGAGCGCGTTTCCAAGGGAGGAGATCATGAAGAAGTCAGTGTGTGCCGCGGCGCTCGCGGCCGCGTCGATGGCCATGGCATCCACCGCGCAGGCGGCGGACGCGGAAAAGCGTGGCGGCTGGCTCATGCAGCTCGACTTCGACTACGGCGGCGACAATCTCGCCGAGCTCGAATTCACCGACGGCGATTCACAACACGTCAAGGCCGGGCAGGGCGTGGCGTTCGGCGTGGGCGGCTGGTTCCGTCCGGTCGAATCGACGCCCTTCGAGGTACAGGCGATCCTCGGCTACAAGGTCGTGTTCACGGCCGCTGAGAACGCGGACATCAAGGTCACGCGCACGACGTTCCAGCTGAACGGCATCTACCGGTTCGAGAACGATTGGTACGTGGGCGGCGGACTCACGCGCCACATGGGCCCGAAACTCGACGGTGACGGCTTCTTCGACGACATCGAGTTCGACGACGCCAACGGATTCACGGCCGAGTTCGGCTGGCGCTGGATCGGCCTGCACTACACCAAGATGGATTATTCGAGCCCCGGCTTCGAAGACGCCGATGCGAGCAACGTCGGAGTGCGGTTCACGTACCGCTTCGGCGCCCCGAAGTAGCCGGCAAGCCCTCAGTTCGCCGGACGGGGTCCGGTGGATTCGCGGCAGACCATGCGATAGGGAATCTCCACGCTCTTGGGCGGCGCTTCGTCGCCCAACGAGCGGAACAGCATGTCCGCGGCCTGATGCGCCATCTCGTAGGTGGGCTGGTGCACCGTGGTCAGGCGCGGCCAGATGACCTGGGCGACGTAGCTGTCGTCGAAGCCCGCGACCGACAGGCGCGTCGGGATGGTGAGCCCCATCTCGTGCGCCGCCATGATGGTGCCGGCGGCCATGTCGTCGTTGCTGGCGAACACCGCGGTGGGCCGTGTCGCGCGAGACAACAAACGCCGCGCGGCAGCGAGGCCCGAGTCAAAGGTGAATTCGCCGCGATCGATGAGCTGCGGATCGACGTCGAGCCCGTGTGAGCGCAGCGCCAGCGTGTACCCGAGGTACCGCTGCTCCGTCACCGGATGTCCTGGCGGGCCATTGATGAAGCCAATGCGTTCGTGGCCGAGCGCGATCAGGTACTCGGTCATCTCGCGCGCCGCGGCGACGTCGTTCATGAACACGCACGAGTACGCATCGAGATCGACGGTGGGCGCGATGCGTACGAAGCGGATGCGGTGCTTCTGCAGCTCGGCAAGCACCTCGGTCGAATCCGACAGCGGCGGCGCGAGCACCACGCCGTCGAGATGCGACTCGAGCACCAGGCCGGCGAGATCGCGCACGCTCGACAGATCCGTGCCCTCGCAGGGATGCACCAGCAACCGGTAGCCGCGCGTGTGACAGCGCTCGAGGGCGCCCTTCTGCAGGTCGACGACGTAGTTAGCGCTGGGGTTCTGGTAGATCAGCCCGATGAGGTTGCTGCTGCGGCCGGCGAGGCTGCGCGCGGAAAGACTCGGGTGGTAGTTGAGCTCTTCGACTAGTTTGAGCACGCGCGCACGAGTTTCGCTGCGTACGTTCGGCTCGCTGTTGAGGACGCGCGAGACAGTCTTTATGGACACGCCCGCGGCCTTGGACACGTCATGAATCGTTATTCGGCTCATATCGAGGCCCCCCTGAACGTCGCGAATTGTCTTGTTGTCAGACAGCGTTGTCAATCGGTGCCACCGGACGCGGAACGCGCTCCATCGTTACGTTAATAAGCACGTCAATTTGCGGTTAGAATCGCAACCCAATTTGTTGACAGCGTTGTCTTTGACGGCCAATGCGCCAGAGGAAAATGGTGACAGTGAATACAGCGCTCCCGGGGGCCGACGGCCACGAACAATTCGACCGTTCCGCGGTGCTGGGGCTGGTCGCGGACGTCGGCGGCACTCACATCCGCTTCGGCATCGCGGTCGGCGGCTCGGCTGATCAGTCGAAATCCGGCGGCCTCGACGTACATTGCGTGCGGCGATATGCGGTTCGCGCCCACGAATCCATCGCGCACGCAGCGCAGCATTACCGCGCCGCCACTCCGGGCGTGCCGGCGGCGCTCAGCCGCGCGGCGGTCGCGGTTGCCGGGCGCGTCGATCACGACCAGGTGCAGCTGACCAACAGCGCGTGGTCGTTCTCGGCCCGGGCGCTGTCCGAGGCCCAGCAGTTCGAGCAGCTTCAGGTCATCAACGATTTCGAAGCCGTGGGACACGCGGTTGGCGCGCTGCGCGCGTCCGACCTGAACCCCGTCGGCCCACTGCGTCTGCCCTTGCCCATGACGCAAGGTGTGTGCGCCATCGTCGGTGTCGGCACCGGCCTTGGCGTCGGCGGCGTCATCGCCAATGCCGGCCGCTTCAGCGTGCTCGCCACCGAAGGCGGTCACGCGAGTTTCGCGCCGACCAACGAGCGGGCGATCGAGGTCCTGCGCTGGCTGCGCAAGAAATATGGCCGCGTGTCGGCCGAGCGCGTGTTGAGCGGCGCCGGACTCGCCAACGTGTACCTGGCGCTCTGCGAGATCCAGGGCGTGCACAAGCCGGAACTCTCCGCGGCCGAGATCACGACCCGAGCGACGAACGGCAGCGACGAGGAGTGCGTCGAAGCCGTGGGGTTGTTCTGCGAATTGTTAGGCTCGTTCGCCGGTGACCTGGCGCTCACGCTGGGAGCCTGGCAGGGCGTGCTCATCTCGGGCGCGATGCTGCAGCACTTCGACCGGCCGATGCTCGAGCGCCGGGTGCGCGCCGGGTTCGAATACAAGGGCCGCTTCACGCCGGCGATGCGCGGCGTGCCGGTCGAAACCATCTCGCATCCGCACATCGAGCTGCTCGGCGCAGCGCGGCTGCTGCTCCAGTCGTGAAAACCACCATCCAGAAGTTCGTGCTGTTCGGCGCCACCGGCGATCTGTCGCAGCGCATGGTGTGGCCGTCGCTCTATCACCTGTGCCGCGAGAAGCTCGTGCCGCCGACGCTGACATTCGTCGGCTCCGCGCGCAATCCGATGCCCAACGAGGAGTTCCGCAAGTTCGTCGATGCCGCCTTGCGCAAGTACATCGCCGCCGAATACCTCAAGGAAGACGCGGTGGCGGACCTGTTGACGCGCATCACCTACGTGCCCTTCGAGGCCGGTGACGGAAGCGCGAAGGGCACCGAGGCGCTGCAGAAGGCGCTCGCGGGCAACAATCGGATTCTCTATTTCATGGCGACTTCGCCGAAGTTCTATGGCCCGACCTGCCTGAGCCTCGCCGCCGCGGGCCTCGCCTGCGAGCATTGCCGCGTCGTGCTCGAGAAGCCCATCGGCCATGACCTGGCGTCGAGCTTCGAGATCAACGACGCCGTGGGCAAGGTCTTCCACGAAGACCGCATTTTCCGCATCGATCACTACCTCGGAAAAGAGGCGGTGCAGAACCTGCTCGCGCTGCGCTTCGCGAATTCACTGTTCGAGCCGCTGTGGAATGCGTCGTCGATCGACAACGTGCAGATCACGGTCGCGGAGACCGTGGGCCTCGAGGGGCGCACGGGTTACTACGACGAGTCGGGTGCGCTGCGCGACATGGTGCAGAACCACATGCTGCAGCTCGTCACGCTGGTCGCGATGGAACCACCGCACCTGTTCGAGCCGAACGAGGTGCGCAACGAGAAGACCAAGGTGATTCGCAGCCTTCGCCCGATCAGCGCGGCGACCGTCGCGGCGAATACCGTGCGCGGCCAATACACCGCCGGAAGTTCCGGCGGCGTCGCCGCTCCCGGCTACAACGACGAAAAGGGCGCGAAGGGCGGCAGCGACACGGAGACGTTCGTTGCGATCCGCGCCGAGATCGACAACTGGCGCTGGGCGGGGGTGCCGTTCTACCTGCGCACCGGCAAGCGCATGCAATCGCGCCGCACCGATATCGCCATCCAGTTCAAGGCGGTGCCTCACAACATCTTCGCCGCCGACGAACCGATTCTTCAGGCCAACCGGCTCGTCATCCACCTGCAGCCGCAGGAAAGCGTGACGCTCGAGATCCTCAGCAAACAACCGGGCCTGGAGGGCGTGCGCCTTCGGGAAGTGCCGCTCAATCTTTCGCTGCCCAAGGACGAGAGCGGCGGCCGTACGCGCATTGCCTATGAGCGGCTGCTGCTCGACGCCCTCAAGGGAAACACGACGCTGTTCGTCCGGCGCGACGAGGTCGAAGCCGCGTGGACCTGGATCGACGGCATCCAGACGAGCTGGCGCTCGACGCGCCAACTGGTCAAGCCGTATCCTGCCGGCACCTGGGGGCCCACGGCCGCGATCGCACTCACCGAGCGACACGGCCATAGCTGGTATGAGTAGCCATGGCCCATGCAGAGAACCCTGAACGGCTCAATGACGTAATCCACGCAGTCACCGAACGCATCGGTGGCCTCTCGGCCGCGGCACGCGGCGAATATGTCGAGCGCGCCCGCAAGCGCAAACTCATCGAGCCGGCGCGCGG
>Ga0307499_10000444_pt1 | contig 14729 bp, 9 predicted proteins | sample 13_S_MG_FD_201363 | JGI IMG/M metagenome (GOLD analysis project Ga0307499, IMG submission 201363) | Soil microbial communities from Populus trichocarpa stands in riparian zone in the Pacific Northwest, United States - 13_S | ecosystem: Environmental > Terrestrial > Soil > Riparian zone > Trees... | reverse complement strand
AACTCGAGATCGCTGAAGCCGCCGCCCTTACCGAGCCGGGCGCCGTCCGGGGTGACGGCGACGCAGCCGGTCACCACCAGGTCGACCGGGCTCAGTTCGGCCACGGTGACCCGGCGGGCCGACCGGGACGCGCCGTTGATCGAGGACGCCTTGCGGGGCGGGTCGGCCAGGTGGTCCGGGTCGAGCAGGAAGAACGGCTCCGGCTCGGCCAGCCGGGGCACCGCCATGAACAGCAGCTTGCCGTCGGCCAGGGCCCGCTGCCGGACCGGCCACTGCGGCGAGTCCGGGTTGGCCTTCAACGTCCGGGCCCGCCGCCACGGCTCGGTGTCGCGCAGCCGGTCGGCAGCCGCCTCGGCGCCGGTGAAGTTGGGGATGCGGCCGTCCGCGCCGGGGAACCGGGTCACCTTCGCGGCGGCCAGCTCGGCCCAGACCGCCGCGCGCAGCGCCGCCTTCGCGGCCAGTACCTCGGCCGCGCCGCCGGCGTCATGGTCGTGCCGGGGGCCGGGCCGCGGGCTCATCGACCCAGGATGCCGTGCCGCCCCACCGGTCGATCCGGCGGGGCGGCACGGGCTGGAGGTGCTGGCTCAGCAGGCGTTCAGCTCGACGTGCCAGCTGCCGCCGCGGAAGTCCGCGTCGAACGCGATGCCGGTCCGGTTCCCGTCACCGCCGATGCTGCCGTCGTACCAGTGCTGCGGGCTGCCCTTCCGGCCCCAGAAGATCCTCGGCAGGGTGCCGCTGGCGTAGCCCCCGGTGCCGGCGCAGCCGTGGTTCGCCAGGTCCACCCAGGCGACCAGCACCGCGCGCTCCGCGGCCGCGGTGGAGTTCGCCCGGACCGGTGCCACCGCGGCGCTGCGGGCGGCCAGCCGCTCCAGCGCGGCCAGGTCGGCCGGGAACCGGGCGGCGAACGGAGCGTTCTTCCGCAGCCCGTCCAGGAGCAGCCGCAGCGACTCGTCGGCCCGCGGCACCGTCCCGTTCTCCATCTGCGAGACGTAGTAGAACGGCGCGCCGCGGGCGACCAGGTCGCTGTACACCAGGATTGTCGCGCTCTTCAGCGCGGGCGGCAGGCCGGCCGGCAGCACGGCCGCGCTGCGCGGGTTCGCGGCCGCCGCCGCGGTGGTCGCCGTCGCCCGGTTGAAGGTGAGCGCGGTCGGGGTGGCGACATTGTTCAGCGCGCTGGCGGCGGTGCGGATCCGGAAGTCGTCCGCCCGGGCGGCCGCGATGAACGGGGCCAGCGTTTGCAGCGCGCTCGGCGAGACGGCACCGCTGGTGCCGGCACCGGCCGCCGCGGCCGGGATCGTGGCCGGCTTGGCCGGAGCCGCCGGTGCGTTCGCGGCCGGCGCCTTGGCCGCGGGGTCACTGCCGGCCGCCGCACCGGCAGCGGGGCCGCCGCCGGCCGGGGCGGCGGGCGTCGTGCCCTGGCCGCACGCGGCGAGCAGCCCGGCCAGCAGCGCTACGCCGACCACGACGGCTGGCACCCGGCGAGCCGCCGGCACCGCCGGCACCGCCGGCACCGGCTGGGTCGCCGGCACCGGCTCGGCTACCAGAGCCGGCTGGGCTGGCAGAGCCGGCTGGGCTGGCAGGACCGGCTGGGTCGCTGGAACCGGCCGGCCGGACCGGATCAAGGCATGCCGAAAAAGACCGTGCTTACGCATTGGGAGCCCCCAGATCAGGCAACGGCGCACCGTGCGCCGTGTTCAGGGAGAGAGATGCGCATCGTCCCGGTCCGGTTGACAGGGTCCCCACCAACCGTGCCCATCCGGGCAATGGCGGCAGACGGCACGGGTTCTGCTGTTCAGCGGCGAGTTATGCCGACTGCGCGTTGTCACACATACGGCCTGGTCTGGACAAGCCGGACAAGTCACACTGAGCGGCTGTTCGTGCTGTCTACGGCAACGGAGACGTTCATGGCAAATGACGACACAACCCTGTCGACGCGGCACCGGCACAGATCCACCGGCCACCGCCGGTGGTTCTTCCGGATGGGTGTTTCCGCCACGGTCATCGGCGCGATCGCCGGTGCGCTGCTGGTGGCCAACCCGGCCGGGGCGGCGCCCGCGGCGATCAGGCTGACGTCCGCGTCCTGCCCGGCCGACATCGTGCAGGGGCAGCAGAGCGGCTGCGTCACCGAGTTGCAGAACCTGCTCAACCAGCACGGCGCGGGCCTGTCCGTGGACGGCAACTTCGGCCCGAACACGCTGTACGCGGTGCGGACGTTCCAGTCCGCCGCGGCGATCGCCGTGGACGGTCGGGTCGGCCCGATCACCAAGTCGAAGCTGTACTCGTCCAGCGGTGGCGCGCCCGCGGCCATCAACCTGAACTCGTCGTCCTGCCCGAGCAACATCGTGCAGGGCCAGAAGAGCGGCTGCGTCACCGAGTTGCAGCGGCTGCTCGGCCGGCACGGCTACTCGGTCGATGTCGACGGCGACTTCGGCCCGGCGACCGCCTCGGCGGTACGCAGCTTCCAGAGCGCGCTCAGCCTCAGCGTGGACGGCCAGGTCGGCCCGCAGACAAAGGCCGCGCTGTACAACTCGGACGAGTCCGGGTCGTCCGGTGTGGACCTGCGCTCGTCCGCCTGCCCGTCGAACATCGTCGAGGGCATGAGCGGCGGCTGCGTCTCGACGCTGCAGGCGATGCTCAACGGCAAGGGCCAGCACCTCGACGTGGACGGCAGCTTCGGCCCGCTGACCGAGTCGGCGGTGCGCGCGTTCCAGTCGTCCGCCGGGATCTCGGTGGACGGCGAGGTCGGCCCGCAGACGAAGGCCGCGCTGTACTCCAACATCGGCGGGAACGGCGGCAGCGGTGCGCCCACGCCGATCAACCTGAACTCGTCGTCCTGCCCGAGCAACATCGTGCAGGGCCAGAAGAGCGGCTGCGTCACCGAACTGCAGAGCCTGCTCAACCACCACGGCGCGGACCTCGCCGTGGACGGCGACTTCGGCCCGGCGACCCGCAACGCGGTGCTCGACTTCCAGTCGGAGAAGGGCATCTCGGTCGACGGCCAGGTCGGGCCACAGACCAAGGCCGCGCTGTACGGGGCGGTCACCCCGCCGTCCAACCCGCCGCCCGGTGGTGGCACCGGCGCGATGCTCCCGGTCGCGCAGGCCGAGGTCGGCACGGTGGAGGGCAGCGCCCGGGCGAACAGCTACGGCTCCTCGGTCGGGCTGTCGCTGTCCACCAACAACTACGCCTGGTGCGCCGTGTTCGTCAGCTGGGTGGCCAAGCAGACCGGCGCCACCACCTACCGGAACAGCTACGTCTCCGGCTGGGTGACCAAGGCGCGGGCCGGTTCGTACCACCTGTCGGTCGTCTCCACGCCGCGGCCCGGTGACATCGTCGCGTTCGACTGGAACGGCGGCAGCAACTTCACCGGTGGCAACGAGCACATCGGCATCGTGCGCACGACCACCAGCTCGACCCACACGTTCACCACGGTCGAGGGCAACACCGGCAACCCGAACGGCGGCAAGGACGGCGTCTACGTCAAGACCCGCGGCACCGGCCGCGGCTACGACGTGGTCTTCATCCGGGTCGGCTGACCGGCGGCAGCAACGATGCGGCCCGGTCGGGTCGGGACGCTGACCGCGTCCCGCCCCGGCCGGGCTCAGCCGACTCTGGGGGTGGCCCGGGCGCCGTCGTGCAGGTACCGGCTGCCGTCCGGGAGCGAATAGAAGTAGTACGAGGTCCAGCGGGTGTCGCCCGGGGCACGGCCGAGCAGCAGGTCCGCTGTCACCGGGGTGAGCGGCAGCTCCTGTGCCGGTGCGAGCACGAACTCCCCGGTCCAGGCCGAGTGCAGCACCGGTGCGCCGTCCCGGACGGTCAGCTCGAACCGCCGGCCGGCCCGCTGGTAGACCCCGGCGTGCCGGGCCGGGTCGATCGCCGGCGGCGCGGCCGGCGGTTCGATCGGCGCCGGCACCCGCAGCCCGCACAGCAGGTCCAGCAGTTCGGCGGTGACGGCCCGGTGCAGCGCCCCGGTGTCGCTGTTGGACAGCAGCGCGATCGCCACGCCGGCGTCCGGAACCACCCGCAGCGAGGCGGTCTGGCCGATCGTGTCGCCGGTGTGGCCGTACAGCCGGCGACCGTCCCAGTCGAACAGCGCCCAACCCAGGCCCCAGTGTTGGCACATCCCGTCCGGGTGCGGCATGTCCACTTGCGACTGTTGCATCGCCGCCACGGTGGACGGGGTGAGCACCTGGGTGCCGTCCGGGGCGAGCCCACCGGACAGGTGCAACCGGCCCAGGCCGAGCAGGTCGGTGGCGGTGGCGCAGACCAGGCCGGCCGGGCCGGCGCTGCGCATCAGGTACCAGCGCGGCGCGGGCTGCGCCGGCCCGCTGTCCGGGGTGAGGTGGCCCATCGCGGCCCGGAACCGCAGCACGTCCTCCGGCAGCGTCCACGTGTGCGCCAGCCCGATCGGGTCGAGCAGCAGTTCGCGCAGCGCCGCGTCCCAACTGCGGCCGGTCAGCACCTCGATCACCCGACCGGCGATGATGTAGCCGGTATTGCAATAGGACAGGGTGCCGCCGACGGGGTGGCTCAGCGTCAACCCGGCGCAGTCGGCGACGTAGCGCTGCAGGCAGTCGTCGCCACGGCCGGTGTCGTGGAAGAAGTCCCCGTCGATGCCCGAGGTGTGGCAGAGCAGTTGGCGCAGGGTGATCCGGGCCGCCGCGGCCGGATCGGCCAGCGTGAAGCCCGGCAGGATCGACGCGACCGGGGTGTCCACTGTGGCCAGACCCTGGTCGATCAGTCGCATCAGGACGGTCGCGGTGTAGACCTTGCTGATCGAGCCGATCTGGAACAGCGAATCCGTGGTGGTTTCGACCCCGGTGCCGCGATGCAGCAGGCCGGTCGCGAAGGTGCTGACCGCACCGCCGGCCAGCACCGCCAGGCTCGCGCCCGGCACGCCGTGTTCCCGGGCCAGCGCGTCGAACCGCGGCTGCCAGCCGGCCAGGTCCCGATCAGGCATCGCGGCGCACCATCCCGTACCGAAGCGGCAGATCTGTGCAGACTCGACCACGCGGGATACCGGGCGTCAAACGACAGGCCGGTCGGCGCGCCGGACTCGCCCGGCGGACCGGTGCCGACCGACCGGGTCTGGAGGTAACATCACGAGGTGTTATCAAGCCGCTACACTCCGTGCTTGACTCGCGCAGGGTGGTCGCGGTGATCAATGAGCTGCTGGCGCGACTCGACAACTGGTCCCTGATCGGCCTGCCCCAGTTCAATGTGTCTATTTTGGACGGTGACCTGCCCTGGAGCATGCTGGCCGAGACGCTGACCCGGCACGTGCTGATAGACCTGCCGGCGCCGGAGGCGTTCACCCCGGTACAGGCCCGAAAGCTGCTGGTACACCTGGCCTTCTCCGGGGCCGCGGTGGCCCGGCACTACCAGGAGCGGGACCGCGCACACCGGATCACGCCGGGGCGGGCGTTCGATCGGCTGCGGGTCGGCCCGGACCGCATCCCGTTCCGGGCCTACTTCGCTCGCACCGCCAGCCAGACCCGCACCGGGCACCCGGCCCGGGACACCTACATCACGCTGGTGCGCTGGAACGTGCCGACGGTGGAGGTGCGCTGGTCGGGCGCGCGGATCGCCCGGCTGCCCGGCGCGTTCGGTGGCCACGAGGTCCGCACCTACACCAACGACCGCGGCGAGCGGGCGTTCTTCGTCCTGACCAAGAAGTCGGAGGCGCTGGAACGGGCCGCGAACGCGATGCTGGAGCCGATCGCGAGCGGTGCGGTCGCCATCCAGTCGGCCGAGGCGATCTATCGGCTCCGGGTTACCGCCACGATGCTGACCGCGCTGCGCCAGCTGGGCTCCGACTTCGCCGCGCTGCCGTACGAGGCGAGCCTGCGGCCCGGGCACTTCATGGACGTGTTCCGCCAGTTCGCGGTGCACTGGGAGCCCGGCGACCTGCCGCCGAGCGGGGCGCAGGACCCGGAGGCGCTCAAGCGCGACCTGCTGCTCGGCCTCGACCTGCCGGACCTGGCCGCGCATGTGCGCCGGCAGTTCCCGGTGCTGCTGGCCGCCGACCGGACCGCGCTGACCCGGCTGATGGGGCGCCCGCCGCTGCCGACGATGGTGCTGGCCGAGCTCGGCCTGGACGGTGCCGCACTGACCGGGATGTCGGCGGATCAGCTGCGCCGCACGGTGCGCCGGTTCCCGGTGCTGGCCGCCTGGTATCTGGTGCTCAGCGCGCACGCCCGGGCCGCCGGCGTGCACCTGATGCTGGCGAAGAAGTTCCTCTTCCGGCCGGGCGAGGCGCGCGCCAACGCAGGCATCCCCGATACCGGCGTGGTGCCCCGCGATCGCGGCACCACGGGAATGGATGAGTCCTTCTTGGAGCGACTGACCCGGCTGCGGCACAACCACCTGCTGGCCGGCCTGCACCAGATCCCGCGGCTGGAGCTGCTCGGGCTGGCCGGCCTCGACCCGCCGGACACGGTGGCCGGCGTCGACCTGGAGCGCCTCGTCTACTTCGCCCCGATCCGCGGCCTGATCCGGGCGTCCGGCCTGTTGCGCCCCGGTGGTCCGGCGATCCGGCCGGTGCGGGCGCACCTGGCATCGGCTGGGTAGCGGCGACATGGCCAAGCACCTGACGATCGACCGGGACGAGGCCGGCGTCGGACCGCAGAGCACCCGGGCCGCGGCACCGGTCGGGGTGGTTGCCGGGCAGCTGGCCGAGGCGCCGGTTGGAACGCACCGGGCCACCCCGGCGAGCCCGGCCGGCCGGCCGCTGGATGCCGCACCGCCGGCCGGTGTGGGCTGGCCCGCGCCGGCCGACCGGCACGTGCTCGCCGTTCTGCGCAGTCTGTCCATTGTGGCCGGTGGGCTGGTGGTGGCGATCGCGGCGGTGGTACTGGTCGGCGGCTGGTGGCTGGGCCACCCGGCCGCCGCGGCCGGCGGACTGCCCGCGCACACCGGGCTGATGCGGCCGGTCGCCGCGGTGTGCCTGGTGCTGCTGGGGATCTCGGCGCTGGCGCTCGGCGTCCGGCCGGCCAGCTGGATCGATCGGCTCGGTATCGCCTGCGCGGTCGCCGGGCTGGCGATCTGCACGGTCCCGCTGGTCGGGTACCTGGCCGGCGTCGACCTGCGGTTCGACCAGCTGCTGTTCCGGCAGGCGGTGCTGGCCGCGCTGCCGGGCCCGCACCCCGGGCGGCTTACCGTCGACGGCGTCGTGTGCTGCGCCCTGCTCGGCGTCGGCCAGCTGGCGATGCGGCTGCCGGGCGGGTGGTCGGGGTTGGGCAAGGCCGCGGTGCTGGCGGGCGGTTCGGTGGCGAGCATCGACGCCTACGGCGCCATCTACGCCGGCGCCGTCGGCGGGCAGCGCACGGCCGCGGGCGAGCTGCCACTCGTCACCGCGGTCGCGCTGACCGTGCTGACCCTCGGCACGCTGGCCGCCCGGCCGGCGACCGGCCTGACCCGGGTGCTCACCGGCGGCAGCGTCGGCGCCAGCATCGGCCGGCGGATGCTCGTGGTGGCACTGACCGTCCCGGTCGTGCTGGGCACGCTGCCGATCCTGGCCCGGTACGCCGGCCTGTACGGCAACCGCTTCGGCGTAGGGGTACTGATCACCGGCAACGTGGTGGCGTTCGCGGCGATGAGCGTCGTCATCGCGAACGCCGCCGCCCGGCTGGAGTCGGCCGGCGCGCGGGCGCAGCAGGCCGCGCGGGACGGCCACGCGCTGCTGACCGCGCTGATCGACAACACCTCCGCCGTCATCTACATGCGCGACCTGGGCGGCCACTACATGCTGGCGAACCGGGAGTACGAGCGGCTGTTCGGGCTGCGCCGCGAGGACCTGCTCGGCCGCACCGACCACGACCTGTTCCCGGCGGAGATGGCCGCCGCGTTCCGGGAGAACGACCTGGCCGCGGTGGCCCGCGGCTACCCGGTGCAGATGGAGGAGGTGGCACCCGGCGACGACGGCGAGCACAACTACGTCACGGTGAAGTTCCCGGTGCTGGACGAGGCCGGTCAGGCGTACGCGGTCTGCGGCATCTCCACCGACATCACCGACCGGACCAGAGCCGAGGCGGAGGTACACCGGCTGAACGCGGATCTGGAACGCCGGGTGCGCGAGCGCACCGCGGAGCTGGAAGCGTCCACAAAGGAACTGGACGCGTTCGCCTACTCGGTCTCGCACGACCTGCGCGCGCCGCTGCGTTCGCTGGACGGGTTCAGCCAGATGCTGCTGGACGACTACGGCGGGCAGCTGGACGAGGACGGACAGGACTGCCTGCACCGGCTGCAGGCCAACACGGTCCGGATGGGACAGATCATCGACGACCTGCTGAACCTGTCCCGGGCCACCAGAGTGGAGCTCAAGCGCAACCCGGTGGACCTCTCCGAACTCGCCCGCAGCGTGCTCGCCGAGCTGCGCCAGGCCGAGCCGGACCGGACCGTCGCCGTCGACATCGCCGAGCACCTGACCACCACCGGCGACCAGCATCTGCTCCGGCTGGTGCTGGTCAACCTGTTCGGCAACGCCTGGAAGTTCAGCGCCCGGGCCGACCCGGCGACCGTCCACTTCGAACTGTTCCGGGACGACGGGGAGGAACGGGTGTTCGCGGTCCGAGACAACGGCGCCGGCTTCAACATGGAGTACGCGGCGAAGCTGTTCGAGCCGTTCCAGCGGCTGCACAGCAGGGGCGAGTTCGACGGCAGCGGGCTGGGGCTGGCCATCGTGGCCCGCATCCTGCGCCGGCACGGCGGCCGGATCTGGGCCGAGGGCGCGCCCGGCGAGGGCGCCGCATTCTATTTCACGGTGACGGCACCGGCGGAGGACCGCGGATGAACGACGGCTTGATCCTGCTCGTCGAGGACAACCCCGACGACGTGACGCTCACCCTGCGGGCGCTGAAGCGCAACAACATCCAGAACGAGGTCAAGGTCGCCTCGGACGGCGAGGAGGCGCTGGCCTACCTGCTGCCCGCCGTCGGGCACTCGATCACGCCGGCGCTGGTCCTGCTGGACGTGAACCTGCCCAAGCTCGGCGGCCTGGACGTGCTGCGCCGGCTGCGGGACGACGAGCGCACCGCGACGCTGCCGGTCGTGGTGCTGACCACGTCCAACGAGGAACGGGACATCGTCGAGAGCTACCGGCTCGGGGCGAACAGCTACGTCCGCAAGCCCGTCGTCTTCGGCGACTTCGTCGAGGCGGCCCGGGTGCTCGGCCTCTACTGGCTGTTGGTGAACCAGGCACCGCCGCGGGTGGACGGCTGACCTGCGGTGACTTCGATCGACCTGCTGCTGGTCGAGGACAGCGACGACGACGCGGTGCTGATCGTGCGCCAACTCCGCCAGGACGGCCTGCAGGTCAGCTACCGCCGGGTGGAGACCGCCGCGGCGGCCACGGCCGCGCTCGTCGAGCGGCGCCCGGACGTGGTGATCTCGGACTACAACCTGCCCACGTTCAGCGCCGAGGCGGCCCTCGCGCTGCTGTCGGCCAGCGGCCTGGACGTGCCGTTCATCCTGGTCTCCGGCGAGGTCGGCGAGGAGACCGCGGTGGCGCTGCTGCGCGGCGGCGCGCACGACTTCGTCCTCAAGGACCGGTTGACCCGGCTCGGCCCGGCGGTCCGCCGCGAACTGCGGGAGGCCGCCGGGCGGCGCGAGCGGCAGCAGGCGGAGGCCGCGCTGCGGGCCAGCGAGCAGCGGTTCCGGCTGCTCGCCGAGCACGCCCAGGACGTGATCTTCGTGCACCGGCTGATGCCGCAGCCGGAGCTGGAGTACATCAGCCCGGCCGTCGCGGCGATCACCGGCTACCGCCCGGAGGACCTCTACCAGAACGCGGAACTGCTGTTCTCCCTGGTCGAGTTGGCGGACCAGGACCGGTTCCGGGCGTCCTGGTGGGAGCCCGGCCCGGAGCCGCTGGTGGTGCGCTGGCGCCGGGCCGATGGCCTGACGGTGTGGACCGAGCAGCGGGCGGTCAGCATCCGGGACGAGACCGGCGCGGTGGTCGCCGTCGAGGGCATCCTGCGCGACATCACCGAGCAGCAGCACGCCGAGCAGCAGCGCCAGCAGATGGAGCGGCAACTGCGCCAGTCCGAGCGGCTGGAGTCGCTCGGCCAGCTGGCCGGCGGCGTCGCGCACGACTTCAACAACCTGCTCGCGGTCATCAACGGGTACGCCGACCTGGTCACCTCGGCGCTGCGCCCGGACGACCCGCTGCGCGCCGACCTGGACGGGATCAGCAACGCCGCCCGCCGCGGCGCCGACCTGACCCGGCAGCTGCTGCTGTTCAGCCGGCTGGAGCCGTCCGCGCCGCAGACGCTGGACCTGAACGCGGTGGTCGCCGACACCGAGACGCTGCTGCGCCGGACCATCGGCGAGGACCTCGACTTCGTCACGCTGCTGGCGCCCGGGCCGTTGCCGGTGACCATCGACCACACCAAGCTCGAACAGATCATCCTGAACCTGGTGGTGAACGCGCGGGCGGCCATGCCGGACGGCGGCCGGCTGACGATCGCCACGGCCGACGTCGAAGCCGAGCCGGACGCGGGCCGGTCCGGCGAGATCCGGGTCGGCCAGGCCGGCGCCGGCGTGCAGCCGGCCCCGCCGCCCGGCCTGCGGGTCCGGCTGACCGTGGCGGACACCGGCACCGGGATGGTGGCCAGCGTCGCCGAGCACGCCTTCGACCCGTTCTTCACCACCAAGGGCCCGGGCAAGGGCACCGGCCTGGGCCTGGCCACGGTGTACGGGGTGGTGCAGGAGGCCGGCGGCGAGATCCGGCTCTGGACCGAGCCGGGCAAGGGCACCGCGTTCGACATCTACCTGCCGGCCGCGGCCAGCGCCATCTCGGCGGTGAGCATCGTCCCGGACGAGTTGGTGCGCGGCAGCGGCGAGACGATCCTGCTGGTCGAGGACGAGGCCGCGGTCCGCGAGATCACCCGGCGGATCCTCACCAACGCCGGCTACCAGGTGCTGGAAGCGGCCAACCCGGCCGAGGCGCTGACCCGGCACGTGGCCAACGGGGACATCGACGCCCTGCTCACCGACGCGCTGATGCCGGGCATGTCCGGGGCCCAGCTGATCGAGCAGTTCCACCACACCCGGCCGAACCTGCCCACCCTGGTGATGTCCGGCTACACGGCGGGCACGCTGCCCAGCCGGCAGTCGCTGCCGACGGACGTCCCGTTCATCCGCAAGCCGTTCACCGCCGCCGCGCTGCTGCACCGGCTGCACGAGGTGCTCGCCCGCGCCGACTCCGCCGGCGCCGCCCCGCTCTAGTTATCCGGCCCGGTCGGATGCAGTTGGTTGGCGAGCACGGTCAGCAGTTCGCCCGCGGTGTGTGGCTTGCTCAGGATCGTCTGGCAGCCGGCGGCGAACGCGGCCCGCTGCTGTTCGGGGAAGATGCCGGCGGTCAGCGCGATGATGGTCGGCCGGTGGGCGGCCGGCTGGTGGCTGATCTCCTGGGCCAGCGTCAGCCCGCTGCCGTCGGGCAGGTTGACGTCCAGCAGCAGGATGTCGACCGGCTCCGCGGCGAGCGCCACCCGGGCACTGGCCAGCGTGTCCGCCTCGAACAGGTGCGCGGCGGTCAACGTCGGATGGTTGGCCCGGGCCAGGATGGCGCGGATCAGATCACGGTTGATCTTCTCGTCCTCGACCAGCAGTATCCGCAGTCGCGGCTCGATATCGGTCACCGGACTGACTCCCGCTGCAGGCTCGGCTGAACGCCGGCCGTGGCGCCCGCTGGGGCGGCGGCCGGAGTGGCCGGCCCGGTCAGCGCCGCCGGGCCGGCCGGCCCGGCGGTCAGCGCGAGCCAGTCCCGTAGGGCTTCCCGCATGTCGCCACCCTTCTGCATGACGCCGAGGATCGGGCCGTTCAGTCGTGCCTTGTCCACCTCGGTGAGCTCCAGGCCAGTGATCACCAGGACCGGGGTACGGCGGGTGGCCGGGTTGTCGGCCAGCGCGGCGATCAGCGTGAAACCGTCGATCTCCGGCATGATCAGGTCGCAGATGATCAGCTCGAAGCGGCGGCTCTGGACCAGCCGCAGCGCCTCCACACCGCTGCTCGTGGTCACCACGTCGACGCCGCTGGGCGCCAGGCTGACTTCGATCAGCCGCAGCGTGGCCGGGTCGTCGTCGATCACCAGCACCGCCGGCGGCTCGGTGGACCCGGCTGAACCCGCCGGCTCAACCGAACCGGGCACACCGCCCGGCCCGGATCGACCGCCAAGCCCAGGGCCGGCGGCACCGGCCGGGCGCCGGGCGAGCAGGCCGTGCCAGGCCAGCCGGCGCAGCAGGGTGTCCCGGTCCAGTGGCTTGACCAGGTAGTCCATCGCGCCGAGGGCCAGCCCCACCTCGCGCTCGTCCATCACGGTGACGATCACCACCGGGATGTCCCGCAGCCGATCCTCCAGCTTGAGCTGGCGCAGCACCTCCCAGCCGTCCATCCCGGGCAGCACCAGGTCGAGCAGGATCGCCGCCGGGGCGCACTTGCGGGCGGCCACCAGCCCGTCCCGGCCGTCGGCCGCGACGGCCACCCGGTAGCCGGCGTCCTCCAGGTAGGCGCGCAGCAGTTGGGCGGCGGCCGGATCGTCCTCGATCACCAGGATGCCGCCGGAGCAGTCGGGCTCGACCGCCGGTGTCGCCGGCTCCGGCTCGATCGGCGTCGCGGCCGGCAGCCGGACGGTGAACCGCGAGCCGTGCCCAGGCTCGGACTCCAGCCAGATCGCGCCGCCCTGCGCCTCCGCCAGCCGGCGGGTCAGCGCCAGCCCGAGCCCGGTCCCGGCGCGCCGGGACGCGATGTCACCGACCTGCCGGAACCGCTCGAACACCCGCTCCGCGTCGTCCGGCGCGATCCCGACGCCGGTGTCGGAGACCGACACCAGGACGTCCGGGCCGGCCGCGGCGGCGACCACGTCGAGCCGTCCGGCCGCCGGGGTGAACTTGATCGCGTTGGAGAGCAGGTTGTAGAGGATCTGCCGGAACCGGATCCGGTCCGCCTGCGCGGCCAGCCCGGGTGGCACGTCCACGGTCAGCTCCAGTTTGCCGCCGATCAGCAGCGGCCGGATCGTCGCCACCACCTCGCCGACCACCTCGGCCAGCTCCAGCGGCTCGGTCTTCAGGTCCAGCCGGCCGGCTTCCACCTTGGCCAGGTCCAGCACGTCGTTGATCAGGTCCAGCAGGTGCCGGCCGCTGCCGTAGATGTGGTCGATCCACTCGGCCGGCACCAGTCGCCGGTCGTCGGCCGGCTGCTCGCTGCGCATCAGGTCGCTGAACCCGATGATCGCGTTCAGCGGGGTGCGCAGCTCGTGGCTCATGCTGGCCAGGAAGTCGCTCTTGGCCTGGTCGGCGACGGTCAGCGCGGCCACCGATGCGGCCAGCTCGGCGCTCAGCCGCTCCTGCTCGGCCAGGATCGTGGCGCGCTCGGCGATGATGCCGGCCTGGGCGGCCAGATCGGTCAGCAGTTGCACGTCGTCGCCGGTGAACAGGTTGCGATACCGGTTGAGCAGCAGCAGCGCGCCCCGCTCGCGCGGCAGCCGCAGCGGCACCGCCTGGACGAACCGGGCGTCCATCCGCTGCGCGTAGCCGACCGCCAGCGTCGGCCGGTGCGCCGTGGTCGCGCCGACCGGGATCGGCTGCGGTCGGCCGAGCAGCCGGTCCAACTCGGCGGCCGGGCAGATCACACCCGGCTGCGCGGCCAGCCCGGCGCAGGCGATCTCGAGTACCTGGTCCTCGTCGGTGAATCGCAGCAGCACCGCGCCGTCCACCCCGCAGACCTCCACGGCGTCCTCGACGTAGTGCTGCCAGGTCTGGCTCGGCTGGTCGGTGGCCGGCGCCTGCAGCAGCCGCTGGCTGGCCCGGTAGACCGCGGTGGCCGACCAGATCCGGCGCAACCAGCCGGGCGGCACGAACGCGGCGGCGTAGCCGAGCGCGGCGATCAGACCGACGGCCCGGCCGAGGGCCCGCAGTTCGTGCAGCGCCGGGGCGAACGAGCCGGCCGCGGCGAGCGCGAACGCGAGCGCGAACGTCGCGGTGGACGCCGCCGCCAGCTGCAGCCGGACCCGCGGCGAGCCGGGCCGGCGGCGCGCCTCCTCGATCAGCAGCATGGCCGCGGCCACGCCGTTGCCGGTCATCGCGCTGGTGACCGTCAGCAGCGCCCACAGCGGCAACGGGCTGGGCTGGACGAAGACGACCACCTGTGCGGCGCCGCAGCTGACCGCCATCGCCGGCAGCATCCACCGGGCCAGCGGCCGGAGCCGGCCCAGCAGCCGGACCGTGACCACCGGCTGGGTCAGCAGCATCGCGACGAACAGGTCACCGACCACGGCCGGCAGCGACCCCCCGGACTGCAGGATCAGATCGCGCACGAAGAACGCCGACATCGCGACGAAGATCAGTACAACGTCGTACTGCACCGGGTCCCGGCTCCGCCCGTAGGCGACCAGGACGCCGAGCAGTACCAGCAGGAACAGCGCGTCCAGCACGCCTACCACCATTGTCGCCTCCACCCCGGACTCGCCTCCCACGAGACTCGCCCCCACGACGCTGGTGCACTTAGCGTACTCCTACAACTACTCTCTGAAACCAGAGAATCACCTCGACTGCAACCAGAGTCGACTAGTGGTTGCGGAGGGTGCCTGCCGTGGAACAGAACGGCGCAGGCACTGGCAGGTAAGAGGGCTGTAAGCGTCCTTCATTACGTTGGCGGCGATCTGCACCCGTCCTGGAAGGACATCGCCTTCGTGATGCGATATCGACTTCTCTCGTTGGCCATAGCCGGCGCCGCAG
>Ga0307499_10000442_pt1 | contig 14739 bp, 13 predicted proteins | sample 13_S_MG_FD_201363 | JGI IMG/M metagenome (GOLD analysis project Ga0307499, IMG submission 201363) | Soil microbial communities from Populus trichocarpa stands in riparian zone in the Pacific Northwest, United States - 13_S | ecosystem: Environmental > Terrestrial > Soil > Riparian zone > Trees... | reverse complement strand
GTTCAAGGTCGACTACGCCATCATCGGCGCATCCGCGATCGACGAGGAGGGCGCGCTGCTCGACTTCGACTATCGCGAGGTGCAGGCGGCGCAGGCGATCATCGCCAATGCGCGCAGTGTCATGCTGGTCGCGGACTCGACCAAGCTCAGGCGCAGCGCGCCGGTGCGCATCGCCCATCTCAGCCAGATCCAGACCTTCGTGACCGATGCGCCGCTGCCCGCGGGGCTCGCCAGCATCTGCAGCCACCGCGGCATCGAGGTGGTCGAGGCGATGGATAAGCCGGCGGCCGATATCGACGAGCCGGGCGGCGAGCCGGCTTCGACGGTGGTGCGGTTGAAGTAGCGCGGCCAGATGGTTCGAGACGCCGCTGCGCGGCTCCTCACCATGAGGGTCCGGAGTGTCTCTGGCGAAGGAAACGGTAACAGACCTCATCCTGAGGAGGCGCGAAGCGCCGTCGCGAAGGAGAAAGCCCCGCTCTCGTTACACATGAAGGCCCACAAACCCGACGGCCGTGCCCAATTGAGCCAAGATCCTCGCTTTCATCTTGCTTTCGTTTTTCTTTGTGATTTACTCCAATCCGAAAGTAAAATCGCCGAATCGAACAGGCGATCGCCGGGGAAGCGCTTCATTGGACAGGGTTTTTGATCTCGCCATCATCGGAGGCGGCATCAACGGCTGCGGCATCGCGCGCGATGCGGCGGGCCGGGGCAACTCTGTTTTCCTATGTGAAATGAATGACTTGGCGAGTGGGACGTCGTCCTGGTCGACCAAGCTGGTGCATGGCGGCCTGCGCTATCTCGAATATTACGAGTTTCGGCTGGTGCGCGAGGCGCTGATCGAGCGCGAAATCCTCTGGCAGATCGCGCCCCATATCATCAGGCCTCTTCGTTTCGTTTTGCCGCACCACTCCGGCTTGCGGCCGGCCTGGCTGCTCAGGCTGGGGTTGTTCCTGTACGACCATATCGGCGGCCGGCATCTGCTGCCGCCGACCCGCTCGGTCGATCTCGCGCATGACGAGGTGGGCAAGCCTCTGATTCCCAATCGCTACACCAAGGGCTTCGAATATTCCGACTGCTTCGTCGACGACGCGCGCCTCGTCGTGTTGACCGCACGCGACGCCGCCGATCGCGGCGCTGAAATCCGCACCCGCTCGCGTGCGGTCGAGATCCGTCAGGTCGAAGGCATCTGGCAGGTCACCGTCGAGAATACGATCAGCGGAGAGCGTACGACTATCCAGGCGCGCGCGCTGGTCAATGCCGGCGGCCCTTGGGTCGAGCAGGTGCTTTCGGCAGGTTCGGGCGTCAACGCGCGCGCGAAGGTGCGGCTGGTGCAGGGCTCACACATCGTGGTGCGCAAGCTCTATGAGCACGACCGCGCCTACATGTTCCAGAACGCCGACGGCCGCATCATCTTCGTCATTCCCTACCAGAACGATTTCACCCTGATCGGCACCACCGATCGCGACTACGACGGCGATCCGGCCAAGGTGAAAGCTTCGCCGGAGGAGATTCAGTATCTCTGCGCCTCCGCCAGCGAGTACCTGAAAAACCCGGTGCTGCCGGCCGATGTGGTCTGGACCTATTCCGGTGTGCGGCCGCTCTATGACGATGGCGCTAGCGAAGCCAAGGCTGCGACCCGCGATTACGTGTTCGAACTCGATACGCCCGGCGGCGCGCCGCTGCTGTCGATCTATGGCGGCAAGATCACGACCTATCGGCGGCTCGCGGAAGAGGCGTTGGAGCGGCTCGCGCCATACTTGCGCAGCGCGAAAGCCAAAGAAGGCTGGACCGGCAAGGCGCCACTACCAGGCGGCGACATGGATGTTTCGGCGGTGGCGGCGCTGACCGCCGAACTGACGCGCAATTATCCATTCCTCACCGCGGCGCATGCCGGCCGGCTGGCACATGCCTATGGCACGCGTGCGACAAAATTGCTCGGCAGCGCAAAATCTTTTGCCGACCTCGGCCAGTCGTTCGGCGCTACGCTTACGGAAAGCGAAGTCAGGTACCTGATCGCGAACGAATGGGCGTATAGCGCCGAAGACATCGTGTGGCGAAGATCCAAGCTCGGCCTGCGGCTGTCGGCAGACGAAATCACAGTCCTCGACGAATGGATCAAAGCCCACCGCGCCTCCGGTGAACGTCCCTTGCGCGAAGCGGGAGGGCGGCCATGAGCGTCATGCTCGAACACGTCACGCGGACCGTGGATGGCGTTCCGACCATTCGCGACGTCTCGCTGACGCTCGAGCGCGGTACGCTGAGTGTACTGCTCGGACCGACGCTGTCGGGCAAGACCTCGATCATGCGTCTGCTCGCCGGTCTCGACAAGCCGACAACCGGCCGCGTGCTGGTCGAGGGCAAGGACGTCACCGGCGCGGACGTGCGGCAGCGCTCGGTCGCAATGGTCTACCAGCAGTTCATCAATTATCCCTCGCTGACGGTGTATGAAAACATCGCCTCGCCGTTACGGGTGCAGGGCAGGCCGCGTGAGGAAATCGAGCGGCGCGTCCAAGAGGCCGCAAAGCTGCTGCGGCTCGAGCCTTTTCTCAAGCGCACGCCGCTGCAATTGTCCGGCGGCCAGCAGCAGCGCACCGCGATTGCGCGCGCGCTGGTCAAAGGCGCCGACCTGGTGCTGCTGGACGAGCCGCTGGCCAATCTCGATTACAAGCTCCGTGAGGAATTGCGCACCGAACTGCCGCGCATTTTCGAAGCGTCGGGCGCGATCTTTGTCTACGCCACGACCGAGCCTTCGGAGGCCCTGCTGCTCGGTGGCGACACCGTGTGCATGTGGGAAGGTGAGGTGCTTCAGTCCGGCAATACGTCGAAGGTCTATCGTCATCCCGGCACGCTGCGGGTGGCGCAGGTGTTCTCCGATCCGCCGCTCAACATCGTCGGCATCGAGAAGAAAAACGGGCAGGTCGCCTATGCCGGCGGCATCCAGGCGCCGGCCACCGGTCTCTATGCATCGCTCGCCGACGGGCCGTATCGCGTCGGCTTCCGCGCCCATCAGCTCGAAGTAGCCAACGGCATCGCCGGCCGCCATGCCTTCCACGCCACCGTCACGGTGACCGAGATCACCGGGTCGGAAAGCTTTGTGCATCTCAACCGCGACGCCTCCAACTGGGTCGCGGTGCTCCAAGGCGTGCATGAATACGAGCCCGGTCATGTCCTCGATGCCGTGCTCGATCCCGACAATGTCTTTGTGTTCGATGCCGCCGACCGCCTTGTCGCCGCGCCGGATACGGCATTTTCAAGAAATGGCGCGTGAGGGAGATGCGACATGGCACGCATTGACCTCGTCGATCTCGCGCATTCCTACGGCGGCAATGATGCACCGGTTGAATCCTTTGCGCTGAAGCCGGTGACGATGACCTGGCGGCAGGGCGGCGCCTACGCGCTGCTGGGACCTTCCGGCTGCGGCAAGACCACGCTCCTGAATCTGATTTCCGGCATCGTGACGCCGTCACGCGGTAAAATCCTGTTCGATGGCGCCGACATCACACCGCTGTCAACCCAGAAGCGCAACATCGCGCAGGTGTTCCAGTTTCCGGTGATCTACGACACCATGACGGTGGGTGAGAACCTGGCATTCCCCTTGAAAAACCGCGGCGTGCCCAGGGCCGAGATCGACACGCGGGTCAGGCAGATCGCCGATCTGCTTGACCTCACGCCGAATCTCGGCCGCAAGGCGACGCGCTTGACGGCCGACGCCAAGCAGAAGATTTCGCTTGGCCGCGGCCTCGTCCGTTCCGACGTCGCCGCGGTTCTGTTCGACGAGCCGCTGACGGTGATCGATCCCGAGTTGAAATGGCAGTTGCGCTCGAAGCTCAAGGCGCTGCATCGCGAGCTCGATCTTACGATGATCTACGTCACCCATGACCAGACCGAGGCGCTGACCTTTGCCGATACCGTCGTCGTCATGCATGACGGCCGCGTGGTGCAGAGCGGCACGCCGGCGGAGCTGTTCGACAAGCCCGAGCATACCTTTGTCGGCTATTTCATCGGCTCGCCTGGCATGAACATCGTGCCGGCAAAGGTGAGCGGGCATGAAGCGCGCATCGACGGCCACGTCATCGGCCTGCATCGTAATTACGGCGTGCTGCCGGCGGGCGCGAACATCGAGATCGGCGTGCGGCCGGAATTCGTCAATGTCGCGGCTCCCGCGTCCGGCCTGTTGTCAGCCACCATCGAGCGCATCGACGATCTTGGTCGCGTCCGCTTCGCCCGTGTGCGGATCGGCGACGCCAAATTCGCTGCCCGTGTGCCGCCGGGATTTTCTGTCCCCGACAATGACGTTGGACTGGTGTTCGATCCCGCGCATGTTCACGTCTATGCCGACAGCCGCCTGGTCGAGGGGGTTGCCTGATGGACAAGACCATCAACCAGAAGGCCTGGTTTCTGGTGCTGCCGGTGTTCCTGGTGGTCGCGTTTTCCGCGATCCTGCCGTTGATGACGGTCGTGAACTATTCGATGCAGGACACCTTCGGCAACAACCAGTTCTTCTGGAACGGCGTCGGCTGGTTCAAGGAGCTGCTCGATCCCTCGACCGATCTCGGCGGGCGCTTCCTCGCGTCGCTCGGACGCAATCTGCTGTTCTCAGCCATCATTCTTGCGATCGAGGTGCCGCTTGGAATCGTGGTGGCGTTGTCGATGCCGCGCCAGGGCTGGACAGTCGCGGCCTGTCTCGTGATTCTCGCACTGCCGCTGTTGATTCCGTGGAACGTGGTTGGAACCATCTGGCAGATTTTTGGCCGGCCCGACATCGGCCTGCTCGGCTACACGCTGAACAGCCTCGGTATCGACTACAACTACGTTTCCAACGAGTTCGATGCCTGGGCCACCGTCATCGTGATGGACGTCTGGCACTGGACCAGCCTCGTCGCGCTGTTGTGCTATGCCGGCTTGAAGTCGATCCCTGACGCCTATTACCAAGCGGCGCAGATCGACGGCGCTTCGCGCTGGGCGGTGTTCAAGGCGATACAACTGCCGAAGATGAACCGCGTGCTCTTGATCGCGGTGCTGCTGCGCTTCATGGACAGCTTCATGATCTACACCGAACCGTTCGTGGTGACCGGCGGCGGCCCCGGCAACTCGACCACCTTCGTCTCGATCGAGCTGGTCAAGATCGCGCTCGGGCAGTTCGACCTCGGCAAGGCCGCGGCACTTTCGCTGGTCTACAACCTGATCATCCTGATCGTGTGCTGGATCTTCTACACCGTCATGACCAACGCCGGGACCGAGCGTCCCGAAAAGCAGGGAGCCGCGTCATGAACACGATTCCCGGCCGCCGCATCATCATGGTGGTGTTCCTGATCTTCCTGCTGTTGCCGATCTACTGGCTCGTCAACATGAGCTTCAAGACCAATACCGAGATCGTCACAACCATGACGCTGTGGCCGCACCAGCCGACGCTGGAAAACTACAAGCGCATCTTTACCGACGAGAGCTGGTATTCCGGCTACATCAACTCGCTGACCTACGTGCTGATCAACACCGCGATCTCGATCTCGGTGGCGTTGCCGGCGGCTTACGCATTCTCGCGCTATCGCTTCCTCGGCGACAAGCATCTGTTCTTCTGGCTGCTGTCGAACCGCATGGCGCCGGCGGCGGTGTTTGCGCTGCCGTTCTTCAATCTCTATTCGGCGATCAATCTGTTCGATACGCCGTGGGCGGTCGCGCTCGCGCATTGCATCTTCAATGTGCCGCTCGCGGTCTGGATTCTCGAAGGTTTCGTCTCCGGCGTGCCGCGCGAAATCGACGAGACCGCGTTCCTCGACGGCTATTCGTTCCCGCGTTTCTTCGTCAAGATCCTGGTGCCGTTGATCGCCAGCGGCATCGGCGTCGCCGCGTTCTTCTGCTTCATGTTCTCCTGGGTCGAATTGCTGCTGGCGCGTACGTTGACGTCGGTCAACGCCAAGCCGATCTCGGCGATCATGACCCGCACCGTCTCGGCCTCGGGCATGGACTGGGGCTTGCTGGCTGCGGCGGGCGTGCTCACCATCATCCCCGGCGCCCTGGTGATCTGGTTCGTCCGCAACTACATCGCGCGCGGCTTTGCGCTCGGTCGGGTGTAGGGAGGCATCGATGGAACACATAGCATGGATGGCCTGGACGCTGCCGACCGCGATCTTCTTCGTGATGCTGTCGCTGACGCTCGGTGTCATGACGTGGCTGGCGGTCGCCTATCCCGAAGCCGAGCGCGTCGGCGTGCTGCGGATTCCGACCACGCGCGGCGACCGGCTGTTCATTTCGCTGGTGCTCGCCGCCGTCATTCACCTGTTGTGGATCGCGTTTGTCGGCATCGACCCGATTGCCACGCTGCCGATCGGGGAGGGCGTTGAGATATCGAGCCTGTGGCTCGCAACCGTGATTTCGCTTCTCTCGGCCGTTGCGATTTTCCGCACCGTCTGAGGAGCGAAAAAAGACAGATCCGGGATCAACCCGGACCTGGGTTTTGTTTGTCGCTGCAACCGGAGGACTCAACATGCGACGCTATAGAGGAAAGAATGGTTCCTTGACCAAGGAGGGCTTTCTGACGATGACCAGCGCGGTTGCGCTGATCGCGGCATCCGTTACCATCGCCGCGCCTGCTCGTGCGGACGATGCCGTCAATCAGAGATGGATCGACAGCGAATTCCAGCCCTCGACGTTGTCGAAGGCCGACCAGTTGAAGGAGCTGCAGTGGTTCGAAAAGGCCGCGGCCCCGTTCAAGGGAATGGAGATCAACGTCGTGTCGGAAACGATCACGACGCACGAGTATGAATCGCGGACGCTGGCAAAGGCCTTCACCGAAATCACCGGCATCAAGATCAAGCACGACTTGATCCAGGAGGGTGACGTCGTTGAAAAGCTGCAGACCCAGATGCAGTCCGGCAAGAATGTCTATGACGGCTGGATCAACGATTCCGACCTGATCGGAACGCACTTCCGCTACGGCCAGACCGTGATCCTGTCGGACTACATGACCGGCGAGGGCAAGGACGTCACCAACCCGCAGCTCGACGTCAACGACTTCATCGGAAAATCCTTCACCACGGGCCCGGACGGCAAGCTCTATCAGCTTCCCGACCAGCAGTTCGCGAACCTCTACTGGTTCCGCTACGACTGGTTCTCCAATCCGGACTACAAGGCCAAGTTCAAGGCCAAGTACGGCTACGATCTCGGCGTTCCCGTCAACTGGTCGGCCTATGAAGACATCGCCGAGTTCTTCACCAACGACATCAAGGAGATCAACGGCGTCAAGGTCTATGGCCACATGGACTACGGCAAGAAGGATCCCTCGCTCGGCTGGCGTTTCACCGACGCCTGGCTGTCGATGGCCGGTAACGGCGACAAGGGCATCCCGAACGGCAAGCCGGTCGATGAGTGGGGCATCCGCATGGAGGGCTGCCGTCCCGTCGGCTCGTCCGTCGAACGCGGCGGCGACACCAACGGCCCGGCGGCGGTCTATTCGATCGTCAAATATCTGGAGTGGATGAAGAAGTATGCCCCGCCGCAGGCGCTGGGCATGACCTTCTCCGAATCCGGACCGGTGCCGGCACAAGGCGCGATCGCGCAGCAGATCTTCTGGTACACCGCCTTCACCGCCGACATGGTGAAGCCCGGTATCCCGGTCGTGAACGCGGACGGTACGCCGAAGTGGCGCATGGCGCCGTCGCCGCACGGCTCGTACTGGAAAGAGGGCATGAAGCTCGGCTACCAGGACGCCGGCTCGGCCACGCTCTTGAAGTCGACCCCGCCCGATCGCCGCAAGGCGGCCTGGCTCTATCTGCAGTTCATCAACTCCAAGACGGTGTCCTTGAAGAAGAGCCATGTCGGTCTCACCTTCGTCCGTGAGTCCGACATCTGGGACAAGTCGTTCACCGAGCGTGCGCCCAAGCTCGGCGGCCTGATCGAGTTCTACCGCTCGCCCGCGCGCGTGCAGTGGACCCCGACCGGCAACAACGTGCCTGACTATCCGAAGCTCGCGCAATTGTGGTGGCAGAACATCGGCGATGCGTCGTCCGGTGCGAAGACGCCGCAGGCGGCGATGGATGCGCTGGCCGCAGCGCAGGACTCGGTGCTCGAGCGTCTTGAGAAGTCCGGCGTGCAGAAGGAGTGCGGGCCGAAGCTGAACAAGAAGGAGACGGCCGAGTTCTGGTTCGCCAAGTCCGCCAAGGACGGCAACATCGCTCCGCAGCGCAAGCTGGCGAACGAGAAGCCGAAGGGCGAGACCGTCGACTACGACACGCTGGTGAAGTCGTGGCCGGCAACCCCGCCGAAGCGGGCAGAAGCGAAGTAAACTTCGCACATCAAGAGTGATGCACAAACTGAAGGCCGGGAGCGATCCCGGCCTTTTTTCTTGCCGTCATTGCGAGCGGAGCGAAGCAATCCATCTCACAGCTTGCAGAAGCATGGATTGCTTCGTCGCTTTGCTCCTCGCAATGACGGCGAGAGAGGGTTGCCCAATCTTACTCCGCCGCCTGCGCCGCGCCGAGCGTCGGATAATCCGTGTACCCCTTCGCGCCGCCGCCGTAGAACGTGTTCTTGTCCCACTCGTTCAGCGCGGCGCCCTTCTTCAGGCGCTCGACCAGATCCGGGTTCGAGATGAACGGCTTTCCGAACGCGATCAAATCGGCGGCGTTGGCATCGAGCACCTTGTTCGCGAGATCGACATCATAGCCGTTGTTGGCGACATAGGCCTGCTTGAAGCGCTTGCGGAGGCTCGCATAGTCGAACGGCGCGTTGTCGCGCGGGCCGCCGGTGGCGCCCTCGACGACGTGGAGATAGGTGAGCTGCAGCGCGTTGAGCCCATCCACGATGTAATCGAACAGCGCTTGCGGGTTGCTGTCGGAGATGTCGTTGGCGGGCGTCACCGGCGAGACGCGGATGCCGGTGCGCTCGGGGCCGGCGACGGCGGCCGCCGCCCTGGAGACTTCCAGCATCAATTTTGCGCGGTTCTCGATCGATCCGCCGTAGGCATCGGTGCGTTTGTTGGTGCCGTCCTTGGCGAACTGATCGAGCAGATAGCCGTTGGCGCCGTGGATCTCGACACCGTCGAAACCGGCCGCCAGCGCGTTCTCGGTGCCGCGCTTGAAATCCTCGATGATTTCAGGAATTTCCGAAAGCTCCAGCGCGCGCGGCTCGGAGATGTCGGTGAAGGTGCCGTTCACAAACGTCTTGCCCTTGGCGCGGATCGCGGACGGCGCCACCGGCTTGCCTCCATCAGGCTGCAGCGAGTCGTGCGAGACGCGGCCGACATGCCACAGCTGGATGAAGATGCGCCCGCCCTTTTCATGCACGCGGTCGGTGACCTTGCGCCAGCCTGCGACCTGTTCCTTGGAATAGATGCCGGGCGTGTCCTGATAGCCCTGGCCCTGCTGCGAGACCTGGCTGGCTTCGGTGATCAGCAGGCCTGCGGAGGCGCGCTGGCCATAATAGTCGATCGCCAGCGGGCTCGGCACCATGCCGGGAGGCACGGCGCGGTTGCGGGTCAGCGGCGCCATCACGAGGCGGTTCGGAAGCGTGATCGGGCCAAGCTTGTAGGGCTCGAATAGTTTGGTCTGGCTCATGTCTGGAATGTCCGGATGAATGGCGATACCGGACAGTTGTGCATTGCGGCCGTTTTCGCAATGGCGGAAGCCATTCGGCATGCGCAGACGAGCTGCGCACGCGTTCCTTTCGCGGGCTGGCGCCGGTGTAGGATGTTCTGTTCGAAATCGGCGGCGGCGCAGCACGAGTAGCCTCGCGCGCGACGGTCCGGCAGCCGGGGTATTCCTGAACAGGGGCGGCCGAGCGATCGGCCGGCCGGCGTGGCGCGATCACAGTGCGGCGATCACGCTCTTTCCGCCCACGCTCACGGGCGCCTGCGCCGCGACGCCGGCCCGCTTGGCGTCCAGCTCGATGGCGGGCCCGACGATATCCACCTGCATCAGCTCGAAGGTCAGGCATTCGCAGCCGATCGAGCGAAACACCTGGTTGGCCGCCTTCTGCACATTGTTGCCGAAGGTCTGGTGGTCGGTCTGGATTTCCAGCCGCGTCTTGCGGCTGCACATCGCCTTCACGACCGATTGCAGGCGCATGCAGATCTCGTCGCGGTAATTCTGCGTGCTTTCGAAGGTGGCCCTGGGATCCACGATCTGGGTCCGCACGACATAGGTGAGGTTGAGGGCAAAGCGGTCCGTCGAAACGGTGCCCTGGTTGAGCCGGAAGATTTCGGGGCGGCGGTCGATCCGCGCGATCTGCCGGCTGCCGGCCCGGATGCGGTGCCGCCCGGGGGGCAGGGCCCTTTCGAAGCGTCCGTTCTTGTAAAGCAGCATGGTCTCGAACTGCTGGACGCAGACCCGGTCGAATCCGACCAAGGCCATTAAGCCTCTCCTGAACAGCGTGGAAATCCAGGCCCATGTCCCGGCAATCACGGCGATGACGATCAAAGTGAAGGCTATCGAGCCAAGAAGTTCACCCACGCTATCTCTTCCCCATCACGGACTTTATCTTTTGTTCGACTCCGCGAATCCAGACTATATCTGTTGGTTCTTCCTGCGTCGAAAATAAGTCATCGTCGTTGCAATCCCCGGTGGACCAACAAAAATAATTTGTCGAATCCAGCGCCGCGATTTGAGTTCCAAATGAGCACATCGTGATGCCGGATTGACCGCCTCTTTGCCCGATAAATGCGTTGCAACTGAAGATTGTATTATGCAAACTGTGTGCCGCGCAAGAAGCCGCCGTCCCCGTGCAGGCGGGGGATCCAGTACGCCGCGGCCTCTCCACGTCATTGCGAGCGCAGCGACTTGTCCGCCGTAGCTCGGAGAGCGAAGGCGGAAGCAATCCATTGTTCCCCGCGTTGAGGCATGGATTGCGTCGCTGCGCTCGCAATGACGTGGATATAGTTTCGCGTTCTCGCGACATCTTTCGCCCGAGTTTTGCATCGTCTGTTGTCCCTCCTGAAAAGAGAGGGCGCAGGGAAGACCGGGTGCACGCTGCACCCGCGGTCTCGTGTGCAATTGCGCACAAGGAAAGCGCACACGAGCATACAGGTACAGGCGGAGCATCCCGGCCTTCCCTGCGCAATGGCTTTACGGCTTACTTCGTGCTCTTCCCGGAGAACGGCTCTTTTGCCTCCGTCGTCCCCGAGAAGCTTCGCTTCTCTAGGACTTAACGCCAGCACCGCGGCGCCCGAACCACACGACTTCGCCGTACGCCTCCGGCGCCTACGTCTTGTGCGCCATCAGCGTCCACCGCATCCCACCGCGCGTTCGTGACGTTCGCGAGCGCCCCTCTCATCGGGTGAGACGCGCGGAGTTATGCGGCTGATTTGGGTAGATGCGAAAGCGGAATATTTTTGCGCGCAGGGCTTGACGCAATTTCTGAAAATCAGAAGTGATTTGCGGTCGTGTTAATTTGTCGCAGATCTTGCGCTTGTACAGCAAGCAAATCAGTCCGGTAGGGTGGGCAAAGCGAAGCGTGCCCACCATCTTGCGGCTCGATCGGGGGATAGATGGTGGGCACGTCGCTTCGCTCCTTTGCCCACCCTACGAAGCTAAACCTTGCCGGCGTCGAACGCCGCTACCATTGCCTACCGCGCGCGCCTGACTAGGATGTCACAAACATCGCGCGATGAGAGGTTCACGATGGCCATCAACAAGGACAAGCTCGACGATACGGCATTGGCGCTGCTCTATCTGACCCTGCACGACGGTTATCGGGCATGGAAGGGCTTCGACTGGGACGTGCTCGGCCGTCTGCACGAAAAGGGAATGATCGACAATCCCGTCGGCAAGGTGAAGTCGGTGGTTTTCACCGACGAGGGACTGGAGCGGGCGAAGAAACTGTTCAAAGAGAAGTTTGAGGAGTAGGGCGCCCGGAAGGTCGTAGCCCGCATGAGCGGAGCGATATGCGGGACGGATTGAGCCCCGGATGTCGCGTCCGCCTTTGCTCGTAGAGCCGCGGCGGACAAGCCGCTCGTCCGGGCTACTTTTTAAACCATATCTTTTCGCCGGTGAGGGGATTGACGCCAAATCTCGGCCCGTCGTCGGGGTCGTCGTCAACGTCAGGATATTGCAGAGGCGCCTCGCCACGCGTTGCGACGATGCGCGGGTAGCGCACCTTGGCGGCCTTCTTTCCGATGGCGTGCAGGGTGACCCGGAACAGCCAGTCGTCGCCATAGTCGAACAGAAACAGCATCGTGTGCCCAACTTCGGGAAACGCCTGCAACATGCTGGTCTTCTTTACGCTGAGCACCCCTGGATCGGCTTCGCCCATATCCGCGAACAGCTCGTATTTGGGAAATGTCTTGTGCATCTTGGCGGGAGTGAGCCCGGAATAGAAGCCGAACGCATGATCGAAATCGAAATCGAACGAGGAGACGATGGCCTTGGCCAGTACGTACAGCGACTTTGCAGGGTCGAGCTCAATGTCCCGATAGATTGATGCGCTGCCCTGGAGCGCTGCCCGAAAGATGAAGGTCTCCGTTCCGGCCATCTCGAACCTCGCTTGCGCTTGCTGCTGTGCCGGAGAATAGGCGCGAAATCGAGCTTTGCTCAAGCGTAAGGATTCGTACTCCGTAGGATGGGTGAGGGCGCAACGCGTCGTGCCCACCAACTCATGCTCATGATGGTGGGCACGCTTCCGCCTTCGCTCTTCGAGCTACGGCGAGACAGGTCCGCCTAGCCCACCTTGCACTCAGCCCGGCCTAGCTGTGCGCGGGAATGTCGACGCGATCAGTCCCGTACTGCCGGATCTTGTTCCGCATCGTGCGCACCGACAGTCCGAGCACGCGCGCGGCGTGGGTGCGATTGCCGTGGCAGCGCGCCAGCGTCTGCAGCACGAGCTCGCGCTCGATCGCCTCGATGGTGGAGCCGATCAGCATCGGCACGATCTGGTGGGGTGAAAGGGCTTGAAAATCCGAAAGCGGAATCTCGGGCACGGGCACACAGTCCGCGCCAAGGTACACGTCACCAAGATACTCCTGGGGCATCAACACCTCCCGATCGACGCTTGCTCCGAAACGCGGAGCAGAAACATCAGGAATCACGGCCCCCTAGCCGTGGAGGGAGGGTGGGCGCGAATGGTTAACGAAAGGTTAATTGGCGCGGAGAGGTTTTGACGGCGGTTTTTCGCACTCTCTGCTATATGTTGGACGGCGTGCGGGTAGATGTCTCAGCACGGCCTCACAATTTCTCATTGTCGCTGCTAACGCAGTTCGTCGGGTGGGCAATGCGAAACGTGCCCACCGCACCGTCAAGAGAACGAAATTGTAGCCCTCATGAGCACAGCGATATGTGGGTATCTCTCTCGACAAAATCCCGGGTGTCGCTTCGCTCACCCGGGGCTACGCTCGCTTTGTCACACCCTGAAATATATGATCAACACCGGGCAGATAGACGTGCCGGCGCGGCCTCGCAGGTTCTCGTAGTCCCGTGCGTCACGCCTTCAATGCCTGCCGCCCTCCATCGGTATTTCCGGATCAAGCAGCGCCTGCATCAATGGCTTTTTGGATTACCGAGAATTGGAAGGAGTTCAGGCGGGATGCTCCGCGGCGTAGAAGCATCAATTCCACTTAAAATCCTTACGCTCGAAGTCTCGTCGCCCAAGATCACATCGTCGCCTGGCTCCCATTTCGTTTGTAGAGAGTCAAAAAGACGTAGAATTTCTCGAGGCGCGGGTGCTGAGTTGCTTGGATAAACGAGGGTCAATCTGATCCGTTTATCGGGTCCAATGATGAACATATACATCATAGAACTTGCCCCCCAGACGTCCGCAACTTCAACAGGAGAAGCGATGCTAAACAGCTGGGAAATATGAAAATTACTATCGATAACGATGGGATAGTTTGCTTTCGCTCGTGGTACTTTAGGTAGGGTCGACAGCCCCAACAACTTCACTCTTCGTTCTCTCAGTTCGTCTTCGATTTGAACAATCTTGCTTAGCTCCTGCTCAAAGTCGGCTGAGTGGAAAACTAGAAGCACCCAGTGCCCGCCGGCCCACTCGTGGAAGTGGATTTTTCCATTCGTTGTATCAACAACGAAATTGGGCGCTATATCGCCTATCAATAGACCCACGAGATATCTCCGCTAATGATCAGACGCCACTTTGGTCTGTCTTATCCAAAGCCCTTCAGTACTTCCAGCGAGGGGGACATGGCCTGCGCAAAAGCAACTAACGTGTCTCCTGCAGACTTAAGCCGATCCTGCGCGACGTCCTGCAGCCGCACGTTAAATACGCCTAAGACCACGCCAGTATTGCTGACAATAGGGATTGATAGAGTAAATTTCAACGGTGAATTCTGCTCCGCAGCAAGCGGAGCGCCCTTATATTTTCCTACGACCACTTGACCCGTGTTGAAGGCTGCTGCCGGTCCTGAATTTGCCACAGCTCCGAGATTAGTTGATATCACTCTTCCTAGATCTGCTTCTTCACGGATGTTCTTGTGCAACCCAGGAACCGTATAAAGCCTATTTTCAGCCGCGTGGTCGGGAACAAGAATGTGAGCGCCTACTTTTTCTAGGAGGAGATCAAGGTCCTTGCTTGCGTGCTGTAGAGCGGCCCCGATGATTTCAACCAGTCTTCTCTTGTCTAATATCAGTGTAGGAATCCAGTTTGCCTTGAAGTGTGAGTAATGAAAATAATTGGTCGTCCGTGAAGAAAGGCTAAGCCACTGATCGGGAATCTCGATTTGGGCTGAGGGGCGTTTTCAGATTGCAAGGTTTTGATGCTTTGGGTGTCAGAACCTTGCAATTTCATTTGTGGATTCCCTTT
>Ga0307499_10000439_pt1 | contig 14812 bp, 10 predicted proteins | sample 13_S_MG_FD_201363 | JGI IMG/M metagenome (GOLD analysis project Ga0307499, IMG submission 201363) | Soil microbial communities from Populus trichocarpa stands in riparian zone in the Pacific Northwest, United States - 13_S | ecosystem: Environmental > Terrestrial > Soil > Riparian zone > Trees... | reverse complement strand
CGTTCAGTCGATCGCGCCACTGGTCGAGCCCGGCCGCCTCGAACCGCCGGGATCGCGCAACCAGGCTGAACTGGATGTCGTCCGGGTCACGGTCGGATTGACCGGAGCGGGAGATCTCACGATCGGAATGAAGGCCGATGTCTATTTCCGTTCCGACAAGATCGCGAGCCCGTGAAGACGTTTCGTCGCCAAGCGCCACGAAATCTTGCGCGTTAGCGGCGAAGCCATTTCCTCAGGCGACGAAGAAATCCGGAAACGACATTATTGTAGTGATGAGGCGCTGTGATCAGACAATGGAGTCGATCATGTGGAACCTCATCGGCTTACTGTACCGCGGATTTTGCCTGGCCCGGCTGCGGGAGATGCGCAGGCTCGCCCATCACTAGAGCTTGATGACGCGCGAGCAATGTGTCGCACCCGGAACGACGGTTCCTGTGACTTGCCGGCTTGCGGTGAACCGAAATCGGGAATCAGCTGACCGAGACCGCGATCGAAGGAGAAGGTTATGCAGCCATCGACAGACGATCTGCTAATCCGCCAAATCAGTGCGCTGATCTCGGCGACCGCCGATGCATCCTCGCCCAGCAAGGAATACGCCCCGTTCACGGAGGCGAGGCTGTACGAAACCCTGGCTGCCCATTGCGCCGAAAAGCAGAGGATCGCAGCAATATTCGCCAAGAACGGATTCGCTACGAGGCCAAGAGGATTGATCTACTGGTAGCCGCATCAGTGAAAATCCCGTGACGGCGGCAGGATGCGGACGTCGCGCGGATGGCGGATTTTCTGAGCGGGGTTGTCGGGGTGTTCGCGGCGGTCGTCGTTGAGCGGCTCGATCAGCGCGGGGCCGGCCGGTACTGGATGCTTACGACTGAGTGAATCGTTGGCGAGGCCGATCAGGTCGTGGGAGCGGTCGACCATCCGCTGCGCCACCAGATGCGTCACCCCCTCCGGACTGCTCTGGATATAGCCCTCGACCAGAATGAGCCGGGCGCCCATCACTTCTTTTCGGTACTGCTCCATCACCTTGGGCCACACCACGATATTGGCGATGCCGGTTTCGTCCTCCAGCGTCATGAAGACGACGCCCTTGGCGCTGCCCGGCCGCTGCCGCACCAGCACCACGCCGGCGCAGCGGACGCGGCGCTTGTCGTTTGTGTGGTTGACGTCGCGGCAGGCGACGACGCGCTCGCGCGTAAACCTCTCGCGCAGGAACTCCATCGGATGGCCCTTCAGCGACAGACGGACGGTCTGATAGTCGGCGACCACCTGCTCCGGCAGCGGCATCTCAGGCAGCGGCTTTGCGTTCTCGTCGGGCTGCTCGCGGGCGACCGCGGCCTGAAACAGCGGCAGCGGCACATCGTCGGGCAGCCGCCGCACCGCCCAAAGGGCTGCGCGGCGGTCGAGCCCGATGGAGCGGAAGGCATCGGCGTCGGCGAGCAGGATCAGCGCGCGTTTTGGTAGTGCGGTGTCGCGGGCGAATTCTTCCAGCGAGGTGAAGGCACGGCGTTTGCGGGCGGCGACGATGCGGTCGGCCCAGTCGGACTCGCCCCCACCGTCATTCCGGGATGGTGCGCTAGCACCAGACCCGGAATCTCGAGGTTCCACAATGCGCAATTGCGCATTGGGGTTCGATGCTGGCGCATCGCCCCGGAACGACGACGAGAGATTCCGGAACGACAGCTGACTTTGTTTCAATCGCTCCTCATCCTCATCAACCCAGCTAAATCCATCGATCTGGCGAAAGCCGAGACGGACGGCGCAATATTTCCCACTCCCCTCCTCCAGCGTGTTCTGCGCAAAACTGTAGGACACATCGATCTCGCGCACCTCAACGCCGTTGGTGCGGGCGTCGCCGACGATCTGCGCAGGCGCGTAAAAGCCCATCGGCTGCGAGTTCAACAGCCCGCAGCAGAATGCGTCCGGGTGATAATGCTTCAGCCATGAGGAGATATAGACGAGCTGGGCGAAACTGGCGGCGTGGCTTTCCGGAAAACCGTAACTGCCAAAACCCTTGATCTGGTCAAAGCAGCTTTTGGCGAATTCGGGATCGTAGCCGCGCCCGATCATGTTGCCGATCATCTTGTCTTCGAACTTGCCGATGGTGCCGACATTGCGAAACGTCGCCATCGCGCGGCGCAGGCCGTTGGCCTCTTCGGATGTAAATTTTGCCGCCTCGATCGCGATCCGCATCGCCTGTTCCTGAAACAAGGGCACGCCGAGCGTCTTGTGCAGCACCTTGTAAAGCTCATCCGGTTCGCCGTGCTCAGGCGCCGGCGACGGATAGCTCACCTGCTCGATCTTGTTTCGCCGGCGTAAGTATGGATGCACCATGTCGCCCTGGATCGGCCCGGGGCGCACGATCGCCACTTCAATGACGAGATCGTAGAAGGTGCGCGGCTTCAAGCGCGGCAGCATGTTCATCTGGGCGCGGCTCTCGACCTGGAACACGCCGAGGGATTCCCCGCGGCACAGCATGTCGTACACGTTGTTGTCGTCCTGCTCGACGGTGGCGAGTTCCCAGCGCTGGCCCTTGTGGTCGGCGATCAGATCAAAGCATTTGCGGATGCAGGTCAGCATGCCCAAGGCCAGCACGTCGACCTTCATCATATGAAGCGCGTCGACATCGTCCTTGTCCCATTCGATGAAGGTGCGGTCGTCCATCGCGGCGTTGCCGATCGGCACATAGGTGTCGAGCCGGTCCTGGGTCAGCACATAGCCGCCGACATGCTGCGACAAATGGCGGGGAAACTCGATCAGCTCGGTGGCAAGCTCGACCGCGAGTTCGACCATCGCATTTGCAGGGTCAAGCCCGGCCTGGCGAATCTGCATCTCGCTGAGGCCCTTGCCCCAGCTTCCCCACACCGTATCGGCCAGCGCCGCGGCGACGTCTTCCGTCAGCCCCAGCGCCTTGCCGACGTCGCGGATCGCGCTGCGCGGACGATAATGGATGACGGTGGCGATGATCGCGGCGCGATGGCGGCCGTAGCGGCGGTAGACATATTGCATCACCTCCTCGCGCCGCGAATGTTCGAAATCGACGTCGATGTCGGGCGGCTCGAGCCGCTCCTTGGAGATGAATCGCTCGAACAGCAGATCGACCTTGGTCGGATCGACCGAGGTGACGCCGAGCACGTAGCAGACAGCCGAGTTCGCCGCCGAGCCCCGGCCCTGACACAGGATGTTCTGGCTGCGCGCGTAATGAACGATGTCGTGCACGGTGAGGAAATAATGCGCGTAGTTGAGCTCGGCGATCAGCGCGAGCTCTTTCCGCAAGGTGGCGCGCAGCGTGCCTGAGATTTCGCCGCCGAAATATTTGTCGACGCCGGCCCAGGTCAGATCTTCGAGGTGCTGCTGCGCGGTCTTGCCCGGCGGCACCGGCTCGTCCGGATACTGATATTTGAGCTGGTCGAGCGAAAAGCTGATGCGGCCGGCAAAGCGCATCGTCTCCGTGATCGCCTCCGGCAGGTCGCGGAACAGGCGCGCCATTTCGTGCGCCGGCTTGAGATAGCGGTCGGCATTGGCCTCGAGCCGCCGGCCGACGGCGTCAATCGTCGTCTTCTCGCGGATACAGGTCAGCACGTCCTGCAGCCGGCGGCGGGCGGGATGGTGGTACAGCACCTCATTGGTCGCCAGCAGCGGGACTTTTGTCACGCGCGCCAAGCGAAGCAGCCGCGCCAGCCGGCGCTTGTCGTCGCCGCGGTAAAGCAGACTTGCGGCAAGCCAGACGCCATCGGCGCGGCTGTTTTTCAGCCGCTGCAGAATTTCCTGTGAACTTGCCGCATCGAAGCGATGCGGCAGCGCCAGCACCAGAAGCTGGCCTTCGGCGAAGTCCAAGAGATCATCGAACCGCAAATGGCATTCGCCCTTTTCGATCCGCGTGATGTCGTCGCCGCGCTTGCCGCGGGTCAGCAACTGGCAGAGCCGGCCGTAGGCGGCGCGGTCGCGCGGATAGACCAGAATGTCGGGCGTGCCGTCGATGAAGACGATCCGCGCGCCGACCAGAAACTTCGGCTTGTGCGTGACCTCGGGATTGTCGAGTTCCTTCCAGGCGCGGACCACGCCGGCCAGCGTGTTGTGGTCAGCGATTCCGATGGCGGGAATGCCAAGTTCGCTTGCCTGATGCACATAGGCGCGCGGATCGGAGCCGCCGCGCAGGAACGAGAAATTGGTGGTGATGCCGATCTCGGCATAACCGGGAATGTTCACGGGGCCGTTCATGCGAACAGCCCGTGCACGAACCATCGGACCGGCGCGGGCTCGCCTTGCTCGTCCGCCAGCTCGCTTTCATAGAGCCCGTCGCGAAAAATCCAGAACCGCAAGCCCGCCTCATCCTCGATGCGGAAATAATCCCGCGTCGGGCCATCGCCGTCCTGCTTCCACCATTCCATGGCGATGCGTTCGGGCCCCTCCACCCGCACCACCGCATGCGTCACGCGGCGCCAGGTGAATTGATGCGGCGGACCGTCGGGCACCGTTGCGAACGGCACGTTGATCGGCTCCGGTCGCTCGAACAGCCGCAGCGGCCGCAGCGGCGGCTCGCTTTCGATGCGCTCCGGCCATGCCGCCTGCGCGGCGGCAGCCAGATGATGCTGCGCTGCTACGGCCATCACCGCGCGTTCGGGGATGTGGGTATCCTGCGGCAGATGCACGACGACGCGCTTGCCGCCGATGCGCGCGGCGATGCGGTCGATCAGGGCGGCGAGTTCGTCGTTGTCATGCACATTGGCGTCGAGGTCGCGCTGCTGCTGCACCACGATCTCGGTGCGGCCGGCGGATAAGCGAATGAGATCGAAGCCGAAGCCGGGATCGAGGGGATCGTTGAGCGCGTCGAGCCGCTCGCGGAACAGGCGGTCGATCATATCAGCCCTGGTCACCGGACGGCCGGTATCGACCGAGATCGTGCGCACCGCGCCGTCGGTGCGGAAGAAACTGGCGTCCAGCCGCCGCGCGCCCTTGCCCTGCCTGTCCATCGCCGTGACCAGCATGGCGGCGAGCGCGGACAGGTTCATCGCGATCACCGTGTCGGTGGCGACCGGTTCGGGAAAGCGCTTTTCGACGATGTAGTCCGGCAGCGGTTTTCGGGGACTGATCGGCGCATCGCCCTCGCCCAGCGCCTGCTCCAACCGCGTCGTGAAATGAGCGCCGAACCGCGCCGTGATTTCGTGGGGGGCGCGCGCGGCGACGTCGCCGATGGTCTTCAACCCCGCGCGGCGCAGGCCGGCGGTGATGGCGTCACCGGCGCCGAGCGCCGATACCGGCAGCGGAGCGACGGCCGCAGCCTCCTCGCCATCGGCAATGATGTGTCCCGAAGCATGGCGCGTCAGGGTGCGCGCGCAGATCGAGGTGCTCGCGATCGCGGCGCTGACGGCAAAGCCGCGGCGCGTCAGCGCGCCGCATAGGATCTGCAGCAGCGCGCGCTCGCCGCCGAACAGATGGGCGCAGCCGGTGATGTCGAGATAGAGCCCATGCGGCGGATCGAGCGCCACCAGCGGCGTAAATCGGTCGCACCAGTCGGCGATGTCATCAAGCGTCTTGCGGTCGGCGGCCTCGTCGGCGTCGAACACCGTCAGCTCGGGACAGATGGCGCGGGCATTGGCGAGCGGCAGGCCGATCGAGAGGCCGGCATGCACGGCCAGATCGTCGAGGGCGTAGATCAGCAGCGCGTTGTTTTGCTTGGCGACGACGACGCTTGGCGTTTTACCCAACTCTTCGTTGCCGCTCCCCAGCTTGCGCTTGATGCGGTCGATGGGCAGGCGTGGCAGCCAGAGGCTGAGGATACGCCGCCGGTTCGCTGAAGAGGCACTCATCACAATTCCATTCCATGATCCAGCGGCCGACCGGGCCATGACGGTGACGAACCAGTTGCGCGTCGAACACCGGCGCGCCCCAGGCGGTCCAAGGTGCTGAAGGCGGCGAATGCGCCGCGCGCACGATCCATCTGGTTTCCGCGGTCGAGGGCCGCGGCTCCGCGGCCATCCGCAAAAGAAGCGCGGTGACGCCGGAGGCTGCCGCCGCCAATGTAAGTTTGCGGCTGGCGACGAGATCGAGCTGGCGCGCCTGCCCCCAGACTTCCAGCACGACGGCGCCGAGCGCATCGCAGGCCAGCGCATCGGCGGCGGTCCGCAACGCGGCGTCGGTGTCGGGCGCACGCACGGTCACCAGCAGCCGCGGATCGAGGCCTAATTCGCAAAGCCCGCTCAGCGACAGCGCGCCCGATTCAATTTCCGAAAAATCCTGCCGCACCCAGACCAGCGGCCGGCGCGGCGACACCCTTCCCGCCAGCCCCGCGACGAAGCCCGTGGCCGATGCGCTCTGATGGCCCTCGGCGAAAACCTCATGCACGGCGGCGACCGCAAGCCCGCCATGTAGCGTCGCATCCGCTGCCGTATGGCCGAGCGCGACCTTGTTGAGGTCAGGCGCATCGCCATGCGTCTCGATCCGCTCGATGCGTCCGCGCAAATTCGCAAGCGTGCTTGTGCGTGCGGTGCTCATGCCCCGCTCCCTTAAGAAAATTCGCCTTTACCGCTTCTTCCCGAGTGAACCCGCGGCTGGCTCATTTGTTCATGATATGTTCTAATATAAAGCTAACCGGCCCGGCAGAGTCAATCGAGATCGACGCCTGACGATTACTTGGCCGATTCATGAATGGAATCAAAGGGATTCAACGATGGATGTGCAACGCAAGCTGGAAATCCTGGCGGATGCCGCGAAATACGATGCTTCCTGCGCCTCCTCAGGCACCGAGAAGCGGGATTCCAGCGACGGCAAGGGCCTCGGCTCGACCGCGCCGGGCATGGGCATCTGCCATTCCTACGCGCCGGATGGACGCTGCATCTCGCTGCTGAAGGTGCTGCTCACCAACGCCTGCAATTACGATTGCTTATATTGCGTCAACCGCACGTCTTCGAACGTGCCGCGCGCCCGCTTCACCGTCGACGAGGTGGTGAAGCTGACGATCGACTTCTATCGCCGCAACTACATCGAGGGATTGTTTCTCTCCTCCGGCATCATCCGCAGCGCCGACTACACCATGGAGCAAGTGGTTTCCGTCGCGCGAAAACTGCGCGAGGAGCACCACTTCCGCGGCTACATCCACCTCAAGACCATCCCTGAGGCCGACGACGCGCTGATTGCGGAAGCCGGCAAATATGCCGACCGTCTTTCCATCAACATCGAAATGCCGGAGGAAAACAGCCTGGCCAAATTCGCGCCGGAAAAGGACGTGCGCGCGATCCGCCGCACCATGGGCCGGCTGCGATTGAAGCTCGACGAAGCCAAGGAGAACGTCAGGACCGCGACGAAGACAAAGCCGCCGCGCTTTGCTCCGGCCGGCCAGAGCACGCAGATGATCATCGGCGCGGATGCGGCAAGCGACAAGACCATTCTCGACACCAGCGCCAATCTCTACGGCTCCTACCGGCTCAAGCGCGTGTATTACTCGGCCTTCAGCCCGATCCCGGACGCCAGCCGCGCGTTGCCGCTGGTTTCGCCGCCGCTCATTCGCGAGCACCGGCTCTACCAGGCCGACTGGCTGATGCGGTTTTACGGTTTTGACGCCAACGAGATCGTGGATGAGACCAAAGGCATGCTGCCGCTCGATATCGACCCAAAGCTGGCCTGGGCGCTGCGCCACCGCGACCGCTTTCCGCTCGATATCGCAACCGCCAGCCGCGAGGATCTGTTGCGGGTGCCGGGGTTCGGCACCAAGGCGGTCGACCGCATCATCGCCACGCGGCGCCTGACCTCGATCCGCCTGGCCGACCTGGTGCGGCTGCATGTCCCGCAGAAAAAGGCGTTGCCGTTCATCGTGCTCAGCGATCACCGGCCCTCGCGGCATTTGCTCGATGGCGCGGGATTGACGGAGCGGTTCAAGCCGAAAGCGGCACAATTGGGATTTGGATTCTAAACCCACAGCGTCATTGCGAGCGAAGCGAAGCAATCCACCTCTACGCACGCTGAGACATGGATTGCTTCGTCGCTTCGCTCCTCGCAATGACGAGGAGGATAGACATGCACCACATCACCCTCGATGGCGAAACCGATTTTGACGGCTGGCGCAAGGCGGCGCGCGCGTTGGCGCTGAATGACGTGAAACCGTCCGACGTGATCTGGAACGTCGCAGGCGACGCGCCCGAACTGTTCGCGCCGACGGCGGCCCCGCTGGAGCCACCTGAAGGCACCTTCAACGTATCGTCCAGATTCGTCGAACTGGCGCAGATTGCGATCCTGCATCGCAGCCCGGAGCGGTTCGCCCTGCTCTACCGGCTGCTGTGGCGGCTCAGGCAAAACCACGATCTGCTCGATATCGCTACCGATCCCGATGTCGCGGAGTTCGCCGCGATGGCGAAGGCGGTGCGCCGCGACGAGCACAAGATGCACGCCTTTGTCCGCTTCCGCGAAATCGGCCGCGAGCAGAAATCGCACTTCGTCGCCTGGTTCGAGCCGGAACATCATATCGTCGAACTGGCCGCGCCGTTCTTCGCGCGCCGGTTCGCCGATATGCCCTGGTCGATCCTGACGCCGGATGTCTGCGCGCATTGGGACGGCCATGCCGTCTCGATCACGCCGGGCGTCAGCCAGTCCGAAGCGCCCACCGCCGACCGCCTGGAGGAAACCTGGCGGAGCTACTACGCCTCGATCTTCAACCCGGCACGGCTGAAGGTGGCGGCGATGCGCAACGAGATGCCGAAGAAGTATTGGCGGAACCTGCCGGAGGCCTCGTTGATTAAACCCCTGATCGAAGGCGCCGGACGTACCGCAAGCGCGATGATCGCGAATGCGGCGACCGAGCCGCACAAGGCACAGAGACGGCCGGAACCGCCCAAAAGAACCGATACGGCAAGCGAAGTGACCCGCAAGCATACTGACGATATTGAAGCGCTGCGCGAGGCAGCCGCCGATTGCCGCGCCTGCCCGCTCTACAAGGATGCCACCCAGACCGTGTTCGGCGAAGGCCCGCCAACCGCGCGGATCATGCTGGTCGGCGAGCAGCCCGGCGACAAGGAAGATCTGGCCGGAAAACCGTTCGTCGGGCCCGCCGGGCAAATGCTCGACCGCGCCCTGGAAGAAGCCGGGATCGACCGCCGCATTGTCTACGTCACCAATGCGGTGAAACATTTCAAGTTCGTGCCGCGCGGCAAGATCCGCCTGCACCAGAAGCCGAACACGCCGGAGATCAAGGCGTGCCGGCCATGGTACGAACGCGAACTGGCCGCGATCAGGCCCGACCTGGTGGTGGCCATGGGCGCCACCGCGGCGCAAAGCGTGTTGGGAAAGATCACACCGATCAACAAGAACCGCGGACGCTTGATCGATCTCGATAACGGAACCCGCGCGCTGGTGACCGTGCATCCATCCTATCTATTGCGATTGCCCGATGCCGATGCCAAGGCGCGGGAATACCAGCACTTCGTCCAGGACCTCAAGATCGTCGCCGAGATGCTGCAAAAATCAGCACACGCCGCCTGAAACCCGCCGATCCGGCGTCGCAATTTCTGGTGAAATATAACGGGAAAATTTGACAATCCCGCTCACAACCATTAATTGACGAAGGACACAATCGCATTCTCAAGGGAATGTGGAACGTCTGGTCACGCCATGACGCTCCATACGGTCGACGCGCTGCGCGGTACCCCTTCAGCCCCGGCGCCGTGCAGCGCGCGACCCACTTTTTTGCGGCGCGGGTTTCCGCCTGACACGCGATGGCACCGGCAATCGATTGCATGTGCTTTCAAAGCCCTAACGATTCCAACAGGAAGCATCCGAACGGCCAAGGCCTACGCGCATCGCTGCGCTGACGCGCGTGGGGTCGCCATGTCCGACCCGACGCCTGCACCTGTCATCTAACCTTCAAGTCCCTCGGTCAATGATGCCCCCCTTCTCAGTATATTACGACGGGGGTCAGAATGACCGATATTACACTCAATTCATCGATGGCCGACGACGCGGCGCCGGTCCAGCCAGCCTCGCGGCCGAACCTCGACAAGGGGTTCAACCCGCTGACCATGATCCTGTTCTTCGGCATCCTCGCCGCCGGACTGCTGTACGTCGCCTACAGCATTTACGCCGACATCGACGCGACCGGCGTGCGGGTCACCACCTACCTGCCCTATATCCTGCTGCTCGTGGCGCTCCTGATCGCGCTGGGCTTCGAATTCGTCAACGGCTTCCACGACACCGCCAACGCGGTCGCGACCGTGATCTATACCCATTCGCTGCCGGCGGAATTCGCCGTGATGTGGTCGGGCTTCTTCAATTTCCTCGGCGTGCTGCTCTCCTCGGGCGCGGTCGCCTTCGGCATCGTCTCGTTGTTGCCGGTGGAATTGATCCTGCAGGTCGGCAGCAGCGCCGGCTTCGCGATGGTGTTCGCGCTGCTGATCGCGGCCATCATCTGGAACCTCGGCACCTGGTATTTCGGCCTGCCGGCGTCCTCTTCGCACACGCTGATCGGCTCGATCATCGGCGTCGGCATTGCCAATGCGCTGATGCGCGGCCGCGACGGCACCTCAGGCGTCGACTGGACCAAGGCGACCGAGATCGGCTACGCCCTTCTGCTCTCGCCGCTGTTCGGCTTCTGCATGGCGGCGATCCTGCTGCTGGTGTTGAAGTTCATCGTCCGCAATCCGGCATTGTATGCCGCGCCCGAAGGCAACAAGCCGCCCCCGCTGTGGATCCGCGGCATCCTGATCGCGACCTGCACCGGCGTCAGCTTCGCGCACGGTTCCAACGACGGCCAGAAGGGCATGGGCCTGATCATGCTGATCCTGATCGGCACCGTGCCGACCGCCTACGCGCTGAACCGCGCGCTGCCGGAATCCCAGGTAGCGCAGTTCCAGAAGACTTCCGAGGCCGCCTCCAAGGTGGTCGCCGCCAAGGGCGCCGGCCACAGCATCATCGGCGATCCCAGGCCCGCGGTGACGCAATACGTCGCCACCCGCCAGATCAGCGAAGGCACCTATCCCTCGCTGGCCGTGCTGGTGAAGGACGTCGGCGACCAGGTCGCGAAATACGGCTCGCTCAACAAGGTACCGGCGGAAGCCGTCGGCAACACCCGCAACGACATGTACCTGACGTCGGAAGCGATCCGCTTCCTGATGAAGGACAAGGAAAACGACCTGAAGAAGGAAGAGGTCGATACCCTCAAGGCCTACAAGGGCTCGCTCGACAGCGCCACCAAGTTCATCCCGCTCTGGGTCAAGATCGCGGTGGCGATCGCGCTCGGGCTTGGCACCATGATCGGCTGGAAGCGCATCGTCATCACCGTCGGCGAGAAGATCGGCAAGACGCACCTGACCTACGCGCAAGGCGCGTCCGCCGAACTGGTTGCCGCCGCCACGATCGGCGCCGCCGACGTGTTCGGCCTGCCGGTTTCCACCACGCATGTGCTGTCATCCGGCGTCGCCGGCACCATGGCAGCCAATGGTTCCGGCCTGCAGATGGCAACCATCCGCAACCTGCTGATGGCATGGGTGCTGACGCTGCCGGCCGCGATCTGCCTGTCAGCAAGCCTCTACGTACTGTTCTCGAACCTGTTCTGAGTATCGGCGGTGCGGCGGGGTCGCTGCCATGCAGGCAGCAGCCTCGACGGGCAACGGAAGGCCGGAGCCAAAACTCCGGCCTTCTGCTTTCCGCAAAGTGATGTCCTCCGAACCCACTGCCCGATAATCGCATTCTTGCCACGCGACCGACAGGTCTGCAGCCGGAGCCGCCCATGACCACGCCAATCCACGATCGCATTCACGCTGAAATGCTCGACAGTTTCGACGAGGAACTGGAACTCGAAATCGACGACGATCGCCTCGACGCGCTGACCAATGAGTTCTCCGAACATACCGCAAAAGAGACTGTCGACCGGCGCGTCTACTTCAAGGAATTATTCCGCCTGCAGGGCGAACTGGTAAAACTGCAGAGCTGGGTGCAGCACCACAAGCTCAAGGTGGTAGTGATTTTCGAGGGACGCGATTCCGCCGGCAAGGGCGGCGTCATCAAGCGCATCACCCAGCGGCTCAATCCCAGGGTCTGCCGCGTCGCAGCACTTCCGGCGCCGAACGAGCGCGAACGCACGCAATGGTATTTCCAGCGTTACGTGACGCATTTGCCGGCCGGCGGCGAGATCGTGCTGTTCGACCGCAGCTGGTACAACCGCGCCGGCGTCGAGCGCGTGATGGGCTTCTGCACCGAAGAAGACGTCAACGAATTCTTCCGCTCGGTCCCGGAATTCGAACGCATGCTGGTGCGCTCCGGAATCATCCTGATCAAATACTGGTTTTCCATCACCGACGAAGAGCAGCATTTGCGCTTCACCATGCGGATCCACGATCCGCTCAAGCAGTGGAAGCTCAGCCCGATGGACGTCGAAGCGCGCACGCGCTGGGAGCAATATACCAAGGCCAAGGAAGCGATGCTGGAACATACCCACATTCCCGAAGCTCCCTGGCATGTAGTCGAGGCCGTCGACAAGAAGAAGGCGCGGCTGAACTGCATCGCGCATCTGCTCGAACAAATTCCCTTCCAGGAAGTCGCGCACCCCCCGGTGATTTTGCCGGCGCGGGTTCGCAACCCGGATTATCACCGCGGGCCGATTCCGCCCGAAATGTACGTGCCGGCGCGCTACTGAGCGCCGGACCAAAGACCGTGCCCGGCGCGGGACACGGCGCCTTTCAGCGCTGTCGTCGTTTGTTCATTCGGGCACTGTATCCAGTGCTTTTAAACGGAAGACCGGTTGTGATGGAGGATCTGAAATGAGCAGCGAGCATCCGGAGCTGGACGAACTTCAGGCCGCCTACAAGATCGCGGTCGAGTCATGGATTTCCGCCATTCGAAACGAGGAAGCGCTCGTTTCCACAAATCATTCGATGGCCGAAATCGATCGGTGGGAGCAAGCCCATCTCGACGAAGACGAGATGCGCAATGCGGTAAAGGCCGCAAAAGAAAACTACGAGGACGCGCTGCGCGCCAAATTCTTCGGCTTCTAGCCGGACCTGGCGCTGACCGGACCGATCGCACCGGGTTGACGGTGCGTCGTGTCGATCGAGCGACTGCGCGCCGACGGTATTTTCAGTAGTCGCGCTCGCGGTGCACGTCGTGGACCACGATACCCATGCCTTGTTCGGGCAGCGCCAGCCAGTCCCTGCGCTTCAGCGTGCGGCGGGTGTCTTCCAGGCCGCTTTGCCAATGCTCGCGCATCGAGGTGGCCGAGAATTCATGGTCCTTGGAATCACCCTCATAGGCCTTCTGCTGATAGATCATCTGCAGGATGCTAATCTCGGGCAGATCGGCGAGACGGTCGCGCAATGAGCGCTCGTGTTCGCTGAGCCGGTCCTCCGGAACCTTTTGCAGCGCCTTGTGGAGATCGGACTTCAGATTGTTCATCTGCTTGTAGACGTCGGTATTGTGCCGTGTGCGGGACGAGTAAACGATGTCCTTGTGCCTCGCCAGCACCTCCTGGATGTCGCGGGGCAAGGTGCCGCGGGCGCTGAACAGGTCGACCTGAAACACCAGCGAGTTCAGCTTGTCGTCCTGGTCCAGCAGATGCTGCAGCGGGGTGTTTGAAACGATGCCGCCGTCCCAGAAATGATCGGTACCGATCTTGACCATCGGCAGCGCCGGCGGCAGCGCGCCGCTCGCCATCACGTGTTCGGGGCCGATCGTTTCGTTCTTGTTGTCGAAATAGAGGAAATTGCCGCTCAGCACGTTGACTGCGCCGACCGCGAAATGAACCTTGCGCGAATTGATGAGATCGAAGTCGACCAGTTCGAGCAATGTTTCGCGCAACGGGCTGGTGTCGTAATAGCTGGTCGCGGTTTTAGCACCGGCGGGGCTGAGCCACGGACTGACGTCGTGCGGCTTGAAGAAGCCGGGTTGACCGAGCGTGGTCGTCATGAACGTGCTCGCGAAATTGCGGGCCTTGCGGTAGACGTCGCCATCCGGTGTGTAGTGCCAGACCTTGCGGGCGGTGATGCGCTCCCAGAAGATTTGAAGCCGCTCCAGACGCCGCTCCGGCGGATTGCCCGCGATAATCGCCGAGTTGATTGCGCCGATCGATACCCCGCACACCCAATCCGGTTCGATGCCCGCTTCGTGCAGCGCCTGATAGACACCGACCTGGTAGGCGCCGAGCGCCCCGCCGCCCTGCAGCACCAGCGCGACCCGGTCGCAGCGGTCCGGCCGCCAGGCGGGCGCAATCGAGCTGGCTGAATGTGGCGTGCGCGCGTCCATGGCAATACCTCGCGTGAAACGAAATCAAGGATCGCTCGCAGAATTCAGGGCAGCGGTGACACCGGTATGACAATGCTTGGCCGCCGCGCCCAAGAGTGTCCGCCGCCGTCACACGTCTGAAGAAAATTTCTCACATCGCTGTCGCCGACGATCGCTAGCAATGTGCATTGCGGCCGACAAGGCACCTGCAATCGCGCGGCCTTGTTGCGGGCATTTCATTCTGATCCAAAGAGTCATTGCCATGTTATCCAGAAAATCCGCCATCGTGACCGGTTCGACCAGCGGAATAGGTCTCGGCATTGCGCGCGGCCTCGCCGCCAGCGGCGCAAACATCATGCTGAACGGCTTCGGCGACGCCGGAGAGATCGAGGCCATTCGCGAGGAGATCGCCAACGGTCACAACATCAAGGTGCTCTATAGCGGGGCCAACATGGCCGACGACAACGAAATCGCCGGCATGATCGCCGAGGCCGAGGATGCGTTCGGCGGCGTCGATATCCTGGTCAACAATGCCGGGATCCAGTACGTCGCCCCGATCGAGGAATTTCCGGTCGAGAAATGGAATGCGATCCTCGCCATCAACCTTTCCAGCGCA
>Ga0307499_10000438_pt1 | contig 14832 bp, 13 predicted proteins | sample 13_S_MG_FD_201363 | JGI IMG/M metagenome (GOLD analysis project Ga0307499, IMG submission 201363) | Soil microbial communities from Populus trichocarpa stands in riparian zone in the Pacific Northwest, United States - 13_S | ecosystem: Environmental > Terrestrial > Soil > Riparian zone > Trees... | reverse complement strand
GCGGCCGACGCCGCCCCACAGGTAGACGCCTTTCGGTGCGCCATTGGAACTGGTGAGGCCGCGCAGCAGCCGTTTGCCGAGCGGCGCGGACGCGGCCTCCGCGAGCTCGGCGCGCAGCCGCTCGAGAGCCCGCACCGCGGCAATCTGCGCGTTGTCGGCGGTGAAGCCGCGCTTGGCTGTTTCCCGGGCGTAGAGCGCGCCGAGGACGTCTGGCGGGGAACTCACAACAGCTGGTAGTTAGGGCCGGAACCGCCCTCGGGCGTCACCCAGTCGATGATCTGGTATGGGTCCTTGATGTCGCAGGCCTTGCAGTGCACGCAGTTGGCCGCGTTGATGTGCAGTTTCTTGCCTCCTGCTTCGTCGTCGACCATCTCGTAGACCGCGGCGGGGCAGAAGCGGGTGCACGGGTTGCCGTATTCCGTCGCGCAGGTGGTGGCGCAGATGTTCCGGTCGCGCACGTGCAGGTGCGTCGGCTGGACTTCATCGTGCGCGGTGACCGCGAAGAACACCGACGACAGCCGGTCGCGCGGCGGGAGGTCGCGCGTCTTCCAGTGCCGGTTCGGCGATTCGTAGTCGGCGAGTTTTTCGAGCGGGTAGCTGGCCTTGTTACGCATCGTCCACGGCGTGCGGCCGCCGAGCACGCTCTCGATGCCGGCGTTCACGAGGCCCAGCCACAGTCCGCGCTTGAAACCGGGTTTGACGTTGCGCACTTCGCGAAGCTCGGCGACGGCTTCGGACCGCCGCCACAACGCGTCGAAACCGATGCTGGTCTCGTTGGCGGCGAAATATTCGGCGACCGCCATGCCGCAGCGGATGGCCTGGTGGATGCCTTTGATCTTCGGCACGTTGAGCGTGCCGGCGGCATCGCCGACCAGCATGGCGCCGGGCATCTCCAGCTTCGGCATGGACTGCCATCCGCCCGCTGAGATGCTGCGCGCCCCGGCGGAAAGTATTTCACCGCCTTGCAGGAACGCATGCATTTCCGGGTGATGCTTGAACTGCTGGAACGCTTCGAACGGGCTGAAGCGCGGGTCGATGTAGTCGAGGCCGGTGACGAAGCCGACGTAGGCGCGGTCGTCGTTGAGGTGATAGACGAAACTTCCGCCGTAGGTGCGCGAATCGAGCGGCCAACCGAAGCTGTGCTGCACCAGCCCGGGCTGCACGCGGCCCTTCGGCAACTGCCACAGCTCTTTCATGCCGAGCGCATACACCTGCGGATCGCAGGCGGCGTCGAGCTTGTAGCGCTTGATGAGCACCTTGGCGAGGCTGCCCCGGCAACCCTCGGCAATGATGGTGAGGCGCGCGTGGACTTCGGGTCCGGCGGTGTAGTTAGGTCCACGGCTGCCGTCGTGCTGCACGCCCATGTCGCCGATCTGCACGCCGGACACCGAGCCGTCGTCGCCGAACAGTGGCAGCGCGGCGGCGAAGCCCGCGAACACGTCGACGCCGAGCTGCTCGGCCTGACTCGCCAGCCATTGATTGAGGCCGCCCAGCGAGATGATGAAGTTTCCCTGGTTGTGCAACGACCGCGGCAGCCACGGCAGGCGCCGGCTGCCCTTCGCGCCCAACAACCGGAATTCATCGCGCGTGACCGGCACCCTGATGGGCAGCGGCGCGGAGCGCCATTCGGGCAGGAGCGAGTCCAGCGGTCCCGGCTCCATCACGGCGCCCGACAGCGAATGCGCGCCGATGGTCGAGCCCTTTTCGAGGATGCAGACGGTGAGCTCGGGGCGAAGTTGTTTGAGGCGGATTGCGGCCGACAGGCCCGCGGGGCCGCCGCCGACCACGGCCACGTCGTACTCCATCACATCGCGCTGCGCTGGGCCTGGGCTGCTCACTTGGGCTGCATGCGGATGGCGCCATCGAGCCTGATGGTTTCGCCGTTGAGGTAGGGCACTTCGAAAATGGTCTGCACCAGCGCGGCGAATTCCTCCGGCCGGCCGAGGCGCCGCGGGAAGGGCACTTGCTTGCCGAGCGAATCCTGCACGTCCTGCGGCATGCCCGCGAGCATCGGCGTGCTGAAGATGCCCGGCGCCAGCGAACAGACGCGGATGCCGAACATCGCGAGTTCGCGGGCGATCGGCAATGTCATGCCCGCGACCGCCGCCTTGGTGGCCGCGTACGCGGCCTGTCCGATCTGTCCTTCGAAAGCGGCGACCGACGAGGTGTGGATGATGACGCCGCGTTCGCCATCGGCCGTGGGCACATTCGCCTGCATGATGGCGGCGGCCGCCTTGTCGCATAGGAACGTGCCGATGAGATTGATGTGAACCACGCGCGTGAAGAAGTCGCCGGCCATCGGGCCGCTCTTGCCGAGCACGCGGCCCGCGCCGATCACGCCGGCACAGTTCACCAGCAGGTTGATGCCGCCCATCGCGGCTCGCGCGCTGTCCATCGCGGCGTTAACCTCGGTCTCCGACGTGACGTCGCACTTGGCGAAGCTGGCGCTGCCGCCGAGCGCGGCCGCCGCGGCCTGCCCGGGGCCTTCCTGCACGTCTAACAAACTGACACGGCCACCCGCCGCCACGATGTGGCGTGCTACCGCATTGCCGAGCCCCGAAGCGCCGCCGGTGACCACGGCGCGCGCATCTGCATATTTCATCGTCGTTCCCTATGCCGGTTCACGCCGGGCACAGCATATCTCAGGGCACCTCGATGGCAATGGCGGTCGCCTCGCCGCCGCCGATACATAACGAAGCGATGCCGCGGCCGCCGCCGCGGGCGCGCAACGCGTGGGCCAGCGTCGCGATGATGCGCGCGCCGGTGGCGCCGATCGGATGGCCGAGCGCGCACGCGCCGCCGTTGACGTTGGTTCGCGCGTGGTCGAAGCCCACGTCGCGCATGGCCGCCATCGTGACCACGGCAAAGGCTTCATTCACCTCGTAGAGCTGGACGCCGCCCGGCTTCCATCCGAGTTGGGTCAGCAACTTCAGGATGGCGCCGACCGGCGCGGTGGTGAACCACTCGGGCTCCTGCGCGAAACTGGTGTAACCGAGGATGCGCGCCAGCGGCTTGACGCCGCGCCGCACGGCTTCCGCCGCCGACATCAGCACGGACGCCGCGGCGCCGTCGGAGATCGAGGACGAAGACGCGGCAGTGACCGTGCCGTCCTTGCGAAACGCCGGTTTGAGCGTCGAGATCTTCGCGAGATCCACGGTGAAGGGTGTCTCGTCGCGTTCGATGACCGTCTCTCCCTTGCGGCCCTTGACGACCACGGGCACGAGTTCCGCGGCGAATGCTCCCGACTTCACGGCCTGCAGCGCGCGCGTCGTCGACTCGGTGGCGAACGCGTCCTGATCCTGGCGCGTGAATCCGTATTTCTGCGCGGTGGCCTCCGCGAACACGCCCATGAGCTGGCCGTCGAACGGGCTCTGCAGGCCGTCGTAGAACATGTGATCGAGCACTTCGCCGTGGCCCATGCGCATGCCGGCGCGCGCCTTCGGAAGTAGATAGGGCGCGTTGGTCATCGACTCGAGGCCGCCGGCCACCACCACCGAGACGTCGCCGGCGCGGATCTGGTCGGCTGCCATCATGATGGCCTTCATGCCGGAGCCGCACATCTTGTTGATGGTGGTCGTGGGAACGCCGCGCGGAACGGCCGCGCCGAGCGAAGCCTGGCGAGCGGGCGCCTGGCCGAGGCCTGCCGGGAGCACACATCCCATGATCACTTCCTGGACATCGGCGCTCGCGATCCCGCCGGCGGCGAGCGCGCCGGTTATGGCGGCGCTGCCGAGCTGCGGCGCGGTGGCACCCGACAATGCGCCCTGAAACGCGCCGATCGGCGTGCGCACGGCGGAAACGATGACGACTTGTTTGCTGTCCATGAAAATTTCTCCGTCAGTCGGTCAATCGCGGCCTCGAAGACCTCGATTGAACACGTCGATAAAACGATCGGCGATTTCCTGGGGATTGAGGCTCGCGTCCTCGCGATACCAGTGTCCCATCCAGTTGAGCGCGCCGGCGAGCGCGAAAGCGGTCATCTTCGTGTCGCACGCGCGGATCGAGCCGTCGGTGACGCCCGCGTCGATGAGCGCGCGCATGCGGCGGTCGATGCCGGCCTTGAGCAGCTTGATGCGCCGGCTCATGGCTGTCCCGAGGTGCTGGTCTTCGGCACGCAGCATGCACCACCCGAAGTCCCCGACAATAGCCGCGGCATACCCGCGAATGAACGCGAACAGGCGCTCGCGCGCCTTGCCTTCGGCGCGTTCGCATTCCTCGAGCGTCGAGTGGATCTGCGCGAGGCCCGCCCGGAAGCACTCGAACAGGATGGCCTCCTTGCTGGGCACATATAAATAGAGTGTCGGCTTGGTGACTTCGAGGCTGGCGGCGAGGTCGTCCAACGAGGTGTTGTGGTAGCCCCGCGCGCGGAAGGCCCGCGCCGCGGCCAGGATCACCGCGTCGCGCTTGAGCGCGTGCCCGGCGCGCAGGCGGCGGCGGGCCGCCCAGGGCGAGGCGGGCTGCGGGTTCTTGCGGGTTTTCGGACGGGCGGCGGCGGGCATCGGTGTGTTACTCTTCGGTAACACATCTTACCAGCCAGTAACATGAAACCACCAGAGCCGGGACGCCCGTTGCGGTTCGTCAGCGCAGCGTCGCTGTTCGACGGGCACGATGCCGCCATCAACATGATCCGCCGCTTGCTGCAGTCGGGTGGCGCCGAGGTGGTGCATCTCGGCCACAACCGCAGCGTCGCCGACATCGTGCGCGCCGCGATCGCCGAAGACGCCGACGCCATCGCCGTCAGCAGCTACCAGGGCGGACACAACGAATACTTCCGCTACATGATCGACATGCTGCGCGAGCTCGGCGCCGCGCACATCCGCGTGGTCGTGGGCGGCGGCGGCACCATCTCTCCGGCGGAAATCGCCGAGCTCGAGGCGTATGGCGTCGCCAAGATCTACACGCCCGAGGACGGGCGCCGGCTCGGCCTCACCGGGATGATCGACGACGTGTTCGCGCGCGTCGGTCGGCGTTCTCAGGTCAATGCGAATCCGGGCATTCCTTCGGCGCGGGATCACGGCGCGGTGGCGCATGCGATCACGCTGCTCGAGGGCGGTGGCGAAGGCGACGACGCGCAGAGCGGCGCCGACGATCTGCGCCGCCTGCTGAGCGGCAGCATGAACCCCGGACGCGCGCCCGTGGTCGGGCTCACCGGCACCGGCGGAGCGGGCAAGAGCTCGCTCACCGACGAGCTGTTGCAGCGGTTCCTGCGCCAGTTCCCCGACCGCCACGTGGCGGTGGTGGCGATCGATCCCACGCGGCGCCGCTCGGGCGGCGCCTTGTTAGGCGACCGCATCCGCATGAATTCACTGAGTGCGCCCAACGTGTTCATGCGCTCGCTGGCGACGCGGCGCCAGCACCTGGCCACGAGCGCGGTGTTGGCCGACGTGATTGCGCTGTACCGGGCCGCGGGTTTCGATCTCATCGTGGTCGAGACTGCGGGCATCGGCCAGAGCGACACCGAGATCGTCGATGTCGCCGACCTGTCGCTATACGTCATGACCGCCGAATACGGCGCAGCGAGCCAGCTCGAAAAGATCGACATGCTCGACTTCGCCGACATGATCGTGCTCAACAAGTTCGAAAAACGCGGCGCCGAAGACGCGCTGCGCGACGTGCGCAAGCAGTGGCGGCGCAATCATCCCGAGCGAATGAAAGAACCCGACGACCAGTTGCCGGTGTTTCCGACCATCGCCAGCCGGTTCAACGATCCGGGCGTGAATCGGCTGTTCCTCGCGCTGTGCAGCGCGCTCGACGGGGAGGCCGGAGAGCCGGGGCGATGGACCGGGCGGGCTGCCTCGTCGATCGGCGCTCCCACCGAGTTCCTCACGCGGGATCCGCTGGTGCCCTCGGCGCGGGTGCGTTATCTCGCGGAGATCGCCGCGACCGGCCGCGAGACGCGCAGGCAGGCGGACGAACGCGCCGGCGCGGCGCGCCGCGCCCACGGGCTCTATCTATCGCTGCAGTCGCTCGGTGACACGGCGCTGCCGGCGCCGTTTGCCGCGGCCGAGTCCACGGCCTCCGGCAACTCGGCCATCGATACGCTGCGCGCCACCTACAACCGCGCACTCGAGGAGCTCGGCGCGGACGCGCTGGCCGCGCTCAAGGCCTGGCCCGGGCGCGAGCAGGGCGTGGTCGATCCCGACTACTCCTATACGGTTCGCGGCCGGGAAGTGCGCGGCTCCAACTACTCCGAATCGCTGAGCCACAGCCCGATCCCGAAGCTCGCCGCGCCGCGGCTCACGGGTTGGGGCGAGATCCTCGAATTCCTGCAGAACGAGAATCTGCCGGGCACCTATCCCTACACCGGCGGCGTCTATCCATACCGTCGCGAGGAAGAAGACCCGACGCGTATGTTCGCGGGCGAGGGCGCGCCCGAGCGTACGAACCGGCGCTTCCATTACCTGGCCGCGGGCCACGAGGCCACGCGCCTCTCCACCGCGTTCGATTCGACCACGTTGTACGGCGAAGACCCCGACCTGCGGCCCGACATCTTCGGCCGCACCGGCAACTCCGGAGTTTCGATCGCGACGCTCGACGACATGAAGAAGCTCTATTCGGGCTTCGACCTCTGCGCGCCTTCCACGTCGGTGTCGATGACCATCAACGGGCCGGCGCCGATGATCCTCGCCATGTACATGAACACCGCCATCGACCAGCGTGTCGAGCGTTTCCTGCGCGACGCGGGCCGCTGGCCGCAGGTGGAAGCGGCGCTCGCCCGCACCGCCGGCAGCGACACCTGGCCGCGGTATCGCGGCGAACTGCCCGCGGATCACGATGGCGCGGGCCTCGGATTGTTAGGCTGCGGCGGCCGCAAACTCGTGGAATACGGCCTGCTCGAGGCCGCCGACTACGAGCGCCTGCGCGCCGAGGCGCTCGCGCGCGTCCGAGGCACCGTGCAGGCCGACATCCTCAAGGAGGACCAGGCGCAGAACACGTGCATCTTCTCGACCGAATTCGCGCTGCGCATGATGGGCGACGTGCAGCAGTTCTTCAGCGACAACGACGTGCGCAATTTCTACTCGGTGTCGATCTCGGGTTATCACATCGCCGAGGCCGGCGCGAACCCCATCACGCAGCTCGCGTTCACGCTCGCGAATGGCTTCACGATCGTCGAGTACTACCTCGCGCGCGGCATGAAGATCGACGACTTCGCGCCGAACCTTTCGTTCTTCTTCTCGAACGGCATGGACGCCGAGTACGCGGTGATCGGCCGCGTGGCACGGCGCATCTGGGCCCGGGCCATGAAAGATGTGTACAGGGCGGGCGCGCGCAGCCAGATGCTGAAGTACCACATCCAGACCTCCGGCCGCAGCCTGCACGCGCGCGAGATCCAGTTCAACGACATCCGCACCACGCTGCAGGCGATGTACGCACTGTTCGACAACTGCAACTCGCTGCACACCAACGCCTACGACGAGGCGCTAACTACCCCGACCGAGGAGAGCGTGCGGCGCGCCGTGGCGATCCAGCTCATCATCAACCGCGAGCTCGGGCTCAACAAGATCCAGAATCCGTGGCAGGGTTCGTACGCCATCGAGGCGTTGACGGACCTGGTGGAGGAAGCGGTGTACAAGGAGTTCGAGTCGCTGGCCGAGCGCGGCGGCGTTCTCGGCGCGATGGAGACCATGTACCAGCGCGGCAAGATCCAGGAAGAAAGCCTGCACTACGAGACACGCAAGCACGATGGCTCGCTGCCCATCGTCGGCGTGAACACCTTTCTCAACGAACACGGCGGCGGCGAACACGCGGTGGCGCCGCTGTTCCGCGCGAGCGACGAAGAACAGCGCGCTCAGGTGGACGCCGTGCATGTGTTCCAGGCGCGGCACGCCGCGGAAGCGCCCGAGGCGTTGCGCCGTCTTCAGTCGGTCGCGGCGAGTGGCGGCAACGTGTTCGGCGAACTGCTCGAGACCGTGCAGGTGTGCTCGCTCGGCCAGATCACCCGTGCTTTATATGAGGTAGGTGGACAGTACCGACGGCACATGTGATGCATCAGCCGTCCGTGCCCGTCGCCTTGACGACGAGATCGGGCTCGCCGAGCTGATCGAGGATGGCGGCCCGCGAACGATCGCGCAGCGCGAGCGCGACGTCCTCGCCCATCGCGGGCGCGACCACGACGATCGGCGCGCCGTAACGGACTTCGAGCGCCCCGGGCCGCGGCAGCACGCGGGTGGCCGGCATGTTGCGGCGGGTGCCGAGAATCACCGCGGGCACGACAGGGCAGGCGGCGCGAGCCGCGATGGCGAACGCGCCGGTATGAAATTTCCCCAAGCCCACTTCCGGTGTGAACGTGCCTTCCGGAAAGAACACCAGCGAATGGCCGCTGGCGGCAGTACGCAGGACGCGGCGCGCGTCGGTTCCGCCCTTGTGTCGGTTGTGCCGGTCGACGAATTCGGAGCCGAGGCGCCGCAACAGGAGCCCCGCCACGGGCACTTCGTTCATCTCGCGCTTGATCACGAAGCTGAATCGCGGCGGCAGGGCCGCGGCCATGACCACGCCGTCGAGATAACTCGCATGGTTCGCGACGACCACGCATTGGCCCGCAGGCAGGTTTTCGAGGCCGCGCAAGCGCAGGGGCATTCCGGCGAACAGGAAGAATCCCCGTGCTGCGATGCGGGCGGTGCCGCGCCGCAAGCGCAATGTCGGCAGAAACAGGACGCACAAGAGGGCCGTCAGGGCTACAGCCAGGAACAGCGCGGCGGCGTAAATGCCGTAGACGAATCGCAGCGGGACGGATATCGCCGCAGGCCAGGCGGGGCGCGTTTGGGTCGGAGTTGAGGTCATACGCGGGTTTTTGCGACAGACGGACCGCGTTTCATGTGAACTGGTTCTCTTTATGTTAACGGTTTTGTCGCGATGTGAAGGTCATCACGCCGAAGCGCCAGTCCCCGTCCTCATACTGCCGTGAAGCGTTATTCCGCATACGTATTAAGGCAATCACGTCTTGGTCAATCAAGCTAAAGCGCAAGAAGCGCATGCCACCGACACCGCCGACGCCACCGTTTCGAAGTTTCTCGACGCGGTGTGGATGGAACGCGGCCTGTCGGCCAATACGCTCGCCGCCTATCGCGCCGACCTGACGGCGCTCGCGCGCTGGCTGGCCGAACGGGGCACGCCGATCATCAAGACCAGCCGCGCGGACCTGCTGGGCTTCATCGCCTTTCGCGTCGAAGCGGGCGCCCGGCCGCGCTCCACCGCGCGCCAGCTCTCGTCTTTCCGCCGTTTCTTCCGCTACTTCGTGCGTGAAGGAGTCATCAAGGATGATCCGACTGCTCAGATTGCGATGCCGAAGATCGGCCGCTCGCTGCCGAAGTCGCTCACCGAAGAAGAAGTCGAGTCACTGCTAGGCGCGCCGGCCATCGCCGACCCGCTGGGCCATCGCGACCGCACGATGCTCGAGGTGCTGTATGCCACGGGCCTGCGCGTCTCGGAGCTCGTCAATCTCAAGTACAACCAGATCAACACCAACCAGGGTGTCATCCGGATCCTCGGCAAGGGCAATCGCGAGCGGCTCATTCCGCTCGGCGAAGAAGCGGTTCGCTGGCTGACGGACTTCGTGCGCGCGCCGCGCAGCGAAATCCTGCTCGACCGCACCACCGATTATCTGTTCCCGACCCGCCGCGGCGATCGCATGACGCGCCAGGCCTTCTGGCACATCATCAAGCGCTACGCCCGCAAGGCCGTGATCGACAAGGAGCTGTCGCCGCACACGCTTCGTCACGCCTTTGCCACACACCTGCTCAACCATGGCGCCGACCTGCGCGTGGTGCAGATGCTGCTCGGTCATTCGGATCTCTCGACCACGCAGATCTACACGCACGTCGCGCGTGAACGCATGAAAGAGATGCACGGGACCCATCACCCGCGCGGTTGATCGGGTTTCGCCTCGGGATTGATCCGCGGCGCGGTCCCCGTGCCGCCGGTTCGCGATTCTTTGCTAAGCTCCGGCGCCAGGGCCGCCGCGCGAACTTCATCGCCCGGGCACGGTCGAATCTGCTACCCCGTTGCACGAGCCCAAGGTCGTCCCATGAGATTCCGCCCCCACCCACTACTCGCAACCCTGCTCGCCGCCACGCTGCTTGGCGCCACGCTGGGAATGGGAACGGCGCTCGCGCAGACCGGGGTTGCCGCGCCTTCGGCTACCGTCGCCGCCGGCAAGACCGCCGATCCGCGCGCCGCCATCGCCAAGAAGCTCGATGGCGTCAAGCTCGAAGACGTGCGCATTTCCCCGGTCAACGGCGTGTACGAAGTCTCGCGTGGCTCGGACATCAGCTATCTATCGGCTGACGGCCGCTACGCCATTCTCGGCGACATGATCGACCTCGATTCCGACGCCAACATTTCCGAGACGCGCCGCCGCGGCATCCGCGCGCGCATGATCGAAACCGTTCCGGAATCCGAAATGCTGGTGTTCTCGCCGAAGGATCCGAAGTACACCATCACGGTGTTCACGGACATCGATTGCGGATACTGCCGCCGGCTGCACTCGCAAATCGCCGAGTACAACCGCCTCGGCATCCGCGTGCGTTACCTGTTCTTCCCGCGTTCGGGACCCGACACCGAGTCGTGGCACAAGGCCGAGGCCGTCTGGTGCTCGGCGAACCGCAATGATGCTCTCACGCGCGCGAAGAACGGCGAAGAGATCAAGTCGCCGGATTGCGCCGCGGACGGCATCATCAAGCGCGACTATGAGCTCGGCCACAAGCTGTCGGTGGAAGGCACGCCGGCCATCTTCCTGGCGAACGGCGAAATGCTGCCGGGTTATGCGCCTCCGGGCCAGCTCGCGAAGTACTTGAAGTCGGGGAAAATGTAACGAGCCAGAGCGCGCGCTCAGGTCTCCAGCAACTTCTTCTTGTCGGCGACGCCTTCCCACTGCTTGGCGTCGGGCGGCGCCGGCTTCTTCTCGGCGATCACCGGCCACTTCTTCGACAGCTCCGCGTTGAGCTTCTTGAACTCTTCCTGGCCGGTCGGCACTTCGTCTTCGGAGAAGATCGCCTCGACCGGGCATTCCGGTTCGCACAGCGTGCAGTCGATGCATTCTTCGGGGTCGATGACGAGGAAGTTAGGGCCTTCGTGGAAGCAATCGACCGGGCACACCTCCACGCAGTCGGTGTACTTGCACTTGATGCACGATTCCGTGACCACGAACGCCATCGATCAATTCCTCGAAACTGCGGGATTTTGCGGGCCGCTATTCTGCCCGATCACTTGAAACGGCGCTGCATCTCGGCGACGTGATACCGGTCCACGCCCGCCGCCCGGTCTTCGACGAAGCGGCGCAGGGCGTATTCGGTGCTCGGAAACGCGAGATCGCTCCACGGGATGTCCTTTTCGTCCACCAGCGCCACTTCCAGGCTTTCGTGGGTGACGCCGAAGTCCGGCGTGCGCATCCGCGAGCGAAAGAACACGTGGACCTGGCGCGCGTGAGTGACATTGGCGAGCAGCAGGAGGCTGCCGATCTCGACGTCGATCAGCGCTTCCTCGCGCGCTTCGCGCGCCGCTCCCGCCTCGACGGTCTCGTCGTTTTCCATGAATCCGGCGGGAATGGTCCAGAACCCGAGGCGCGGCTCGATGCCCCGTTTGCAGATCAGGATGCGGCCCTGGTACTCCGGCACGCTGCCGACGACCAGCTTCGGATTCTCGTAGTGGATCGTGCCGCAGTTCTCGCAGACGTGGCGAGGCAGAAAGTCGCCTTCCGGAACTTTGAGGACGACTCGGGTGCCACAGTTGCTGCAGAAATTCATCAGTTGGAATTGATGGTGCCGGGAGAGGGAATCGAACCCACACGCCTTTTTAGGGCAACGGATTTTGAGTCCGCCGCGTCTACCAGTTCCGCCATCCCGGCGCGGGGCGGGAAGTATAGACAAGCCGTCCGCCGCCTTGCGACCTTTCTGACCCCGCCGGCATCTAAGCCCTAACGAATGCAAAGACTCTCGGAAATCCACGTTTCGGCCGCTGAACTCGACGCCGCCCGCGCCGGCGATCTGGCCGCTCGCAGCGCGCTGTTCGAGCGCGTCGCCTCGCCCACGCTCGGCATCATCCGGCGCCTGGTAGCGCAACGTGCCATGGCCGAGGACCTGCTGCAGGACACCCTGATCGCGATGTTCGAACACCTGGCCGACTATCGCGGCGAGGCACCGTTCGGCGTCTGGGTACGCAGTATTGCCGTCAGCCGTTGCCTGATGGCGTTCCGTTCGCCCTGGCATCGCGCGCGCGTGGCGCTCGAGTCCTGGACCGAGGAGAGCTGGGCGGGGCCCCCGGAGGCGGAAGCCCATACCTCCGATCTCATCGATCTCGACCGCGCGCTGGCGCGGCTCTCGCCGGTGACGCGCGCGGTGGTCTGGCTGTACGACGTCGAGGGCTGGTCGCACGAGGAAATCGCCAAGGCCTTCGAACGTACGGTGAGCTTTTCGAAGTCGCAGCTGGCGCGCGGTCATGCGCGCCTGCGCGACGATCTGCTGCCACCGGCGCAAGCCGGCATCGGCATTTCGCTGAGGAGTGAATTCGATGGACACTGAAGACAACCGCGAAGACGAGCTGGTCGCCCGGCTCCGGCGGCTCGACGCGAGCGCGGCGGCGGTGCCGGGTTTCGGCTACCAGGGCCTCGTCGACCGGCATGCCGCGAAACTACTCCGCGCGCGCCGAAGGCTCGCCTACGCGCGCGGCACGGCGAGTGCACTGGTCATCGCGCTGGTCGGCGTCAGCGCCTGGCGTTTCTATCAGCCGCCCGGCCAGCCGGTCGTGCTCGGCGAGCCCGCGCCCGCGGAGGCAGCACCCGCGACGCAGCCGCGCATCGTGCGCGCCGACACCTATCTCGCGCTCGCCGCGCTCGAGGATCACATCGCGAGCCTCGACGATGCCCTCAATGACGCGCGCCTGCAGGACGGCGGCGCCGATGTCGCGCGCCTCGAGCGCACGCGCGCCGAATTGCTCGATTCCTATGTGCAGGTGCGCTACGCGGAACGCGTGAGCGCCAGCTTCTGATGAATTCCCGGAGACCTCCCATGAAACAGTTGATGCTGGTTTGTTTGTTAGCCGCGAGCGCGGCGGCGGTTGCGCAGACGCCCGCGCCGGTGCCGGCCGCGGCCGACGCGGCGAAGCGCGAGGCCGATGAAATCAAGATCCGTGGCAGGCTCGACGAAGCCCGCGCGCGGCTCGACAAGGCGGCGCGCGATGTCGCGGAACTGTCCACGCGGCTCGGCCGAGACGCGCTCGATGGCACCGAGATCCGCACGATCCGCATCGACGGGGATCGCCGCGCCGTGCTCGGCGTGCAGATCGACGATGCCGGCGACAAGGCTGGCGCGCGCGTGTTGCACGTGAGTCCCGGCGGACCGGCCGAAGAGGCGGGTCTTCGCGACGGCGACATCATCATTTCGCTCGATGGAAAAACACTCGCCGGCGGCGACAACGCCGGCCGCGCGCTCGTCGACCAGATGCGCGGAGTGAAGCCGGACCAGAAGTTGAAGGTTCGCGTGATCCGCGCCGGCAAGAACAAGGACTTCGTCGTGGTGGCGCGTCCGATGATGTTCGAGAACCGCATGTTCAGGGTGCAGATGCCGGAGATGGCGGGTCCGATGGGTGCGGTCGGCGTGATGGGCGCGATGCCCGGATTCCATGAATTCCGCGGCATGTTTCCCGGTGAATTCGGCGGCATGGAACTCGCGAGCCTGACGCCGAAACTCGGCGCGTATTTCGGCACGAACGATGGCGTGCTCGTGGTGCAGGCGCCGAAGGACGCGTTGTTCAAGCTCGAAGACGGCGACGTGATCCAGTCGATCGACGGCCGCAAGCCCGACGATGGCGCGCACGCGATGCGCATCCTGCGTTCCTACGGCTCCGGCGAGAAGCTCAATCTCAACGTGCTGCGCCAGCGCAAGCCGGTGACTCTCACGATCACGATGCCGGAGCGCCCGGAATTCGGCGGCGAGAACTTCCACTTCGAGGGGCCAATGACGGCGCCCCCGATTCCCCCGATGCCCCCGGCGCCGCCGGCGCCCGGCGTTCCCGGAGGAGCGGGCACTTGAAGCGCATGGCGGTAAACTCGCCGCCGTGCGCCGCTCCGACTTCACCTACGAACTCCCCGAAGAACTCATAGCCCAGCAACCGCTTGCCGAGAGATCGGCAAGCCGGTTGCTGACGCTCGACGGCGCCACGGGATCGCTGGCCGACCGGACGATGCGTGAGTTGCCGCAGTTGACGGAGCCGGGCGACCTGCTCGTTTTCAACGACACCCGCGTGATTCCCGCGCGGCTGTTCGCGGTCAAGGAATCCGGCGGCAAGGTGGAGTTGCTGCTCGAACGGCCTCTCGAGGGACGGCGCGCGCTGGTGCACGCGCGCGCGAGCAAGGCCCTGCGGACCGCCATGCCGTTGCAGAGCCGCGGCGGCATCATCACCATCGTCGACAAACGCGGCGACCTGTGGGTGGTCGAACTACCGGAGCCCGCGCTCGCATTCTTCGAGCGCTACGGGCAGATGCCGCTGCCACCCTACATCCGACGCGAGCCCGACGCCACCGACAGCACGCGCTACCAGAGCGTGTTCGCGCGCAGACATGGCGCCGTCGCGGCGCCGACCGCCAGCCTGCATTTCGACACGCGGCTGATCGCCGAGCTGGAGCAATGCGGCGTGGAGCGCGCGTTCATCACGCTGCACGTCGGCGCGGGCACGTTCCAGCCGGTGCGGACCGATGCCGTCGGCGCCCACGTGATGCACGCCGAGTTCGTCGAAGTGACGACCGCGGCCTGCGACGCCATCGCCGCCGCGCGCGCGCGCGGCGGGCGCGTGATCGCGGTCGGAACGACTGTGGTGCGCGCGCTCGAAAGCGCCGCCGGC
>Ga0307499_10000436_pt1 | contig 14865 bp, 11 predicted proteins | sample 13_S_MG_FD_201363 | JGI IMG/M metagenome (GOLD analysis project Ga0307499, IMG submission 201363) | Soil microbial communities from Populus trichocarpa stands in riparian zone in the Pacific Northwest, United States - 13_S | ecosystem: Environmental > Terrestrial > Soil > Riparian zone > Trees... | reverse complement strand
GGGGATCCGGCTGCGTTGGACGCGGCCGCGAGGTCGACCACGGCCCAGGCGCAGCAGCTCGCCCGCTCCGGCCAGACGCTGGCCGGCCTCGACTCGTCGACCTGGGTGGGGACGGCGGCGGACGGGTTCCGGGCCAGGCTGAGCGAACTTCCCCGCGACCTCGATGACGCCACCCGCGCACATCAGGAGACCGCGGCCGCGCTGAACGGCTACGCCCGGGACCTGGCCGGGATGCAGGCCAGGGCGGCGGAGTTGGAGCGGCACGCGGAGGAGGCGCAGCGGCGCCAGCAGGCCGCGGTCGCCGAGGTCAACCGGATCACCGCGGTCCGGCTGCCCGCCGGCGATCCCCGGTCGGCCGGGCTGGAGTCGCAGTACTACGCGGCCGGCGCCCGGGCCCACACCGCCGGCGACGACCTCGAGCAGATCCGGGCCCAGGCCCGGGCGCTGCAGGGGCAGGCCCGGGCCGCCGCGCAGGCCGCCGCCCGGCGCATCCGGGCGGCCGCCGCGGTGGCCGGCAAGCCCATCGACCGCTGGCAGGACGCGCTCGACCTGCCGCTGCTGAACGCTGACGGGGAACGCAACGGCGGCGTCAACCCGAAGCTGCCGCTGGACCTGGCCACCCTGCAGAAGATGCTGGCCGGCGCCCGCGCGGCCGGGATCGACCCGCGCCGGTACGCCGCGCTGCTGCAGCAGTACTGGCTGGTCAAGGCCGCCAACGAGGCCGGCATCGACCTGTCGAAGTGGGATCCGGCCGCCGGCGTCGACGGCAACGCGGACAACATCCTGAAGGTCTACCGGCTGTACGGGAAGTTCTTCCTGGAGCACCCGGAGCTGCAGTGGGCCGGCATGGCGAACATGATCGGCCCGGCGTTCGCCGGCGGCTTCGCGGACCTCGACTCGATGAAGGACTTCGCCCGCAGCCTCAACGACAAGATCAACTCATTGCCGCCGGCGGCCCGCGCGGCACTGCCTCCGGAGCTGCGCGAGCTCGCCAAGCTCGGCGACCTGAGCGCCGACGAGCTGCAGTACTTCGAGTCCAAGTTCCTCGCGATGCAGAAGCACATCTTCATCGACCAGGGCTCGATGCACGAGGCGTACCTGACCGGCGGGCAGGGCGCCATCGACGAGATGCGCGCCGCCGGCCTGATCGACGACAACGCGCAGAGCGCCTGGCGGAAGATCGCTAGCGGCGACCCGGCGCAGATCCAGGACGGCAACACCCGGCTGCTGAACCGTGAGCAGAACCAGATCATCGACAAGCAGTACAACGACATGTACCAGCACGACCCGCCGATCGGGCGGATCATGACCTACGGGATGACGGCCGCCGGCGCGGCGTCCATCCCCGGGACGAAGACGCCCGGGCAGTACTCCCCGCTGACCGTCGAGGGCCAGGTCACGCTGCCCGGGCCGGTGCCGTTCACGCACGAGACGGTCAAGGTCCGGGTCGCCACCCCGCTGCCGGACTTCAACATCGCCGACAAGGACGCCCGCTGGGACTACATCACCAAGGACACCCTGCCGGCCTACCAGCAGCTGCTGCGCGACCACCCGGACCAGGCCCGGGCGATCGTCGCATCGCCGGTGCAGGATCGGCTGGCCGAGCAGCGGCTCGCGCAGCGGTGGCCCCAGCTCGCCCAGCACATGCTGACCGACTGGGACGTCGACGTCGGTGTCGGCTTCGGCGTCGGCATCCGGTGAGTGCCGGCGATGCCGACCGGCCCCGGCCGCCCCCGCCCGCCCGCGCCGGCACCGCGCGCGTGCTCGCCGCTACCCTCGCCACTGTCGTTCTCGGAGGTTGCACCGTGAGCCAGCCGCTCCGCTCCGGCAACACCATGCCGGGCTCCGTACTCCGGGACGGCGCGATCACGCTGGACCTGCGCCGGCCGCCGACCCGGGCCGACCTCGGCTTCACCGAAGGCCGCAACGAACGGGCGTACCAGCAGGAGCCGGGCGCGGCACCGATCGCCGTCACCGTCGAGCTACCCACCGGGACCCTGGCGCTGCCGGCCTTCGTGGTCAGCGCCGACGGCAACGACCACACCCCGGCCGGGGCCCGGAACCCCCGCCCGCCGGAGCGGATCGTCATCGAGCGGGCGTTCGCCACCGCCGCGTCGGCCCGGGCGAGCCTGGCCGCCGACTCCGCGCTGCTCGAGCTCGACCGGGCCGAGCGGGAGTTGCTGCTGGCCCGGGTGGCCGCGGGCCAGCCGCCGGCGCTGCCGCAGCAGGGGAATCTGACCGGGCTGGTGCGTGGCTGGCTGGCCGCCTCGGTCGACGTGATCGGCCACGAGGACGCGACCGTCCAGATCAATTACACCTTCACCGTCAACGAGTACCGCAACCCGGCCATCGACAAGGTGGTCCACGACGGTGTCTTCGCGATCGACCTGACCCGGCGGCCGTCCCGCGCGGACCTGGCCTTCCGCGACGGATACAGCCTCGCCGAGGTCAGGCCGGCGCCGCGGACCGAGCTGACCGCCCGGCTGGCGCTGCCCGGCGGCATCCTGGAACGCGCCGCCGCCGCCGTCACCTCGACCACCACCAGCGCCGGCGGCACCGATCCAGCCGGCACCGGCGAACCCCGGCAGACCGCGGTGTCGCTGCCGGCGACCGGCACGGACGAGGCGGCGCGGACGCTCCGCGCGGATGCCGCGCTGCTCGGCCTGGACCCGGCGGCCGTGCGGGCGGTCTTCGCCGGCGCTCCGGGCAGCCACGTCAAGACGACGCTGCCGGGCCGGAGCACCGAGGTCTACACGGCCTCCGCGCAGGTCGAGCTGACCCTGGGCCAGCCGGGCCCGTTCGCCGCGAGCCTCAGCTACCGGTTCGACTACCGCTGATCGGGCCGGCTGCAGGGTCGTCGCACCAGACCGGCGACGGCGGTGCGGGCCGGCCTCAGCCGGTGTAGCGGACGAAGATCTTGGTGTAGGCGTAGGCGGACTGGCTAACGCCGCTGCAGGAGTCCGCGTCCAGGCTGGACGAGCAGGCCCGGTCCCGGTTGACCGACCAGAACGTGAGCCGGGCGATGTGGTGCTGCTGGGCGTAGCCGAGGATGGTCTCGAAGTCGCCGGTGCTGACCGTCTCGTCGGCCTCGTCGGTCTTCCCGTTCATCGACGAGATGCCCAGGTGCGTGTACGCGGTCGCGCTGCTGTAGCCGTACGCACTCTGCAGGGCGGACCGCAGCCCCTCGGCCGCGTTGACCGAGGCCTGGCCCATCGAGCCGGTGTGGCCGCCGAAGTCGAACGGCATCACCACCCAGCCGTCGTTGGCCAGCCCGGCCGCCGCGCCCTTGTTGAGCAGATCCCGGCCGGTGGAGTCCGGGCCGGTCGGCGTGGTGCCGAAGGTGATGTACGTCTTGAGCCCGGCGTTGTTCGCCCGCACCGTCTTCACCGCGTTGACCACCCGCTGCCGGACCGCCGACGAGCCGAACTCGGTGTTCTCGATGTCGATGTCGATGGCCTTCAGGTGGTAGGCGTTGATCACCTTCTGGTAGGCGCCGGCCAGCGCGGCCGCCGACGAGCACTTCTCCCCGAGCTTGTCGCCGCTCCAGCCGCCGAAGGACACGACCACGTCGCCACCGGCGGCCCGGATCGCGTTGATCTTCGACTGGTCGTTGCCGCCGGTCAGCGGGCGGTCGCCGTCCCAGGCCGGGTTGCAGCCGCCGTCGGAGAGGATGAACGCCAGCGTGAACCACTTCACCCCGGTCGCCGACATCACGCTGGTCGGGTTCTGCGGGCTGCCCCAGCCGAAGTACTCGTACGGGGCGACAGCGACGCCGGGGGCGGCCGCGGCCACCGGCCCGCCGACGGCTGGCGCCGCGCCCGCGCCGGGCGCCACCGCCATCGAGACGGGCAGCGCGAGCGCGCCGGCGGCCAGCGCGCAGATCGCGGCCCGGATCGGGCGACCGGACGCGGATGTCGGGACAGGCATGATCGCTCCACCTCCACACGGTCGAGCCGCGCACGGCGTGCGCGGCCGGGCACCGCGAGGCGCCGACCAGGCAGCGGTGGAGTCGGCGGATCCTCTGCGTACCGGTTAGTTAGGGAACCTTCCTAACCGATGGCCAGATCGAAGCATGACGCGGCTACACTTGTCAAGACAACCTGGACATGCCGGGTGAACCGGGCTGGGCGCGGAGGTCCGGTCGGACGATGTCAGGCGCCGCGGCGCCGGGGACGGGTGAGGTAGCCGGCGATCCGGTTGCGCAGCCGGCCCCACAGTGCCCGGGCGAGCATCCGGCGCAGCGCCGCGCCGGACCGGCCGTGGTAGATGATGAAGTCGTCGTAGACGTGCACGCCGGGCCGGTCGGTGACGGCGGCGCTGGCGGTGCGGACCGCCGCCAGTTGGTCGGTGGTCAGCTGCAGCGGTGGCTCGTCCGGCTGGTAGGTGGCGCCCAGCGGGTAGTCCCGTCCCGGGGTGCGGGTCATCTCGATGTGGCAGCCCAGCACGTGGCTGACCGGCCGGGCGGCGGCGAAGGCGACCAGCCGGTCCAGGCTCTCGGCGAACACCGGGAAGTCCTGCACGTAGAGCCGCCCCCGGCAGACCGTGTCGCCGGTGACCAGGAAGCCTGACCACGGGTCGTACACCGCGATCGAGGTCGGGTGGTGCCCCGGGCACCCGGTGATCTCCAGCACCCGCCCGCCCAGGTCGAACCGGACCACCTCGGCGGGCCAGGCCCGGAACCCGAAGAACGCCTGCACGGCGGCGACATCCGTGCCGACCACCGTGGTCGCCGGCCGGTCGGCGAACTGCGGGTCACCGGCCACGTGGTCGCCGTGGGCGTGGGTGTGCGCGACGACCAGCTCGTATCCCGGCCGGGGATGGTCGGCCAGCCAGTCGCTGAGGATGCCGTCCACCGTCTGCCGCAGCGGGAAGCGCTCCGGATCGGCGGTCGCGCCGGTGTCGAGCAGCAGCGCCCGGTCGTTGCCGCAGAACAGGAAGAGGAACGGCGCCTCGTAGTGGACCGCCTTGCTCTGCCGCAGCACGAAGGTGTGCCGGTCGTAGGCATGCACCTGGATGCTCGGATCGGTGTTGCGCCGCCCCGGCAGCGAGCCGTGGATCCATGCGCCGGGCAGATCGCCGGCGACCGGCGCACCGGTGCCGAAGTCGACCACGTCAGCGTCCATCGCGTTCTCCTTCCATCGGCTCGACCCCGCCGGCGGGCGGGCGGGGCCCGGCCCGGCCGGGCCGGCGGTAGCGGTGCGGGTCGTCGACCGGATCGGGGTTGGCCACCGCGAACAGCCGGGCCGGCCGAGCGCCCGGCGGCCGCAGCGACGGATCCGCCCAGCGCTCGGCGAAGCGGTCGGTCAGCGCCCGCAGTTCGCGGCTGAGCTGTGCCAACTCCTCGTCGGTCGCCCAGAAGCTGGACCGGATCACGGTGATCGCGTCGAGCCGCCCCGCCGGCTCGGCCGGCCCCGCTGGCTGGGCCGGCTGGGCCGGTTCGGCCGGCTGGGCCGGCTGGGCCGCGGCGCTGGCCAGCCAGTCACGGATGCGGGCCGACTCCTGCTCCACCGTCAGCGTGGCCAGCGCCTCGACCGCCCGGACCGACGCGGGGTCACCGGCATCCGGGCGCGCCCCCTGCCGGCGTGCGGTGAGCCGCCAGGGCTTCTCCCGGCCGCGCCGCTCCGCCGCCTCCACATAGCCGTACTTGGCCAGCATGCGCAGGTGGAACGAGCAGCTCGGGACGCTCTCGCCGGTCAGCTCGGAGCACCGGGTCGCGGTCGCCTCGCCTTCGTCGTTGAGCAGATCCAGCAGCACCAGCCGCAGTGGGTGCGTCAGCGCCCGGATCCGCTCGGGATCGGTCGTCATCAGCTTCGCCGGCCGGGCGGACGTCTCTGCCACAGTCGCGGACGCTAGCATTCTAAAGACATCTATATCAAGCTTCCTCTAGCTTCCGCGCCGCCCCGGACCGGTGGAGCCGCTGCCCGCGCAGTCCCGGTGACGGATTCGCTCCGCCGGTGATGCCGCGGAGCCGCCACTGGGTGGGCAAACCCGTCACCGGCGCCCAGACGGCGTCACCCGTTGCTCTCGCTGCGCAGAGATTCCGTCCCGAGTCGTTCGGGCTGGTGATGACCTGGGGTGGCGGGTGGCGGTGGCGGCGTGGTGCGACCAGTGACGGGTTCGAGCCGCAGGTGGCGGGTTCCGGCCGCGGGTGATGGCGCAGAGCCATCACTGGGCGGGCAAACTCGTCACCGGCGCATAGACGGTGTCACCGGCCGGCGGACGATGTCACCCGCTGTCCGGCGACGTCACCCGCGGCCCTCGCCGCGAGGACCCCGGCCCCGAACCGCCCGGGACTGGCGAGGATCTGGGGTGGCGAGCGACCGCAGGGTGGTCGGGTGACGGATTCGGGTCGTGGGTGACGGGTTCCGGCTGCGGGTGATGGCGCAGAGGCATCACTGGGTGGGCAAACTCGTCACCGGCGCATGGAAGGCGTCACCGGCTGGCGGACGGCGTCACCCGCGGCCCTCGCCGCGCAGAGACCCGCCCCGGACCGCTCGGGACTGGTGACGACCTGTCGTCACTGGCCGCCGGAGAGGGCGGCCGAGGTGGAGGTGATGCCCGGAACCGCCGGTCGGGGCCGGCGGGGTGGTCAGGTGCAGCGGAACCAGAACGAGCCGGGGAACCGGGTGCCGCGGTCGTAGGACGCGAACGCCTTCTCCAGTTCGGCCGGGTGCCGCCGGTGCATCCAGCTGCTGCCCCAGATCACCTCGCGGCGGGAGTTGTGGGACAGGTAGGCCTGCAGCAGGTACTGCTCGTTCCAGAACCGGTGCTCGGTTCCGAGCAGCCACTCCTTCGGGTACTCGCCGGGCAGGAAGACGTCGTGCACGTGCACCAGGACGCCCGGCCGCAGTCGGGGCAGTACCTCCATGAACGCGTACTGCACGTCGCTGCCGATCCGCAGGACGTGGGACGAGTCGATGAACAGGATGTCGTTGTGGCCCAGCGATTCGAAGACGTCCAGCGGGAGATCCTGCAGCGGTGTGTCGCGTAGCTCGGCGACGTCCGATGCCTCCTCGAGCGCGGCCCGGACGAAGTCGTACGGGTATGGCTCGACCGCGAGCAGGTGACCGGTGGCGTCGGCGGCGTCCGAGTGGTTGGCGCGCAGCGCCTGGATCGAGAGCAGCGTCGACCAGCCGGCGCCGATCTCCACCACCCGGTCCGGCCGGTGCGAGCGGATCATCGAGTAGTAGAGCTCGGCGTCGACCGATTCGAACGCGCCGTTGTCCACGAAGTAGCCGCCGGCGTCAGCCTCCTGCTGCTGGCACGGCAACGCGTCGAGCTCGGCGCCGAGGCGGTCGACGATCCCGTTCAGGAGCGCGAGCTGCGCATCGTCCCGCATGTCTATGCCGGGCAGCTCGGACTCCCGCTGCCACAGCTCGTCGGTCAGCGTCCGGGTGTCGGGGATGGGGGAGTAGAAGTGGTTCGGGGTGAGGTGCCAGCCATGCTCCTGCCAGGTTTCGAACGGCAGCTCGGTGGCCCGCCGGACCAGCTCGGCCACCTCGTCCAGCGCCGGTTCGGGCGGCGGCTGCGGCCCGGTCTCCCCAGCCGGCCCGGCCCCCGCAGCCGGCCCGGCCTCCGCAGCGTGCCCGGCCTCCGCAGCCGCGGCGGGCGGGCCCGGATCGGCCGCCGCCCCGGGCTCGTCCGGCCCGGCGCCGGACGGCGGGCCGGCGGGCATGATCAGCCCGGCGAGCCGGGCCCGGAACCGGTGCGGCAGCGCGTGGACGGCCGAGCGGACCGCGTTCTTGGCCCGGCCGGCCGCCGCGTGCCGGTAGCCATAGCCGATCTGACGTCGCACCGCACCCCTCCTGACAACTGACCATCGCCATGACCCACGTCGGACGAGGCCGGCTCGCCGGTATTCTCCCGACCGCGTCCAAGCTGCGCAGGTGATCAGACCTGATACAGGTCGTTACGGTAGCGAGTCGGTTTGGCCGACAGTAGCCGGGCGGGTACTCGGCGGGTCCGGGGGTGTCTGGACGGTCGAGGTTGCCGCTGGGCGTTCTGACCAGCTGCACGGCCGCCGGCCGGCGGCATCCTGGCTGAGCGGCGGTCCTCAGAGCGGCGGTCCTCACAGCGGGCTCTCAGCCGGGGCACAGTCGGCGAACAGTCCTGGCCTGGATCGTGCAGTCATGCGTCACTGGGAGTGATCAGCGCGAACCATCGACCGGCGTGGAGGACACATGGAGCACGACCCGGCACTACCCGACCACGACCACGAGCACGACCGGGGTCTGGTCCACGACCTGCCGACCCTGCTGAGCCGCCGCCGGGCGTTGACCACCCTGTTCGCCGGCGCCGGCGTGGTCGCGCTGGCCGGATGCGGCGGTGAGTCGGCCGGCACCGGTACGGCCGCCACCTCGGCCGCCGCGACCTCGGCGGCGGCCACCTCGGCCGCGGCGACGGCGACCGCCACCGCCGCCGCGGGCACCCAGATCCCGCAGGAGACCGCCGGGCCCTATCCCGGCGACGGCTCCAACGGGGTCAACGTCCTGACCGAGAGCGGGATCGTGCGCAGCGACATCCGGAGCAGCTTCGGCTCGGCGTCCGCGGTGGCGCAGGGAGTTCCGTTGACGATCAAGCTCACCGTGCTCGACACCAAGAACGGCTCCGCCGCGCTGCCGGGCGCCGCGGTCTATCTGTGGCATTGCACCATCGACGGCAAGTACTCGCTGTATTCGCAGGGCATCACCGAGGAGAACTACCTGCGCGGCGTGCAGGAGACCGACAGCGCCGGGGTGGTGACCTTCACCAGCATCTACCCGGCCGCGTACTCCGGCCGCTGGCCGCACATCCACTTCGAGGTCTACCCGAGCGTCGCCAAGGCCACCACGGCGAGTGACAAACTGCGGACCTCGCAGCTGGCGCTGCCCGAAGACGTGTGCAAGCTGGTCTACGCGACCGACGGCTACAGCCAGAGCGTGCAGAACCTCGCCCAGACTTCCCTGTCCACCGACAACGTGTTCAGTGACGGGTACTCGTTGCAACTCGCGACCGTGACCGGCACCGTCACCGCCGGCCTGACCGCCACCCTCAACGTCCCGGTCTGACGGCGTTGTCGGTCAGGGTCCGGACCGGTTGGTGCGCCGCTCGGATTCCAGGTGCCGGCGAAGGTTGTCGAGGTGGGTCGGCCTACCGGTGGCCCGGTGGCTCACCGGCGATCGGTCGCCGGGTCGTCGGGGGAGGCGTCCTCGGGGTAGGCGAGGCGGCGTAGCAGGGTGAGCGTGTCGTCGTCGCGTGCCGGCTGAAAGAACTGGGTGTCCACCTGTTCGACGACGGCGATCGCGCGGGGGGCCAGGTCGGCGCCGCTGGTGGTGACCCGGATCCGTTTGGCCCGGGTGTCGGCCGGGTCGACCTCGCGTTCGATCAGTCCTTTCTGCTCGAGGGTCCGCAGCACCTGGGAGGTCATCTTCACGTCGGTGCCGGCCTGCTGGGCCAGGGCCAGCTGGTTGGGTCGTTGACCCTTGGCGTTGAACCACCAGGTACAGGCGAGCAGCACGAACTGCACGTGAGTGAGGTCGAGCGGGGCCAGCGCCGCGGCGATGCCACGTTGCCAGCGCAGCGTGGCATGCCAGAGGAGAAACCCGGGACTGTCACCGGGTTCGAGCGGCATCAGCCCTGTGCCAGCCGGACCAGCGACGTCATTGTCTGCGGAAAGTCGGCCGTGATGGCCGGGCCGAGCTGCGGGCCCACCTGGTCGGCGGCCGGGCCGGTGATCTCCATCCGGTACACCACCCGGGTCACGCCCGCCTCGACCCGGTCGAGCCGGTGGATGGTCCGCACCACCACGTCGCCGAGGTCGGCCTCGTCCACGAACAGCTGGGGTGCCGTCAGTTCGGCGATACGCAGCCGGACCGGCTCCTGTCCGGCCGAGGTCATCGTGATCTCCGCGCCGACCGCGAACGGCCCCCCGATCTCGATCTTCTCGATGTCGAGGTTCCAGGCCCCCCAGCCCTCGACGTCAGCCCAGAGCCGCCAGACGGCCTCGGGTGCGGCGGTTGTCTCGACGGCGTGCTCGTACGTCCACATGTCCGCTCCTGCCGTAGATAATCTCTGCGCAGACTATCGTCGCACAGACTATCGTCGGCGGCCACCCGGGTTCGACCGGACCGGTCGCCTCCGCAGGTCATGGCCTTGCCGCCTGCTCGGGCGGCAGGCTCGGGCACGGTGCCCAGGCAACGGCGGACCGGTCGCTCAGCGGGCATCCGCCAGGCGGTCGGGCGCCCATAGCTGGTCGGCGTCGCCGGCGGCGAGGCGGCCCCGGTAGACGTCGATCTTGTGGTCGATGAGCCTGAGGTTTTCCTGGATCTCAGCGAGCTTGGCGATCACGTCGGCGCGGTGGGCCTCCATCAGGGCGAGTCGTTCCGGCTCGTTGCCGCGCCCGGCGGATACGAGCTGGGCGTAGCGCCGGATGGTCCTGATGGGCATGCCGGTGGCGCGCAGCTTGGTGCAGATGGTGATCCAGTCGAGGTCGAGTTGCTGGTAGCGGCGCCGGCCGCTGGCGGTGCGGTCGACGGTGGTGACGACCAGGCCGGCGCGTTCGTAGTAGCGCAGGGTGTGCACGCTGACGCCGGTGCGGTGGGCGGCCTCGGCGATGCTCAGGCCCGCCGGGGGGTCCGAGCGCTCGAGTACCGGCTGCGGATTGACTTCGAGCACACTCTCAATTCTAACGTCGTGGTCATGAGTGCCCTGTTGCTGCCGACGACCACGGCCGGCGAACTGAGCCGGCGCCGCCGATTCCTGGTGCTCGCGATCTGCTGCGCCAGCATGGTCGTCGTCGTGATGGACATCTCCATCGTCAACGTCGCGCTGCCGGCGATCCGTCGCGACCTGCACGCCTCGGTGTCCGGCCTGCAGTGGACGGTCGACGCGTACACCCTGGTGCTGGCCAGCTTCCTGGTGCTGGCCGGGGCCACCGCTGACCGGGCCGGCCGGCGGCGCGTCTTCCAGGTCGGCCTCGCCGTCTTCGGGTTCGGCTCGCTGCTGTGCGGCCTGGCGCCGGGCATCGGGTGGCTGATCGCGGCGCGTGCGCTGCAGGCCGTCGGTGGCACGATGCTCAACCCGGTGGCGATGGCGATCGTCGCCACCACGTTCCCCGACCCGGCCGAGCGTGCCAGGGCCATCGGCGTGTTCGGCTCGGTGACCGGTCTGTCGCTGGCGCTGGGCCCGATCCTCGGCGGCGCCCTGGTCGACACCTTCGGCTGGCACTCCATCTTCTGGATCAACGTGCCGATCGTGGCGGCCGCGATCGGGTGCACCGCGCTGTTCGTGCCCGAGTCCCGCGCCGCCCGGGCACGCCGGTTCGACCCGGTCGGCCAGGCCCTGGTGATCCTGGTGCTGGGTGGCGTCGTCTGCGCGATCATCGAGTCCAACAGGTTGGGCTGGTCCTCGCCGGTCATCCTCGGCCTGCTCGCCGTCGCCGGGCTCAGCGTGCTCGGCATCCTCGGCTACGAACCGCGCCGGGCCGACCCGCTGCTGGAGTTGCGCCTGTTCCGCAGCGTGCCGTTCAGTTCGGCGATCCTGATGGCCCTGTTCGCCCTGTGCGGGTTCGGTGCGTTCCTGTTCCTGACCACCCAGTACCTGCAGGACGTGCGCGGCATGTCGGCGCTGACCGCCGGGCTGTGCCTGCTCCCGGTCGGGGTGCTGGTCGTGCTGCTGTCCCCGGTCGCCGGCCGGCTCGTCGGCGCCGGCGGTCCCCGGCTGCCGCTGGTGGTCGCCGGGGCCGCGCTGGCGCTGGGCGGCGCCGCGTCGGTCCCGCTCGGACCGGCCACCCCGCTGCCGGCCGTGCTCGCGATCTACCTGCTGTTCGGCATCTTCCTGGGCACCGTCAACCCGCCGATCACCAACACGGCGGTCTCCGGAATGCCCCGCTCGATGGCCGGGGTGGCCGCCTCGCTGGCGTCCACCGGCCGGCAGACCGGCATCACCCTGGGCATCGCGATCTCCGGCACCATCGCGGGGTCGGCCCTGGCCCGCGGCGGCACGGCGTTCACCAGCGCGGAGCGCGGCGTGTGGTGGCTGGTATTCGGCCTCGGCGTCGGCATCCTGGTCCTGGGCCTGCTCAGCACCGGCCGCTGGGCCCTGGGCACCGCCGCGCGGGCGGCGGCCCTGTTCGAGGAGGTGGACCGCGGCGCGGATCTTCGAACCGCCCGCCTGACCCGCCGCTGATCGGCGCGCGGCGGGGCGGCGGGCGGGCCCGGTGTGGCGGCGTGCCGCCGCCACACCGGGCCCGGAGAGAACTACCTGGCAGTGCAGGTGGGGGTCATTCCGGCGCCGTTGCCGGTGGCCTGGAAGCCGAATTCGGTCGACTGTCCGGCGGCGATGGAGCCGTTGAAACTGACGTTGGTGAACTGAACCGGACCGGTACTGCCGCTCGGGTTGGCGTTCCAGGTGTTGGTGATGCCGGCACCCGATGGCACGGTCATGCCGACCGTCCAGCCGTTGACCTGGGCCGAACCGGCGGTCACCCGGATGGTGGCGACGAAACCGCCGTTCCACTGGTTGAGCGACACCGAAGCCGAGCATCCGGTACCGGTTGGTGGCGTCGTCGGCGGCGAGGTCGGCGGGCTCGTGGGCGGGCTCGTCGGTGGCGTGGTGGGGGGAGTGGTCGGGCCGCCGTCGGTGAGGGTCGGAGTCTGCCAGTCCCGCCACTCGGCCAGGTTGCCCGGCTTCCGGCTCGAGATCCTGATCGTGCCGGCGGCATTGCCCGTCTTCAGCAGGTACTTCTGGATGTTCTGCTGCAGCGGGGTCCGCCATTCCGGCCGGACGGCGCAGTGCGTGCCGTCCTGGATATCGGACCAGTAGGTGATGTTCTCGCCCGCGCCGAGCGCCTTGTAGACCTCGGCGCCGGCCAGCGCCGCCACGCTCCCGGACCTGGCGGCCAGCCAGTCGATGTGCGGGTTCTCCATGACGAACAGCCCGCGTGGCGCGATCATGGCCACCGTTTCGTGCGTGTCCACCGGCAGCGTGGTCGGGTTGCCGGTGAAGGCGTTGAACGCGTCGCCCAGCCACGGCTGCTCGCCGTAGGCACTGCTCAGCGGCTGCGCGCCGGATTCCCCGGGGATCCCGCGGAGGATCGGAGCACCGGCGCTACCGGACTCGATCGGCATGGTCAGCGCGATGCGCTGGTCGAACGCGCCGATCACGAAGGCGCCCTTGCCGTACCGCGAGCATCCGGTGACGCCGGTCGCGTCGGCGCGGAGGATGCTGCCGCCGGACTGCTCGAGGACGTCGATGATCCGGCTCACCCCCCAGGCCCACGCGACCAGCAGCCCGGTGCTGCTGGTGGCGCCGTAGATGCTGTAGAACGCGCCCTGCTTGTTGTTCCGGGGCGTGCCCTCCCGGCCGACCGCGAGCGGGTCGTAGTTGATGACGGCGGCACCGGCGGCCCTGATGGTGGCCGTGTCCGCGCCGAATCCGCCCAGCACGACGACGGCCGGGAACGGTCCGGCACCGCTCGGCAGCTGCACGCTCGCGGAGAAGCTGGAGCTCCGGCCGCTGTCCGAGACGTTCACCGTGATGCTGGTATTCGAGACCGTCCCGGTGACAGTTGCCGGCTTCCGGGGCTTCTCGCCGTAGACGAACCGCTCCGCCAGCTTCTTGATCTCTTCCCGGCGGCACCGCCAGTCGGACTTGGTGGTGATGCGGGTGCCGTCCAGCTTCCGGAAGGGATCGGGCAGCCTGGAGTTGGCCGGCGACGAGCCCGGGACGGACACCGCGCAGTCGGCGCCCTCGTCCTCGACAGCCGTCGCGGCGGCGGCCTCGGCGCCGGTGACTCCCGGTATCGCCGTTACCGCCCCAGCGACCGCGAGCGCCGCTACCGCCAGCACGACCACCGTGGAACGGATCTTGGAACGGCCCAAGCTGATGATCATTAGGCTCTCCTTCCGGCTAGGTGATGGAAGCGACGATCGATAACGCCCTCGACCGGTGGCGCTGGCCGCGAGCGGGTTCGACCCGACGGCGCCGGCGGCGACCACCGCAGCCGGCACCAGCGCGGCAGCCGCGGACAGGCGGCTCGGAGGGAGGCAAGGACGGCTCCTCGACTGTCGTCGTTCGGCCCATCCGCCGCAGATGAGTGTGTGCGCCCGAACACTGGCCCGCCGGGGCGCGGCGCCGCGTCACGCGCCCTCGACAGTGTTCTGTCCCGGAACGGGTTCAGAAACGTTTCGGAGTCAGGATAGTAACGTTTCTGCCCCGGTGGGGGCAACGGCCCGGCCGGCCGGCAGCTCGTCGCCTCCGCGGCGGCGGCTGGACGACGCCCAGCGCGTGACGATCCTTCTGCTGCCCGGGCCGCGGCCAGGCCTGTCCTCAGCCCAGCCGGGAGGACGGCGCCGGCGCGGCGGAACTGCGTCAGGCCGGCAGCGCGTCCGGCCCGGCCAGGTGCGGGGCGCCGGCCAGCGAGGGCCGTACCAGCTGTACCGGGGTCAGGACGGGAGGGCGGCCTCGATCGCGGCGACGACCTCGTCCGACTCGGGTGTCGTCTGCGGGCGGAACCGGGCCAGCACCGTCCGGTCCGGGCCGACCAGGAACTTCTCGAAGTTCCACTGCACGTCGCCGGCGGCGCCGCCGGCGTCCGGCGTCTCGGTCAGCGCCGCGTACAGCGGATGCCGGCCCGGGCCGTTGACCTCGATCTTCTCAAACATCGGGAAGCTGACCCCGTACGTCGCCGAGCAGAACTCGGCGATCTCCGCCGCCGTCCCCGGCTCCTGGCCGTGGAACTGGTTGCACGGGAACCCGATGACCGAGAACCCGCGGCCGGCGTACTTCTCCTGCAGTCGCTGCAGGCCCTCGTACTGCGGGGTCAGGCCGCACCGGGAAGCCACGTTCACGATCAGCAGCGTCGCATCCGCCGGCAGTTCGGCCGGC
>Ga0307499_10000435_pt1 | contig 14886 bp, 22 predicted proteins | sample 13_S_MG_FD_201363 | JGI IMG/M metagenome (GOLD analysis project Ga0307499, IMG submission 201363) | Soil microbial communities from Populus trichocarpa stands in riparian zone in the Pacific Northwest, United States - 13_S | ecosystem: Environmental > Terrestrial > Soil > Riparian zone > Trees... | reverse complement strand
ACGGCTGGCTGAGTGACGTCCAGGCTGCGGCCCGACCGACCCTGCTCCCCCTGTTCACGAAACCGAGAAGGCGAGTAGTCGGCGTGGAGGCTCAGCGCGCCCTGGTCACCTGGGCCTACCGAGCGGCACTACTCGTCGGGGTGAAGGCGGGCGACGCCGCGATCCCCAAATCCGATCTCCATGACTTCTTCCGAACCAGAGAGCCGCCCGTCACCTCCGAGGTGGTCATGGTTCTGTCCGCGCACCGCGGTTACACCTATCTCGATCATCGATTGATCAGGGTTCAAGAGGCCGGCCAGCCACGGCCGGTGGCGACGAATGGTTCGGCCACGCTCGTCTGCGTCGGCCATGCCGGCTTCTACGTGGTCCGCTGGGATGACGTAAAGCCGCAGACCGGGCTCAACCGCCTCTACGGCAGCTACCGGCGATCGGTGGCGACGATCCGGCCTTCGGATATACCTGTGCTCTGGCCGCCGCAGGTGGCGCTCGATCATCACCGACTCGACTCTCTGGCGAATGTCATCGGAGCGTGGGAGCCACGGTAGTCGGCCGCTGAGCACCCGATCGAACTTATGCAGAGCGGCGCGCCGATGGTTCGACCGGGCCGACAGTCGGCAGATCCGCACCGGCTTCGTCGTCCCTCGGAGCAACCGTCATCTAGGTTGGCCCGATGGACACCTACCGCGGGCGACGCGAGGGATCTCCGACCGCCGACGACGACTACCGAGGGCTACCCCGCCAGGTCGTCGCAATCACCGCTGCCGGCCAGAAGCGCCGTCTGGCCGAGGCGACCGAGCCCGAGGGCTACCCGATCTCTGTCCGGGGCGAATTCGAGTGGGGCTACGACGGCTCCGGGCCGATCAACCTCGCCGCGGCAATCCTCGCAGACGCCTTGGACTTCCTCCCCTCCGCGATGGTGGTGCTTGATTTCTGCGAGGCCGTGGTGGCGGAGTTTCCCGGACCCGAGTTCGAGCTCACGCCCACCGTCCTGCAGACCTGGCTCGACGCCCGCCTGACCACGGGCGTCGAAGCGACGCCTCGGGACCTATAGCCGGGTTCGTCGACATGGATACCGACACGCTCGAGGTGATCTGCGCCGACATCGGCTCGATCCCGCGAGAACGCTTTGCTTGGGCCCGACGCCTACCAGCTCAGGCTTCGGAGGCAGAGCACGACCCCACCTCTATCGAGGCGATGGCCTCGGCGATCATCGCCTGCCTGCAGGCGGGCACTCCGGTCGCGGTGGGTTTCGAGGCGCCGCTTTTCCTGCCGGTCCCCGAGGCGCCCGACGCCCTGGGCAAGGCGCGGCCTACCGACGCCGGGGCGCCGTCATGGTCCTCACAGACGGGTGCCTGTGTGATGGCGACCGGAATCGTCCAGGCCGCATGGGTCCTGCGCCAGGTCTTCGGGCAGGTTCCCGAGGCGCCGGTCTCGCTCACCTGGGAGAGCTTCGCGGCGGAAGATTCCGGACTGCTGATCTGGGAGGCCTTCGTGAGCAGCACCGCGAAGGGCGAGGATCACGAGGACGATGCGCGAATAGGCGTCGAAGCCTTCTGTCTCAACCTGCCGGCGCCCGGCGACCCGGAGCTGGCTTCCGTCCCCCGTCCCCTGTCACTGGCGGCGATGATCTGCATCTGGGCCGGCTGGCCCGTAGCGGCGGAGGATCTACGCAGCGGTGGAGTGCTCGTGCGGGCCCAGCCCGTAGCGTGAGCGCAAAGGCGCTCGACGGTTGGCATCCGCCCGACGGCGATCATGGATCCCGGCAAACCCGACTCCCGACGAACCATGCATACCGTCGATGCGGGGTCATGGGTTGACCCCCGCATCGCCGTCCGCTGGCAGGAGCCGGAAGGGCCGGTCGGCCGAGCCGCGGAGGGTGCGGAAATGGCGTTCGTCGAGGGTGAGCAGGTCGAGCACCTCGTGGCGCCGCGAGAGGACGACGATCGAGGCATCGGCGAGGCCGACCTCGAGGTCGGCGTAGGTGTCGATCACCTCCTCGGCGATCGCAATGTCGGCGGCCTCGAACGGCTCGAGGCGGTAGGCGCCGCGGCCCACCTCCGCGAGAAGCGCAAGCTCGGACTGGGGCCCGATCCTGGTCGCGAGGAGGTAGTCGAGCTCGGCGAGGACGAACGGGGAGAGCAGCAGTGGTCCCCTCGCCTCACGCAGAGCCGCGGCTGCCTGGCGATGATGTCGCTGACTTGAGTCGATTGCGGCCAGAAGACCGCTGGTATCGAGCAGGATCACCGCTCGCCGAAGCCGGCGAGGTACTCCTCCGCCCGCTCGGCGAGGTCGGGCTTGCCGCTCCCGAACAAGGGCAGCCGGGGCTCCGTCCCGCCCACCCGACCGCTGACCAGCTCGATCCCCTCGCGGATAAGGTCGGCCTCCGAGCGGCCGGAGTCCGCGGCCACCCGCTCGAGGCGGCCCTTCAGCTGGTCGGGCAAATAGACAGTCGTCTTACGCATGCCACCCATTGTGCCATATGTCGTATTACCGATCGAATCGAGGGGCGATGACACCGAAAAATCAATTGGCGGTCACTGCCAAAACGTGCCGAAATCGTGCGTGATCATGCGTGACCCCGCGCGATATAGCCCTGGTTCAGCGCGTACCGGCTTTGCCGTATTTTTGGCTTTGGAAAGCCGAAAACCTGCCCAAAAAACCGAGGCTTTGCAGGCCGCTGCGTAGCCACTCCGCCAAGGCGCCGAGGGAGCAAAGCCTAGCTTGGGAACAGCGGCTCGGTGCGGCTGTCGGCGGCGGCGACCGCGACGAGGACGGCGCTCGCTGCGGTCACCGCGGCGAGGAGGCTGAGGGGCGCCGTGAGCAGGGACAGCGCGAGCAGCGCCAGGCAGGCGACGATTCGCGACTGCGGCGGCTCACCGGTCGCCCTGCGCATGAAGACCGTCTGGGCGAGCAGGAAGATCGCCGGGCCGCCAAAGACGAGGACGGCCTCGCTCAACCCGACCGCCCCGCCGGGGTCGGCGATCGCCAGCTCGTCCCCCACCGCGATCGCGACGATGCCGACCACCATTGCGATCAGCGTGTAGTTGCCGAAGGCGACGATGCGCGCCGGGTCGGCTGTGTCCTGCACGGCGCTCACCCCGACCTCCTCGGCCCGGTGGAAGTAACACCACCAGAGCGCCACCGTGCCGGTGAAGGCGACCGCGAGGACGAGCAGCCGGTCGGCCTGCAGCGGCTGCCCGGCGAAGGCGTTGCCAAGCGTCAGCACGGTCTCGCCGAGGGCGATCAGGAAGAAGAGGCGAAAGCGCTCGAGCAGGTGCTCGGCATAGATCTGACTGTCGGAGCTGAAGGGACTCCTGTGCCCAGGCAGCGGATGACCGGCGATCACGCCGCCGTAGGTGACGAGCGTCGCCAGCGCCCAGAGCGCGAGCTGCGCATCACCCCCGACCACGGCGCCGGCGATCCAGACCGGCGCGACGCCCACCTCCCAGACGAGCGCGTTGGCGAAATGCCCGTGCAGGCGGTGGCCGCGGAACGCGTAGACGGCGAAGACCGTCCTGCCGATCTGGATCGTCAGGTAGCCGGCGACGAACAGCCAGGCGCGGTCGCCAAACGCCTCGGAGATCGAGGTCGACATGACCAGGCTGGCGAACATCAGGCCGAGCAGTAGCAGGCGCACGGGTTGCCGGTCGGCGTCGAGCCAGTTCGACGTCCAGACCGTCATGAACCACGCGTACATCACCGCCAAGGTCAGCACCAGCGTCTCCGCCATGCCGCGCGCGTCGACGTGGTCGAGCAGATGGCGGGCGAGCTGACTGACGGTGAAGACGTAGACGAGGTCGAAGAACAGCTCCAGCGGCGTCACCGAACGCGCCACTTCACGCGGGCGGACGAGCGATGCAGGGTGTGGACGAGCAGCAGCGAGCCGAGCCATCGCGGGGTGAAGCTTGCCATGCACCCTCAATCCGACGACTCCCGCTGCCGATCATGCAGGCATGACGACGCCGGATCCTGCGGATCGCCTGCGCGAGATCATCCGCACGCAGACCGCGATCGCGGCGAGCGATCTCGAACCGCTGGCGATCATGCAGCTGATCGCCGAGCGGGCGCAGACCCTGACCCGCGCCAGCGCCGGGGTGATCGAGCTCGCCGAGGGTGAGGAGATGGTCTACACAGTCACCACCGGTGAGGCCACTACCTCGGCACGCGGCTGCGGATCGCCTCCAGCCTCTCCGGGCGCTGCGCGCTGGAGGGGCGGGTCCTTCGCAGCGACGACACCAGCGTCGACCCGCGGGTCGACGCGGTCAACTGCCGCCGGGTCAACGCCGCTTCGATGATCTGCGTGCCGCTGGTGCACCAGGGAGACACGGTCGGCGTGCTCAAGGTCTACGCGCCCCATGTCAATCACTTCGACGACGTGGACGTCGAAACCCTGGAGTTGCTGAGCGAGTTGATCGCGGCACACATCTCCCACGCGAACCTCTTCGAGGTCGAGTCGCACGACAACCGTCACGACACGCTCACAGCACTGCCGAACCGCCGCGCCTTCGAAGAGCGCCTGCCGATCGAGCTCGCCCGCGCAAGCCGCCACCAGCGGCCGCTCTCCCTCTGCCTGCTCGACCTCGACGGGTTCAAGCGGGTCAACGACCTGCTTGGCCATCCCGCCGGCGACCGGGTCCTGCGCTCGGTGGCGAAGATCCTCGACGAGGCGCGCGTCTCCGACGACTGCTTCCGGATCGGCGGCGACGAGTTTGCGCTCCTGCTCCCCGAGACCGAGATGGACGAGGCGCAGGTGGCAGCGGAGAGAATCGCTGTGCAGGTGGCAAGCGCGCAGCTCGGAGAGGGTGGTATCGCGGTCTCGTTCGGGATCGCCAGCGGCATGGACCTCGACGGCAGCGCGCTGCTCGAGGCCGCCGACCGCGAGCTCTTGGCCGCCAAGCACCGCCTCTACGGCCGCGACAGCTGATATGGCCGTCGTTTTGTCAAGTCCCCAACCACCAAGGGCCCGCTGAGAGCGGGCCCTCTTCTTGGCCCAGGAGGCGGCGGTCGGTCTTGATGCGCGACTCGCGGTCAGGCTGATATGCGCGGGTTGGCTACCGCAGGACCGGATTTCGTCATAGCGCCCGCTGTCTAGGACCGAGCGTCGCCGCGGAGCGGCTGCTCATAGCTGTGTCGCGGATGCGCTGCGCGAGTGACCGATCCCGCCGCCTCCTGGGCCAAGCAGTGCTTGGTGGCCTCAGTCGACCGTCGCTACCGCCCAGCAGAAGCCGGCGAGCTCACGGGCGACGGCGACCGCGCAGAGGGTCCGCCGCTTGCCGCGCTCTGAGTCCAGGCGGACCCAGCTGCGGTGCAGGCGCTGCTGCGCCTTCCAGGAGATCGCGCAGACCGCCTGGGGTTGGCCCTCCTGGCGGCGGCGCAGCTCGCGGCCTTTGCGCGGCGAGCGGCGGTAGTGCCAGGCGGCCTCGACCAGGAGGCGCCGGGCATGGCGGGAACCGGACTTGGTGATCGAGCCCTGCCGGCGCTTCTCCCCGCTGCTGTTCTCCGAAGGCACCAGGCCGAGATAGCTCATCAGCTGGGCGGGGCGAGCGAAGCGCTCGAAGTCGCCGACCTCCGCGCAGAGGCCGAGGGCGGAGAGGGTGTCGATGCCACGCAGACAGCGCAGCTGGGCGACCTGCTGCTCCCAGGGGGAGCCCTCGACCAGCGACGCCATCTGGGACTCGAGGCTCTCGCGGCGAACCAGCAGGGCGTCGATCGACCCGATCCCGTCGAGCAAGACCGACTGCGCCACCGGCTCAGGGAGCTCCACCCTGCCCAGCCAGTCGAGGTGGCGCTGGGTCCAGTTGTTGCCCTCGAAGCGCAGGTCGTGGCGCAGCAGCAGCTTGGCGACCCGGTGGCGGGCCCGCATCAGGTCGCCGCGCACGTCCTCGCGGGCTCTGACCAGGTCGCGCATCGCCTCCTCGGCAGGAGTGGGCACGCGAACTGGATGAAGGCCGCCGATCATCAGCAGGCGAACCAGCCGCTCGGCGTCGCGGCGGTCGGTCTTGACGCGGTCTTGGGCGGGGCGCTCGATCTTGCCCGGGGCGGCGACCGTGCAGTCGATGCCCCTTGCTGCCAGCTCGCGGGCAAGACCGAAGCCGGTCGGGCCCGCCTCATAGGCAACGCGGACCGGCGCCGGCAACCCGGCGCAGAACTCCGCCACCTGCGCCGTCGCTCCTCCCATTCGCTGCACTGCCAACTCGCCCGACTCCGAATCGGCGATTGCAGCAACGACCTTCGCCGCGTGAACATCGAGACCCACCCACGTCCTAACCTGCGCCATGTCGGCACCCCCATGATTGCGGTCCTCGCCGAGGCCATTCCTCGGCGACAAACCCGCGCATCTCATGCGCGGGTGCCGACCTTCACACCGGGTTCGGACTAACCCCGGCGCTCAGGTGGGCGGGCCATAGGGTCTAGCGGGGCTGCGGCCGTGCCGGCCTGAGAAGGACGAGCCTCACCCGACGCGCTCAGACGACCGCACTGCCTCAGACCAGCGGCTTTACGATCGCCGGCATTCCGCGCCAGCTGCCGCGCTCCACCGACTCGACCCGCATCTGCGATTCGATCGTCGCCAGGGTCGGGCGGTCGCAGCGACAGCCATCAGCGAAGGCAGCCCAGGGCCGCGCCGAGCGCCGCTGCAATGCACGCCGCCAACCCGACTCCGCCCCACGTGCTCGCAGAAGAGCAGGCGACCTCCCGGCTTCAGGACCCGAGCCGCCTCCGACACCGCACGGGCCGGGTCGGAGACGGTGCAGAGGACGAGGGTCGAGACGACGGTGTCGAAGGTTCCCTCGGCGAACGGAAGGTGCTCGGCGGGAGCGCGCACCAGCCTGGCCGGTACGCCGTCGGGAGCCCGCGAGAGGTCGACTCGGTCGGCCATCGGCTCGCCGGGCTCGACCAGAACCAGCTCCTCCAGTCCGGCCGGGTAGTGGCGAAGGTTGAGGCCGGTCCCGGCGCCGATCTCGAGCACGGAGCCGTGGGCCTCTTTCAGCAGGTCCCGCCGGCGCGCTGCCATGCCGAGCTTCTCGCCGAGCCACACGAAGGGGTCGTAGAGCGCCGCGGTGAAGCGACTTTCGGCGACCTCGACGGGTGGGTTCGGGGCGTGGTCTCGATTCACACCCTCGATTCAAGCGCCGCGCCGCCGTCTCCGCTTCGCCTATTCCGGCCAATTTCGATGGCCCCTTCGGGCCATTGGCCTGGCCCTAAGCTTGGCCTGTGGAAGAGCAGGAGATCCGCTTCACCGAGGAGGGAGGGCGCCGCATCGCGTGGGCGCGCAGTGGGGACGGGCCGCCCCTGGTGCTCTGCGGCTGGTGGACGAGCAACCTCGAGTTGAACTGGCGCGATCCGCGGTTCCGCGCCTTCGTCGAAGCCCTCGGCCGACACCGCACAGTGATCCGCTACGACGCGCCGGGTACCGGCATCTCCACCGGCGACAGCGCCCCGTCCGCGACCGTCGAAGGCGAAGTGGCGGCGCTCGCCGCCGTCGTCGAGGCGTTCGGTGCGCCGTCGGTCGACCTGTTCGCCGCCTCCTCCGGCGCGCCGGTCGGAGTCGCATTCGCCGCCGCACATCACGAGCGGGTGGCGAGATTGGCGATCTACGGCGGTTACGCCTCGGGGGCGTCGATCGCAGCTGCGCGCACCCGCAGGGCGATGGTCGATCTGGTCCGCGAGCACTGGGGCCTCGGATCGCGGGTGCTGGCCGACATCTTCATGCCGAGCGCCGAGGGACGGGACCGCGATGCCTTCGTCGCCTACCAACGAGAGGCGGCGAGCGCCGACCAAGCGGCGCGCTCGCTGGATGCCGTCTACAGGTTCGACGTCGCTGCGCGCCTCGGCGATGTGGCGACGCCCGCGGTCGTCCTGCATCGGCGCGAGGACCGGGCGATCCCCTTCGAGCTTGGACGCGAGCTGGCTGCCGGGCTACCCGGGGCAAGCTTCGTAGCGCTCGACGGAGCGGACCACTACCCCTGGTTCGGCGACTCTGGCGCAGTCCTGCGTGCCGCGCTGAACGCACTCGGCATCGATGGCCCCACCGCAATGGAGCCCGAAGCCAGAACTGATCGGGCGCCCACCGAGGGACAGGATCTGACCAGCCGCGAGACCGAGGTGCTGACCCTCGTCGCGAGCGGTCTCTCCGACCGTGAGATCGCCGAGCGCCTCGTGCTCAGCCCCCACACCGTCCATCGCCACGTCGCCAACGTCCGCACCAAGCTCGGCCTGCCGACCCGCGCCGCCGCGGTCGCAGCGGCGACCAAGCGCGGACTGCTGTGACCAAACCGGCTCAGTAACCCACTTGGTGTCCCCCGGTCCTTGGGGTCCGCTCTTCGCGTTTTTCCGCCGCTCGTCAGGGGTAAGCGACCTATATGGGACCGAATGAGGAAGAGGCTCTCACGACGGAGGAGGCCGAAGCGGCTGCGGCCGAAGCGGCGGAGATCGGTGGGAAGGTCGACCATGACTCGGAGGACCCGGCCGAGCAGCCGTTGATCGAGGCAGGCGAGGGAGAGGCCGAGGGCTTCGAGCTCGCCGAGCGCGACCTGGAGGACATCGCCAGTCATGGCGATCAACACCGTTTCCCCGACAACGTCCCGCCGGCCCCCGAGGAGCCAAGCGAGACCGCCTACGGCGAGGCCGACGAACCGACCCCCGCAGACGAGTGACAGCGAGGAGGGAAATGGCTTACCGGCTGCTGGCGATAGTCACCGACGACCCGCTTGGGCCCGAGTCGCTGCGCGAGATCCGGGTAGGGAACGTCGGCAACGGGGGTGACGGAGTCGACCTACGGGTTGTGGTCCCGGCGGTCGAGGCAAACGCCTTCCGGCACACGCTCGGCGACATGGATGAGCCTAAGCATGAGGCGGAAGCTCGGCTCGGCCGTGTACTCGAAGAGCTGCGGGCGAACGGCATCGAGGCCGCCGGCGAGGTGGGCGACCCCGACCCGATCCAGGCGGCTAAGGACGCCCTGCTGAAAACGCCCTCGGACGAAGTCCTGATCTTCGAGCACGAGCGAGCGCAGGCCCGCTGGTTCGAGGACGGCCTGCTCGAAAGAGCCGAAGCCGGACTCGATCCGCCGCTGCGGATGGTCATCCTGCATGGCGACGGGGACGGCGAGGAGCACGTCGTCAGGGTCGAGACCGCCGGCTCCGGAATCCGCGACCCGCTCGCAGACCAGGAGGTCGGCTCCAGCTACATGCCGGGCCTCCATCGCACCGATTTCGCCGGCATGGTCGCCGGTGTCTTCGGCACCATCCTCGCCGCCATCCTCGCCGCTGCGGTGGCGGTCGACAACGGCGACGTGAGCGGGCGTGCCGCCGCCGCGATCCTGATCGCGATCGGAATTGCCCTCGTCAACATGGCGCACGTCGTCGGCCTGACCCTGATGGAGAGCGTTCGCTACCGCGGCGGCTTCGCCAAGTTCTTCCGCTGCCTCGCGTTGATCGGCACGCCGCTCGCGGTGGTCGTGCTCTTAGTCCTCCTGTTCAGCTGAGCAGTTTGCCCGCCTACTCGCGGGGTAACCGCCGAGGGACACCCAACGCGACAGGAGGCACAGAAATGGGCTCAGCAGAGACCGCACAGATCACTGGTACCAAGGACAAGGACTACAACGTCATCTGGTTCACCGAGCAATGCCTGAGCAACGTGCTGCGACTCGAGACCTACATCGAGGACGCCGAGCGCGAGGACGACTCCGAGCTGGCCGACCTCTTCCGGCGTGCTCAGGAGACGAGCCGCAAGGGCGCCGAGCAGGGCAAGGGGATGCTGGCGAAGCGAATACAGGGCTAACGCCGGACAGTAAGTGCAGCGGGTGCGGATCGGCTGCTCGGGCTGGAGCTACAAGGACTGGCGCGGCGGCCTCATCCCGACGGCCAGTTGGCTCGAGCGATACGCCGAAGTCTTCGACACGGTAGAAGGTCGCGTTGACCTCGACGCTCGCTGCGGACCCTGCGCCAGGCGGCCGCCGACTGCCGCGGCTGCCCGCTGTGGGGAGGGATGCGACCCAGACCGTGTTCGGGGCTGGGCCGCGAAGACGGACGTTGATCCTGGTCGGCGAGCAACCCGGCGATCGCGAGGACGTCGAGGGTGAGCCCTTCGTCGGCCCGGCGGGCGGGGTGCTCGCCAAAGCGCTGAACAGCGCGGGGATCGACCGCAGCGACGTCTATCTGACCAACGCCGTCAAGCACTTCAAATGGCGACCGCGCGGCAAGCGCCGCCTGCACCAGACCCCGCGCGCGGGCGAGGTCGAGGCCTGCAAGCCGTGGCTCGAAGCCGAGCTCCACGCGGTGCGCCCCACCGCGCTCCTGGCGCTCGGCGCAACCGCGGCCAAGGCGGAGGACTTGCGCCACGTCGCACGGGAGATGGAGAAACAGGGATAGCCGTGTGGTTCAAGCCCCACGTCCCCGGGGTACTGAAAGGCGACACCCGATAGGAAAGGCTCAGGAAATGGGAATTCTCGACAAGATCACTGGCAGGGCCAAGCAAGCGGCAGGCGACCTCGCGGACGACGCTTCGCTACGTCGCCAGGGCAAGCGCGAGGAGCGCAAGGGCGAGAAGGAGGAGGAGCTCGCCCGCACCCAGGAGAAAGCCGACGAGAAGGCTGAAGAGGTGGCCGACCTCGAGCGCAAGACCTGAGCGCCTCCGCGCACCCTCGCTGAGCTTCTCAGCTTTCCGCGCCGGCCACGGCGCGCTGAAGCTGCGCTTTGCTCATATTCGAGCGACCTTCGATGCCGAGCTTCTTGGCGTCGTTGTAGAGCTGTTCGCGGGTGCGGCCGCCGGGCCCGCTGCCCGAACGCTTGCCACCGCGGCTGCTGGCGGAACGGCCCCTGGTCGAGCTACGGGAGGAGCTTCTCGAGTCACCCGACCGCGCTTTTTCCTTGTTGACGGCACGCGCCGCGATCTGCTCCGCGCGTTTCTCCGAGCGACCTGATTCCTTCTCGCTCTTCTTGATGTGCTCGTACTGGCGAGCGCGTTTGGTTCCTTTTTTCACTCCGCGAGGGGGCATGGGCCGGCTCCTTTCGCTTGGGTTTCGGCTAGCCCATACCCCGATGCGCAACGAGCTAAGCGCTGGCGGAAGTGGCCCCCCGTTGACCCTCGTGCACGCCCTCGGCGAACTCCTCGACGATCTTCGCGTTGAAGGCCTCGAGGTCGTCGGGCCTGCGGCTGCTCACCAAGCCCTGGTCAACGTGGACCTCCTCGTCGACCCACTCGGCACCGGCGTTGCGTAGGTCGGCCTGCAGGCTGGGCCACGAGGTGAGCGTGCGGCCGTCGACGACGTCCGCGTTGATCAGGGTCCACGGCCCGTGGCAGATCACCCCAACCGGCTTGCCGGCCTCGAAGAAGGCGCGAACGAACTGGACCGCGTCGGTATCGGTGCGCAGCTGGTCGGGGTTGGCGACGCCGCCCGGCAGCACCAAGCCGTCGTATTCGTCGGGATCCGCCTCGCCGGCGGTCATGTCGGGGCTGAAGGTGTCGCCCTTATCGAGGTGGTTGAAGGCCTGGATATCGCCTTCCTCCGGAGCGAGCAGGGTGACTTCGGCCCCGGCATCGCGCAACGCGTCGCGCGGGCTGGTCAGCTCCACCTGCTCGACCCCCTCGTTGGCGACGAGGATCGCGATCTTCTTGTCCTGTAGCCGGTCTGACATCGGAGGCTCCTTTCGATCGGTCGGAAGTGGTCGCCGCCAGCCCGGACGCCTCTCCGCCAAGCGGCGGTTGGTCTTCTCACCCAAGCGGGAACCGGACTCAACCCGATGAAAGCCGCCGGGGTCCGGACTGGCAGCCGCTTCGTCGGCTACCCCAAGCCGCCGCGGCAAAACAAGCCTGCAGGCCCGCCTTCGCTGACTGCTCCCGTTGGCCGATCCGTTTTGCCGGCCCCCGGGTCGGGTAGCCGCTCTGTGGGCGAGGTGTTGTCAAGTCCAGAGAGGAGAAAGGCGTATGGGTATTTCGTTGGGTGGAATCCTCATCATCGTCGGCATTGTGCTGATGTTCGTCTGGAGCTTTTGGGCGGGGTTGATCGTGGCCCTGATCGGCCTGATCGCCTTCGGGGGGTTCGCGCGCGACAAGTGGTACTGATCGGCGCGATTAGGCCTTCCTCGCCATCTCGTTCGCCGTTTCTCCAACGCTCTGAACCGAACTCGCAACCCGGCTGACGCCCTGGCCGAACTGATCCGCCCGCTTCGCGACATCGACGACGGCGCCGCTGATCCTCTTCGCATCGGGCTTCATGCCATTGGCTTTGGGCATTGAGACGCCCAGAACCTTGTGGCGTTTGCCGCTGTGAGTGGCCGCGATCGCGCCGGCGACGCCCACGAGCGCCGCACTCGAGGCGAGTAGTGGGACCTTCGCCTTGCGTGCAAGCGGCACGACGCTTTTCGCACCGGTTTTCACCGAACTGGCGGCGCCGTTTGACGTCGAGGCCGCTTTCCGGCTTGCTTTCGAGGATTGGGGTCCGCGCGAGCTGGAGCTAGATCGCCGAGCTTTGGATTTCGTTTTCGTCTGGGCCACGATGACCTTCCTTTCTCCCCAACAGCCGCGACTGCTGCCTCCGAGAAGGCCATCTACCCGCTGTTGGATCAGATAATCAATCGAACCAGGGACCGCCTTGTCAGGCTGCCTGCGCGACCGACTGCTCCACCTGCGGCAGACACCAGGAACACCACGGAACCCAGCTGCGCCACGAGCCAGCGGTGCCCGAGGACGCCGTGGGCATAGGCAGCAACCTAAGCTGCAAGGCCTGCGAAGAGCGCAGGGAGACTCATATCAATACGCTACCGTATAGACGATGGCCATTGCTCGCACGCCGCGCGCTTCCTGGGTCGAAGAGGGCTTGCGAGCACTCGCGGACGGCGGCCCGGACGCCGTCCGGATCGAGCCGCTGGCGCGCGCCCTCGGTGTCAGCAAGGGCGGCTTCTACTGGCACTTCGACGACCGGCGCGCCCTACTCGAGGAGGCCCTCGACGCATGGGAGCGGGTCAGCGTCGACGAGGTGATCGAGCGCGTCGAGGCCGAGGGCGGCGACGCCAGGGCAAAGCTTCGCCGACTGTTCGCGCTTGCCACCTCGGGTGAGCTCCATGGCCTGAGCGGCCATGACCTGCTGCGGATCGACCTCGCGGTGCGCGACTGGTCCCGGCGCGAGGAGGCGGTCGCCGCACGGCTGCGCCGAGTCGACAACCGCCGCATGGACTACATGCGCTCGCTGCTCAGCGCCTTCTGCGCCGACGAGGAAGAGGTCGAGGCCCGTTGCCTGCTCGCCTTCTCCCTGTGGATCGGCAATCACTTCATCGCCGCCGACCACCCCGGCCGCAACCGGGCCGAGGTGCTGGAGCTTGCGACGCAACGCCTCCTCGCCTAGGCGCCGAGCTGTGGTTCAAGCGGGCTGCCAGAGCTCTATTCGATTGCCCTCGGGATCGGTGACCCAGCCGAATCGACCGACACCCTCCATGTCCTGCGTTTCTTGGGCCACGTCCGCTCCTTTGGCGCGCAATTGCGCGAGCATCGCATTCAGGTCGCGGACCCGGAAGTTGAGCATGGCTTGCTGGGCGCGGGACCCGAAGTACTCACTCTCGGACTCGAACGTCGCGAACACCGTCGGCCCGGCCCCTTGACGCCACAGGCCGTTCTCATCGGCGTCCAAGCCTAGGCATTCGCGATACCACGCGCTCAGGGCCGGCGGGTCGGCGGCCCGCATGAAGTATCCGCCGATACCGAGCACACGTTCCATGCGGCCATCTTGCCAGGAGGCCGCTGGAAGCGGACCGCGCTCCGCCAACCCTGGCTGCGGAGCGCGGTGGATGCCAACGAATCCCTACTCGAACGTCTCAGTGAGACAGGTAGGTGATCCCGACGACCCCAGCCATCGCGGCATAGCCGGCCTTGGTGGGGTGAATGTCGGCATTCGGGCTTGCGGGGTTGAATGCGCCGCCCGGGCACATGGCCGTGAAGGCGCAGACCGTGGGGATGTCCCCTGCTTCCGGGCCGCCATGGGTGCCCGAGAAGTTGATCACCCTCGTCGTATTCGCGAAGCCGACCCCATAGGTCGCGGCCACGCCCCTCAGCGCACCGTTGAGCGCTTCGACCGTCGCGTCTCCCGTGCCTTCCGGTTTCAGCACCGTCGGATAGGGGTTGTACTGCGAAACGAAGATGATCTTCGCTTCCGGTGCAGCCGCGCGAAGCTGAGCCAGGATGTAACCGACGTTCGCGGTGACGTGCCCGATCTCGGCTTCGATCTGTTCCTGACTGCAGGTAAACGTCGCCGGGAAGCCGCAGGTGTGGCCGAGGAACTGCAGGATGTCGTTGGCGCCGATGTCGAGCGTGATCGTGCCGACCTCGGGTTCTTTCGCGATCGCCAGTGCGTCTGCGAGCTGCGTGCCGGAATAGGGATGGTGCAGGAACGCCTTCGGGAAGGGACTCCCGGTCGGACCGCCGGCGCAGAATCCAGACCCAAACGCGCCGGAGCCTTCGATCATCGTTTCGGTGGTCTCGCCCGGACAGCCGTCGTTGACGATCTGCAGTTTGGGATTCACCAGCTTCAGCGCCGCGCCGAAGTCATCCACGTAGCCATCGTTGAAATTTTTCGGTTCGACGAAGCCTTTGGCTTTCAGTTCTTCTTGGAATTGGGCTTGGTGGTAGCCGTAGGCAAGCGAATCGCCGAGCGCAAGGTAGGTGCTTCCGATGCCTTTGGCGCCGGCGGACGGCGCGAGCGCGAGCGTTCCGAAAGCGACAAGAGCAACAACGCACACGAACAGACGCGTGCAAACGCGATATAGGGCAGACATGTCCCCTCCCTAGTTTCTAGTGGTTTCTAGAGCCGAGTCGATTACTCTGCTCGAATTTTTCATTTGAAACCTAGCCGAAACCCAACAACCAGGGGACTGACCCAACTCGCTAAGGCGGACGTGA
>Ga0307499_10000434_pt1 | contig 14896 bp, 15 predicted proteins | sample 13_S_MG_FD_201363 | JGI IMG/M metagenome (GOLD analysis project Ga0307499, IMG submission 201363) | Soil microbial communities from Populus trichocarpa stands in riparian zone in the Pacific Northwest, United States - 13_S | ecosystem: Environmental > Terrestrial > Soil > Riparian zone > Trees... | reverse complement strand
TAATGACCATTCGGCCGGCCGGCGGCTGAACTGAGGGGAACCTGGTCAACCCTCGCGGCCGGCCTCGGCCGTTGGCGACCCGGCCGGCACGGCCTCGGCCCAGCCGCGGTGCTCGCGCCTGGCCCAGCCGACCGGCACCCGGCCGGTGCGCATGCCGCGGCGGGCGTCCGGGTCGTGGAACGCGAGGTAGAGGTGGCCGATCACGACCACGCCGACCGCGGCGGCCAGCCAGTCGTGCACGAAGGTACCGCCGGTGCGCAGGTACAGCGGCCAGTGCCGGCCGTACTGCATGATCACCCCGGTACCCAACTGGACGATGATCGCGCCGGCGATGAACGCCGCGTTCAGCTTCTGGCCGGCGTTGAACTTGCCCACCGCGAGCCGGCCGCTGCGCCGGTCCCGGCTGCGCAGCCACTCGCCGTCGACCGGATGGAACCGGTTCAGCTCGCGCAGGTCGGACCGGAACGCCGCGGACAGCCAGCCGGCCAGCACCGGCACCGGCAGCCCGAGCCCGGCCAGCACGTGCACCCGGACCACCAGCGCGCGCCGGCCGACCAGCACCGCCAGCGGCTCCAGGTACAGGATCGCCGCGGTGATCAGGCAGAGGCCGAGCAGCACCGCGGTGCCGCGATGCACCCAGCGCTCCGCCTGGGTGAACCGCGGCAGGGTGCCGGCGCCGCGGTCCGCCGGCTCAGCGGGTCGGCGCATCGTCGCGCCCGTTCGAGCGGCCGACCCAGCCGTCCACGTCGTAGCCGAGCTCCTCCCAGTAGCCCGGGATGACGTGGTCGGTCAGCTCGATCCGGTCCATCCACTTGATCGACTTGTAGCCGTACATCGGGGCCACGTACAGCCGGACCGGGCCGCCGTGGTCGTGGGTCACCGGCCCGCCGAGCATCCGGGTGGCCACCAGCACGTCCCGGCGGCGGGCCTGGTCGAGGGTGAGGCTCTCGGTGTACTGGCCGTCGAACGAGCCGAACCGGACGGCGCTGGCCGCCGGCCGCACGCCGACGTGGTCGAGCAGGTCGGGCAGCGCCACCCCGGCCCACGGTACGTCCGGGACCCGCCACCCGGTGACGCACTGGAAGTCGGCGGTGATCGCGGTCTGCGGCAGCTTGGCCAGCCCGTCGAGGGACAGCGTGACCGGCCGGTCGATCAGCCCGGTGACGGTCAGCCGGTAGTCCGCGGCCGTCCGCTTGGGCACCGGGCCGGTCACCGAGTAGTACCGGAACCCGCCGCCGGCCGGGACCAGCTGGGTCAGCCCGGTCGGGTCGCGGGTGCCCAGATAGGCCAGCGCCCGCTGCTCGCCGGCCGACAGCCAGCGCCCGGTGACGACGCCGAGCGCGCCCAGGCCGACCATGCCGAGTACGACCCGCCGGCCGACCGGCGTACCCTCCTGCGTCCGCACCCCCTGATCCTGCGCTCAGCCCGCGCGGCTGGCGACCCCGGGGGAGGATCCGTTCCCAACTCGTCAGATCTCCGCGCCGCCCACACCCCGGCACCCCACCCATGGATCGCAGGTTGGCCACCTGGGCTCGCGGCTACCGGCAGCTGGGAAGCGCGGTGTGGCAAGAGGCGGTCTATCTGCGGGGGCGCCGGGGGCGGCGGGTCCCGGCCGCGGCCCGGGTGGGCCCGGGCGTCGTGGGCTGCCGGCCGACGGCAGCGGCCATCGCCTGCAGGTGCCGCGTCGTGCGGTGCTGCGCCATGCCCACGTCACCGGCGATGATCGCCTCGGCGATGCCGCGGTGCACGCTGGCCACGTCGTCCTGCAGCGCGTCGCGGGCGGAGCTGGCCGCGGTGGTGTCGGCCAGGCCGCCGCTGCCCAGGAACGCGGCCGCGGACAGCCGGGTCATCACGTCGGTGAACAGCTCCAGCGCCGGGTTGCCGGACAGCTGCGCGACGACCAGGTGGAAGTAGTGGCTGTTCACGTCGGCCTGCTCGGTACCGGCCGCCTCGTGCGCCAGCACCTCGCGCAGCCGGCCGATGCCGTGCTCGTCGATCCGCTCGGTGGCCGACTTGACCGCGGCCAGCTCCAGCGCGATCCGGGCCTCGAACAGCTGGCCCGGGTTGACCTGCCGGTAGCGCAGGTGCAGCGTGGCGGCCCGGGTCACCGCCTCGGCGTCCGGCTCGGCAACGACCAGCCCGCCGCCGGGGCCGCGGCGCATCTGCGCGACGTGGTCGTGTTCGAGCAGCCGAACCGCCTCACGCAGCACCGCACGGCTGACCCCGTACTCGGCGAGCAGGTCGGCCTCGGAGCCGATCACCATGCCGAGCGGCCAGCCCTGTTCGATGATGGCCAGCTCGATCTTGGCAGCTGTCTGCTCGGCGAGCTTCATTCGTTCACCGCCGTCTGACCGGCCGGCGGGCGGTCTCGGTCGTTGATCCTCCGGAGCGCTGACGCGGCCGCGGGTCAGGGGCCGATTAAGACATAATGCCAGTGCTCGGGCGTAGTCAGACCTGGTCGTAGCAGATAGTGCCTAGATGGGTGGACGGGCAGCAATCGGTCCGGCCGGTCAACCACTCGTTCGGGGTGCGTTCGACCGTTCGCGAACGGCCCAACCGGGTCAGGGCCGGTCGGGTCAGGCGGCGCTGCGCCGGGTCAGGGCCCGGTCAGGGCGGGTCAGGGCCGGGTCGGGCGGTCAGGGGCCGGGCTGGTCGCGGCGGTCGGTCTGGTCGGCCAGGAACCGCTCCAGCTCGGCGCCGAGCTCCTCGGCGGTGGGCAGCCGGCCGTCCCCCTCGTGCAGCAGGTTGGTCTGCTCGCGGCCCCGGACGAACGCGTCGTACTGCTCCTCCAGCGCCCGGACCACCGCCGCCACCTCGTCCGACTGGCCGACCTGCTCGTCGATCTCGGTCCGGACCGCGGCCGCGGCGCTGCGCAGCTCGTCGGTCGGCAGCCGCAGCCCGGTGGAGCCGACAACCGACTCCAGCAGCACCTCGGCCGCGTCCGGGTAGTCGGTCTGGGCCAGGTAGTGCGGCACGTGCACGGCGAACCCGACCGCGTCCCGGCCGGCCTGGCCGAGCTGGAACTCGAGCAGGTGGCTGACGCTGCCCGGCACCTGGACCCGCTGCAGCCAGGGCCGGTGCCCGGTGATCAGGTCCGGCCGGGTGGCGTGCGCGGTCACCCCGATCGGCCGGGTGTGCGGCACCGCCATCGGGATCGCGTTGAAGCTGATCGTCAACCGGACGTCGAACCGCTCGATCAGGGCCCGCACGGCGGCCGTGAACCGTTCCCACTGCAGGTCCGGCTCCGGGCCGGCGAGCAGCAGGAACGGCGTGTCCGCGGCGTCCTTGAGGAGCAGCAGTTGCAGTTCCGGCGCGTCGTAGCTTTCCCAGTGGTCCTCGACGAACAGCATCACCGGCCGGCGGGAGCGGTAGTCGAGCAGCTGGTCGATGTCGAACGTGGCGATCGGCTGCGAGTCGCGGGTAGCCAGCAGGTGTTCGCGGGTCAGCCGGGCGGCACCGCCGGCGTCGACGAAGCCGCTCAGCGCCAGCACCAGCACCGGCCGGTCCAGCGTCGGCACCTCGTCGGCGAGCTGGTAGAGCTCGTGTGGATCGAGCACAGGTCAGGACTCCTTCACCGGTCGGCAGCGCCACACGGGACGGCGGCGGCCCGGCCGGGTCGTGGTGGTCGCCTCCTAGCCTGCCGCATGCGCCCGGCCGCGCGCGCGGCGGAACCCAGAAACGGCTCCCGGCCTGCGCCAACCGGCCGAGCCGCCGTTCTATTTCGGGCGCCGCTACTTCGGGCGCTACTTCGGCGGCCGGCCGAGCCAGGTGCGCAGCTCCGCCCAGACCGCCCGGTCCTCGCCGCCGAGCCGCCACAGGAAGACCCCGCCGAGCCGGTACTTGGCGGCCACCGCGAGCTTGCCGGTCAGGCTGCGGGCGTCCTCCCACCAGACCGTGTGCTGGTGGCCGTCGGCGTCGGTGTACCGGAACCAGGGGGACTGGTCGTCCGCCCGCCGCACCATGGCGTGGTGCTCGGCGGCCAGCCGCAGCGCGGTCCGATCGTCCACGGTGCTGCCGGTGCGGCCGACCCAGTCGTAGCCGAGCAGCACCGCGCCGAGCACCACCTTGGCGGCCGGGATCTGGGTCACCGTCCAGGCGATCACCTCGTCCACCCAGCCGGCCGGGGCGACCGCGCCGGGCGGCGATTCGGCCCAGTGGTAGTCGTAGGCCATCACCCGCACCTCGTCGGCGACCGCGCCGATGGCGCGGAAGTCCTGTGCCTGGTTGCGCTCGTCATAGCCGGCGTCGGACAGCTTCGGGTGTACCGCGACGGACAGCAGCTTGCCGCCGCCGTGCAGCGCCCGGGCCAGCTCGCGGACGAAGGCAGAGTAGGCGTCCCGGTCGCCGGCGCGCAGGCTCTCGTAGTCCAGGTCGATGCCGTCGTAGCCGCCGGACACGGCCAGCTCCAGCAGCGCTCGCACGTGCCGGCGGGTGGTGGCCGGGTCGTGCAGCAGGTCGCTGACCACGTCCGGCGGGATGTCGTCGCCGATGTTGGTCACCGTGGGCAACACCCGGATGCCGCGCTCCCGCAGCATCCGGACGGTGCCGGTGTCGATCTTCGTGTGGGCCGGGTCGGCCCGCACCACGTCGCCGTTCCGGTCCGGCGCGTACCAGAACGGGCTGACCTCGTCGAACATCCGCACGTTGCGGGTCACGCTGGCGAAGCCGCGGTTCTGGTCCCAGTACGGGACGTACCCGACCAGCATCGGCGGTCCGGCCGGCGCGCCCGTCGGCAGCGGCGTGTCGGAGTGCCGGCCCGGCCCGCCCGGCATCGGCTCAACCGTGACGACCATCGCCAGCCACAGCAGCAGCGCGCCGGCCAGCCCGGCAGCCGCGACCGGCATCGCGTTGCGCACCCTCGACCTCATCACTCACCACCGTTGCACAGCATCCGCCGGTTCCCGCGCGTCCGGTGGGCGCCCGGTTCGCCAGCCGTCGTAACCGGCGGGTCTGGGGGCCAGTCTGGGCGGCGCCAGTCGCGGGACCGTCTGGTCGAAGTCGAGCGCCGGCCGGTGCGCCGGCGGCGTGGCCGGGGCGGTCCGGCGCAGCCGGCGGCTGACCCAGGGGCTGCCCGCGGCCGGGGTCGCCAGCGCGCCGGCCGGGACCGGCGCCCGCGGCGGCGGGGCCGGCGTGCGGGCCGGTGCCTGGACCGGGTCGGCGCCCGAGCGGGGCGCCGGGACCCGCGGCGCGGTCGGGACCGGCCGGGTGGCGGGGATCCGCAGGGTCGCGGGCGCGCCGGCGGCCCGCCGGCCCGGGCTGGTCCACCGCCCGGACGAGCTCTTCCACCACGCCTGCGGCAGCGTCCAGAGCATCACCACCGCGTCGATCATCCGGATCGGCAGGAAGGCCAGGCCGTACCGGAGCAGGCTGGGCCGGCGCATCGCCGCCGCCGCCGCGCAGGTGAGCAGGAAATCCGGAAGCACCACGAACAGCGCCAGGCCGGGCAGCGTGACGTAGCCGGTCAGCTGCCGGTGCACGCTGGTCAGCCAGCCCCAGTCGACCAACTGGTGGCCGGCGCTGGCCAGCGGGATGGCCAGCACCGCGGCGGCGAGCAGCAGCAGGCCGACGCTGGCCACCACCACCTCGAGCAGGAACGCGCCCAGCGCCAGCCAGAACCAGCTCGGCCAGATGCCGTGCCGGCGCACCGTCTGCCAGAGCCCGAGCTGCCAGCGGGTGATCTGCTTGACGTAGTCGCGCAGGTTGTCCGGGTCCTGCGTGGTGGCGCTGACCCCGGGTTGGAACGCGATCTTGCCCAGCCGCTTGTGGTGCAGCTCGAAGGTCATGTTGAAGTCCTCAATGACCAGGCCGGGCGGGTTCAGGTCGATGCGCGGGAGCACCCGGGTGCGGTACATGCTGGCAAAGCCTGGCACGATCGCGGTGAGGTTGGTCCAGCGCCAGGTCTGACCGTACTTCAGCCACTGCATCACCGCGTAGAGCCTGGTCCGGTACGCCACCAGCAGCCGGCCCACCCAGGGCAGCTCGCGCGGCCGCCAGGCGGTGCGCGCGTAGCCGGCGACCGCGACCACGGCCGGGTCGTCGAACAGCGGCAGCCCGCGGGCGAGGTAGTCGCGGTCCAGTTCGGTGTCCGCGTCCACCAGCAGCATCACGTCGAACCGGCCGGGCAGGTCGAAGTGCGCGACGGCGGACTCGATGCCGGCCGCCTTGCCGCCGGCCGGGTACACCTCGAGCACGTTCACCCCGTACGAGCGGGCGATCGCGGCGGTGTCGTCGTCGCAGCCGTCGGCGATCACGTGCACGCTGGCCGGCGGCACCAGCCGCAGCACCGACCGGATCGTCGCCGCGATCACCAGCGCCTCGTTCCGGGCCGGGATCAGCACGGCCACGTCGTGCGGCCGGTGCGGGCGCTCCGGCCGCGCCGCCGGCCGCCGGCGCAGTTCGGCGACCCGGCGGAGCAGCCCGACCAGGGTCCAGAACCCCAGGCTCACCCCGAACAGCAGTACCAGCGGGACGGCCACCCGCAGCCAGTCCACCCCGGCCACCTACCGCTCCATCGCGGCGGCCGGCTCGCCGGTCCCGGCCGGGTCGCGAGCCGGGTCGTCGGTCGGGTCGTCAGCCGGTTCGGCGGACGGGCCGGTGGCCGGGTTGTCGGCCGGGCCGGCGGCCGGGTCGGCCGGGTCGACCGGGACCCAGCGGCGGGCGGCGGCGAGCCGGCCGGCGGTGGCCGGGCCGTGGCAGAACAGCATGTCCAGGGCGGCCAGGTCGGCGACGAAGCCGGGCCAGGCCTGCCGGTACACCGGGTGCTGGAACTGCTGCGCCCGTACGGCGATCCCGGCGCCGGTCACCCGGGGCCAGTCGATGTACCGCCGCTCGGTGCCGTAGGTGCTGGTCAGGTGCACGTCCCCGGCGACCGCGCGGACCAGCTGGATCAGCCGCTCGGTGTTGTCGCCGGCGTGCGGCAGCGCGCTGGCCCGGACGATCCGCACCGGGCTGCCCAGGTACCGGCAGAACGCCTCGATCAGGTCCAGGCTGAGGTCGACCAGCCGTTCGTGCCGGCGCGCGTACACCTGCTCGACCAGGCTGTAGACCTCGGTGAAGTAAGGGGTTCCGGCGTAGCCGACGCGCAGCGTCTTCAGGTGCCGGGCACCGAACGGCTGGCCGGGGTCCAGCCGGAGCTGCTCGATCAGTTGCCGCTGCCCGGGCACCCGGCGCAGCGGCACCGACAGCCAGGCCGGCCCGGTGTGGGTGCGCACCCGCTGCCGCGCGTGGTATTCCGACCGGGTGTACTGCACGGTGTCGTAGGCCACGTAGACATCGCTGGCCAGGATCTTGTCCAGCAGCTTCAGCCACGGCATGAAGTTGGGCTGGTGCACCGAGACCACCAGCGGTGGCATCAGAACACGCCCCGCAGCAACGCGAAGCCCTCGGCCGCCGCGACCCCGACCTCGCGGCCACGCACCTTCGTCGCCAACTCCAGTCCCTCCAGGCTGCCGTGGTAGAGCGGCTCGCGCAGCTGGGACGCGTGCAGCCGCATCGCGTCCAACTTCACCGCGAGGTAGTCGGACACGTCCACGTACACGGTCGGGTGAAAACGGGACTGCTCCGGCACCCAGAACAGTGAGGTGTTGTCGTACGCCAGCACGAACGGCACCGTGTACTTGCCGCCCGGCACGCCCGGCCGGGTGGCGGTGACGCAGGCCCGGTAGAGCGCCTCGTGGTCCTGGTTGTAGCTGCTGGCCGGGATCAGCGCCATCGTCGGGCGGATCACGTCGATGGCCAGCCGCCCGTCCGCCTCGAGCAGCCGGACGATCTCCTTGCGCGGCACCGTGTCCAGCGCCAGGTGGGTGCGCTCGTCGGTGAACAGCACGTCCCAGTCGTCGACGCCGAGCAGCTTCATCACCGACTCGAATTCGGTCAGCCGGGTCTGCCCGCTGACCAGCCCCTTGACCGACCCGTTCACCGAGCCGTTGGCCGACGCGTTCGCCGAGCCGTTGGCCGACGGGCTGGCCGAGCCGTTGGCTGACGGGCTGGCCGAGCCGTTGGCCGACGGGTTGGCCGAGCCGTTGGCGGTGGCCGTGCGGTGGCCGGTGCCGGCGGCGTACTGCCGCACGTCGGCGATCGAGACCAGCACCACGTACACCTCGCCGCCCAGCGCCTTGACCCGGGCGATCGTGCCGGCGCAGCCGTAGGTCTCGTCGTCCGCGTGCGGTGTGATCACCAGTAGCCGCTGCCGGGCGAGGAACCCGTCACCCAGCATGGGCACCCCCGGTCGTCATCTGCCGGTCGGCGATCACCAACCGGATCACCTCGTCCAGCCCGACCTTCGGGTCGAAGCCGATCAGCCCGCGGGCCAGCCCGATGTCCGGCACCCGGCGTGGCACCTCCTCGAAGCCCGGCCCGTACGCCTGCTGGTACGGGACCAACCGCAGCGGGCCGGCCGAGCCGACCGCTGCCAGCACCCGCCGGGCGAGTTCCACAATGGACACTTCCTCCGGCCGGCCCAGGTTCACCGCGCGGCCGCCGGCCGCGGCGCAGTCGGCCAGCGCGAGCAGCCCGGTGACCGCGTCGCCGACGTAGCAGAAGCTGCGGGTCTGGCTGCCGTCGCCGTAGACGGTCAGTGGCTCACCGCGCAACGCCTGGTCGACGAACCGGGGCAGCACCATGCCGTACCGGCCGGTCTGCCCCGGACCGACCACATTGAACAGTCGACACGCGACTGTCCACACGCCGCAGTCGCGGTGGTAGGCGGCGGCCATCGCTTCGTCCACCGCCTTCGCCTCGGCGTAGCTCCACCGGCTGGTCTGTGGTGACCCGAGCACCCGGTCGGCGTCCTCGGCCAGCGGCACGGCGGCGTTGCGCCCGTAGATCTCGCTGGTGGACGCGACCAGCACCCGGGCGCCGTGCCGGTGCGCGGCGGCCAGCACGTGCTCGGTGCCGTGGATGTTGGTGCGCAGGCAGTCCAGCGGCGACCGCACCACCAGCCGCACCCCCACCACCGCGGCCAGGTGGAAGACCGTGTCGGCGGCGGCGACCAGCCGGTCGGTCAGCTCGACGTCCAGCACCGAGCCGTCCACCACGTCGGTGCCGGCGGCCGCGAGCGCGTCCGCGCCGGGCCGGGAACCGGTGGAGAAGTCGTCCAGCACCACCACCTGGTGCCCCTCGGCGCGCAGCCGGTGGGCCAGGTGCCGGCCGATGAACCCGGCGCCGCCGGTTACCAGCGCCCGCACGGTGTCTCCTGGTTCGCTCGCTCGCCCGCTAAGTCGGCGCCTTCCCGCCGCGACGCGCTGGGCGCGTCCCGGCGGTCCAGGCACCGCTGCGGCCTCCCTGCGCTCACGGTGCCTCCCGGTTCGCTCGCTCGCCCGCACAGCCGGCGCCGTCCCGCCGTGGCCTCACTGCGCTCACGGTCAGACCACTTCCCGGTGTGGCGCGTCCAGGTAGCGGTAGCTGGCGTCCAGCACGGCCGGGCACCAACGGATCCACTCGTGCCCGCCGCCCGGCTGCAGCGTGTGCACCAGGACCAGGTCGTAGTCCGCCCCGTGCGGGTCGGTCAGGCTCGGCTCGCCGCCGGGCAGTACCGGGACCAGCGGATCCCAGTAGCGGACGGCCGCGCCGGCCGCCCGCAGCCGGGCGATGATCTCCAGCGCGGGGGAGGAGCGCAGGTCGGTCACCCCGGGTTTGTAGGTCACCCCGACGACGACCACCCGGGCGCCGGCCACCGGCCGGCCGAGCCCGGCCAGCGTTTCCAGCACCCGGGCCGCCACCCGGGCCGGCCGGGCCGCGATCGCCGCCATCGCCTGCTCGGTCACCGGCGCGGCCACCTGCCGCTCGCGCAGCTGCCAGAGCAGGTAGTGCGGGTCGCACGGGATGCAGTGCCCGCCCACGCCAGGTCCGGGCAGGTGCGCCAGGTAGCCGTACGGCTTGGTCGCGGCCGCGTCGATCACCTCGACCGGATCCAGCCCGAACGCCCGGCTCGCCTCGGCCAGCTCGTTCGCCAGCGCCAGGTTGACCGCGCGGAACGCGTTCTCGTGCAGCTTCACCAGCTCGGCCAGCTCCGGCGAGCGGACCGCGTGCACGCCGGCGTCGGTCAGCCGGGACAGCAGCCGGTGCGCCCGCTGGGTGCACGCGGCGGTGACCCCGCCGACCACCCGCGGGGTGTGCCGGGGCGGGTGCTCGGGCCGGCCCGGGTCGATCCGCTCCGGGCTGAACGCCACGTGCACGTCCTGACCGGTGACCAGCCCGCGGGCCAGCAGCGGCTCGACCAGCAGGCTGCGGGTGGAGCCGACCAGCGTGGTCGAGGTGAGCACGATCAGCTGGCCGGGCCGGGCCAGTTCCACCACGGTGGTGCAGGCCGTCCGCAGCGCGGTCAGGTCCGGGGCGAGCTGCCGGTCGACCGGCGTCGGCACGCAGATCAGCACCGCGTCCGCGGACGGCAGCAGCGCCGGGTCCGCGGTCAGCCGGACGCCGCCGTCCAGCAGGGCCCGGCCGAGCCGGCGCTGGTCGCTGCCGAGCAGGTCGGCCTCGCCGCGCCGGATCGCGTCCAGCCGCGGTCGGCTGGTGTCCACGCCGATGATCTCGGTGCCGCTGTCGCGCAGGCCGAGCGCGGTCGGCAGCCCGACGTAGCCCAGCCCGAGCACGGCCACCACCCGGTCGAGCGGCTGGCCGTCGACCGGCTCGGCCGCTGCCGGCTCCGGTCCGGCTGGCCGGACCGCCCCCACTGCGCGCGGGTCATCCTGAACGTTCCACTGCATTGACCGCCCCTAGGCCGCCTAGCCCTGGTTCTCCCCAGGAGTAAACGCCTGTGACGGTATGCGCGTGTACCGGCCAACCTGGGCCGGACCGGGCGGAATTTCAGGGCAAGGTGAGAATTTCCGGGCCGGACTCCTCGATCGCCACCGTGTGCTCCATGTGCACGGCCCGGCTGCCGTCGGCGGAGCGCAGCGTCCAGCCGTCCGGGTCGACCCGGTACTCGTCCCGCCCGCCGGCCATGAACCAGGGCTCGATCGCCAGTACCACCCCGGGCCGCAGCCGCAGCCCGCGGCCGGCCCGGCCCTCGTTGGGCACCGACGGATCCTCATGCATCCGCCGGCCGATGCCGTGCCCGCCGTAGTCGGTGTGCAGGCCGTACCCGGCGGCCCGGGCGATCTGCCCGATCGCGGCCGAGATGTCGCCGATGTGCCCGCCCGACCGGGCCGCCGCGATGCCCGCGGCCAGCGCCTGCCGCCCCGCCTCGAGCAGCCGCAGGTCCTCGGCCCGGGGCGTGCCGACGATCACGGTCACCGCCGCGTCGCCGGTCCAGCCGTCCAGCTCGGCGCCGGCGTCGACGCTGAGCACGTCCCCGTCGCGCAGCCGGTAACCGGTCGGGATGCCGTGCAGCGCCGCGTCGTTCACCGACGTGCACAGCACCGCCGGGTACGGGGTCGGCGCGAACCTGGGGTGGTAGTCCAGGAACGTCGGCTTGGCCCCGGCGGCCCGTAGCACCTCGCGGCCCACCTCATCCAGCTCGCGCAGCGGCACGCCGACGGCGGCCGCCCCGGTCGCGGCGGCCAGCATCGCGGCGACCACCCGGCCGGCCTCCCGCATCGCCGCCCGCTCGCTCTCGCTCTTCAACTCGACCACATCCACACCTTCCTGCCGGGATAGTTATACCGGGATTACTATCACGGGCATGGTGCGACCTCCACTCGGCCCCGCCGATCTCGAACGCGGCGAACGGCTGGCCCGGTTGCTCCGGCAGGCCCGCGGCGAACGCAGCATGGTCGCGGTCGCCGCCGCCGCCGGAATCCCGGTCGAGACCCTGCGCAAGATCGAGTCCGGCCGCGTCCCCACCCCCGCCTTCTTCACCGTCGCCGCCCTGGCCGCCGCCCTCGACGTCTCCCTGGACGCCGTCGCCAGCGCCTGCGCCCCACCGGCCGGCATCACCCTCGCGGGCTGACTCACCTTCACCTATCCGCAAGAAACGAAGTCTGCTACCTTTCTTTCGGATAGGAGGAGGTGTGTTGGTGAGCGCTGGGGAAGCCCGCCGCGACTCGGAGACGTATCTGCCAGTGGCAGACAACGCCGCCGAGCTCGCTCAGGTCCATGACTTTCTGGCCGCGCATGAGGCGGCCGGCCGCGGTGCGGTCGCGCCGCGTTACTTCCTCGCCGGCGCCGAGGTGGGCGATCAGGTCGAGATCCCCGAGGAGGTGCATCGCGTCCTGCGCAAGGTGGTCGACGCGCTCGCGCACGGCCTGGCAGTCACTGTCGCGCCGCAGTCCACGACGCTGACGACCCAGCAGGCCGCCGCCTTACTCGGGGTCAGCCGTCCTACCGTGGTCAAGATCCTGGACGAGGGGGCCCTGCCGTTCGAGCGAGTCGGCACGCATCGCCGGCTGCTGCTCACCGAGGTCCTGGCATTCCGTGAGCAGCGGCGGGCAGCGCAGTATGCCGCGCTGGCGGCGACCGCGATCGACATCGACGACGAAGGCGACCTGGACGCCGTCCTTGCCGACCTGCGTTCCGCCCGCCGCTCGGCCGCCGACCGCAGAAAAACACCGCGACAGACCTGACACACTGCTCGGATGTTCGTCGCCCTACTCGACACCTGCGTGCTCTGGCCGAGCCTGCAGCGGGACGTGCTGTTGTCCTTTGCCGTCGAGGGGATCTACCGCCCCATCTGGAGTTCGGCGACCATCGACGAGCTCGAATATCACGAGGCACGGAAGCTCGTCGAGCGGCACGGCATCGAACCGGACAAGGCACGGGGCCGAGCCGCCGACCTCATCGCGGCGATGCGGGCGGCCTTCGACGATGCCGAGATCCAGGGTTGGGACGGGCTGGACGGCAGCTACGGCCTACCCGACCCGGATGACGAGCACGTCGTCGCCGCTGCGGTCGTTGGCGGAGCCGGGGTGATCGTCACTCACAACCTGAGGGACTTTCCGCGTGGTCGCGTCCCGGGAAGCATCGACGTGCAGTCACCGGCGGAGTTCGCGCACCATGCGGTCTCGGTCAACCCGGCGGCCGCCCTGCGTGCCGTTCGGATGATCGCCGCGCGGACCGGGCGGCACGGGCCAGCGTGGGACGTGGCCGGGCTGCTCGACACGTTGGAGGCTCGCTACCGCTTCACCCAGGCTGTTGGGATTCTCCGGGTCGTCGCTGACGGCCCGGCTGGCTGGCCGCCGCGGTGAGACTGGTTGCCTCGGGAGGCGGGGGTCGGAAGACTCGGTCGGATGACTACTCAGGGGTCGGCAGTGGTGGCGGGGCTGGCGGACGAGATGGTGGCGGCGCTGGTCGAGGTGGAGCCGTTGGACGCGACGCTGGCCGGGGTGCGTGACCGGGACGGGGAGCTGGCCGACCTGAGCGAGGCCGGGCAGGCGGCGCAGGCGCAGCGGCTGCGCCGGATCGCGGCCGCTGCCGCGGCGGTCGACCGGGCCGGGCTGACCGCGGCGGACCGGCTCACCTGCGGGACGGTCGGCATCCTGGCCACCGACACCGCCGACCTGCTGGCGACCGCCCGGCCGGAGTGGCAGGTGACCGACCAGTGGGTGGGGCCGGCCGGGCGGCTGCTGGTCAACCTGCCGCAATGCACGTTGCCGGAGCCGGCCAGCGCGGCGGCGTACCTGCGCCGGCTGGCCGCGGTCCCGGGCTACCTGGCGACGGCGGCGCAGCGGCACCGGGCCGGCGTGCGGTCCGGCCGGGCCCCGGTCGCCCGGCTGGTCCGGGCCGCGATCGACCAGGTGGACGGCTACCTGGCCGACCCGGGTGCCGACCCGCTCCGGCTGACCGCACCGGCCGGGGCCGACGGGTTCCCGGCCGAGCTCGCCGACGTCCTGGAACGGGCCGTCCGGCCGGCGTTCCGGGCCTACCGGGAGGCGCTGACCGAGCTGGCGCCGGCCGGCCGGGACGACGAGCACGCCGGGCTGTGCTGGCTGCCCGGCGGCGAGGGCCTCTACCAGACGCTGGTGCGCACCCAGACCACCACCGCGCGCACCCCGGAGGAACTGCACCGCACCGGCCTGGAGCTGATCGCCGCGCTGGCACAGGAATACGCCGAGATCGGCGGCCGGGTGTTCGGCGTGACCGACCCGGCCGAGGTGATGCGCCGGATGCGCACCGACCCGGCACTGCGCTGCACCTCCCGCGAGCAGATCCTGGCCGAGGCGCGGGACGCGGTGGCCCGGGCCGAGGCGGTCGCGCCGCGCTGGTTCGGCCAGCTGCCCGAGCAGCCCTGCCAGGTCGCGCCGGTGCCCAGGGCGGACGAGGCCCGGTCGGTGCTGGCGTACTACGTGCAGCCGGCGATGGACGGCTCCCGGCCGGGCATCTACTGGCAGAACACCCGCAACCCGACCGAGCAGCACCGGCACGTGCTGCAGTTCACCGCGTTCCACGAGGCCGTGCCCGGTCACCACCTGCAGCTGGCGCTGGCGGTCGGCCGGTCGGATCTGCCGCTGCTGCGCCGGATGCTGGAGATCGCCGGCTACGTCGAGGGCTGGGCGCTGTACTGCGAGCGGCTGGCCGACGAGATGGGCCTCTACACCGACGACGTGTCCCGGCTCGGCATGCTGGCCGGCGACTCGTTGCGGGCCGCCCGGCTGGTGGTCGACACCGGAGTGCACGCGCACGGCTGGTCCCGCGCGCAGGTGGTGGCGTACCTGGCGGCGAACACCCCGCTGCCGCCGGCCGACGTGCAGGTGGAGACCGACCGCTACATCGGCGACCCGGGCCAGGCGCTGGCCTACATGGTGGGCCGGCTGGAGATCGTCCGGCTGCGCACCGTCGCGGAGCGGCAGCTGGGCGCCGGCTTCGACATCCGCGCGTTCCACGACGTCGTGCTCGGCACCGGCACCGTCCCGCTGGCCAGCCTGGCCGAGCATGTCGAGACCTGGCTCGCCGGTCAGGCTCAACCGGCCTGATCGGGCCGCTCGGCCGGCAGCCGGTCCGGCAGAAAGAACGGGCCGGT
>Ga0307499_10000433_pt1 | contig 14928 bp, 11 predicted proteins | sample 13_S_MG_FD_201363 | JGI IMG/M metagenome (GOLD analysis project Ga0307499, IMG submission 201363) | Soil microbial communities from Populus trichocarpa stands in riparian zone in the Pacific Northwest, United States - 13_S | ecosystem: Environmental > Terrestrial > Soil > Riparian zone > Trees... | reverse complement strand
GGGTGGCGATCACCGGCACGCCGGCCACCATCGCCTCCAGGGCGACCGTGCCGAACCCCTCCCGGCCCGGTCCGACGCCGGTCGGCTTGGTCAGCACGGCGACCGCGTCCACGCCGGTGAGCAGCCCGGCCACGGCCGGCACCGGGCCGGTGAACAGCACCCGGTCGGCCACCCCGGCGGCGGCCGCGACCGCGCGCAACCGGTCCGGCTCGGCCGGCTCGGCCGGGTCGGCGCCGCCGATCACCAGCAGCCGCCAGCTCTCGCCGCCGGGGCGGGCCAGCGCTAGCAGCGCGTCCTCGATCCCCTTGCACCGGACCAGCCGGCCGACCACGGCCAGCACCGGGCCCGGGTCCGCCGGCTGCAGGCCGTGGGTGCCGAGCATCAGCCGGGCCATGTCCCGGGGCAGCGGCCGGGGCGGCCGGGGCGGCGGCACCACCACCGTGTCGGCCCGGCCGGACGCGGCGGCGAGCGACGGCGACGTCGCGACCAGCCCGTCCACCAGCCGGGCCAGCAGCCCGCCGAGCGGGCCGTCGTAGGAGTGGTCGTGCTTCACCCAGACGCTGCGGACCGCGGCCAGCCGGGCCGCCGGCGTCGCCACCACCGCGGCCTTCACCCCGTTGGCCAGCACCAGGTCCGGCGGGTGCCGATCGGCGCGCAGCAGCCGGGACAGCCGGACGGCGGACCGGGTCAGCTCGACCGGGCGCCGTCCGGTCGCCAACACCCGGACCGGCACGCCGAGGCGGCCCAGCGCGCCGACCAGTGGCCCGTCCGCCAGCAGCACCACGTCGGCGTCCACCCGGTCGGTGCCGGCCAGCAGTGCCAGCAGCCAGAGCTCGGCGCCGCCGAGCACCCCGGCCGATCCCACCACGGTCACCCGCAGCCGCCGGGACACCGACTCCCCACCGCCGCTCCCGGCCGCCGGCCCGGCCGCCAGCCCGGCCGCCAGCCCGGCCACCGGGCCACCAGCCGAGCCAGCCACCGGGCCACCAGCCGAGCCAGCCACCGGGCCAGCAGCTGGGCCGGCCACCGGGTCACCAGCCGGGCCGGCCGGGAACGGGGTCACCTGGTCGGCCGGGGCCGGCTCGTCGGTCATGCCGGCGTCTCCACCGCTGGTCCCGCCGCCGGTCCCGCTGCCGGTCCGGCCGTCGGTCCGGCGGCGACGGGCAGGGTGGCCGCGCTGCGGTGCGGCAGCAGGCCGCGCATCACGCCGACCTGCTCGGCGTCCACCCAGCTGGCCAGCACGTACCAGGTGACCAGGTAGAGCGGCAGGCCGAGGGCCAGCGCCGGCGCGAACGGCAGCGGCAGCAGCAGCGTCCCGGCCAGCACGGTGGCCCCGGCCAGCGCCGGCAGCAGCGGCCGGGCCAGCTTCGGCGGCCCCACCCGGGCCCGGGCCGGCGGGTAGAGCAGGGCCAGCTCGACCGCGTACGAGATCGAGGTGGCCGCGGCCGAACCGGACGGGCCGAACCGCGGGATCAGCGCCAGGTTCAGCCCCAGGTTGACCGCCAGCGCGCCGGTGCTGCCGATCAGCAGCACCGGGTTCGGGCCGTCCGACTGCAGCACGTAGGCGGCGAGCCAGGCACCGCCGAAGACCAGCGGCGCCGGCGCCAGCCAGACCAGCGCGGTGCCGCTGTCCCGGGCGAAGGACGCGCCGTAGAGCAGCCGCAGGATGTCACCGCCGCGGCACCAGAGCAGCGCCGCGTACGGCAGGAACACCGCGGCCAGCACGACCAGACCGCGGTCCGCGCCGCGGCGCACCAGGGCCCGGTCGGTCGCCGAGACCATGACCGGGAACACCGCCCGGGCCACCGTCCAGCAGACGAAGATCACCGTCTCCAGCAGCCGGTACGCGGCCGCGTACTGGCCGGCGGCCGCCGCCCCGGCCAGCGCCGCGAGCAGCAGCGCGTCGGCCCGGAACAACGCCATCGAGGCGACCGAGTGCGCGCCGGCCGACCAGGACTCGCGCAGCAGCCGGCCCAGGCCGCGCCAGTTCACCCGCCGCCAGTTGGGCCGGACGCCGAGCCGGGCCGACCCGACGGCCACCGCGACCGTGCCGAGCAGGGTGCCGACCAGGAACGCGACGGCCAGGTCCAGCAGGTCCCGGGCGATGGCCAGCGCGAGCAGCGCCAGCACCGCGGTCACGGCCCGCTGCACCACCTGCGCCCGGGCCACGATGCCCTGCTGCTCGCGGGCGACCGCCACCGACCGGTACGCGTCGGCCAGCGTCTCGGCCAGGCAGGCGGCCACCACGCAGGCCACCGAGGCGACCTCGGCCGCCGGCGCCCCGGTCGCCGCGACCCCGACGGTGACCGCGGCCAGCACCACCGCCGCGACCACGGCGCGCAGCGCCAGCAGTTCGGCCAGCAGGGTGGGCAGCTCGGCCGGCCGGACCGCGCCGCGCTGGATCAGGATCGTGTCGAAGCCCCAGGACGGCACCACCGCGACCACCACGCCGGCGGCCAGCGCGACCGAGAACACGCCGAAGTCGGCCAGCGGCAGCACCCGGGCGGCGCCGACCACGATCACCAGCGTGCCCAGCTTGCCGAGCACCTCGGCGGCGGCGAGCTGCACGATCGCCCGGGCGGTCCGCAGCGTCCGCGGCCCGGGCTGCCCCGGCCGGCTCACCCCGCCGGCCACCCGGCCGGGCGCCGTCCCGCCGGGCACCCCGCCAGGAATCCCACCGGGCACCCCGCCAGGTGCCGTCTCGCCGGGCGGATCAGCCACCGGCGCGGGTCAGGATGGCGCCTAAGGTGCGGACCATGATCTTGATGTCGAACCAGAGCGACCAGTCCTCGATGTAGTTGTTGTCGTACCGGATCCGGTCGTCGATCGACGTGTCGCCGCGCAGCCCGTTCACCGCGGCCCAGCCGGTCAGCCCGGCCGGTACCCGGTGCCGGTCGGTGTAGCGCGGGTACTGCCGGCCGAACTGCTCCACGAAGTACGGCCGCTCCGGGCGCGGGCCGACCAGCGACATCTCCCCGCGCAGCACGTTGACCAGCTGCGGCAGCTCGTCCAGCGAGGTGGCCCGCAGCAGCTTGCCGACCGGGCCGACCCGGCGGTCGCCGGTCACCGACCAGCGGCTCTGCGACTCCTGGGCCGACGCCGGCCGCATCGAACGCAGCTTGAGGATCTGGAACCGGCGGCCGTCCAGGCTGACCCGCTCCTGCCGGAACAGCACGCCCCGGCCGCCCTCCAGCCGGACCGCGACCGAGCACAGGGCCAGCACCGGCAGGGCCAGCAGCAGGCCGGTACCGGCGACCGCGACATCCATCAGCCGCTTCAGCCGCCAGGTGGGCCGGCGCGGCGCGGCCGGCCGCATCCGGACCAGCGGGATGCCCCGGACGTGGTCGCCGTCCCGGGTGCGCTGGTGCAGCTCGTACAGCCGGGGCACCACCAGGATCTCGCACTTGAGCCGGGCGCAGGTGCGCAGCACCTCGACCAGCGCGGACGGCTTCACCGCCCCGAACGCGACCACCACGTGCCGCACCTCCAGCGCGGCCAGCAGCCAGGCCAGGTCGCGGTGGTCGCCGAGCAACGGCGCCGGCAGGTCCCGGCGCCGGCCACCCTGGGCGCAGTCCAGGTAGCCGACCGGCAGCAGCCCGTACTCCGGCTGGTTCAGCAGGATCTGGCCGAGCCGGCAGCCGACCTGGGCGCCGCCGACGATCAGGGTGGGCGCGCCCAGCCGGCGCTTGCGGGACCGGCGGGCCAGCGGGTACCCGATCGCCCGGCTGACCACCACCGCGGCGATCCCGGCCAGGATCGTCCGCAGCACGTAGCCGACCGGGACGTCCGCGCGTGGGCCGGAGAACGTCAGCCCGGTGCCGACCCCGACCGCCATCCCGGCCAGCAGCCGCGGCAGGTCGTCCAGCACAGAAAGCGTCAGCCGGGGTCGGTAAAGGCCGAAAACCCCGTAGCTGGCGGCCAGCGTGATCGGTGCCGCCAGGTACATCCCTATGTCGGCGCCGGTCCGGGCGGCGACGACCAACATCATGATCATGTCCGCGGCCGGCAACAACCGTTCCGCGCACTGTTGTCGCTCGGCCCGCCGCACCGGCTGCCAGCCCGCGTACGCCTGGCCCGGAATCCGCGCGCCGAGCCCGTCGTCGGCGCCGGTCACCGGGCGGCCCCGGGGCCGGTCCGTTCGGTCGAGCGCAATGACCGTGCCGTCTATCCCGTTCGTCATACCGCGTCTCCGAAGGTGCCTGGGTGTCCCGAAGCCGGTCCCGCCTGATCGTGTCGACGCGGGAACCAGCGCAGCCTGTCGATCTCTCACCCCCAAGGTCCCGCCTGGCCAGCGCTGGCAGGCTCAGCCGCCGCCAACCACCTCCGCGTACAGCTCCCGCACGCGGGTCGTGGTTCGGCGCACGTCATAGGTGGTGCGGGCCCGCTCCCCGGCCGCCGCGGCCTCCGTGGCGGCCAGGTCGGGCCGGGCCAGCCGGGCCGCGAGCGCCGCGCCGAGCGCGGCCGCGTCGCCGACCGGCAGCACCAGGGCCCCGTCCCCAAGTGCCTCGGCGACCCCGCCCACGTCGGTGCCGAGCAGGCAGCGGGCACTGGCCATCGCCTCCAGTTGCACCATCGACATGCCCTCCCAGCGGGACGGCAGCACGACCACGTCGGCCGCCGCGTACCAGGGCCGCGGGTCGTCGGTGGCCCCGGCGAACAGCACCCCGGGCGGCGCGGTGGCCTGCAGCGCCGCGCGGGCCGGGCCGTCGCCGACCAGCACCAGGCGCGCGGCCGGCGCCGCGGCCAGGGCCTGCGGCCAGGCGCTGAACAGCACGTCCTGGCCCTTCTGCCGGCACAGCCGGCCGACGCAGACGACCACCGGCCCGCCGGTCAGGCCCAGCCGGGCCCGGGCCGCGGCGCGGGTGGCGTCGTCCTGCGCGGTGAACGCCTCCAGATCGACCCCGTTCGGGACGACCACACTCCGGCCGCGGATGCCCAGCCGGTGCCCGTCGGTCAGCTCGCGCTCGCTGACGTGCAGCACCCGGTGCGCCCACCGGATCGCGTACCGCTCCCAGGCAAGCACGGCCGGGCGCACCGCGCCGGTGGCGGCCAGGAACGACCAGCCGTTCGGCTGGAAGATCGTCGGGACCCGGCCGCGCAGCGCCAGCCGGCCGGCCAGCCCGGCCTTGCTGGAATGCAGGTGCACCAGGTCCGGACGGGCCTGCCGGACGAGTCCGGCCAGCCGCAGCACCTCCGCGGGCACCGCCGGGCCGGGCTGCCGGGTGGCCGGCCAGGGCAGCAGCCGGGCGCCGAGCCGGCGGGCGTCCGCGGCCAGCGGGCCGTCCGGCGGGCAGGCGGTCAGGACGTCCCAGCCGGCCCGCAGCTGGTCGGCCAACAGGTAGCCCACCACCCGGGCTACGCCAGCCTCGGTCGGCTGGGACACGTGCAGAACTCTCATCATGGCTGTCCGTTGTCGTCGCTGGATCGGGTCACTCAGGGGGATGAGCGAGGGGGTGCCGAGCGAGTGGGCTGCAGGGGACAGCGCGGGTGCGGCAGGCTAGCTAGTACGCACCGGCGCCGCGCACGACCGCGGCCACGGTGCGGAACAGAATCGCCAGGTCCAGGCTGATGGACCAGTTCTCGACGTAGTACAGATCCAGTTGGATGGTGTCCTCCCAGGAGAGTCGGGATCGGCCGTTGACCTGCCAGAGGCCGGTGATGCCGGGGCGGACCAACAGCCGCCGCCGGACGTCGCCGGTGAAGTCGGTGTCCTTGACCGGCAGCGGGCGCGGCCCGACCAGCGCCATGTCGCCGCGCAGCACGTTCAGCAACTGCGGCAGCTCGTCCACCGAGGTGCGCCGCAGCAGCCGGCCCAGCCGGGTGATCCGCGGGTCGTCGTGGATCTTGAACAGCAGCCCGTCGGTCTCGTTCCGGCCGGCGAGCGCGACCCGCCGCGCCTCCGCGTCGGAGTACATGGTGCGGAACTTGAAGACGGTGAACTCGGCCCCGTCCTGGCCGATCCGGGTCTGCCGGAACAGCGCCGGGCCGCGGCTGGTACACCTGATCGCGGCGGCGGCGGCGAGCAGCGCGGGGCCCAGGATGATCAGCAGGAGCACCGCGGCCACCCGGTCCAGCACCGACTTGGCGACCCGGCGGGCCCCGGTGAACTCCGGCTGGTCGACGTGCAGCAGCGGCATCCCGGACACCGGCCGGACGGACACCCGCGGGCCGGCCACGTTGGCCACCGAGGGGGCCACGACCACGTCCACCCCGGAGCCCTCGAGCCCCCAGGCGATCCGGCGCACCGCGTCGGCCGGCACCGCCGAGGACGCGGCGACGGCGACCGTGTCGATCCGGTACGCGGCGACCACGGCGGCCACCTCGGTCAGCGACCCGAGCGCCGGCAGGTCCGCCCCGTCCAGACCGCCGGCCACCCCGGCCGGACCGCCGGGGAGGCAGGCGCCGACGACGTCGAAGCCGGCGGCCGGCTGCCGGCGCAACTGCCGGGCCAGCGCGGTCGCCGACCGGCGGTCGCCGACCACCAGCACCCGGTGCAGCCCGCGGCCGGCGCCCCGGCCGGCCACCAGCCGGGCCCGGACCAGCGCCCGGCCGGTGAGCAGCAGGATCAGCCCGACCGGCAGCGCCAGCAGCACGAACCCGCGGGCCACCTCGACCTTGCCGGCGTAGCAGCCGACCGCGGTGACGCCCCAGGCCCAGAACGTCCCGGTGGCGACCCGCTTGTACTCCTCGGCGCCGGCGCCGAGGTAGCGGATCCGGTAGGCGTCGGCGGCGGCCAGCCCGGCCAGCCAGCCGGCGCCGATCAGCGCGGCCAGGATCGCGTACGGCACGCCGCTGGCGGTCATCCCGGGCTCGACGCCGAAGCGCACCACGAAGCCGGCGATCAGCGCGGTCAGCACCGCGGCCAGGTCGGACCCGACCAGCACGACCAGCCAGCGCCGGCGCCACTGCCGGGCGGCCGGGGCGGCCGCCGGGCGGGCCGACGGGCCGATCGGCAGACCGCTCGGACCGGTGTCAGGGTGCTGGGCCCGGCGGGCCACCCGGTTCCGGAATTGCGCGGCGGGCATGCCGGGTGGTTCCGCCGCCGGCACGGGCGAGGCCGCCCCGTGTCCCACTGTTCCCCCCGCTGAAAGCACTGCCCGCAGGCCGCTGTCGATCACCTTCGGTCGTGAGTCTGTATAGCACTCAGAGTAACTTCTAGCTACTCTCCGCATCTGCAGGTGTCGGCTGAGCGGTGGACCCCATCCGGGTCCTGACGGAGGTCACGGAATGGGTCGCCACATGCTGATCCCGAGCCGCCTGCGCCCCACGGTGGGAGGCCGGCCGCAGGCGGCCGACGACCCGCCGGACCCGCCGCCGGAGCCGGCCGTACCGGTGCTGCCCTGCGCCGGCGTGCCGATCACGGCCTGCCGCCCGGATGCCGCCGCCCGGCTCGTGGTCGACCGCGCCGCCGGCCCCCGGCTGGCCGGTATGGACATCCACCTGTGCAATGCGTACACGTTGGCGCTGGCGGATCGGGACGCCGGGCTGCACACCCTGCTGCGCCGGGCGACCGTGAACTTTCCGGACGGCAAGTCGGTGGTCTGGGCGAACCGGTTGCAGCACCGGCACCGGCGGTCGCCCACGGTCCGGGTCTACGGCCCGGACCTGATGCGCGACGTGCTGGCCCTCGGCCAGCCGGCCGGGCTGCGGCACTACCTGCTCGGCTCCACCCCGCGGGTGTTGGCCGCGCTGACCGAACGGCTGCGCCAGGACTACCCGCAGGTGCATCTCGCCGGGACCGAGAGTCCGCCCTTTCGGGAACTGACCGAGGCCGAACGGGCCGCCCAGGCCGACCGGATCCGGCGCAGCGGAGCGCAGGTCGTCTGGCTCGGGCTCGGCACCCCGAAACAGGACTGGGAGGCCGCCCGGTTGGCCGCCGAACTGCCGGTGGTCGCGGTCGCGGTCGGGGCCGCGTTCGACTTCCTGGCCGGCACGAAACGCCAGGCCCCGGTCTGGATGCGGCACAACGGGCTGGAGTGGTGCTTCCGGCTGGCCCAGGAACCGCGCCGGCTCTGGCGCCGCTACCTGTTCGGCAACGTCCGGTTCGGCTTCGCGGTCGGCCGGTGGTGGCGCCGGGCCGGCCGCCGGCGCGAGTGGCCGCCGCCGACCGGGCCGGCCCGACCCGACCGGCCCCGATGAGGGTGCTGGTCGCGCACAACCGGTACCGGTCCGGGCAGCCGTCGGGGGAGAACGCGGTGGTGGCCGAGGAGATCGCGGCACTGCGCGCGGTCGGCGCCGAGGTGCTGACCATGCTGCCGGGCAGCGACGACATCGGCCGGCTGCGGCCACACCGCCGGCTGCTGCTGGCCGCCGGCCCGGTGATCGACCCGTACGCGGTGCGCCAGCTCCGCCGGCTGATCGCCGAGTCCCGCCCGGACGTGCTGCACGTGCACAACCTGTTCCCGCAGCTGTCGCCCTGGCTGGTTCGGGCCGCCCGGGCCCGCGGCGTCCCGGTCGTCGCCACCGTGCACAACTACCGGCAGAGCTGCGTCGCCGGGTTCCGGTACCGGGACGGCGGGCCGTGCGACGCCTGCGTCGGCCGGCGGCTGCCGGTGCCGGCGGTGCGGCACGGCTGCTACCGCGGCTCCCGGGCGCAGTCGCTGGCGATGGCGGCCGGCCAGGTCGCGCACCGGCGCACCTGGCGGCAGGTGGACCGGTACATCGCGCTCACCCCGCTGCTGCGCACCGAGCTGACCCGGCTCGGCGTGCCGGCGAACCGGATCACGCTGCGCCCCACCGCGGTGGCCGACCCCGGCCCGCCCGGGCCGCTCGGCCACAACGTCCTGTTCGTCGGCCGGCTGGACCAGATGAAGGGCGCCGACCTGCTGCTGGACGCGTTCACCCGGGCCGACCTGCCGCGCGGCACCCGGCTGCGGATCGTCGGCGCCGGCCCGCTCGGCGCCGAACTGGCCAGCCTCGCCGGCACCCGCCCGGACGTCGACCTGGTCGGCGGCCTGGACCCGGCCGGGGTGGCCCGCGAGCTGCGCGCGGCCGGCCTGGTCGCGATCCCGTCCCGCTGGTACGAGGGCCAGCCGCGGGTGTACGCCGAGGCGCTCGCGCACGCCCGGCCGGTGCTGGCCACCGACGCCGGCGCGCTGGCCGGGCTGGACGGGCTCGGCGTCGGCTGGTCGGTGCCGGCCCGGCCGGCCGCCATCGCCGCCGCGCTGGCCGTGCTGCACGACCGCGCGACGCTGGCCCGGGCGGCCAGCGCCGCCCGCGACCGGTACCGCCAGCTGCACACCCCGGACCAGGCCATCGAGTCATTGCTGGCCGTCTACCGACAGGTCACCCGGGTTGTCCGCGCGGGTGGCTGAGGACGAGCGGTCCAGGCTGGCCGAGGCCAGCTGGGCGCTGTACGGGCAGGGCGTCGGGACCGTGGTGGTGGACGGGCTGCTGTCCGCCGGTGCCCGCAGCCGGGTCTGGCGGCTGGTCGCGGTCGGCCGCGAGGGCACCCGGCACTACGCGGTGAAGTGGTTCCGGCCGCGGTACCGGTCGCAGTGGGCCGGGTCGCCGCGCGGCAGCTGCGGCGGTTCGGGCAGCCTCGGCGACTCGGTGGCGACCGAGTTCGCCGCGCTGACGAACCTGCTCGAGGTGCTGCCGGCCGCGGCCGCGCCGGCCGGCCGGTTCCAGCTGCGCTGCCCGCTGCCGGTACAGGCCTGGGACTGGGGGTACGCGATGTCCGCGGTGCCCGGCCAGCGGCTGGACGACGCGGTGGCCCGGCGGGTGCTGGCCGCGGCCGAGTTCGGCCAGCTGGGCCGGGATCTGGTCGGCGCGCTGATCGCGTTCCACGGCGTCCACGGCGGCCCGTACGGCGACTTCCAGCCGGCCAACGTGCTGCTCGGCCCGGCCCGGGACGTCTACCTGCTCGACCCGGCCCCGGCCGGCGGCTGGCTGCGCTGCTGGGCCGGCGAACCGGCCCCGCCGCACCTGGCCGTGGACGTGGCGCACTGGATGTACGCGACCGCGGTCGGCATGCTGCGCCAGGCGGCCCGGCACCCGGGCACGCTGGCCCGGCGCCCGGGCGGGGTGGCCCGGCTCGGCCAGCTGAGCCGGGCCCTGGCCGACGCCGCGGTCGAGGTCACCGGCGATCCCGGCCTGGCTGCCCAGATCGAACGCTGCCGGGCCGACTACTGGACCCAGCTGAGCAACCACAGCCGGCGGCACAGCCTGGCCGCGGCGGCCGGCCGCCGCCTCCTCGACCCGCGCCGGCCCACCCGCCGACACGGTAGGTGAACATGAGTTACTCTGCGCAACCATGATTCGACCGGCAGTCCACCTGCGACCCGCCCCGCCGGCGCCCGCCGGCCGGTCCAGCCACAGCGGGCCCGCCCAGGGTGGGCCCACCGACCGCGCGCCCGGCGGTGACCGGATCGCGGCGATCCTCGCGGCCACCCGGGGCCCGGCGGTGCTGGACGTCGGCTGCACGGGCGGGCTGCAGACCGACATACCGCTGGCCGGGTCACCCGACTGGGTGCACCAGCACGTGCGTGCCGCGTTCCCCGAGGTCCACGGCATCGACCTGGCCGCGGCCAAGGTCGACTTCCTGCGGCAGCACGGCTACCCCGCTGTCGACGTGGCGGACGCGCAGGACTTCGACCTGGGACGGCAGTTCGACACGGTGCTGGCCGGCGAGCTGATCGAGCACCTCGAGAATCCGGCCGGCTTCCTCCGCGCCGCCACCCGGCACCTGCGGCCGGGCGGCCGGATCGTGCTCACCACCCCGTACGCGGCCGGCCTGGCGAACGTGCTCTACGCGTGGCTGAAGTTCCCGCGGACGTGTTCGAACCCGGAGCACACGATGTGGTTCTGTCCGAGCACCATCCGGGTGCTGGCGCAGCGGTGCGGCCTGCAGGTGCGCCGGTGGGAGCTGCTGGCCGACTACCCCGCCTGGGGCGCCAGCCGGACCTACCGGACGCTGCGCCGGGTCTACCTGCTGACCGGCCGGCTGCTGCCGCGCTGGCTGACCGCCAACACGATGCTGGTGGTGCTCGAGCCCGCGGCCGGGCCGACCGCCGCCGCGGGCGACCCACCGCCCGGGTCGCCGCACTAGCGCGGTCTGCCCGGCCAGGTCCAGCGGACCGCCGGGCCGCGGCCGGGTTGCCCGCGGCCGGCTCAGCGACGACCGGCCAGCAGTTCCGCGTACAGGGCCGTGGCGCGGTCCGCGCGCGCCTCCAGCGTCTGCCGTCGCGCGTGCTCGAGCGCCGCCGCGCAGCTGCGCTCGTAGCGGGCCGGGTCGCGGAGGATGGAGCCGACCGCCGCCGCGAACCGCCGCGGGGCCTGGCCGGCGGCGCAGACCGGGACCAGCGCCGAGCCGTTGGGCGGGGCGAAGTCGCCGACCCCCTGGTGCCCGAAGCTGACCGTCGGCAGTCCGCTGGCCCAGGCATCCACGGCCTGGCCGCCGAGGGAGTCGCGGACGCTGGTGAACAGCAGCAGCGCGGCCCGCAGGTAGCGGGCGTGCACCTCCGCGTGCGGGATGTGCCCGATCAACTCGACCCGCCGGGTCAACCCGAGCTCGGACCGCAGGCGCTCCAGCTCCGGCCGGAGCGCCCCATCGCCGACGATCTCCAGGCGGGCGGCCGGGAAGTCGTCGAGGATGTGCCGGAACGCCCGCAGCGCGAGCCCAGGGGCCTTTCGCGGTCGCAGCGCTCCCACCCACAGCAGCAGCGGGGCGGCGAGGTCGCGGACCGGTGGGGTGGCCGGCAGCGTGTCGGCCCAGGTCCCGTCCGACATCATCAACTCCACCCGGCGCGCACCGTGCCGGGCGGCGACCCGCGCGGTGTCGCGGTTCGTCACGAGCACCACGTCCGCCCGCCGCATCGTGTGCCGGAACCGCGGGCTCACCAGCCGGCGGGTCGCCCAGCCGGCATCCCGGAGGAATTCGCCGTACCGGGACGCACCCAGCAGCGACCGCAGTTCCGGCGGGCAGCGCTGGCCACCGCCGACCGGGCCGAACAGCACCGGCTGGGACAGGTCGGCCAGCGTCGAGCCGCTGTTCAGGGAGCCCAGCGTGACGTGGTGCACGACGTCCATCCCGGTCATCGCTCCGGTCCGGGCCAGCTCGTCCACTGTGGACAGCCAGCCGAAGTACTGCTGCAGGGAGCGCCATTCCTCCCGCATCGCCGCCGGAACCAGCCGGTCCGCATGCGGCAGCCGGGGCCGGCCGGGCACGGCGTGCAGCCGCAGCCGGGCCGGGCCGCAGGTCTGCGCGAACACCTCGATCGTGCGGCGGTTGCTCTCCGGATCCGCCCGGGTGAACAGCTCGACGTCGTGTCCGAGCGAGGCCAGGCTGCGGACCCAGCTCCAGCCGATTCCCGGCTCCGAGCCGCGGTCCGGGTGGCAGGCCGACGCCAGCAGCGCGATCCGCAACCGGGCGACGCGGGCCCGCTGGTCGAGCGGAAGGTCCGCCGGCGCGGCGACGGCCCGCTCCGCCGGTGGCCCGGACCCGTTCACGCGGACGCCGGCTCGGCGCGGGTCTCCGCCTTGGGCTGCGGGCGGCTGAGGATGATGCCCAGGCACCAGAAGAACGGCACGGCGCCGAACGGGGCCTCCAGCTCCACCCCGAAGGCCCCGCTGGCCAGCAGCGCACCGGGAAAGATGACCGCGAACAGCACCAGCGGGTCGGTGGCCGCGACCCGGCGGCACCGCACCGCCTCCCGGCCGGCGGCGAGCAGCAGGGCCAGCAGGAGGCCGAGCCCGACGAGACCGAGCCGCGCGTAGCTGCCGACGAAGTAGTTGTGCGGGGACCGGAGGTGCTCGCTGTTGCCCAGTGGCCGGCGGGCCCCGGCGGCGCCGAGGAAGTCCGGCCCGAAGCCCACCCCGAGCACGCTGCGACCGGACGAGGCGACGTACTCGTCGACCCGCCGCCACGCGGTGCTGCGGCCGCGCATGGTGCCGATGCCGGACTGGTCGACCTGGCTCCTGACGTCGGTCACCCCGATGCCGGCGAGCAGCTTGGAACCGGCCGCGGTCTGTGGCAGCAGCAGCCCGCCGAGCAGGATCAGCGCCGGCAGCGCTCCGGCCAGCAGCAGCTTCCGTTCCCGGTGTGCCAGCCGCCGGGGGGCGAGGTAGAACAGCGCGCAGACCAGTGCGAAGGCGACCGCGGTGCCCAGCACGGCCGCCCGCGCCGGCGTGGACAGCACCACGGTCAGCGAGACGACGACGACGACCAGGTGCCGGCCGCGGCCGGTCTGCAGGAAGCGCATCAGGAACACCGCGCCGGTCGCCCCGACCACGGTCGCGTCGGTCGAGCCGCGCAGGGTGAACAGGTGCAGGTTCTGGGTCGCGTCCAGCAGCGGGCCCCGCTCGACCAGGCCCGGCCACCGCAGCGCGAACAGCACCCAGCAGAGGTGGAACAGCAGCGCCGCGTCGATCAGCTTGGCCGTGCGGGCCCGCCCCCGCTGCGCGGAGAGGTAGTACGACCGGGCCGAGAGGAACGCCACGAACAGGTATCCGTACGGCGCGAAGTCGCGCAGTGCGGTGATGTCGTGTTCGGCGCCGAACAGCAGCCGCAGCACCGCGTAGAGCATCAGGGCGGTGGCGGCCGCGCCGGGCCGCCGGCGCCCGGCCGCGCCGGTGCCCGGGGCAGCGCCGGCCCACGGCGCGGGCACCACCGCGGTCGCCGCGGCCAGGGCCAGCAGCACGTCGATCGGGAAGATCGGGGCGATGCCCAGATACGCGCCCCACTTGGTCGCCGCGACGGCCAGCAGCACCGCGAGCGTGCCCGCCAGCGCGCGGTCCGGCCGGCCCGCCGCCGGTGCGCCGGCGCCCACCGGCTCCGTCGTCGCATGGGCGGCCGGGTGCACTGTCCGCATCATCGCGACCCGGTCACCCGTGCTGCCGGTCCATCCGGACCAGCCGGCCGGCGAGTTCGTCGCCGAGCTGCTCGATGTCGGCATCGACCATGATCCGGACGAGATCGTCGATCAGCACCTCGGGCTTCCAACCCAGCACCGCGCCGGCCTTCGTCGGATCGCCGACGAGGGCGTCCACCTCCGCCGGTCGCTCGTAGCTCGGGTCGTACCGGACGTGGCGTTCCCAGTCGAGGCCGGCGTGCGTGAAGGCCAGCCGCACGAAGTCCCGCACCGACCAGGCGGTCCCGGTGGCGACCACGTAGTCGTCGGGCTGATCGATCTGCAGCATCCGCCACATGGCCGCGACGTACTCCGGCGCGTAGCCCCAGTCCCGGATGGCGTCGAGGTTGCCCAGGTAGAGATGCTCCTGCCGGCCGGCCTTGATCCGGGCCACCGCGCGGGTGACCTTCCGGGTCACGAAGGTCTCGCCCCGGCGCGGCGACTCGTGGTTGAAGAGGATGCCGTTGACCGCGAACATCCCGTACGCCTCGCGGTAGTTCTTCGCTACCCAGAACGCGTAGACCTTCGCCGCACCGTACGGCGACTGCGGCTGGAACGGGGTTTCCTCGCTCTGCGGCGGTGCCGCCGCGCCGAACATCTCCGACGAGGACGCCTGGTAGAAGCGGGTGTCGATGCCGGCGGAACGGATCGCCTCGAGCAGCCGGGTCGTCCCCAGGCCGGTGATGTCCCCGGTGTAGCTGGGCTGGTCGAAGGACACCCGGACGTGGCTCTGCGCGCCGAGGTGGTAGACCTCGTCCGGCTTCACCCGCGCCATCAGGCCGACCAGCGCCGACGCGTCGTGCAGGTCCCCGTGATGCAGGAACAGCCTGCGGTGGGCGTCGTGCGGGTCCTGGTAGATCGCGTCCAGCCGACCGGTGTTGAAGGTCGACGCGCGCCGGACCACGCCGTGCACGTGGTAGCCCTTCCCGAGCAGCAGCTCGGCCAGGTACGAACCGTCCTGTCCGGTGATCCCAGTGATCAGAGCGACCTTTGACACATTCCCCCCGCGACTATCTGCAATTTGTTGACTACGCAGCGTACATCGCTGCCCACTGCCCGCTGCGCTCCGCCGAGCGGG
>Ga0307499_10000432_pt1 | contig 14948 bp, 14 predicted proteins | sample 13_S_MG_FD_201363 | JGI IMG/M metagenome (GOLD analysis project Ga0307499, IMG submission 201363) | Soil microbial communities from Populus trichocarpa stands in riparian zone in the Pacific Northwest, United States - 13_S | ecosystem: Environmental > Terrestrial > Soil > Riparian zone > Trees... | reverse complement strand
AAGCGGCATTTCATCCGCGCTTTTGCCGAGAGCGCCGGTCAAACACCGCATCGGTACGTCGTCTCACAACGGATCGAGAAGGCAAAACAGTTGCTCGTTAACTCGTCCGGCTCCATCACCGAGATCGGCCTGGCCGTCGGCTTCAGTCATGCTCAGCACTTCTCGAACAAGTTCAAGGCTTTTACCGGCCTTACGCCCTCCAGGTACCGCGAGCTGAGGCTCAGCTAGCGGCGTTCGCTTTGATCGCGGCTTGATACCCGGGGCGCGCGACAATGCGCTCGAGATAGGGTACGGCGCTGTCGCAAATACCGACCCCATAATCGATCGCCCAGGTCAGGCATGTGGTCAGCAACATGTCCGCGGTGGTGAACTGATCGCCCATCAAGTATGTCCGCCCGTCGGACAGAGCGACGTCAACATAGTTGAGCTGTTGCCTGAAATATTCGCCGGCCTTCTCCACGACCTCCGGGGCGCTGCCGTAGATGTGCGCGAGCCCTCGCTTGGTGCCATGCCGCCGCATGACGTAAAGGCTCGTCGAATCCAGTTCGGTCACGATGAAGAAGCACCACTCAAGCCACTTCGCCTGCTGCTCGGCGTTTACCGGAAGGAGACCGCGTTCCGGCGTCGAATATCTCCTGGCGAGGTATGCGGTGATCGCGGCGCTCTCGCCGATCGTCAATCCCGCATCCTGCAGCAATGGAATTTTTTGACGTGGATTGAGTGCGGTAAACTCCGGCGTTTTGGTCTCGCCAGATCGCGCAAGGATCGGCCGCTTCACGTAGGGAAGATCCAGTTCGTGCAACGCCCAGTGTGCGCGTATGGTTCGGCTTGTACCGATACCCCATAAAGTGAGCTGCGGTTCCATCACCATTTCTCCACCGATGGACGCAGGTCAAGCTCGTGGGTCCAGCCGTCCCGCGACTGCCGGTGTGCGAACCAGTAAGCCTCGGCGATCGAAGCCGTCTTGGTCAGGCTGTCTTGCGGAATGGCGGCGGGATCTATCCCCCGTGCTTTCATCCGCTGATGGATTGCCGGACTATCCACGCCAGCATCTATCAGCAGATGGACGACGTGGATATTGCTGGGACCGAGTTCGCGCGCCATGGACTGCGCGACGGCCCGAAGGCCGAACTTCGCGGAGGCGAACGCCGCAAAACCGGAGCTTCCGCGAACGCTTGCAGTCGCGCCGGTGAACAGAATGGTGCCGGCGCCACGCTCCATCATGTACCTGGCAGCCTCGCGGCCAACCAGGAACCCCGCATAGCACGCCAGCTCCCACGCCTTGAAGAACAGGTTGCCGGAGGTTTCCGTCACCGGCTTGCTGACGTTCGAGCCGGCGTTGAAGAGACATACGCTGACAGGACCGACGTCCCGCTCGACGGTTGCGAAGAGCCGTTGCACCTCCTCTTCCTTGCGCGCATCGACCGAGAACGTATGGACCTCTTGTCCGTCCGCCGCCAATTCCTCCGCAAGCGCTTTTGACTTTTCGCCATCGCGCCGCGCGATACAGACGGCGTATCCGCCCTTTGCAAACCGGCGCGCAACCGCGGCACCGATCGCATCGCCAGCACCAACCAGCAGGGCAACTTCACGTGCTTTCGACATGGGTTTGCTCCGGGCTCGCTAATCTGCGGCACGTACGGACTTGCTCGCAATCATCTCGTCGATTGCGTCGTCCTTGTAGCCGAGATCGCGGAGGATCTGCCTGGAGTGCTCGCCAATACGCGGCGCCGGCCCGCCGATGCGTGCAGCATTCGTCTGGAAGCGAGCGGCCGGCTTGGGCTGTCGAATACGCCCCACGGAAGGCTGATCAAGCTCCTCTATGATCTGCCGCGCAACCACCTGTTCGTTCTTGATGATCTCGTTGCGGCGCAGGATCGGCGCACACGGCACATCCGCCTCGTCCAGACGCGCCAGCCACTCCGCCGTCGTGTGCTGGCCGATGTATTCCTGCATTTTGTGTATTCGCGCGGTCGCATTGACCGCTCGCTTGGTCGGCGTCGCGAACCGCTCGTCCGTCGCAAGCGCCGGGTCACGCGTCGCTCGGCAAAATCCCTGCCATTCGGAATCGGAAATGGTACCGCAGGTCATGTACCCGTCCTGCGTCTTGAACACGAGGTCAGGCCGGTCGTTCGGATCCGGCGCCTTCCCATCGTCGTCGATGACGGTGTATTGCGACATTCCTTCCGGCCATAGATAGGAAAGCATCGCATCCAGCATCGCGACCCGGATATGATCGCCGCGCCCGGTCTTTTCGCGCGCATACAGGGCCGATGAGACCGCCTGCGCGGTGACGATCGCAGTGGTCTTGTCGGCAACAATGGTGCGGATCATCTGCGGCCGATTGGTCACAGGTTGCGCCTGGATATCAGCGAACCCCGACAGGCCCTGCACGATCGGATCATAGACCCGCTTCTTGGCATATGGCCCCGTCTCGCCCACGCCGCTGATCGAGACGTAGATCAGCCGCGGTTGCTGCGCGAGCAGTTCGTCCGGACCCAGGCCCAGCCGCTCCATCGTTCCCGGCCGGAAGTTCTGGACGAGCACATCGGCCTGTCCGACCAGTTTCCTGAGGACCTCGACGCCTGCCTTGCTCTTGATGTCGACGGCCAGTGACCGCTTGCCGCGGTTGGATGAAATAAACAGCGCCGAGAACTCGCCGCCCTTGTCGATGGGGGCGCGGCTGCGACGCGTGATGTCGCCGGAGATCGGCTCGATCTTGATGACGTCGGCCCCCTGGTCCGCCAAGAACATCGTCGCGAACGGGCCTGACACGACGCCCGTCAAATCCAGAACGCGTACACCTGCCAGAGGTCCGGGCATCGGCTTGATCCTTTTTGCTGTGCGGCGCGCGCCGACCGTCGCAGCTTACGATACCCCGCCTGTTCCCGCACGACTTGCACGAAAGTGACCTGATGACGCAGGAGTGCCATGGCCGGACCGGCTTTGGCCGGGTTCTGGATCGGCCTATCCATTCCCCGTCAGAATCGAAGCGCCTACCCTGTCAGTGCGGCCTGCTCCGCAGACACCGCCGAAACGACCGGAAGGCTCGCACCGGCGCGCGTGCTTCGGCGTGTACCATAAAACTCAAGCACGCGCTTTGCCGTTCGGATTTCGAGTTGCTCGAAACTTTCGCGCGCGCGATCCAGGTCCTTGCCGGCCATTCTGCGGTCCGCGGCCTCGATCAGCAGAATAAGCTTGGCCGTTGCCCAGGAGCAACCGGCGGCTTTCGCGAGAACCAGCGCGACGCCGGGATTCTCATGGAGTACCGCACGTTCGGCCATCTCGATGGGACAGCCTGCAAGAACCGACAACGCCATCACCATCTGCTCGAAGTCTTGCGCACGAGCAGCCGCGTGGACATTGGTTTCCCTGAGCTGGTGCGACCGTGTGAGCAGCTTGACCCTTCGCCTCGCCTTGCCATGACCAACCGAACGATCACGAACCTCGAGGTTGATATCATCGACCACCCCCGTCACCGCATCCTGCACGGCATCGGCGAATTGAGGATTTGCCGCGACGATCTTGCTGCATACAGAAGCGGAGGCTGTTTCGAGCAATTTCAGGAATTGATGCCGGGGGATATCAGGCCGGACTCCGACGCGGAGTGCGAGCTCGGCGTCGGCGGCGGATCGCGCGACAAGTTCGCAAAAGCTGCCGTCTGAAATCCGGGCACCGGGATTCCCGGCGACGGCATGGACTACCTTGGGCTCACCTCGGTGGATCAGTATTTCGGTGATGGCTTCGCTGATCGTTTGACGTTGGGCGATCGCGTAAAGATGACCCTGGCTCTGGGTGCTGGCGCTGACGGCAAGATCGGCCTCGCTGAGGACCATCGACTGCCTGAGAACCGGAGCGGCCACAGCGATGGCTTCGTCGAAAGCAAATGCTCGAACCAGCGCCGCCGGTGCATCCGGACTGGTTGCGAGATGGCGGGCGAGCTTAATCCGAGTCTTCAGCTCAATCACAGCAACAAGCGTCTTGAACACTTCGCCGAATAGTTCGATCTGTTGCTCGGAGTAACGGCCGGACCCGGCCGCGAACAAATCGGAAATGCGCGTGAGCGCCCTTAGCTGCTTTTTGCTCGAACCGGATGCCGTATGGTCCTGAATTTTATTGATCAACTTGTGAAACGTCGTGACAGCGGCTGTTTCGTCGAGCATTTTCCCGCTCAGCATTGAAGGTTAAGAGAATGATAACCACATACTAGCAGTCACACGTGAAAATACCGGACTGCCGTTGCATCACAGATAAATAAATATTGCTGCATTTTTCTAGGCAGATTCCCTCTGGTAACGAGGCATTCCGTTCTGATCGCCTGACTCATGGCCGAGTAGCCAATGAGCTTGTGCTTACCCCTGATACCGATGCTCTCGCCAGCGACCGTGAAACATCAACCAACCGGCGCTCGTACCAGCGTCATCCGATCGGATTGCGAGTGCGAAACAGCCGCCGTGCTAACGCAGCGCGACAATGTGCTGGATAGTTCTGCAGAGTTGAGCGGGTGACGGACGACGCCAAATATCCCGGAAGCGGCCAATACCGGCGCGCCCAGATCCTGCACCGCCGGCGTAGCCAGAATAATCGGCAACGACGGCACAATACGATGCAATACGGTCGCAAATTCGAGAGCCATCGCGCTTCCCGGCTGGTGACATATCAAGGCCGCATCGAACCGCGCGCGCATCGCTTGGCAGGCCTCCTCCGCTTCGGCCGGCGTCGTGAACCCGACCGGCTCATATCCGAGCGCGGCCAGTACCTCCTCATGCCGCAGTAGACGCTCGCGATTGGTCTCGAGCACCAATACCGTTTCGCCAAAGCCTCGCCCGGCTGTGCCAGGCGCCTGTAGAACCGTTATCGGCTCCTTTGATGAGGCCTTGGGAAGCCAGATGTCGAAGCGCGTCCCGCTGCCGACAATACTCTCGACGCCCACGGCTCCTTCATGCTGCTGGACGATTTCACGGACCGTCGCCAAGCCCAGACCGTTGCCCTCGGCGCGCGTCGTGAAGAATGGTTCGAAGATCCGCTCCAGCGTGGCATCGTCCATGCCGCGCCCCGGATCGGAAATCGAAATCACCACGAAGCTGCCGGGACCGACTTCAGCACGCCCGACGCGCAAGGTACCCAACGTTTCCCGCACCTCGATCCCGATCTTGATCGTGCCGGGTTCGCCCATCGCTTGCGCCGCGTTGTTGCAGAGATTGAGGACGACCTGCTGCAACTGCGCCGGTTCGGCCAGTACGACCGTCGCGTCGGATGTCTCGTTCACCGTGAGCCCGACATGACGGGGCAGCGACGCGGCAAGCAATGACTTCGTTTCAGCGATCAACGCCTTGACATCGATACGCTCCCGCCTGCGATCGCTGCGGCTGCCAAATCTGAGGATCTGGTCAACGAGCTCACGCGCGCGCTCGCCCGCGCGGCGAATTCCTGCAAGATTGCCGTCCGGCCGGCGCCCCGATCTGACCTGCACATCGGCCATCTCGGTGTGGCCCAGGATCGCGCCGACGATGTTGTTGAAGTTGTGTGCGATGCCGCTGGCAAAGGCGCCAATCGTCTCCATCCGCCGGGCCTGCAACAGATTCGCCTCCAGCCGTTCCTTCTCCTGTTCGAGATTGATCCTGCCGACAGCATTGGCGATCGCGTCGAATGCCATGCGAAAGAGGTTCACCTCGCAGCATCGCGCGAGCGCGCCCGCGCGCAGGCCGTCAAACCCCAGGATCATGCCGACCCTCGGCTTCGCTTCGTGCTTGTTGGTGATGCACAGCCAGCCTTGCAGGCCGAAATCCACCAGCCGATTGATATCGTCATTGGCGCCCCACGGCCGGACCGTCGGAATGTGAATGATGCCGCCATCGTGCTGATCAAGTTGCGAAGCGATATTGAGCGCTTTCTCGGGCCAGCCCTTTGGGAATGCCGATCCGCGGCGGCACCACCGATGGACCTGCAGCGGCTCGGCTGCCACGACGAAATAAGCCCGATCCGCGCCGATGCACTCAGCCAGTTCTCCGAGCGCGGATTCGACGTGAGCTGCAATCTCGTGCCGCTGGGCATTGATGAACCGGGTCGAGATCCGGGCGATCAGATGCTCAAAGGTCGCGCGGCGCTGCAAAGCGATCGCGCGCGCCCGCAGTTGCAGTCCGAAAACTACCAGTGCGCCAAGCAACACCAGCGACGTGACATAAAGAAACAGCCGGTATGCGCGCGCCGACGCGCGTGCCGCCAGCTGACGTTTCACGGCCAATGAACGAACGACATCCAGCTCGGAATTGCCCGGCCCGGCGACCAACGCCCTCAAAACGGCATCCGTCTTCGGCAGCAGGTCATGCAACAATCCGCCGTGCGACAGAACGCCCTCAATGAGAACTCCGTCGCCGGGTGGGGGTTGCAGCGCTTTCAGCTCGCGCAGCCGATCCTGGACCTCGCCCGCGGCGGCTTCCGACGTGTCGAGCGCAAGCCGCAACATGGCCGCCGAGAGCCTGGTGCCGACTGCAACCAAGGCCCCATGATCCGATGCGGCAAGACGGGTACTGAGCGCTCCAAAATGAACAAAGGAGTTCTGCAACAGTGCATTCTTGCTCTTGAACTCCTCAATCAATTGTTCCTGTCGCGCGGCGCGCGCCGCCAGAACTTCGATTGCGGCGCCCTCTTCGGGATCCTTGCCAGCCGCTTCGCGCAGCCGGGCAAGCGCGTCATTCAACAAATGCGTCAACCGTACCAGGGCATCGTAATTTCCCGACAAGCCGACACGCGCCGTCAGCACCTCCCGGTTCAGCCCGCGCTCGAATCGGGAAAAGTCGTCGAGCGCCCGAAGCTCGCGATCATAGCGGGCGGAATTCAGGTTCAACCCGCCCGTCAATAGCCAGGTGAGAATGAGAAGAAGCAGCGTTACGATCGCCACAACCGGCGTCAACTTCATGGTGTGGCTCCGACGAACGCCCCGCGATATTGTCCGGTCAGTGTTTGGAGATAGGCAACGATCGCGGTTACCTGCTGGTCTGTCAGCGTGGAATTCAGTTGCGCGGCGCCCATTTTGCGAACCGCATCATCGAGGGTCGGCGCGCTGCCGTCGTGAAAATATGGCGGCGTTGTCGCGACATTTCGCAAACCCGGCACGCGCAGAATTTCCGGCTTTGGCGACGCCAGCGGACGGAATATGCCGTGTCGCTGAAACAGGTTTCCGCCGATATTTACGCCCTGATGGCACGAGACGCACCCGAGCGATTTGAACAACCGGTAACCGTCCAACTCCTCTGCCGACAGCGCGGCCGCATCGCCGGCAAGCCAGCGATCAAAGCGGCTGCCGGGCGTTACGAGAGTTTTTTCGAAACTGACGATGGCGTCCACAACGTTTTCGGCGTCCGGAGGCCGGCCATAGACCATGACAAATTCCCGGCGGACGCCAAGGTCTTTGTTGAGCTTTTGGAGCACCTCGGCGAAGTTGGTTCCCATAATTCCGGGGCTTTCCAGCGCTTGCTTGATATCCGACTCGAAGGTTTTGAGTTTTCCCTCCCAGCCGAGGCGAAAGCTGAGCGTGGCATTGAAGATCGTCGGCGTGTTGAGCGGAAGGCTTGCGCCGTCGAGCCCGAAATCGTGCCTGGCGGTGCTTGCGCCATTTGTCTGCAGGTCGTGACATGACAAGCAACTCCGCGAATTGTCATGAGACAGCCGAGGATCTCCGAACAGCCGTTCTCCAAGCCTGACTTTTTGCAGATCATTTATCATGGCGTCGGGAACAGGCGTGATGGGTTCTTGCGCGCTTGTGATGCCAGACACACTCGAATGATCCGCCAATTTCGGCGGGGGCGGTGACAATTGCACACTGCTGAAGATAGCCGTGTAGATTGCCACCGCACACCGCCGGTAAAGGACCGTTCGCACGCTTTCAACTTCACCGGATCTGAACACCTGCAAGGGCCCCTCGCGTCAACGCTTCACACGTCTTTTGTCGAGTCGGAATTATTCCGCTCTCGATACTCACCCAGCGGCTCAACCCAGGTGTCGGTGATGACCGCATTGCTGCCTCTGATTCCCCGGTAGAAAATCAAACGGCCTGCGGCATGGCAGAAGCCGATGCCCGCGATAGCAGCATTGACCATGTCAGCAATCATGGCAGTACCTCACGGTCCACGCGATGTGAGAGCGATGGGAAATTCCCAAGCCGAGCAGTGTGCGGTCATCGAGCTTTGCCAGCGCGGCAATGGCCCGTTCAATTTCTCGCTCGCGCTCGTGCCAGCGCGCCAGGGCCGAGATCCTGTCTGCAATGGCCGCATCGTGGCTGGGGACCTGGTACTGCCACGCGGCTCCGTTCGCTTGTCCGAATGAGTGCTTCGCCAACATAAGGTACTCCCACGTGTTACTCGCGGGAGGGAACCTGACGCTGGTCTGTTGCGAACTGATCTCTGCAATGGACAATGTCGTTACGACCGTAACCTGGCGCTGCCATAATTGCGCTGGGGGGTTCAGAACGGTTCTACCGCGAGAGCGAAAACATAGCCGACGCCGCGCTCGGTCTGGATGACACGTGGCGCGCTCGGATCGACCTCGAGCTTGCGCCGCAATCGCAAGACCTGGACATCGATGCTCCGATCGAAAATGTCCTCGTGAATACGCGTGGCCTGCAACAAGTACTCCCGCGTGAGAGGCCGTTGAGGCGCCTCGAGAAAGGCAAGCAACAGGGCATACTCACCCTTGCTCAAAGGGACCGCGGCCTCGTCCGGGTCAATGAGCTTTCGGCCGCGCCGTTGAAGCACCCAACCGTTGAACCTGTACCCGCCTCGCTCCGGATCGCTCGCCCGCGCAGCCCGTCCGATTTCCTGTCGCCGCAACACGGCGCGGACGCGCGCGAGCAATTCCCTGAGACTGAAGGGCTTTACGATGTAATCGTCCGCGCCGAGCTCAAGGCCGACAATACGGTCGATTTCTTCGGTGCGATGACCGGTCGTGATAATCACCGGAACATCTGAATGTGATCGCAGTTCTCTCAGGAGATCGAGCCCATCATCCTGGCCAAGCCGCAAATCGAGGATTATCAAACTTGGATGCGAGCCTTCGAAATGACGATTCAATTCCGTTCTGCTCGACACTGAAGTGGCCGGCACGTTGTGATCTTCCAGATACTTGGTCACCATCTGGCGGAGTGCCGGATCGTCATCGACAATAACAATTTGGCCGGGGACAGAAGCCATCAAATGAACTCGACTATGTACTGACACGGCGTTAGGCCCGCACGACAACTTCCCTTCCGCCCTGCGCGGGTAGAGATAGTTGCCGGCGGGATCCGGCCGGGTTTCACTGCAACCTGATAGATATATGCGGTCCGGAGCTAGAGCTCTGAGTGTATTGCATGCGACCCATGCTTCACCCGCGAAACGGCATTTTGCACGTCTCGATCATCACGTTCAGGTTCAATCAAGATCAAGTGATGACGCGTGATCGAGCGATCGGGCACCCTCTGCACATCGGGTGATCGCGATGCCGCCGACCTTCACGCCGCCTGTTCAGCCGCCTATGTCAGGTGCGCGCGAAGTGCTCTCACGTCTCCCGGTACCAGCTTGCAAGCTGCCATAGATCGTTGTCCCAACCCGAGATATGCGCAGTCAATTTGCCGCCGAAGGCTGCGACGCGGGTTCGGGAGATGATGGGCTGGATGTAGTTGTCGCTCACGACGAGGTCGTTGAGCTTGATGAACAGCGCCGCGCGTTTCACCGCATCGAGCTCCTGCTCGACCTGCTTGTAGATCTCGTCGTATTCCTTGTTTTGCCAGCGCGAGACATTGCGTCCCTGCCACTTGTTTTCCTTGTTCGCCAACTGCCACGACACATACTGGTTCATGAAGAACTGCGGATCGGCCTGCGGCATCGTGGTGTTGTACATCTGCGCGTCGCAATAGAAATGCGGGTAGGTGTCGGGATTGCCGGCATCGGAAGAAAAGAACACTGATCCCACCACCGACTTCAGTTCGACGTCGATGCCCGCCTTCTGGCATGCCTGCTTGACGATGGCCTGGGTCTTCTGCCGGGGCGCATTGATCGAAGTCTGGAATACGAACTTCAGCGGCTTGCCGTCCTTGGCGCGAATGCCGTCGCCGCCCTTTTTCCACCCGGCGGCCTCGAGGATCTGGTTGGCTTTCTCGATGTTGAATTCGAATTTGGTGTTCTTCGAGCGGAAGTGCGGCGGGTTGTTGAGGAAGTTCGCGGTGGCCAGCGCCGTGCGGCCATAGATGAATTTCTCGATCGAGGTGCGATCGATCAGTAGATTGACGGCCTGACGCACGGCCGGATCGCTGAACAGCGGATGTTTGGTCTTGATGCTGGCGCGCTCTCCATCGACCTCGACCGCGGGATCGGTCGAATTGAGCTGCATGAATTCGACATTGCCTGACGGCGTGAGGTTGATCCTGCCCTTGCCGAGCGCTTCCATCTTCAGCAGGATCTCGTCTTCGACCTGCATGTTCCAGGCATAATCATATTCGCCGGTCTGCAGCACCGCGCGCGCCGCCGACACCGCGTCGCCGCCGCCCTTGACCTCCACCTCGTCGAAATGCGGCCGGTTGGCGACGTGGTAGTTGGGGTTGATCTTCGCCCGAAGCATGTCGCCCGGCTTGAAATCCACGAACATATAGGGGCCGGTGCCGACCGGCTTCAGATTGTTCGGCGCCTCGCGCGATTTGGCGCCGACGTAATCCTTGAACAGATGTTTCGGGATGATCATGCCGTAGGCGCTGACAAAGGCATCGGCCCAGAATGGCGTCGGCTTGGCAAAAGTGATGCGGACGGTGAAGTCGTCGATCTTCTCGACCGTGATGTCCTTGTAGCTGCCGATCGAGACCGAAGCGGTCTCCGGCGTTTTGGCATATTCCCAGTTGAAGACGACATCGTCTGATGTGAACGGCATGCCGTCATGCCATTTGACGCCGCGTTTCAGCTTCCAGATCACTGAGCGGCCGTCTTCGGCCAGCCCATCATTCTCCTTGCTCGGAATTTCGGCCGCGAGGATCGGCACCAGATTGCCGTCATTGTCCCATCCGGCCAGCGGCTCGTAGAAGATCCGGGAGCCTTCCTGGTCCTTGGTGCCGACCGCGAAATGTGGATTGAGCAGGGTCACGGCCTGCCAATACATCAGTTTCAGTACGCCGCCGCCGCCGGCCTTGGTCGGTTTGTAGGCAAGCTCGGTCGCCGCCATCGCGACCCCGGACTGGCTCAGCATCATCCCGGCCATTGGCGCCGAAAGGCCTGCAGCGATCATCTGCCAGACAAAGGCCCGCCGTGACAGCTGGCCGGTCTTGACGTCTGCAATCAGGTCTCGAAGTTCCCGTTCTTCCATGGGGCCTGCTCCTCAAACTGGTGCTGCATGTCTCGTGACACTCGACGCGGGAAATGGATCAGGTCAGCGCGAACCTGTCAAAGCAGGATCCGGGCCATCCGGTCATGGCAAGCCCAACCGAGACAAGGTGACGCGGTGTTCGCCGGCTATGGTAATAACGGTGGTGGTGCGCCCAATTTACACGTCACGTCACGTCGCGCGGCACGGGCAAGCACCACACATCCGTTTCACCGTTCATCACCAACCCTCGCGAAGCTCGATTCTGCCGATCGCCAGGAACGCGGATTACGCCCCGGTTCAGCCTGTTGGCGAGATGCTCCTCTCGCCGCCAATCGCGCGGTCTAAGGCGTCGATCAAAATCTGAATCTCGATGAACTTGTTGCGGGCCCGCTCGGCCTTGTCGCGGTCAAAGGGCGCGGCCAGCACCTTCACATGCATGTCCCTGTCCTCGAGCATGCGCGCACGGGCCTTGTTCAGCGTTTCAAGTCGCTCACTCATTTTGGGTTTCTTTCATCGGAGGAATCGGCGCCACGCTGCCGGCGCGAGCGTCATGCGTACACCGATCCGGCCGCAGGCGCCATCGATCAATGACGCAGCGTCACGACCGTGCCAGTCGTGCCGGCATCACCTGCAATTGAGTGCACTGGCATGGCAGTTCCCGCGGCTGTCGTCTTGACCACACTCGTCTTTGTTACGACCATTGGTGATCCAGCCTCTCCCAGCTCAGGAGTTCTCATGTCTTCGACATCCGGTCTTCCGCGTTTGAACAGGAGAGCCTTTGTTGCCGCGGCTGCCGGCGCGGCAATTTGCGCACCGGCGCTGGCCCAGCATTCGGGCCACGGCACGCCGTCAGGCACCGCCCTGCCTGAAGCGACACCCGCGGCCGACCCGTTCTCGCGGCTTCAGGGCGGCACGCCGCACCACCTCACCACCGAGCAGATGGCGCAGCGAAAGGTGGACAGTCCCGCGCCGAAGGGCCCGCAAGGACGCTGGACTTCCAAGGCGGCATTGCCGCTGCCGCGAAGTGAAATGGCCTGGGCCACCGCCTGGGCAGGGCGCATGCATATTGTCGGCGGCTATGGCGAAGGTCGCGTCGACCGCGCCTATCACCATGTCTACGATCCCAAGGACGACCGCTGGTTCAACGCCGCGCCATTGCCGCGCGGCGCCAATCACGTCGCCGTCGTGGCGGATGCCGGCCGGGTCTACGCGCTCGGCGGCTTCATCGAACAGAACCGCAATCCGGATCCGAATGCGTATGCTTACGACGTGGCGGCCGACAAGTGGACGGCCATCGCACCCTTGTCGCGTTCGCGCGGTGCCGCCGCGGCGGTGGCGCTTGACGGAAAGATACATCTGATCGGCGGCGCCGGCGCTCCCACCAATGAGCGCGCCAGCGTCGGCTGGCATGAGGTCTATGATCCGCAAACCGACAAATGGGAAATCCGCAAAGCGCTCCCCGCGGCGCGCGACCATGTCGGGGCCGTCGCTCATAACGGCATGATCCATATCGTTGGCGGCCGCTTCAACACCTTTGAATACAACACCGATCTTCACCACGTTTACCTGCCCGCATCAGACACATGGAAGGAGCGTGCGCCGCTGCCGACGCCGCGTTCCGGCCACGGCCTCGTCGTCTATCGCGACCGCTTCTTCGCGATGGGCGGCGAATATGGCGTGCAGGACAAAGGGCAGATCACGCAAGGCGCCGTATTCGGCCAGATGGAGAGTTACGATCCGCAGACGAACACCTGGCAGTCGCACGCACCGATGACCACGCCGCGGCACGCGGTGGGCGCGACCACCATCGGCGACGCCGTCTACGTTGCCGGCGGCGGCGCTGTGACAGGCGGCTCGGTCCAGTCGTCCGTGCATGAGGCGTTTACGCTGGCCACTTGAGCACGTCACTCGACGCCGGCACGAAAACCCTGAAACACAAAGCGGCGTGGCATTGAGTTTCACGCGCGGGAACCTGCGACCTGTTCGGTAGTACTACGGGTCAGAAAACACGGCTCTGCCGCAGTTCATCCGCGAAATGTTCACATCCGACTTCTAACCGGCGGGCCTTCTCACCCATGGATGGAAGTTAATGCGATATCTTTTCGCCGCCGTGATTGCTGTGTTCGCGATTGCGGCGGATTTTGAAAGTTCCGGGATCAAGTCGATATGGACGGAACTATCGTTCGTCGTGGCAGACGCGCAATCGGAACCCGTCGCCGCATCGAATACGCGCATCGCTTTGCCGCAGGATGGATTGCTTGCGCCGCTCTTCGAGCTGCGGTGGACAGGCCGCTTTGATCGCCATGACGATCCCGAGACTGGAGCCGTGACTGCGTGGGCCGAGCTCTCGCAAGGGTTGGCCGCGACGAACGTCGTTGCCGCGCCATACGAAACGCCGGCAGCCGATGCCGCGGCTCATGCAGCCGCCGCGATCGACGATGAGTCCAAATCAGCGAACCTGATCTGTGAAGCAGTCAAGGCCGCTGCTGCGGAAAACGATATTCCGATCGGATTTTTCGTGCGCCTGCTGTGGCAGGAAAGCAGGTTTCGCGCCGCCGAGGTCAGTTCGGCGGGCGCGCAAGGCATTGCGCAATTCATGCCGCAAACGGCTGTCGAGGTGGGATTGCAAGATCCGTTCGATCCGCTGCAGGCGATCCCTGCATCGGCAAGATTTCTTCGCAAGCTTCACAATCAGTTCGGAAATCTCGGGCTTGCGGCAGCCGCCTACAATGCGGGCGGCGGCAGGATCGAGAAGTGGCTCTCTCGACGCAGCGTGCTGCCGAAGGAAACGCGCGCCTACGTCAAGATCATCACCGGCCAAAAGGCCGAAGCCTGGACCGCCGAAGAGAGTACCGTTTACATGCCGACCGATCTGCCGCAGCAGGCGCCGTGCGAGGGCGTCGGCGGCCTGTCGCGGCAAGACCAGATCGCGGCGGTGAACGTCGACCTGACGCCCTCCGCCAGCGCGCTGGTGCGCAAGGCGGAGGCTGACGAAGCCGAGAGCAAGAAAAACGTGGCCACGAAGAAACTGCGCGTGGCCGCAAGCGCGGCGGCTGGACGTGGCGGCGTGGCGTCTCGCAAGACAAATGCCCGCGCCGTCTTGCTGGCGGGAAAGGGGCCGGCGCGCAAGCCGGGGAAGCCGTCTGTTGTGCGCCTCGCGTCAGCTTCTTCCAATGCTGGCCGCGCGAAGTCGTCGAAGGCGGCAGGAGAATTGTAGCTGTTGTCATCGATCTGTAGCCAAACGAAAGAAGCCCGCGGCGCTCGCGGGCTTCCTGTCTCCTCAACCTGTGCTGTTACCAGCCGCGATAGCCTCCGCTGCCGAAGCTGAAGGTTACGCCGGGGCCGCCGCCGTAGTAGCGGGGACCGCCGTAATAGCCGTACGAGCGCGGCGCGTAGTAGCCGTAGCTGTTGTAGTACGGCCGGTAGTGGTGGTGGCCCCAGTGGCGATGGTGGTGGTGATGGCCGCGCCAATGCCCATGGCGGTGGCGCGAACTGATGTCAGTCGGGGATTGCGTAGCAGCCCGCGATTGCGTCGCATCAGTCGAAGATCTCGCCTTCGCCGAATTGTCAGCGGCGTAGGCCGCGGAACTTCCCATCAGCGCCGCCGTACCGACGGCCAACAT
>Ga0307499_10000431_pt1 | contig 14974 bp, 15 predicted proteins | sample 13_S_MG_FD_201363 | JGI IMG/M metagenome (GOLD analysis project Ga0307499, IMG submission 201363) | Soil microbial communities from Populus trichocarpa stands in riparian zone in the Pacific Northwest, United States - 13_S | ecosystem: Environmental > Terrestrial > Soil > Riparian zone > Trees... | reverse complement strand
GATTTGCGTCTCCTGCGGCGTCGGTGTGCGGTTGCCGGGCGGCCGCCAGGGAATCACATTGGCGATGTAGGCCTTGCTGCGGTCGAGCCCGATCGCGGCGATCATCCGGTCGAGCAGCTTGCCGGAACGTCCGACAAACGGCAGGCCCTCGATGTCCTCGTCGCGGCCGGGCGCTTCGCCGACGAACATGATGCGGGCTTGCGGATTGCCGTCGGCAAACACCAGCCGCGTCGCGGTGTTTTTCAGCGCGCAGCCGTCGAAATTTTCCAACAGCGCCCGCAGTTCCTCCAGCGTCGGCGCCGTCCGCGCCGCTTCGCGGGCGATGGCGATGGCCGCTTCCGGCGGCGGCGCCATTTCGCTGCGCGGAACTGCCGGCGCCGCGGCGGGCGTTTCCCGCAACAAGCGGGGTGGTGCCGTCTCGCGGACCGGAGCGGGGGCTGTGGGGGCGTCGGGCTCGCTCAGCCGATCGACCGGCTCCTCCGCCAACGCGCAATCGACCCCGGCCTCCAGATAAAAGGCCAGCAATTGCCGAAGATTAGGCGCGGGTTCGGGGATCAAATCCATTATGCCAATCTAATATGGATCGCGCCGGCGTGAAACGCCTCGCATTGCCATTTCCATGGTTGTCCTCTCGCTAAAAATCGGAAACAACGAGCCTTTAGAGCCGTTCTCAATCGGGCTGAGATCAGATCATGAGTGCAGAAGAACTTCCTCCCCGCGAATCCATGGAATTCGACGTCGTGATCGTCGGCGCCGGGCCGTCAGGTCTCGCCGCGGCGATCCGGCTGAAGCAGCTCAATGCCGATCTCAGCATCGTCGTGGTGGAGAAGGGTTCCGAGGTCGGCGCGCATATCCTGTCGGGCGCCGTGATCGATCCGGTATCGCTCGACAGACTGATCCCGGACTGGCGCGAGGACGCCGATTGTCCGCTGAAGACGCAGGTCAAGGACGACCGCTTCTACTGGACCACCGCGACCAGCGCGATCCGGCTGCCGGGCTTCGCCATGCCGCCGCTGATGGACAACCATCATTGCTATATCGGTTCGCTCGGCGATGTCTGCCGCTGGCTGGGGCCGAAGGCGGAGGCGCTCGGCGTTGAAATCTATCCGGGCTTTGCCGCGGCCGAAGTGCTGTACGACGACAGCGGCGCGGTCCGCGGCATCGCGACCGGCGACATGGGCGTCGGCAGGGATGGCAAACCCAAGGATTCCTTCACCCGCGGCATGGAGCTGCTCGGTAAGTACACGCTGTTCGCCGAAGGCGCGCGCGGCAGCCTGAGCAAACAGTTGATCGCGAAATACTCTCTAGACGCCAAGAGCGAGCCAGCAAAATTCGGCATCGGGTTGAAGGAAGTCTGGGAGATCGACCCCGCAAAACACCAGAAGGGCCTGATCCAGCATTCGTTCGGCTGGCCCTTGAACAATTCGACCGGCGGCGGCTCGTTCCTCTACCATTACGACGACAACAAGGTGGCGGTCGGTTTCGTCGTGCATCTCAATTACGACGATCCGTATTTGTCGCCGTTCGATGAATTCCAGCGCTTCAAGACCCATCCCTCGATCCGCACCGTGTTTGAAGGCGGCAAGCGGATTTCCTACGGCGCGCGCGCGATTACCGAGGGGGGATACCAATCGGTGCCGCGCTTGAGTTTCCCGGGCGGCGCGCTGATCGGCTGCGCGGCGGGTTTTGTGAACGTGCCGCGCATCAAGGGCGTGCATAACGCGATGGGCAGCGGCATGCTCGCCGCCGAACATGTCGCGACCGCGCTCGGCGCCGGCCGCGCCAATGATGAGTTGGCCGAATACGAAAACGCCTGGCGGGATTCCGCCATCGGTCAGGACCTGCACCGGGTCCGCAACGTCAAGCCGCTATGGTCGAAGTTCGGCACCATCATCGGCGTGGCGCTCGGCGGCTTCGACATGTGGTGCAACACGCTGGGCTTCTCGCTGTTCGGGACCCAGTCGCACGCCAAGCCCGACCGCAAGACGCTGGATGCGGCGAAGACGCACACCCCGATCGCCTATCCAAAGCCGGACGGCAAGCTATCCTTCGACAAGCTGTCCTCGGTGTTCCTCTCCAATACCAACCATGAAGAGGACCAGCCGGTTCATCTCAAGGTCGCCGACATGAACCTGCAGAAGGCCTCCGAGCATGACGTCTATGCCGGTCCATCGAACCGCTATTGCCCGGCCGGCGTCTATGAATGGGTCGAGGAAACCTCCGGTCCGCGCTTCCAGATCAACGCCCAGAACTGCGTCCACTGCAAAACCTGCGACGTGAAAGACCCGAACGGCAATATCACCTGGGTTCCGCCCGAAGGCGGCGGCGGTCCCAACTATCAGGGTATGTAGTGAGGCTATAGACCACGATTGCGTGAGGGGGAGGAGGGTGATACCGCCTCCGGCCACGATACGGCCATAGTAAAAGCGTTTCCGGGATGGGCTGGCTAAATCGGGGCCCCTAAGGGTCTAATCTGCCAATCGATTCGCCAACCCCTATCCTTGCGGTTGAGGGCCAAAAGCGGCATTGTTGCTGCCCGAGATGCCGCCGCTTGGGTTTGCATTCGAGACCGATCGTAACGATCCCGCCATACATCCTGGAGCTAGGCGAACGTGATGCTTTCCACTCGTATGAATCGTTGGACCTTCGCTGCAATTACTCTCGCCGCACTGGCCGCGCCGGCTGCGGTCTTGGCCCAGACGCCCGAACACACGGGCGATAACGCCGCGCAATTCCCCAGCAAGGTCGACCTGAAAGCGCTGACGACGTCCGGCAGCTATCTGGCCGCGCGCCACGCCAGCGTCGAGCGCGACGCGGCTTCGGCGGCGGCGTTCTATCGCTCCGCGCTGCGCACCGATCCGAAGAACAACGAACTGCTGGACCGCGCCTTCATCTCCTCGCTGGCCGATGGCGACATCGACGAAGCGGTCAAGCTCGCCGATCGTATCCTGACGATGGACAAGGCGAACCGCGTCGCGCGGCTGGTGGTCGGCGTGCGCGACCTCAAGCAGAAGAAATATCCGGCCGCGCAGCTCAACATCAACCAGTCGATCCGCGGACCGATCACCGACCTGGTAGCGACGCTGCTGTCCGGATGGGCGAGCTACGGCGCAGGCGATGCCAAGGCGGCGGTTGCCGGTATCGACAAGCTGACCGGCCCCGAATGGTATCCGATCTTCAAGGATCTCCACACCGGCATGATCCTCGAGATCTCGGGCAAGGACAAGGAAGCCGGCACGCGGTTCGAGCGCGCCTACAAGCTCGACGATTCGATGCTGCGCGTGTCCGACGCCTATGCCCGCTGGTTGTCGCGCAACAAGGATGGCGCGGCGGCGGCCGGCATTTACGAAGCGTTCGACAAGAAGCTGCCGCGGCATCCGCTGGTGCAGGAAGGGCTGCGCGACACCAAGGCCGGCAAGAAGTTGCCGGCGCTGGTCGATTCGGCGCAGGCCGGCGCGGCCGAGGCGCTGTACGGCATCGGCGCCACGCTGACCCGCCGCGGCGGCGAGGATCTGGCGCTGGTCTATCTGCAGCTCGCGCTCTATTTGCAGCCCAACCATCCGCTGGCGCTGTTGTCGCTCGCCGACCTCTATGAGTCCGTGAAGAAGCCCCAGATGGCGATCAAGGTCTACGAGCGCATGCCGGCCAGTTCGCCGCTCAAGCGCAACGCGCAGATCCAGCTTGCCACCAATCTCGACGCCGCCGACCGCAGCGACGAGGCGATCAAGATCCTCAAAGGTGTCACCGCCGAAGCGCCAAAGGACATCGAGGCCATCATGGCGCTCGGCAACATCGAGCGCGGCCGCAAGAAATTCAACGATTGCGCCACGACCTATTCGCAGGCGATCGACGCGATGCCCGGGGTGACCGACAAGAACACCTGGGTCACCTATTATTATCGCGGCATTTGCGAGGAACGTTCCAAGCAGTGGAACAAGGCCGAGGCCGACATGCGCAAGGCGCTGGAGCTGCAGCCCGAGCAGCCGCATGTGCTGAACTATCTCGGCTATTCCTGGATCGACCAGGGCATCAACCTCGACGAAGGCATGAAGATGATCCGGCGCGCCGTCGATCAGCGCCCCGACGACGGCTACATCGTGGATTCGCTGGGCTGGGCGTTTTTCCGGATCGGCAATTTTGAGGACGCGGTGAAGAATCTCGAGCGCGCAATCGATCTCAAGCCCGAGGATCCCACCATCAACGACCATCTCGGCGACGCCTATTGGCGCGTCGGGCGGACGCTCGAAGCAAAGTTCCAGTGGGCCCATGCCCGCGACCTCAAGCCCGAGGCGGAGGAATTGCCGAAGATCGAAGCCAAGATCGCCAACGGTCTGCCCGAAGACACCTCTTCCGCGGCTTCAGCCGACAAGAAGAAGGAAGACGGCAAGGGTGGCTGAGGCAGGGATTTCAGGGGCTGTTCGGCAATGCCGGTATTGAGTGATGAAGCTTGCGCCAAGGTCAACCTGACCTTGCGGGTGAACGGCCGGCGTGTGGACGGCTATCATGATCTCGAAAGCGTGGTGGCGTTCGCCGACTGCGCCGACCGGCTGACGCTGACGCCGGGCTCCAATCTGGATTTGACGATGTTGGGGCCGCTGGCGCAGGCGTGCGGCGATACCTCGGACAATCTGGTGCTCAAGGCCGCGCGTCTGCTGGGCGATCGCGTACCTGACATGAAGGCCGGCAGTTTCTCGCTCGACAAGGTATTGCCGGTCGCGGCCGGGATCGGCGGAGGTTCGGCCGACGCCGCAGCCGCCCTGCGGCTGCTTGCGCAGTTGAACGGGCTTGCGCTCGACGATCCCCGCATCATCGAGGTGGCGCGACTGACCGGCGCCGACGTTCCGGTTTGCGTCAATTCACGCGGCTGCGTCATGACCGGGGTCGGCGAAACACTGGAGCCGCTCTCCTTGCCGAAAATGCCCTGCGTGATGGTCAACCCCGGTGTTCCCGTCGCGACCAGCGCCGTTTTCAAGGCGCTCGGCCTGCGCAATGGCGAATTGCGCGTCGGCGTCACCGACGTGCTGCTGCAGGACCGCTGGCCCGACGGAGGCGCATCGCTCGAAGACTGGGTTGAAGCGCTCGCCGCCAGCTCCAACGACCTCGAAGCGCCGGCGCTGCGCGTTCAGCCTGTCATCGGCGAGGTCATCGCGGCGCTTAACGCGACCAACGGCGCCTGGCTGGCGCGGATGTCCGGATCGGGCGCCACATGCTTTGCGATCTATGAGAACACCGCCGAGGCCGGCCGCGCGGCGGAGAAGCTCCGGCGCGATCACCCCGCATGGTGGGTGCATTCGGGCACGTTGAGCTGAGACGCTTTCGTAGGATGGGTAGAGCGAAGCGAACCCCATCGACTGGCTAACAGCTCGCATGATGTGATGGGTTTCGCTGCGCTCTACCCATCCTACGAGCTAGCTCGCCGGCCGCCGCGCCAGCGCCAGCGAAATGCCGAGGCCGGCGATGAACAGCCCCGAGCCCTGCCGCAATCGCTGAAGCAAATTCGGCCTGCGCGTGAGACCCGCGCGCGCCGTCGCGGCCATCATCACCACGATGAAATCGGCGAGCGTGTTGAGCGCCACCGAGATCAGGCCGAGTGTGATGAACTGGAGCGCGACGTAGCCGCCGGCCGGGTCGACGAATTGCGGAATGAAGGCCAGAAAGAAGACCGCGGTCTTCGGGTTCAGGGCTTCGACCAGTACGCCTTCCCGAAACACCCGCTTCGTACCGGCTACCATGGCCTGTTGCGGCAGCAGATCGCGCGCCTCGCGAAATGTCTTGAGGCCAAGCCAGACCAGATAGAGCGCGCCGGCGAATTTGAGCGCGGTGAAAAGTTCGGCGCTGGCGAGGACAATCGCCGAGACGCCGAGCCCGCCCGCGATCACATGCACGAGCCCGCCGAGCGCGGTCCCGAACGTCGACGCGATGCCGGCTCGCTTGCCGCCCGACAGCGTTCTTGCGGCAACGTAAAAAATGCCCGGGCCGGGGACCGCGGCGATTACAAGTGCGGCCAGCAGGAACAGGGTGAAATTAGCGCCGCTCAATGCGATCTCACTTGTAGGATGGGTAGAGCGCAGCGAAACCCATCATCTCGCGGCGCGGTTGGACCTGTTGATGGGTTTCGCTGCGCTCTACCCATCCTACGGACCACGATGGGTCAATGCGACCGCGCCAGGCAGAACGCCACGACTTGCTCCAGCGCGGTCTTCATCGCCGAGGCCGGGAACAGCGCCAGCGCGTCGACGGCCATTGCGCCGTAATGCTGGGCGCGGCTGATCGTGTCTTCCAGCGCGCGGTGCTTGGTCATCAGGCCGATGGCGTGGTCGAGGTCGCTGTCGCCGATCTCGCCGCGTTCCAGCGCCTTGACCCAGAACTTGCGTTCGCTGTCGTTGCCGCGACGGAACGCCAGCACCACCGGCAGCGTGATCTTGCCCTCGCGAAAATCGTCGCCGATGTTCTTGCCGAGTTTTGCGGCCTTGCCGCCATAGTCCAGCACGTCGTCGACGAGCTGAAATGCGATGCCGAGATTCATGCCGACCGAGCGGCACGCGGTCTGCTCGGCCTTCGGCCGGTTGGCGATCACGGGTCCGACCTCGCAAGCCGCGGCGAACAGTTCAGCCGTCTTGCCCCGGATGACGGCGAGGTATTCGTCCTCGGTGGTCGCGGTGTTCTTGGCCGCCGCAAGCTGCATCACTTCGCCCTCGGCGATGGTGGCGGCAGCGGAGGAGAGAATGTCCAGCGCGCGTAGCGAGCCGACCTCGACCATCATGCGAAAGGCCTGGCCGAGCAGGAAGTCGCCGACCAGCACGCTGGCCTCGTTGCCCCACAGCATCCGCGCCGACAGCTTGCCGCGGCGCAGTTCGCTCTCGTCGACCACGTCGTCATGCAGCAGCGTTGCGGTGTGCATGAACTCGACGGAGGCGGCGAGCTTGATATGTCCGTCGCCGGAATAGCCGGTGAGGTTGGCCATCGCCAGCGTCAGCATCGGGCGCAGACGTTTGCCACCCGACGAGATCAGGTGGTTGGCGACTTCCGGAATCATGGTGACTTCCGACCCCGTCCGCGACAGGATCGTGGCGTTGACCCGCTCCATGTCGGCGGCCACAAGCCCGACCAGCGCATCAATCGAGGCGTTCGACGGGCTTTCGAAGGGTACAATAACCGCCACGCAGGTCTCCAATTTTGGCCAATTCGCACTATCCTTGTTCTACAATAGAAAGTGCCGGCTAAGGCGGCAAGGGCACGTAGTGGTTGACATGCCCGGTGTCGTTGCCGCAACCCGGCGAAAAGGAGAGCGTCACGTGCGGGAATTGGTCAGGACCAACGATATCGTGCTGGTTTCCGCAGTCGGCGCGCTGCTAGACGGCGCCAATATCCATCACCTGGTGCTCGACCAGAACATGAGCGTCATCGAGGGATCGCTCGGCATCCTGCCGCGCCGTATCCTGGTTCATGAGGACGACAATCGCGAGGCCCGCCAGTTGCTGGCCGAGGCGGGCCTGGCCCACGAATTGCGCCCCGATGAGTGACCCCGTCCTCGAACTCACCGAGGATGCGTTTCTCGGCGGGCAATTGCGCGTGAGGCAACTGAAATCGGGACATCGCGCCGGTCACGATGCGGTGCTGCTCGCGGCGGCAACCGCAGCCCGTCCGGGCGACCGCGTCGCAGATTTGGGCGCCGGCGCAGGCGTCGCGGGCTTCGCGGTTGCCAGGCGCGTGGCCGGCATCGATCTGGTTCTGGTCGAGATCGATGCGGCGCTGGCGGGCCTTGCGCGCGCCAATGCAGATGCGAATGCGATTCACGCTGATGTGATCGTGCTCGATGTCGAGGCTGATGCAGCAGCCTTTGCCGCCGCCGGGTTGGCTCCTGACTGTGTCGATGCGGTGCTGATGAATCCGCCCTTCAACGATCCCGCGCGGCATCGCGCCTCGCCCGATACGGCGCGCGGGATCGCGCACATGGCGACCGCAACGACGCTGTCGAAATGGATTCACGCGGCACGGCGCATTCTCAAATCGCGGGGGGTGCTGACGCTGATCTGGCGCGCCGATGGAATTGCCGAGGTACTGGCAGCACTCGATCACGGGTTCGGGAGCGTGCAGGTCCTGCCGGTTCACGGCGACGCGCGAGGGCCCGCCAATCGCATTCTGGTTCGCGCCACCAAGGGCGGGCGGGCGCCGACGCAAATCCATCCCGCCCTGCTGCTCAATGACGAGTCAGGCGTGCCCAATAAAAGGGTGCAGGAGATTCTGGCCGGTAACGGGAGCTTGCCGCTCGCGAACCCATGAGGTTGGCTCGCGCCCAGTTCCAGGCTGACGACGCTATTGCGGAAGCGTCTCTGACTGTTGTTTGGGCGCCGATGTGAAGTGAATCGCGGCCAGAAGGCTGCCGATGAGCATTATCAGCAGATAGATTTTCATGTCAGTCTCCGCTGCGCCATTGCAGCTTTAACGTCTGCAATGCAAAAGGCGTTCCGGCCCGAAAAGGCGTTTCGTCCATTGCAATGACAGTGGCGAGATAAAAAATGGTTAATTCGAGGTAACGGCATGAGTGAACAATTTAGTGATCGGGCGGGATTGCCGAACCTCATTGACAGGGTGAAGCAACTCATTCCGGCAAAATTCCGGCGCGATGCCGCGATCGTTCCGGTGGTGCGCCTGTCGGGTGTCATCGGTGCGGTGACGCCGTTGCGGCCCGGCCTGACGCTGGCGGGCATCGCCAAGACGCTCGAACGCGCTTTCGCGACCAAACATGCCAAGGCGGTGGCGCTGGTGATCAATTCGCCCGGCGGCTCGCCAGTGCAATCGCGCCAGATCTATCTGCGGATCAGGCAGTTGGCCGCGGAAAAGAAACTGCCGGTGCTGGTGTTCGTGGAGGACGTCGCGGCCTCCGGCGGTTACATGATTGCCTGCGCCGGCGACGAGATCTTCTGCGATCCGTCCTCGATCCTCGGCTCGATCGGCGTGGTCGGCGGCAGTTTCGGTTTTCAGGACTTGATCAAGCGAATTGGCGTCCAGCGGCGGCTTTATACGGCGGGCGAGCACAAGGCGATGCTGGATCCGTTCCTGCCGGAAGATCCCGACGACGTGGCGCGCCTGAAGGCGCTTCAGCGCGAGATCCACGCCATCTTCATCGCGCTGGTCAAGGGCAGCCGCGGCGCGCGCCTCAAGGGATCCGAGGACATGTTGTTCACCGGCGAGTACTGGGCGGGCGAGAAGTCGGTGTCGCTGGGTCTTGCGGACAAGATCGGCGATATCCGCTCGACGCTGCGCGAGCGTTTTGGCGAGAAGGTGCTGACGCCTGTCATTGCGCCGGCAAGCGGGATGCTGGCCGGGCTGTTGGGCCGGCGGTCACCGGGGGCGGGCGCGCTGGCCGCCCTCGACGGTATCGGGGGACTGCCGGACGACCTGATTTCGGCGCTGGAGACGAGGGCAATATGGGCCAAATTCGGGTTCTAGAAATCAACATGTAGTCAACCGGCCGCGCCATTTAGTCCCAAAAGCGGAATTGCGGCGCAGGCCGGCTTGGGCGACAATGCGTGTATTGGGGGCTGACACGTGAACGACAAGGATCGACCGATGCCGCCGCTGATCGCATTCGCGGGTGCCCTGGGAGGGCTCGCCGTGGTCCGATGGGCCTACAAGACCGCCGTCCGCATCAACAGGGAATTGGAAGAGGCGCGCCTGGCCCGCGTCGCCGAGGCCCAGACGGGCGATATTCCGACGCTCCGCCGCGACCCGGTCACCGGCGCTTATCGTCCGGGTTAGAACAAGCCGCTTAGCAACCAATTCGGGCGGTGCCATACCACCGGCACCGCCTTGATTCCCCGGCCCCGCGTCGATACGGTCCCGCGCTCTTCAATCCCCCTTCGCGAGACCGATTCTGCCGATGGACGCACTTCCTGCCCATATGCGCCCGGAACGTTCGTTCCAGGGCTTCATCCTCGCCCTGCAACGGTTTTGGGCGGAGCAGGGCTGTGTGATCCTGCAGCCCTACGACATGGAAATGGGCGCCGGCACCTTCCATCCCGCGACGACGCTGCGTGCGCTCGGCCCGAAGCGCTGGAACGCGGCCTATGTGCAGCCCTCGCGGCGGCCCAAGGACGGCCGCTACGGCGAAAATCCCAACCGGCTGCAGCATTATTATCAGTTTCAGGTGATCATGAAGCCGTCGCCGCCGAACCTCCAGGACCTGTACCTGAAGTCGCTGGCCGCGATCGGTATCGATTCCAGCCTGCACGACATCCGCTTTGTCGAGGACGATTGGGAGAGCCCGACGCTCGGCGCGTGGGGGCTGGGCTGGGAGTGCTGGTGCGACGGCATGGAAGTCAGCCAGTTCACTTACTTTCAGCAGGTCGCGGGCGTCGAATGCGCGCCCGTCGCCGGTGAACTCACCTACGGACTCGAGCGTCTCGCGATGTATGTGCAGGGCGTCGACCGCGTCTACGATCTCAATTTCAATGGCCGTGACGGCGCCGACAAGGTCACCTATGGCGATGTGTTCCTGCAGGCCGAGCAGGAATATTCCCGGCACAATTTCGAACACTCCGATTCCGACATGCTGTTCAAGCAGTTCGTGATGGCGGAAGAGGCCTGCAAGAAATATCTCGATGCCGGCTGGAAGGATGGCAAGCGCGAGGCGCATTTGATGGCGTTGCCGGCCTATGACCAGTGCATCAAGGCGAGCCACGTCTTCAACCTTCTGGACGCCCGCGGCGTGATCTCGGTGACGGAAAGACAGAGCTACATCATGCGGGTGCGCGAACTGGCTAAGGCTTGCGGTGAAGCCTGGGTTCACACCGAAGCGGGCAGGGCGGTCTGATGCCTGATCTTCTGCTGGAATTGTTTTCCGAGGAAATCCCCGCGCGCATGCAGGCCAAGGCGGCGGACGATCTGCGCCGCATGGTCACCGACAAGCTGGTCGCCGAAGGCCTCGTCTATGAGGGCGCAAAAGCCTTCGCGACGCCGCGGCGGCTGGCGCTGACCGTGCACGGCATCCCGGCGCGGCAGTCCGACCTGAAGACCGAGCGCCGCGGACCGAAAATCGGCGCCCCCGATGCGGCCGTGCAGGGCTTTTTGAAAGCGACCGGCCTCAAATCGCTGGACGAGGCGACGATCCAGCGCGATCCGAAGGGCGACTTCTATGTGGCGCTGATCGAAAAGCCGGGCCGCGCCACCATCGACGTGCTCGCCGAGATCCTGCCGGTCATCATCAGAACCTTCCCGTGGCCGAAATCGATGCGCTGGGGCGAACGTTCGGCCAAATCAGGCTCGCTCTCCTGGGTACGGCCGCTGCACTCGATCATCGCGACCTTTGGGCCCGAGACCGAAGAGCCCGACGTCGTGAAATTTGCCATCGACGGCATCGAGACCGGGCAGACCACGTTCGGCCACCGCTTCATGGCGCCGGCCTCGATCTCCGTGCGCCGCTTCGAGGACTACGAAGCCAAGCTTAAGGCTGCAAAAGTCGTGCTCGACCCGCAGGCGCGCAAGGACATCATCCTCGCCGACGCCAAGGAACTAGCATTCGCGCAGGGCTTTGAACTGGTGGAAGACCAGGTGCTGCTGGACGAGGTCGCCGGTCTCGTGGAGTGGCCGATGGCGTTGATGGGATCGTTCGACGCGGAATATCTCACGATCCCGGACGAGGTGATCCGCGCCACCATCCGCAACAACCAGAAATGCTTTGTCGTCAGCGATCCCAAGACGGGAAAGCTCACCAACAAGTTCATCCTCACCGCCAACATCGAAGCTACCGACGGCGGCAAGACCATCGTCGGCGGCAACGAGCGCGTGATCCGCGCGCGGCTGTCGGATGCGAAATTCTTCTACGAGACCGACCTGAAGACGAAGCTGGAAGCGCGCCTGCCGAAATTCGAGCAGATCGTATTCCACGAGAAGCTCGGCACCCAGGCCGAGCGGATCAAGCGCATCGAGCGGCTGGTGGCCGAGATCGCGCCGCTGGTCGGCGCCGACGTCGAGAAGGCCAAGCGCGCGGCGCATCTGGCGAAAGCTGATTTGCTCACCGAAGTCGTGGGCGAATTCCCTGAATTGCAGGGCCTGATGGGAAAATACTACGCGTTGGCGCAAGGCGAAGATGCCTCTGTGGCGGCCGCAAGCGAAGAGCATTACAAGCCGCAAGGGCCCACCGATCGCGCGCCGACTGATCCGGTAAGCGTCGCGGTCGCATTGGCCGACAAGATCGACACGCTGGTCGGATTCTGGGCGATCGATGAAAAGCCGACGGGGAGCAAAGATCCCTATGCGTTGCGGCGCGCGGCGCTGGGCGTCATCAGGCTGATCGTCGAGAATATGGTTCGGCTTCCGATCTTGAACGTGGCGAAGTCAGCCATGGCTGGTTTGCCGGCAAAGGGCGACGCTCCGAAACTTCCGGCCGATCTGCTTTCCTTCTTCGCCGACCGCCTGAAAGTCCAGCTCCGCGACCAGGGCGCGCGTCACGATCTCGTGGATGCCGTGTTCTCGCTCGGCGGCCAGGACGATCTGCTTTTGGTCGTCCGCCGCGTCGAAGCGCTCGGCAAGTTTCTCGACACCGACGACGGCAAGAACCTGCTTGCGGGGACCAAGCGGGCGAGTAACATCCTCGCGATCGAAGAGAAGAAGGACAAGCGCACGTTCGACGGCGCGCCGGATGCCGGGCTATACAAGTTGCCCGAGGAAAAGGCGCTGGCGCAGGCGATCGATCAGGTCAAGCGTGAAGCCGGAGCCGCTGTCGCCAAGGAAGATTTCGCCACCGCAATGACTGCGATGGCAAAGCTGCGGCCGGCAGTCGATGCGTTCTTTGACAAGGTCAAGGTCAATGACGATGAACCCAAGGTGCGCGAGAATCGACTAAAACTCCTGAACGAGATCCGCGCGGCGACCCGCGCGGTCGCGGATTTTTCGAAGATCGAAGGCTAGATCATGGACCGTCAGACGCTCGCCGCTTACGACCTGGATGCGGCGGCGTTCGCGAAGGATTGGCTCGATCAGCCGTCGCCCGTCGACCTGCAGGAAATCGTGGAGCGGTTTTTTGTGCGCGGCGGCAATTCGGCCGATATCGGTTGCGGCTGCGGCCGCGAGGTCGCCTGGCTGCACGCGAACGGATTTTCGGCTGTAGGCTTCGATGCCTCGGAAGGCTTGCTCAACGAGGCGCGCCGGCGATACCCCTCCTTCAAGTTCGCGCAGGCCGAATTGCCCGAGCTGCGCGGCGTCGGTACGTTCGACAACGTGCTGTGCGAAACCGTGATCATGCATCTCGACCACAAGCAGATTGCGGCGTCGGTTCGCCGTCTGCTCGACATCGTCAAGCCGAGCGGCATTCTCTATCTAAGCTGGCGCGTCACAGAGGGCGCCGATCAGCGCGACGCGCAGGGTCGGTTATATGCGGCGTTCGATCCAGCGGTGGTGCTGGCCGAACTGAAGGGAACCACTGTCTTGCTCGATGAAGAGGCGGTCAGCGCCTCGTCGGGGAAGAAGATTCACCGGCTCGTGGTGAAGAAGCCGGGACTGGAAATTCGGGAATAGTTGCAGGGTTACTCCTGCCAGACCTCATCCTGAGGAGCGCTCTTCGCGCGTCTCGAAGGATGAGTGGCACCAGTGGGGCCACATGGTTCGAGACGGCGCTGCGCGCCTCCTCACCATGAGGGTCTAAGGGTTGCAAGGCAGTCAATCGCGCAAACAAAACCCCGCCCGGAGGGGACGCCGGGCGGGGTTTGTGTCCGGTCGTATCTCGCGCACATCCGCTTGCGCGGCGCCCGGACCAATCGTTCAGGCTACTGAGGTCAATCGACCACCTGAACGATGCGACGCGAGCGCGGTTCGACCAGTACCGTCTGGCCGTTCACGACCGTGTAGCGATACGGCGTGGCGCCGTAGGTTTGCGGCACGTCGTAATAGGTCACGCCGGCTTCCGGCAGCACGCCGCCGACGACCACGCGCTCGGAAATCGTATAGTTCGGCACGCGCTCACGCACGATGTATTCCCGGAACGCCGGCCGCTGATCGGCAATGATGCCCTCATGTTCGCCGACAACGACCGTGCTGCCGCCGGCGACGCCGGTGGTGATCGTGGTCTGCGCCTGCGCGGCGATCGGGGCAGCCATCGCGCCGGCGATCGCTGCAATGACAAATATTCTGTTCTGCATCCTGAACTCCTTCGCGAGAAGAGGCGCCGGCGTCCGCCAGCGCGCACATGCGGGGAAAATTCATCGCGCGCTGCATTGTTCCGGCAAAAGCGCGGCCATATACGCGGCATTTCTGGGGAATTGTTGCGGAGCCTGGAACCCGTTGAAGTGTTGGGCGTCTTGCTATTCCCGAACCGCGCCAGCGGTTAAGTTGCGGCCCTCGATTCGATTCCCACCCATCCGCCGGAGATTCCAATGACCATCACCGCTGCGCACATTTCCCCGATCATCGCCCTGATTGCGGGAGTCTTGATTCTGATTATGCCGCGGTTCCTCAACTTCATCGTCGCCATCTATTTGATCGTGGTCGGTTTGGCCGGCCTCGGCGTGTTCAAGATGTTGAAGTTCTAGCGCGGGAAAGCAGGCTTTCGCGGCTTGCGCGGAACCCCTCAAAATGGTGTAAGGCGCGCAATCTTCTCACCTTTTTTAGATAGTTGGAATCCATGGCCAAAGCCGTCGCGAAGTCCAAAAAGGCTGCAGTGAAATCTGCAGCGAAATCAAAGCCATCGGCCCGGCCCAAGGCCGTTGCCGCGGCCCCTTCCGCCCGCAAGGCGCTGAAAAAGGCCCTGGCCAAGCCGGTCGCCAAGGTCGCGGCCAAGAAGGCTGCGGTCCGCAAGCCGGCCGCTGAGGCGGTAAAATCCGGCAAGTGGGTCTATACCTTCGGGGACGGCAAGGCCGAGGGTAAGGCAGGCCTGCGCGACCTGCTCGGCGGCAAGGGCGCCAACCTCGCCGAAATGGCCAATCTGGGCCTGCCGGTACCTCCGGGCTTCACGATTCCGACCTCGGTCTGCACCTAT
>Ga0307499_10000430_pt1 | contig 14975 bp, 12 predicted proteins | sample 13_S_MG_FD_201363 | JGI IMG/M metagenome (GOLD analysis project Ga0307499, IMG submission 201363) | Soil microbial communities from Populus trichocarpa stands in riparian zone in the Pacific Northwest, United States - 13_S | ecosystem: Environmental > Terrestrial > Soil > Riparian zone > Trees... | reverse complement strand
AGCCTGTGGTGTTCCGAAGTCGAGGAAGTACCGCGTTCCGTTGTCGTATGCGGTCAGTTGCCGCCCAGCGATGAGCGCCGGGAGGATCTCGGCGTACAGGTCAGAGGCATCGTGAGAGAGGTGTGGGGCAAGCAGGGCCTTGGTGAGCAGGAGGACGCCGGTGCTGCTGCCGCGCCATGCGTAGGCCGGCGGCGGTGCCGGCGGTGGCTTCGCTTCGAGCGTGGCGAGAACCGTGCCGTCGGAGGCGACGTACCAGGCATCGAGGTTGGGCGCGTCCGGTCGGTGGGTGAGCACGATGACCGCGCTGCCGTCATTCTGTTGGCTGTACGCGAGCAGCCCGGGTAGGTCAATATCGAGGATCGTGTCGCCGTTCCAGAGGACGAATGGCGCGTCAGGTAGGGCGTCGAGGCAGCGCATGAGGTCGGCGCCGGTGCCGCGCTGGTCGGTGTGGACGAACCGCAGGTCGGCCGAGGACGGGTGGCTGGCGAAGTGGTCGAGGATCCTGTCCGCGTGGTGGTGGACGGCCACGACGACCGGGAGCAGGCCGGCGTTGAGCAGCCGTCCAGTGAGGTGTTCGAGGTAGGGCCGGCCGGCGACCGGGATCATCGTCTTGGGTATCTGGGCGCCCAGGGCTCCGAGCCGGCTCCCGGGGCCGGCGGCGAGCACGACGGCCGCGGTCATTGCGGATCGCCTCGTAGCAGCGCTTCGCGTCGGGCCACGAAGGCGTCGTGGCTGTCGGTGCTGGTCGGATCGCAGTGGGCGCGCCGGTACAGCTCGAAGGTCATGACCTGGATTTCAGTGATACCGAATGGGGCCTTGCGGTTGAGGTGGATCGCTTGGTCGTAGCGGTCAGTGGTGGCCGCGGACAGGCCGGCGTGGTCGCGGCGGCGGTAGTCGCGCCACGGTTCGAACTGGAGCGCGCCGTGCCGCAGCAGAAGTTCGGCCGGCGCCGGAGCGGACCACAGACCGGTGCAGAGGTTCGCCACGGTCTCGAGCGCTTGCTCGGTCGCGACGACGAGCCGGTAGCCCCAGACGTCGAGCATTACCCGCAGCGGTTCCCCGAAGCGGCTCATCTTGGCGATGACGGCCTCGGGGTCTTTCAACCGTGCTGAGACGAGGACGGTGGTCGGCTCGATGTCCCCGCGGCCGATCGCCAGGTCGGGCCGCTCGATGGGAGTGACCGCTGGGTAGCCGTTTGTGGCGAGGTGGCCGGCGAGGCCGGCCAGCCCGGAGTGGAGCTCTGATTCCCACTCGGGTTTCCGGGCGGTGAGGTAGTCCAAGACCCGGACGTAGTCGTCCTCGGTGACAGGTGACAGGTCGGGCAGGTCAGACACGGGCTACTCCTCGGCCGCGGTAGATGCGCCGGCCGCTGACCAGCCGACAGTGGGCGGGTTGGTGTTCGGCCAGCTCATCAACACTGCGATAGGCGAGGGTCAAGACGGTTCGCGGTCCGGACGCCGAGGCGCCGGCACCCGAGTGATAGAGCTGGCCGTGCATGAGAACGGCGTCTCCGGCCCGCGTCGGCACGGGCAGCGCCTGCTCCCGCAGGCTCGAATAGGTCGCTGACTCGTCCAGCCAGGTGCCGCCGTTGTTCGGTTGACCGGTGGACGGCCACAGGTGGCTGCCGGGCACCAGTCGGGTCGCCGCCGCAAGGTCGGCGCAGTCGGACAGGTAGATCAGCACAGTCAGGATGCTCCGGCTCCACTGCAGGACGTCCCGATGCAGCCGGTCGGTTGCCGGTTGGCGGTAGGCGCTCAGGTGGTTGTGACGGTTTTCGACCAAGTCGATGTCGGGACCGAGGACCTGCTCTAGAACATCGACCAGTCGGTCCGACGTCGCAACATCCAGAATCGCCTCGTGCATGGACACGGCATTGTCGATCCGGGCTCGATCCGGGCGTCGCGTCACGTTCGCGGACGAGGACAGCTCAACGATCTGGTCCGTCACATCCCGCAGGTGGCTGGACTCCTCCGGATCGAGCACGCCGGGGATCTTGAGGAAGCCGGCAATGTGGAAGAAGGCGATGGGCGCGCTCAACGTTCCTCCTCGTTCGAACTCAACGGGGCCTCTCCGCCCAGCGGGCGAGCCCACGGGCGTCCGGCCGGCCCGGGTCTGGTGCGACGGCCTCCCGCCGGATGTCGAGCTTCGCCGACCAGGTGGGGCGGCAGCGACCGCCGGTGGCGGAGAGGCTGGGCGCTGCCTGCCCGAAGTGTGGAGTCGCAGCGCTGCCTATGCTAGGTCATGGAAGTAGGCATGTTTTTCATCATCCGCTTATACACGACGGGCGGATATGGTCCGCCTCGGGGAGTCGGCGAAAGGAGCGGTAGCTTGTTGTGACATCGAAGCATGCAGGGTGGGAGCCAGTCCGACTGAGAGAGTGGCGGACTGCGTACGGGCTCAGTTTGGCTGGAGCGGCGGAGCGTCTCCGAGAAGTCATCCACAAGACACCCTATCTGCCGGACCTCTCGCCGAATTTCCAAACGTTGTGGCGCCATGAGCGGGGTGACGTGTACCCAGGCCCGCATTATCGCCGCGCATATTGCCTCATGTACGGAGCGCATGAGGTTCAACTCGGGTTCCGATCGCAGTTACCTGGCGAAGAGACTGGCGCTGGGACGGTCCCCACGCCAGCGACCGGAGAGGAACCGCGAGAATTGCACCGGCGAGATTTCCTTTCCGTGGTTGCGGTAGCCGCGGCGGCGGCAACGGAGTCAGGCACTGCCCCCCGGGGTGGTAGCTCCGACGAAGCTATCTGCATGCAAGAGCTGGCGCTGGCGATGTGCCACCAGCGGACCCTGCGGATACATCGGTCGGAGTTGCCGGACGACGTAGCCGAATACATCCGCGTCAAGGACTACGGGAGTGCGGCCACCCTGAAGGATCACAGCTTCCTGAGGATCGATCCGCACGGGAATTACCACTTCGCCCACCGTTCCTTGGTCGACTATTTCGTCGCGCAGGGGATGTTCGCGGAGATCCAGGTAGCCAAATCCGGCAGGCTGGCCGGCGTTCAGACCACGCACGATACCGACCAGATCGTGAAGGACCTCGTCAGCGAGGACAGGGCCACGATCCCGACGCTACGGCACTGGCTGTACGACTCACCGGAGCCCCTCCTCAGGGTCAACAGTGCCGGAATCCTGGCCAAGCTCGGTGACCCCGTGGTCGGCGACGATGTAGTACGCGCACTCCGCCAAGACAGCGGGGCGCGACACCTCTATCTGACGGCGATCATTGCCCGCGTGCTGGCCATCGAGTGGACTTCCGCCGCGCAACTTGCCGACGAAATCGACCCGACCGGCGGAACAGGCGTCGAACAACGACGGTCCGACACGTTGACACGGCTGGCATTCTATCTCGTCCAAGAGGTCCACAACCGCTCAGACATCGTCGCTCGATGGTCGAGCGCTCGTGCGCTCGTCCAATTGAGCGATAACTCTCCCCAGCATGTCGGCCAAGTCCTCGGTGAAGCACTGAAAGTTGAAGCCTCACGGGAGACGCGACAAGCCATAGCCGACGCTCTCCACCGAAAGGAATAGTCCACGTGCTAATTGTCAACGTCAAGCCGGGCGAGGAAGTCATGGCCGTCCTCACGGAGCGGCTAGCCGAAGCGGCCGTCGTCAGTGGGGCGATCGCGTCGGTGATCGGCGCGGTCGACGAATGCTGCATCAGCAACATGCCCAAGCACGACGCCAAGAGCGACGTTCTGACCGAGTTCCGCCAACCTTTCGAGTTCTCCGGGACCGGAGAAGTCAAAGACGGAGTACCGCATATTCATTGTGTCCTCGGTACTGAGGGAAACACGGCTCTCTCCGGCCACCTGCACTGGGCCAAGGTCGGGACATTCTTCGTCAACATCTACGTACTGCCCGAGTTCAGTCCTCCGCCTCCGTCGGCGACCGCCGGCTAGCACCAGCCCACCCAGTACCCAGCCGGCGACCACGGCCTGGCCGAGGCGGCCCGGAGGACGGTCGGCTGTTGGCGCCGCCCGGTCCGGCCGGAGTGGCGGGGCGGCCGGCGAACCGGGGCCGGTCGGTGTCGCGGCGGCCCGTCCGCCGCCGGCGCCGGGGGCCCGGCAGCACCGGACGAACCGGCTGCCGCTGGCTGAGCGGCGGCATACTGGAGCGATGCCGGACGTCATCGTCTCCGGTCCGGAACGTGGTGAGGGTCGGCGCCGGCCGCGTCCCTGGCTGATCGTGCTGGTGATCGCCGCGGCGCTGGCCGGCGCGGTCCGGTTGTGGGGCGGCGTGTCGCCGCCGGAGCCGCCCGCGCCGACCGCGCTCCCGCTGCCTACCCCGGTGACCGCGACACCGATGCCGGCGCCGACGCCGACCGGGCGGCCGGCCGCCGACCGGCTGGCCGGCCGGCCCGGCAGTTGGCCGCCGGGGCTGCGGGTGCTCATCCCCGGCGAGTTCGGCGACACCGGCCGCGACGCGGGGCCGGCGGTCGTGGCCGGCGCCGGCCAGGTCCGGACGGTGCCCGGGTTCGGCTCGTCCGGCCCGGACCGGTGGGTGACGATCCAGCGGCTGCCGACCGGGACCGCGTTCATCGTCCAGGACGGCAAGCACCCAACCACACCCGCGATGGTCCGGCCGGACCACGGCCCGGCGGTGCGGCTCGGCGCCGGCCTGGACACCGTGGTCGCCGCGCAGGGCGGTGGCTTCATCGCGGCCGACAGCGGCTGGACCCACCTCCCCGGCCGGCTGGCCAGCTACACGCCGACCGGGCACCTGCGCTGGGAACGCCGGCTCGAGCGCGGCACCCTCGTCCAGCGCGACACCCCGTACGGCCTGTTGGCGCAGGTCGTGGCCGATCCGCAGAGCAGCTCCACCGGCGAACTGGTGCTGCTCGACGCCCGCTCCGGACAGGTGCTGCGCCGCATCGGCGCCGCCGGCCCGATCCTGGCCAGCACCGACGAGAAGGTGGCCTGGATTCCGGCCGGCTGCGACGCCTCGCCCGGGCACTGCCAGCTGGCCGTGACCGACCTGCGGACCGGGCAGCAGCGGCGGTACGGCGTGCCGAGCGGCTGGGCGCCAGCAACCGCGGCGTTCTCGCCGAACGGGTCCATGCTGGCCCTGGGATTCGCCGGCCAGCACGACTTCGTGGCCCGGGGCGACCCGGACGGCTACGTGTCGGTGCTGTCGCTGGTCACCGACCAGTTCGAGCGGATGCCCGGGCTGACCATGCGCGCCAAGCAGGCGCCGGCGCTGGGCTGGGACGCCGGCGGCGAACTCATCCTCGGCGTGGACGTCGACGACAGATACGACCTGTTGCTGCGGTGGCGTCCCGGCCTGCCCGGCCCGATCGTGCTGCCGGGCAAGCTGCCCCGGTACACCGCCGTCATCTACCTGGCCGTGCTCCCCGGATGACCGCGGTTCGGCGGCCTCCGACGGTGCGAGTCCGGTAACCGCCCGCGCTTCGACGCCCGGGCGGTGCCCGGGCGTCGAAGCGGTGCGGTCCTCGGTGCGGCCGGCTGGCCGGTGCTGCCAGCGGGTCGGCGTCGGTCAGGCCAGGGCCCGGCGGTTGGTGACCGCGGTGCCGGCCAGGATGGCGGTGATGACCCAGGCGGCGAGTAGGGCGATGTGCGCGCTGGCGGTGCCCTGCCGGCTGATCAGGTCGGCCATGTTCTGCAGCGGGTCGGCGTGGTCGGCCCAGGTGGGCTTGACGGCGCGCAGCAGGTTCATGGCGACCAGCAGCAGGACGTAGGTGCCGGTCAGTGCCGCCGGTGCGTTGGCGACCGCCGCGCCGATGCCGGCGCCGAGCGCGGTCATCGCCGCGCCGGTGCCGATCACGGCGAGCACGGCTGCCCCGGTGCCGGCCCAGGAGAACGCGGACCCGGCGGCGACGGCGGCGACGGCGAGGGTGCTGCCGGCGACCACCGCCGAGATCGCCGCGCCGAGCAGGGCCATGCCGGCGTACTTGGCGATCAGCACCCGGTGCCGGCGGGGGACGGTGAGGAATGTGGTCTGCACGGTGTGATGGGTCCATTCGCCGGCGGTGGCGAGCACGCCGACCGCCAGCGTCAGCATCGCTACGAGCGTGCCGAAGACGGCGAGCATCTCGGCGGCGGACGGGATCTTCTGGCCCAGCGCGAAGATGATGCCCACCGCGACGGCGGGCAGCGTGCTGGCGGCGATGGCCATGCCGAGTCCGGACCGGGTGGACAGCGACTTGCGGATCTCCAGGGCGGTCAGTCGGGCGATCGAGGGTCGCCGGCCGCGGATGGCGGGCGGCACGGTGGTGGCCGGCTCGGCCGCCGCGACCGGGCGGGTCAGCGTCGTGGTGGTCATGGTCAGGTTCTCCTTGTCGGGCAGGACGGTCGGGTGGGACGGTCGGGCGGGACGCGGTCAGGCGGCGGTGGTCAGTTCGAAGAACAGGTCTTCGAGGCGGTGGTCGGCGGGCCGCAGTTCGGTGAGAACGTGGCCGCGGTCGGCGGCGACGACCCCGATCTGCTCGGCTGTCACGCCGCTGACCCGCAGCACCGGTTCCCGGCCGGCGGCCGGGGCGATGCGGTAGCCGGCCGCCTGCAGGTCGCCGGCGAGTGCGGGCAGGTCGCGGGCGGCGACGAGGACGTCGTCGCTGGCGAGCAGTTCGGTGATGGGTGCGTCGGCGACGACCCGGCCGCGGCCGATGACCAGCAGCCGGTCGACGGTGTGCTCGACCTCGCTGAGCAGGTGGCTGGACAGCAGGACGGTGCCGCCGCGGGCGGCGTGCCCGCGCAGCAGGGCCCGCATCCACCGGATTCCTTCGGGGTCCAGCCCGTTGGCGGGCTCGTCGAACATCAGCACCGGCGGGTCGGCCAGCAGCGCGCCGGCGATGCCGAGGCGTTGGCGCATGCCGAGCGAGTAGGCGCCGATCCGCCGCCGCGCCGCGTCGGTGAGGTCGACCTGTTCGAGTACCTCGTCCACCCGCCGGGCCGGGACGCCGATGGTGTCGGCCAGGATGCGCAGGTGCGCCCGGGCGGTTCGGCCCGGGTGCACCGCGCCGGCGTCCAGCAGCGTGCCCATCACGGCCGCCGGGTTCGGCTGGTCGGCGTAGCGGCGGCCGTCGACCAGCGCCGCGCCCGAGGTCGCCGGGATCAGCCCGGTGATCATCCGCATGGTGGTGGTCTTGCCGGCGCCGTTGGGGCCTAGGAAGCCGGTTATGGTGCCGGGCTCAAGGGTGAAGCTGACGTCGTCGACGACGGTGCGCCGGTCGTACCGCTTGGTCAGCCCGCTGACTGTGATCATCGCTAGGTCCTTCGCTGCCGGTGGTGGTTCGTCGTTGCCACTACGGTCCGCCGTGGCGCGGGCGGCCGGGTCAGCCGAAGGCGGTCAGTGTTGTCATCGAAAGTGGACAGTCCGATCCACCTTCGGTTGACCTGCGCGGGCCGCGGCAGTTCGTAGGCTGCGGGGGTGAGCTGGCGGAGCTGGTGGCGTGGCCACCGCGGCGCGGTCCTGAACGTGGCCGTCGCCGTGGGGCTGTTCGCCGTCGACTTCGTCGCCGCTGCCCTGGACGACGCGGCGCTCGGGCTGCACCTGCTGTGGGCGGCGTCCGCGCTGGCCGTCGGCGTCGCCGCGGTGCTCGTCCGCCGCCGCCGGCCGCTGCTGTTCGCGGCGGTCGTGGTGATCGCCGGCGTCAGCCGGGCCAACGTGTCCGCGGGGCTGCCGTTCGCCGGCTACGCGGTGGGTCGCTACCAGCCGCCCGGGCGGGTGCGGTGGACCGCCATCGCGGTGCTCGCGCTCGGTGCGCTCCGCCCCTGGCAGCTGACCTCCCTGGAGGCCGTCGTCGGGCACCTCACCGGGGCCGGCGTCTTCGTCCTGCTGCCCGCGGCGGTCGGCGCCTGGGTGCGGACCCGGGCCGAGCTGCTGACCGCGCTGGTCGAACGGGCCGAGCGCGCGGAGAGCGAACAGCAGCTGCGCGCCCGCGAGGCGGTGCTGTCCGAACGGACCCGCATCGCGCAGGAGATGCACGACGTCGTCGGCCACCGGGTCAGCCTGATGGTGCTGCAGGCCGGGGCGATCGAGATGGCCAACACCGACCCGGCGAAGGTGCGGCTGCTCGCCGGTCAGGTGCAGGACGCGGGCCGGCGCGCGCTGGAGGAGCTGCGGCAGGTCGTCGGGCTGCTGCGGACCGGGGACGAGGCGAACCCGGCGCCGCTGGCCCCGCAGCCCAGCCTGGCCGACCTCGACGAGCTGCTCGCCGGTTCTCTGGACGCGGGCGTGCAGGTGGTCCTGGACCGGCGCGGCGAACCGCGCCCGCTGGACCCGACCGTCGAACGCGCCGCCTACCGGGTGGTCCAGGAAGCGCTGACGAACGCCGGCAAGCACGCCCCGGGCGCGGCCGTCTCGATCACCCTGGACTACCTGCCGGGCCAGCTGGCCGTCGCCGTCGTCAACCGGCGCGCCACCCGGCCCCCGACCGCGATGCCCAGCGGCGGGCACGGCCTGGTCGGCCTGCGCGAGCGGGTCCGCGCGGTCGGTGGCGACCTGCGCGCCGAACCCCGCCTGGACGGCGGGTTCGCGGTGGAGGCGGTGCTGCCGGCCTGATCGTGCCGGCCCGGCGCCCGGTTCGCTCCGGCGGTTGCGACGTCCACTCCGGCGGCCGCCGCCTGACCGCGCCGGCCCGGCGCCCGGTTCGCTCCGCGCTCCGCCGCACTGCGATGCTCATCCCGGAGGCCGCCGCATGACCGCGCGAAAGATTCGGGTACTGCTCGTCGACGACGAGGAACTCGTCCGCTTCGGGCTGCGCACCGTGCTCGAGTCCGCCGGCGATATCGAGGTCGTCGGCGAAGCCTCCGACGGTGCCGCCGCCGTCGCCGCGGTCAACCAGCTGCGGCCGGACGTCGTGCTCATGGACATCCGGATGCCCCGGGTCGACGGGCTCACCGCGACCCGCACCATCCTGGCCCGACCGGACCCGCCGAAGGTCGCGGTGCTGACCACGTTCCACCTCGACGAGTACGTCTTCGCCGCGCTGCAGGCCGGCGCCAGCGGCTTCCTGCTCAAGGACACCCCACCGCGCCAGATCGTGGCCGCGGTGCGCGCGGTCACCGATGGATCGGAGATGCTCTCGCCCGCGGTGACCCGCCGGCTCATCGCCGAATACGTCGACCGCCGCGACGACCAGCGCCGCGACCAGGCCCGTGGCCGGCTGGAAGCACTGTCTGACCGGGAACGCGAGGTACTCGTCCTGATCGGCACGGGGTTGTCCAACGCCGATGCCGCCCAGGCACTGCACATGAGCGAGGCGACCGTGAAGACCTACGTATCCAGGATGCTGACCAAACTCGGGTTCACCAACCGCACCCAGGCGGCCATCCTCGCCCACGACGCCGGCCTGCTCGACACCTAGGCCGGCAGCTTGTCGATGGAAGCCGGATTGTCGCGGATCTGTACCTGAACGGATGCTGCCGCCCGTACCGCGGCCCTCGTAGAGTTCGCAACCGTCGCTCCGCAGCCTGATCCGTACGAACGGCACATCGGCCGTCCGGTATGTGCGCGGGATGGGGCGCGGAAGGCCGAGGCTGCGATGAGAATCCTGCTGCGATCCCGGTCGGCCCGCGGGGCGGTTCTCGCCGCGGTCGTGCTGTCCACCGTGCCCGGCCAGGCCCGCGCCGAGGCGATCAGTGCCGCGCCCGCCGCTGCCGGCATCCAGCCGGCCGAATTCGCTCGGCTGGTGGCCGCGCGGCCGGCCGACTTCGGCGGGGCCTACCTCGATCCGGCCAGCGGCGGGCTGGTGGTCCAGGTGCACCGGGGTGCCCGGGCCGGGGCGGCGCGGGCGGCGCTGGCCGCGCTCACCGCGACCCGGCGGGCGGCCCGGCCGCTGACCGTGACGACCGTCGAGCACAGCTACGCGGAGCTGGCGGCGCTGCGCGACCGGGTGCCGCGGGCGGCGCCGTGGGCCGCGGCGGCCGCCCCGGTGCTGGCCGAGTGGGGGGTGGACGTGGTCCACAACCGGGTGGCGGTCGGCGTCACCGCGGTCACCCCGCGGCTGCGGGCGCTGGCCCGGGCCACGTTCGGGCCGGCGGTCGAGCTGCACCGGGTCGAGCGGAGCCGGCGGGCCAGCCGGGTCAGCGACACCGCGCCGTGGTCCGGCGGCGGCGTGATCACCACCGACCTCGGCAGCTGCACCAGCGGCTTCGCCGTCCAGGACACGATCACCGGACTCATCGGCATGGTCACGGCCGGGCACTGCGCGACCGCCGGCAGCACGATCTCCAACAACGGTGTCCCGCAGGGCGTCGTGATCCAACGTGACCTGTCCGACGGCGGGCGCGACTACGCGATCTACACCGGCTCCACGTACCTGAACCGCATCTACACCGGCCCGGTCGACAGCGGGGAGACTCGGATGATCAGCGGCCTGGAGCTGATCGTCCTGGTCGGCCAGACCGGGCTGTGCTTCGTCGGTGCGGCCCGCGGCGCCAGCTGCGACACGGTGGTCACCGAGGTCGACGTCTGCGTGCGCTTCACCGACGACGTGACCACCTGCGGGTTGAACCGGGCGGCCAACACGGCCGACGTGCCGTTGACCCGACCCGGCGACAGCGGCGGGCCGGTGTACCTGCGGCACGGGGCGATCGGCGGCGTCTCCGAGACCGACACCGCGGTCGGCATCATCGTCGGCAGCAGGGGCAACACGTCCGTCTTCCACCAGGTCGGCGCCGTGCTGCCGCTCGGCTACGCGGTGCTGGTCATCCCCTGACGGAACCGGCCGGCGGCGGACGTCCGGTCCCATCCGCATCCCCGGCGATCGGTGCGGATGGGTCGTTGACTGCGGGAACGGGCGGATCTACCGTCGCGGCGGCGGTATCGGGTGATATTTCGGTAGCGACGGCACTCCGGTCAGCGGCAGCTGATGCGGTCGCGGAGGCGGAGTTGCCGTGCGCAAGCAGTGGGTGCCGCTCGTGGTGGCGGCGATCAGTGGCGTGATCTACGCGATGCCGGCGGCGTCCGGGCCGCCGCCCGGGACGGCGGCGGTGAGCGGGCCGGTGCCGATCTACCTCGACCGGTCGTACCCGCCGGCGGAGCGCGCGGCCGACCTGGTGTCCCGGCTGACGCTGGCCGAGAAGGCCGCGCAGATGAACAGCAGCCAGGCGGCGGCGGTCCCGCGGCTGGGCATCCAGGCGTACGGCTGGTGGAACGAGGCGGCGCACGGGGTGGCCCGGGAGGGCACGCTGGACAACGCGAACCCGCCGACGCTGGTGAACACCACCTCGTACCCGGTCGACCTGTCGCTCGGCTCCACCTGGGACCCGGCGCTGATGTACCGGGAGGCAACGGAGATCTCGGCCGAGGCGCGCGAGGTGGTCCGGGACAACACGCTGGACCTCAACTTCTACTCGCCGACCGTGAACCTGTCCCGCGACCCGCGCTGGGGCCGGAACGACGAGACGTTCAGCGAGGACCCGCTGCTCACCGCCGCGATGGCCGCCCAGTTCGTGGCCGGCATGGAGGGCAAGGCGCCGGACGGCCGGATGCTCGCCGGCAGCGGCGGCTACCTGAAGACCAGCACCACGCTCAAGCACTACGCGGCGAACAACAGCGAGTTCAACCGGCGCACCGGGTCGTCCGACATGGACGACCGGACGCTGCGGGAGTACTACACGGCCCAGTTCCGCGGCGCGGTCCGGCAGGCGCAGCCGGCCTCGATCATGAGCTCGTACAACGAGGTGAACGGGGTGCCGGCCGCGGCCGACGGGTACCTGATCGACCGGCTGGCCCGGCAGACGTTCGGCTTCGCCGGCTTCTTCACCTCGGACTGCGACGCGATCTTCGAGATCCAGGCCGGGCATCACTGGCAGCCACCGGGCGCCCCGGCCGCGCTGGACGAGATCCAGCGGCACGCGTACGCCAACGCCGCCGGCGAGGACCTGGACTGCCAGCGCGGCTTCCACGACGACTTCAACTACGGCAACACGATCCCGACCGCGGTCGCCGACGGCATCGTCACCCCGCAGGGCCGGTACACCGAGAACGCCGTGGACATCTCGCTGCTGCGGCTGTTCACGGTCCGGATCCGGCTGGGCGAGTTCGACGGGGAGGCCGCCGTGCCGTGGGTGGCCGCGGCCCGGGCCCGGGTCGCGGCCGGCTCGTGGACCAACTCGGACGCGAACAACGCGGTCACCGAGACCCCGCCCCGGCTGGCGCTGGCCCGGGAGGCCGCCGACGCCAGCATCGTGCTGCTGAAGAACGCCGCGCGGCCGGGCACCACCCCGCTGCTGCCGCTGCGGGTGCCGGCCAGCGGTCCGTACCGGCTCGCGGTCATCGGTTCGTTCGCCAACCCGGCCAGCATGTACCTGGGCGGGTACGCCAGCGCGCAGGGGCCGGCCGGGGTGGCGAAGTCGGTCACCGGGTACGCCGGGATCAAGGCGGCGGTGCAGGCGATCGACCCGGCCGCGACGGTGGACTTCCTGCCCGGCACCACGCCCGGCAACCTGGCGCAGGTCGACCCGGCGTCGGTGGCCGCGGCGGCCGGCTACGACGCGGTGCTCGTGTACGCGGGCACCGACGCCAGCACCGCCCGGGAGGACGTCGACCGCGGCACGCTCGCGCTGCCCGGCGCGCAGGCCGAGCTGATCCGCCAGGTCGCCGCGGCGAACCCGAACACGGTCGGCTACCTGGAGACCACCGGCGAGGTGGACGTCACCGGTTTCGAGCCGCGGCTGCCGGCGCTGCTGTGGAGTTCGTACAACGGGCAGCGCAAGGGCGAGGCGCTGGCCGACGTGCTGCTCGGCGCCGCGAACCCGAGCGGGCACCTGCCGTTCACCTGGTACCGGGACGCCAGCCAGCTACCGCCGCTCGGCGACTACGCGATCCGGCCGACCGCGACCACGGCCGGCCGCACGTACATGTACTTCACCGGGCCGGTGTCGTACCCGTTCGGCCACGGCCTGAGCTACACCCGCTTCCGGATCTCCGCCCTCCGGCTGGACGGCAGCCAGCCGGACGGAGGCCGGGCCGACGGCAGCCGGACGGACGGGAGCGGGGCGGACGGCGGCCGGGCGGGCAGCGGCGGGGCGGACGGGAGCCGGCCGGGCGGGAGCGGGGCGGGCGGGAGCGGGGCGGGCGGGAGCCGGGTCGATGCCAACGGGACGGTGCGGGCCAGCGTGGAGGTGACCAACACCGGGCCGGTGACCGGGGCCGAGGTGGTGCAGCTCTACGTGTCCACGCCGGACGCGCCGGCAGCGCGGCAGCGGCCGGCCAAGCGGCTGGCCGGCTTCGTGAAGGTGACCCTGCGGCCACACCAGACCCGGCGGGTCAGCTTCCCCGTGCACGTCCCCGACCTGGCCTTCTTCGACGAGGCGCAGCACCGGTGGCGGGTCGACACCGGCCGCTACGGCATCCAGGTCGGTACGTCCAGCGCGGACATCCGGGCCCGCGGCACGGTCACCGTCGCCGGCCGGCTGCGGCCGGTGCCCGCGGCCGTCACGGCCAAGCCGCAGCTGCCTGGTGACGCCGCGGCCGGGATCGCCGCCCGGATGCGGTTCCCGGCCGGCAGCCGGGTGCTTCCGCAACTGGCGCTCGCCCTCACCGACGACACCCTCGCCGGCCATCTCGACAACGGCGTGGCGACGCCGCTGCCGGCCGGCGCGGTGGTGCGCTACCGCACCGACCGGCCCGGGGTGGTGTCGGTCGACCAGGGCACGATCCGGACGGTCGGCCCGGGGGTGGCCACAGTGACCGTCACCGTCGAATACCGCGGCGCGACCGCGTCCACCAGCTTCGCCGTCGTGGTCAGCTGACCGGCGTCCGGGAGGTCGACAAACATACATCCGGGACGTATGTTTCCTCCGCGAACCCGAGCCGGGGAGGACTGACGATGGCGCAGAGCGAGTCGCTGGGGGAACGGCGGTCGGTGCCGGTGCGCGGCGGCACGATCGACTACCGGGAGCGGGGTGCCGGTCCGCCGGTGCTGTTCGTGCACGGGCTGATGGTCAACGCCGACCTGTGGCGGGCGGTGCTGCCGATGGTGGCCGAGGCGGGCTACCGCTGCCTGGCGCCGGACTGGCCGCTGGGCGCGCACCAGCGGCCGATGTCGCCGACCGCGGATCTGAGCCCGCCCGGCGTGGCCGACATGATCGAGGAGTTCCTGGCCGCGCTCGAGCTGACCGACGTCACGGTGGTGGCGAACGACACCGGCGGTGCGCTGGTGCAGTTGCTGCTGGCCCGCCGGCCGGAGCGGGTCGGCCGGGTCGTGCTGACCTCGTGTGACGCGTTCGACCAGTTCTTCCCGCCGCTGTTCCGCTACCTGCCGATATCCGCCCGGCTGCCCGGCTCGATCTGGCTGCTGGTCCAGTCGCTGCGGCTGCCCGTGGTGCGCCGGCTGCCGATCGCGTTCGGCTGGTTGACGGTGCGGCCGATGCCGGCCGAGCTGGTCGAGTCGTACCTGGCACCGTCCCGGCGCAGCGCCGCGATCCGCCGGGACCTGCGCCGGTTCCTGCGCGGCGTGCACCGGCGGCACACGCTGGCCGCCGTCCCGGAGCTGGCTCGGTTCCCCCGGCCGGTGCTGCTGGCCTGGGGAGCCGACGACCGCGTCTTCCCGGTGTCGCTGGCCCGGCGGCTGGCCGACGTGTTCCCGGACGCGCGGCTGCAGCTGGTCCCGGGCTCCCGCACCTTCGTCCCGGAGGACCAGCCGGCCGCGCTCGGTGAGCTGATCGTCGACTTCGCCCGGTCCGCCGCCGCGCCCACGACGGACGGTGGCGAGCCGGCGGGTCCGGCGCCGGCGTAGGCAGCGGCGATGCCGCCGCGGCGCCGGCAGCAGGAGCGGGTGCAGACCACCCGGCAGGCGCTGGTCGCGGCCGGCCGGGCGCTGTTCGCCGAGCGCGGGTACGCCGAGGTCAGCGCCGATGAGGTGGTGGCGGCGGCCGGCCTGACCCGGGGCGCGCTGCGGCACCACTTCGGCGACAAGGCCGGCCTGTTCCGGGCGGTGTTCGAGCAGGTGGAGGCGGAGACGACCGGGCGGGTCGTCGCGGCGCTGGCCGCCGCCCCGCC
>Ga0307499_10000428_pt1 | contig 15005 bp, 5 predicted proteins | sample 13_S_MG_FD_201363 | JGI IMG/M metagenome (GOLD analysis project Ga0307499, IMG submission 201363) | Soil microbial communities from Populus trichocarpa stands in riparian zone in the Pacific Northwest, United States - 13_S | ecosystem: Environmental > Terrestrial > Soil > Riparian zone > Trees... | reverse complement strand
TCCGCCCGGCTTCGTGCTCGGCCTGGCCTACCCGGAGGGATTGTTCGTCGCCGCCGCCGGCGGCTGCCTGTACTGCCTGCTGCGGCAGCGGTGGCTGCTCGCCGGCCTGTTCGGCGCGGCCGCCACGGCCACCCGACCCACCGGTGCCGCCCTGGTGGTCGCGGCGCTCGTCGCGGCCGTCCCGGTGCTGGTCCGCCGGCCGGCTTTCCGGCCGCTGACCGCCCTGGCCCTGGTGCCGGCCGGTGGGATCGGCTACCTGGGCTGGCTGTGGCTGCGCACCGGCCGCCCGGACGCCTGGTTCGCCACCGAGCGCGAAGGCTGGGGTGCGCGCACCGACTTCGGGCTGGCGCTGGCCAAGGTCGCCGGCTACTGCCTGCTGCACCCGACGGGGCGGCCGCTGTACTGGGTCGTGTGCGCGACGGCCGCGGTGACCGCGGCGCTGCTCGCGCTGGCGGTCCGGCACCGGCTGCCGGCACCGCTGCTGGCCTACTCGCTCGCCGTCGTCGTGATCGGCAGCACCTCCGGGATCGCCACCATCGGCTCCCTGCCGCGGATCGTCTACACCGCCTTCCCGCTGCTCATCCCGGCATCCATCGAACTGGGCCGGCTACCGCCATGGGCCAGGTACGCCCTCGCGGCCGGCTCGCTCGCGCTCCTGCTGCTGGCCACCGCGCTCACCGTCACCCCCACCGGCTACATCCCCTGACCGGAACGCACCGACTCGCAGACCGGCCGGCCCGGCGGGGCGCAGGAGCGGTTGGATAGCGTTCGTCGGGGATTCCAACCGGGGGGTGCAGGTGGACCAGCTCAGCCTGGCGGTCATGGCGCGGTCGCTCAAGGACCACGAGCGGCGGCTGCCGATTCACCCGCAGCACATCGAGCGGATCGACGCCGACCTGCGGGCCCGCATCTTCCTCGAACGCGGCTACGGCGACCGCTTCGGGGTGCCCGACGAGCGGTTGGCGCCACATGTCGCCGGCCTGCGGCCGCGGCAGCAGCTCATCGCCGACTGCGACGTGGTCCTGCTACCGAAGCCGCTGCCAGCGGATCTCGCCGAGCTGCGGGACGGGCAGGCCCTGTGGGGCTGGCCGCACTGCGTCCAGAGCCGCGAGGTCACCCAGTTGGCCATCGACCGACACCTGACGCTGATCGCCTTCGAGGCGATGAACCACTGGTCCAGCGACGGCGAGTTCCGCCTGCACGTCTTCCACAAGAACAACGAACTCGCCGGCTACTGCTCGGTGCTGCACGCGCTGGAGCTCACCGGCACCACCGGCGACTACGGCCGCCAGTTGCGGGCCGCCGTCATCGGGTTCGGCGCCACCGGCCGCGGCGCGGTCACCGCCCTCAACGCGCACGGGGTGCACGACGTCGACGTCCTCACCCACCGTGGCGCGACCGCGGTGGCCTCACCGATCCACTCGACCCGCATCCTGCACTTCCAGCCCGGCGCCGGCGGTCCCGGCCAGAGCGACGTCCTGATGGAGACCGGCCCGGTGCCGATGCCGGCCTTTCTCGCCGAGCACGACATCGTCGTCAACTGCGTGCTGCAGCACACCGACCGGCCGCTGACCTTCGTCACCGACGACGACCTGGCCGCGTTCGCCCCCGGCAGCCTCATCGTGGACGTGTCCTGCGACGAGGGGATGGGCTTCAGTTGGGCGCGGCCCACGTCGTTCGCCGCACCGATGTTCACGGTGGGCGACAACGTCGGCTACTACGCCGTCGACCACAGCCCGTCCTACCTGTGGAACTCGGCCACCTGGGAGATCAGCGAGGCGCTGCTGCCCTACCTGCGGCCCGTGCTTGGCGGCCCCGCGGCGTGGGAGGCCACCGCGACCCTCCGGCGGGCCATCGAGATCCGGGACGGCGTCATCCAGAACCCGCACATCCTGTCCTTCCAGCACCGCGCGCCGGAGTACCCCCACCGCACCCGGGAGGCCGGGCCCGGCTAGCCGACCCGCACCAGCCGGCCGACCCGCGGTCCGGCCGGCTGCCGGCCACCTCCCGATCGTGGTCGGCTGGACCGGGAAGTCAGGATTCGAGGCGGTCGGGGATGAAGCGGCCGGCGATCCGGTCGCCGCCCTCGCGTACCCGGCGGCCGAGCCAGACGTGCAGCCGGCCGTCGGCGCCGCGGGCGGCCTGGAACCGGCGATCGACCCGCAGGCCGCTCGGCGGCACCGCTTCCTCGGCGATGTGCAGCGGGCGGTCCGGCTCGAGGATTTCACCGCGGGGCAGCCGGGCCGCACGCTCGGCCGGGTCGTCGGTCGCCATCAGCGCCCGCCGCAGGTGGACCTGCTCGTCGTCGCCGCGGACCGGCACGAACGGGATCCAGTGCGACGGGACCCACGGCAGCGCCCGGTACCGCCAGGCATCGGCGAGTACGGGGGCCGGAGCCGGCAGCGGCCGCTCGCCCCGGCGGTCGACCGGCCGTCCGCCGGAGCCGACGACCCGGCGCTCGATGGCCCAGGTGAGGTTCGACACCTCGTCCCGGGCCAGGTCGACGCGCTCGAGCACCGGCCCCTGGTCCACGTCGGGCAGGGCGGGGGCGAGCAGCAGCCACGGCGGCCGGCGCCGGGTGCGCTCCACCGCGTCCGGCCCCTCGTCGGCACCGAGTTCGAAGAACCGCCACAGCCGGCCGGGTCCGTCGATCACGGCGGCGGCGGGGATGTCGTGGCGCTGCCCGTAGTCGTCCAGCACCACGACGCTCGTGACCCGGGCCAGCGTCCCGACCGGCAGGGTGCACGGGACGCTCAGCCAGTCGTCGGCGTAGAGGGCGGCGAAGCCGGCTACCACGGCGCGCGGCAGGTCCTCGGGACCGCCGACGAGGTCGCCGAAGGAGACGTCGGTCCCCTCGATCTCCCAGAACCGCGGCGCCGGCATCCCCGGGAACCGCAGCGGCGCCGGGAGCAGCGTGCGGACCCGTCTGGTCGGCCCCGGCGCCGGCCCGTCGCCGTCGCCGCCGGGATCGTCCGGGTCCGCCACCGGCGGCGCCTCGCGGCCGGGGACCGCCGGGGCCCCGCCGGCCGCACCCGTCGGCAGGTCGTCGGCCGCGACGTCGAAGTGGTACCAGTCGAGCGTCCCGCCCCGGTACTCCGAGGCGGCGAGGCGCACCGACCCGCCGGTTGCGTCCGCCGACACGCCGAACCGGTACTCGAGGTCGCGGGCCTGCCACGAGCGGGCGCCGTCCGGCTCGTCCACCAGGTCGGCCATCGACGACCCCCAGCGGCGGACGGCCGCCAGCGCGGCCCCGGCGCCGGCGCCGGGCACCGCGGCGAGCCGTACCACCTCGGCGGCGAGGGTGGGCTGCTGCCCCAGGTCGCGCCCGAGGGCGAGGCCGTCGAGGGAGCGGCTGGCGAGGAGGGCGAGCGCGGCGACGCCGGCGGGGTCGTCGCCGTCGTCGGCGGGCAGCCGGACCCGGTAGCGGCCCCGGAGGGCGTCGATACCCGCGGCGGTGGCACCGAGGCTCAGCAGGGTGCGGACGAGGTGCCAGCCGGTGCGGACCGCCAGCCGGGCCCGCAGCGCGCCGGTGACCGGCTCCTGCTCGGCGAGCGTCTCGAGCGGGCGGCCGGCCCGCCCGCGCGGCACCGCCCGACCGTCGCCCGCGGTGAAGCCGGTCAACGGGATCGTCACCACCTCGACGCCGACGAGGACCGGGCTGGCGGCGTCCTCGCCGTGGAACTCGCCGTGCTGGAACTGGCGGGTGAGCAGCCAGAGCGGGTCCGCCACGCGCGCCTCGAGTCCCTCGGTGACGTCGTCGTCGACGCCGGCGCCCTCGAGCCGCAGCCAGTTCACGATTCCTCCACCGGCCCGAGCACGGCCGAGTCGGGCGGCAGGAAGACGCCGGGGATGAACTGGCCGCCGGAGAGCAGCAGGTCGGGACCGACGCCGCGGATCATGAGCCGGTGCAGCGTCTGGGCCAGGCAGTCGTGCAGGTAGGCCATCGAGAACCGGGTCCGGGCGGTGGCGAGCAGGATGGCGTTCGGGGCGTACGCCGACGGCCGGTCGAAGTGGATCGCGATCCCGGTCGGCACCGTGGTCGCCGGGATGACCTCGGTCCACGACGCCACCTGGAAGCCGGCGACGGGGCCCGCGGGCGGCGGGCCGGTGATCGAGCACCAGGTCGAGGCCGCGCCCCGGTCGGGGCGGGCCACGGCGAGGCGGGGTGCCAGCAGCGCGGTGCCGACGACGGCCTCGGCCAGCTCCAGGGCCTCCGCCGTGGTGCCGAGGTCGCCGTGCACGAGCCCGGTGCGGGCCAGCCACAGCCGCTCGTCCTCGGTCGGCGACGGCCCCGCCGACCACGCGGCGCGCAGCGGCGCCGGGACCCCGGCGGTGACGACGGGCAGCACCGGGACGCCCGGGCCGGCGGCGAGCCGGACCCGGTCGAGCAGCAACTCGCCCTGCCGGGCGACGGTCGTGCCGGCGTCGACCGGGTGCGCCGCCTCGTGGCCGGCGACCGCGTCGTGGCGGGGGTCGCCGGCCGGCACCCGGGCCAGGGTCGCGGCGAGGCGGGCCGCCAGCTCGGTCAGGTCCCAGCCGTCGCCCGGCGCCTCGCCGGGCGCCGCCAGGTGCGAGGCCCGCAGCGGTTGCAGCACGGCGAGCGCCGCCTTGACCGCGCCGGCCACGGCGAGGACGTCACCCAGCGGGCGCTGGCCGGCCGCCAGCTGCTGCCGCCCGGGCGAGACGACGGTGTCGGCGCCCAGCGCCGCAGCCACCGCGGCGACCGGGTCGGCCGCCAGGACGAGATCGAGCGCCCCGAGTCCGGCGCCGGCCAGGGTCGTCGGCGCCCGCGTGGTGGTGCCGTCGGCGGCGGTGGTGATCGCCACGGCGAGCACGTCCGCCGGCGGGCCCAGCAGGCCGGCCACCCACGCCTCGACCTGGGGCGACCCGGCCGCGGCCGGGCTGGTCGGCGCGCCGGGCCAGGGCCCGGGTCCGGACGCCGGCAGGAACCCGAGCGCCCGCGTGGTCAGCACCCGGCCGCCGCGCCCGGACACCGGCAGGTCGATCGCGGGCAGCCCGGCGTCGCCCGACCCGGTGGCGGCCAGCGCCGCGGCCGCGGCCGGGCTCTCGCCCCGCAGCAGCGAGTGCACGGACTGGGCGAGGACCAGGTCGGCGACGGCGTCGAGCTCGGCCACCGTGTCGTCGATCGCCGCCGCGACGCCGGCGTCGGCGCCGGCCAGCGCCTGCAGCGGCAGCCGCAGGTCCTCCTCGGCCGGGGTACGCGGCACGCCGTCGCCCATCGCCCGCGCCACGAGCAGGCCGTCGACCACCTGGCCGGCGCGGTTCGACGCGCCCGGCACGGCGGCGACCAGCTCGCGGATCTCGTCGATGGCGGCGTCGCGCCGGCGGTCGTGCAGGTGCCGCTCCAGCCGGGCGCCCAGCAGCGTGGTCAGCTCGAGGCCGGCGGTCATCGCCTCGACGATCCGCTTCGCCGCCCGCACCCGCGGGGCCGACAGGTCGACGGCCATCGGCGAACCCGCCCCGCTGGTGCCGAACGCGCTCCACCCGCTGCGGAGCACGGCCGCGGTGGTGGCGTGCGGGAGGCTCGGTGCGTGCACGAAGCCCTGGGACGGGCGGCCGGCGCGCGGCGTCACCCGGACCAGCCAGCCGTAGCCGCCGACCTGGAGGCCGAGCCGCCGCCCGGTGCGCCCGGTCGCCAGTGCCTGGCTGGCCAGGCTCGTCACCCAGGCGTCGATCCGGTACATGGCCGGCCCGAGGGCGGCCCGCAGCAGCCGGTCGAGGTCGTCGAGCGCGGTGCCGGGCGCGTCGTCGAGGTGCTGGCGCAGGCGGGCGAGGCCGTCGCGCACGGCCACCGCCTGCGCCGGCTGGACCTGCGCCACCGCCACCCGCAGGAGGTGCTCGAGCAGCGGTACGGCCGTCGACGCGTCGTACCCGCCGTCGCCGCCGGCCGCGACCGCCCCGGCCGCCGCCAGCAGGGCGTCGAGCCAGCGGCCGACGCGGGTCGCCGCCGCGTCGTCCCGGGCGGCGTCCACCAGCGGCCCCACCGCCACCTCCGCGCCGTCGCCGGCGTAGCTGGCGGTGTAGAGGCGGGGCGCCCGCTCGGTGCCGAGATGGTCCTCGGCGCCGAGGCGGGCCAGGTGCGGCTGGCCCTGCTCGACCCGGGAGAGGTGGTCGACGGCGAGGCCCCACAGGTCGGCGGTCGGGCCGTCGGTGGACGCGTCCGACGTGCCGGGCATGATGTAGTTCGCCACCAGCCCGGCGGCCGCGGCGTTGTGCTCGGTCGTGTTGAAGCCGGCGATCCTGTCGGCGAGCGAGCGGATGGCGTCCACCTGCGCCTGGGCTCCCCGGGCCCCGCGGCAGTCGGCTTCATGTTCGGTGAAGGCCTGTACGTACGGGCTGTGCGAGAGCTGGTCGGGAGCCCAGAACTGGCCGTCCAGGTCGGGCACGAGCTGGCAGAGGAACTCCGCCACATCCAGGCCGTGGGTGAACGCGTCCGCGGTGTCGGCGCGCGCTTCGTCCACGCCGCGGAGCACGAACCGGCGCAGGTGCGGCACGGCGCCGAGGGCGCCACCGACGGCGGACGCCCGGGCCGCCGCCTCCTCGTCACTGCCCGGCGGCCGGTCCGTGGCGTCGGGCGACAGGACCGGGACGGCGTCCTCGAAGCCACCCAGGCTGTCCTCGATGCCGGCCAGCACGTCCTCCAGCGACTCGAGGGTCGTGGCCGGGTCGGCGATCGGGAGGTTCGTCCGGACCGGGAGGAGGCCGTAGGGGTGGTTGCCCACCTGCAGTGTCGGCAGCGGGCCCTCGGGCCGGACGAAGTCCGCGACCCAGTCCCGGGTCGACAGCATGCCGGTCGGGCCGAGCAGCGACGTGCCGTCGTCCGCCCAGCTCAGTGCGCCACCGAACCAGCCGCCGAGGGTGGCCGGCCAGAGCGCCTGGTTGGCGGCCCGGGCCAGGTCGGCCGACGGGTCGGCGGCGTGCCGGGTGCGGTCCAGCGCGGTCCAGCCGGCCAGCCCGAACGCGATGGCGGCGGCGTCGGCGGCGCCCAGCCCGAACAGCTCGGCCGGCTCGCCGAGGAACCGCAGCGGCGGGATCACCCGCGGCGGATCGAGCTCGGTGTCGAAGTAGGCGTCCACGTCGTCGTGGTCGGCGCCGATGCCGGCGGCGGTGGCCGTGGTGTTGGTCGGCGTCCCCGGCGGCAGGATGCCGAGGCCCTGGGTGGCCCGGTGGGCCTCGAGCAGCTCCGCCATGGCCGTGTGGTGGTCGTCGCCGGCCGCCACCCCGAGCACCACCAGCCGGTCGTACCCCTGCGGCGGCAGGTCCGGGAGCGCGGCCAGCGGGATGCGGATGGCCATCCCGGCCTCCACCGCGGCGGCGATGTCGGTCAGCCACCCCATCCCCTGGGCCTCGAGGAACTGTCGGGCGTCGGCGCCGGGCGGCAGGTCCACCAGGCCGGGCGTGACGGCGAGGTCGGCGGCGACCGGTCGCTCGGCCCAGAACGGGCCGGCCTGCTCGCCCTCGAACTCGACGTAGGCCGCCCAGCGGGCGGGCAGCAGCCGGGCCCGCCCGGGCGCCGGCGAGGTGCGCTCGGCAACGATCGGCCAGGCCGGCGCCGGGTCGAGCGGCACGTCGGCGGGTACGGCGGCGGCGGGCGCCTGCCCCGGGTTGGTCGGCGCCGTGCTGCGGGCGACGTAGGCGGCCCGGGTGGTGCCGAGGTCGGCGGCGAGCCAGCGCCGGGCCTCACCGGTAGCCGCGGCGTCGCCACCGCCGCGCCACACCTCCTCCCAGTAGCGGTGACCGAGCTGGACCTCGACGGCCATCAGGGCCGGGTCGTGCGCGTCGACGTGGAACGCGTCCGGGAAGACCCGCACGACCAGCTCGGTCGGCTCGACGCCCGGCCGATCGGGCAGGAAGCGCACCTCGAGGCGCACCGGCAACAGGGCCACCGGCAGTTCCGGGTCGAGGCCCGCGGCGATGACCTCCGGGTCGATCTCGAAGCCGCCACCCGGGACGCCGCCGCCCGGCAGCCCGCCGCCCGGGACGCCGCCACCCGGCAGCCCGCCACCCGGGATGCCGCCGCCCGGGATGCCGCCGCCCGGGATGCCGCCGCCCGGCGGGCCGCCAACCGGCGGGCCGCCGTCGAGGTCGGGCCGGCGCGGGGCGCTCACGGTGTCTGCTGGTTCGCTCCGGTCGGCCGCTAAGTCGGCGCCTTCCCGGCGCGACGCGCTGGGCGCGTCGCGCCGGTCCAGGCGCCGCCGCGGCCGACCTGCGCTCACGCCGGCACCAGCGTGGTGGCCGGGAACAGCCGGCGGTACGGCCGCCGATGGACCGCGGCGCCCTGGTGGGCGCTGTTGCGGCCCCAGGTCACGTCGTCGATCGTCAGCGACGGCAGGCCCGGCACCGTGGTGGCGGGCACGTTGACGGCGTCGCCGAACTGCGCCCAGGTCAGCTCGTCCCAGGTGGTCGGCGTCGACGCCCGGCCCAGGTCGAGGCCGAAGCGGGGGGCCACCACCCGCTCCTCGAAGCCGACGAACCACTCCTCGCCCGCGCCCTCGCCGCGCAGGTCCCCGGTCGTGACGTCGAACCCGAAGAAGCGCATGTCGCTACCGAGCAGCCCCTCGAAGATCGGCCCCAGCGCGGTCGCCAGCTGCGGCTCGCCGCCCACGCCGGGGGCCACGAACACGTGCAGGTCGGGATAGCGGGCGACGACGTCACCACGGACGACGATCACCGACGAGGCGCCGACCGCGCCGGCCCGGCTCTCCAGGGTGGCGCCCGCCGGCCACGCCTCGATGGGCTCGATGTCGTTCCCGCCGTCGAGGTGGTCGAAGAAGCGGCGGAACGTGGTGGCCCCGAGGTCGGCGGGGTACTCGCGCCAGAGCAGCTCCCGGGCCATCTCATGGTTGGCCCCCAGCAGGAACGAGGCGACGAAGGCGCCGTTGACGCCGACGAGGCGCACGCCGTTGTCCGGGAAGCCGGCGGCGCCGGGGAGCACCATGCCGCGGTCGACCTCGAGCAGGTCCCAGAACAGCGGGTCGGGGAACACCGGACCGATCCGTACCCGGCACGGCAGCTCCCCGGCGCCGAGCAGCGGCTCGAGCGCGGCCACCCGGGCGACGACGCCGCGCCGGCCGAGCTCGAGCGGGTCGAACGCCGCCACCACCGTGGCCAGCGTGCTGACGTCGACGAGTGCGGCGGGCTGGGTCGGGAGCTCGACCGGTGTGTCGTCGGGCCGCTCCGGCAGCCCGCCGTCGTCGGTCCTGGCCGCGGCGGCCGGGACCGGTCGGGCCCGCCGGGCGGGGACCCGGCTGAGCGCGGCGGCACCGGCCGGGTGCGGCGCGCCCCGCACCACCGGACGCCGCGCGGCGGAGCGGAGGTCGTCGAGGTCGAGCTCGACCGGCAGCGTATGCGTCAGCACGTGGTTGATGGCGCCGGCGGTGAGCACGCCGTCGAAGCCGCCGCCGCTCGACCCGGCCGCGCCGGGCTGGAAGCAGCCGGCCGGAGCACCGGTCGGCTGAAAGTCGAGGCTGCCGGCGAACCGGCCGGGTGCCGGTGCCGTGGCCAGCAGCATCGCCGTCGACGCCCGGGTGCCGGGCGGGCGGGGCGCGTGCCGCAGCCACGCCGCCCCGGCGAGCGCTACCGGCGCTGCGCTCGAGCGCAGGGCGGCGAGCGCCGGACGCCCGCCGAGCGTGGCGAACGTGAGCAGCGGGCCGGCGGTGGCCACCGCGTCGCCGTCGTCGGTGGCGGCCAGCCGCGCCTGCCAGCTGCGGTCGATCTCCGCGGCCAGCCGGGCCCGGTTGAGCTCGTCGTTGGCCTCGCGCAGCTGGCCGGCCTGGTCCCAGGCCGCCGCGAGCAGCGGCTCCTGGGCCCGCCGGACGGCCTGAGCGCCGAGCCCGGCCGCGATCCGGCGGTCGGTGCGGGTGTTGGCCCACAGCAGCCAGCCGGCCGCGGGGATCCCGGTCGCGCCGGCCCCGCCCTCGGCCTGGTGCTGCCCGTACAGCGGGAGGCTGACGACCGGGTCGTCGCGGAGCGGGTCGTACCGTGCCGGCACCGGGAGGTCGGGGCGCCGGGCCAGTGCCGTCTCCAGCAGCGGCAGCGTGGCGGCGCGGAAGTCCTCCGTCCCGACCGGCGGCAGCGGCGAAGCGGCGTCGAGATCCCAGAGCGCGCCGCCCACCGGGTTCAGCACCGGGGCGGGGACGTCCCAGGCCACGTCGACACCCGGGGCACTGACGTCGACGTCACGCAGGCCGAGGGACCCGACCGCGGTCGCCGGGACCAGCCGCTCGCACAGCAGCTCGAACGTCGCGGCGTCGGCGGCGGTCGTGAACGTCCAGGAGTCGTAGACCGCCAGCTCCGCCGCCTCGGTGCCCCCGTCGGTCCAGGCGGGCGCGAGCGTCCCGTCGGCGCCGACCGTAAAGGCCCGGACCAGGGCGACCCGGTAGCTGCGGTCCGGCTCGAGCCGGCGCGGGGCGAGGAGGCGGGCGGTGGTGACCGCGGGGTCGGTGGCGGTGCCGGCGTCGAGGTCGGCCGCCGGCACCGTGGACTGCACGTGCGCCCACGCCCACGACTCCGCCAGCGGCGGCAGCAACGCCCGCTCGGCGCCGCCGACGGTGAGCCGGTCGGTGCCCCCGGACAGCGACGTGAACGTGACGCCCTCGCCGTCCGCGGGCACCACGACCAGCACAAGCCAGGGACGCAGCCGACCATCGGGGCCGGCGGCCGCCGGGGTGTAGCGCCACGGGAGGTCGGCGGACGCGAGCTCCACCAGCGGGAACCACGCCACCTCGGCGCCGGTGCTGCCGGGCACCGGGTAGCGGCGCAGGATCTCCGCCGCCCCGATCGCCTGCACCGTGTCGGGCCCCAGGATGCGGACGTCCCGGGCCACCACCGTCCCGTCGACCGTGACCGAGGCCCGGATGGTGGCGGCCGGCAGCGGGCCGGAGCCGGCGTCGACGCGGGCGACCGAGCGGATCGCGCCCCGGCGCTGGTACGGCAGGAGGTGCAGCTCGGTCGTCATCCCGGCACCACCGCGTGCAGCGGCACGACCCGCCGGTCGGCCGTCGCGGTGCCGCCCAGCGACCGGACGGCGGCGGCGAACGACAACCCACCGCCTGGCCCGGTCACCGGCGGCAGCGGCACCGCACGGGTTGCCCGGCCGGTCGGGGTGGGCGTGCCGACCGGTGCGGCCCGGCCGTCGGTCCGGTCCACCACCGCGTACCGGGTGGTGGTGACCGCCACCGCGCCGAGCGGCACCGTGGTGCCGTCGGGCCGGCGGACGGTGGCCGTCCCGACGCCGCGGCGCAGCGGCGGGGCCGGCACCGCGGTCGCGGCGAAGGCGACCCGCGACCGGCGGGTCCGCGCGTCGCCGACCGGACCGTAGACATCCTCCTCGGGCAGCCGCGACACCGACCGGCACTGTCCGGCCGGGTCGGTCGGGAGGTCGACGGTGTCGTCGGCCAGCACGACGCCGGCGGTCATCAGGTCGTACGACGGCGCGGAGAGGCTGGCGGCGCCGGCCAGGCGGTCGAACTGGGCCGGGGCGAACCAGTCGTCGACCCAGTCGGGCGTGGCGTCCACCACCCGCCCGATGGTGGGCGCGGTGAGCGCCACGGTCGGCGCCGTCGGCGTCAGCTCGCCGAATGCGGTCAGCTCCCGGTTGAGCGGGGCCACCGACTGCCGGACGACGAGCGACTGGTCCGGCCGGATCGCCGGGCCGGTCCACCCGCCGGCCGTCGACCCGCCCGGCGCCGGCGGGGCCGCCGCGGCCGTCACCAGTCCGGCGGCCCAGTCCGCGCCGCCGGTGCCGGGCTGCCAGGCCGCGTCGTCGTCCAGCGCGGCACGCACCCGGGCGCCGACGTCGACCGGATCGCGCGGCGGGATGGCCGGCGGCTCGCCGATGTCGAAGAGGTAGTCGACGTGGAAGCCGAAGAAGTCGAACACCGCCCGGCCCACGGCGTGCCACGGGTCTGGGCCCTGCAGGTGCAGGCTCAGGTCGACGCCGAACAGCTCGCGGTCGCCGGCCGACACCGACACGCCGGCGACCACCTGGGCGCTGAGGGACAGCGGCGTGAGCGTGAGCAGCACGTCGAAGCCGACCCACCCGCGCGCCGTGTAGGTGGTCAGCAGCACCTCGACCGAGGCCTCGAGGTCGACCCGGGCGCCGAACTGCACGGTGTTCGACGTGATGGCCAGGTACGACTCCAGGCTGATCGAGACGTTCTCGCTGAGCTCGACGGCGAAGCGCATCACCCGTAGGTCCAGCAGCGACGACGGCATCGCGCCCGGCGGCTTGAACTCGGGGTGGAAGCCGCCGATCGACAGCACGAAGAACGGCTGACCGGACAGCGCGGCGTGGAAGCCGACGTCTCCGCTGAGCTCGAAGACGCCGAGCAGGGTGGAGTCGTACAGCGAGGCGACGACCGTGATCGTGCCGGCCGGGACGTCGACGGCGCCGAGGACGTCGGCGTGCAGGGTGAGGATGGCGGCGTCGGCGTCGGGCAGCACGGCGGTGATGCTGGCGAGCAGGACGACGATCAGGTCGGGGACGACCACCATGACGCCCACCTGCGCCGACACCAGCTCCGGGACGCCCCACCCGATCCGCACCACCGGACCGACCACGGTGCTGCCGTCGGCGAGCGGGAACCACTGGTCGAGGTTGCCGAGCAGGGTGAGCGCGTCCTCGGCCGGGTTGTCGGGGAACAGCACGGCGTCGGCGGCGCCGGCGCGCAGACCCAGGGCCAGCGCGTCGACGTCGATGGTGCGGTTGACGGCGAGGATGCCGCCCACCCCGGCGAGGGTGAAGCCGAAGCCGATCGGGATCGGCACCGGGAAGTCGGCGGTGAGGGTGGCGTAGAGCGCCCAGCCGCCGCCCGGCAGGTCGGTGTCGACCACGGCGAAGGCGGTGATGCCCACCCCGGCGATGTCGATGGCGAGGCCGCCGGCGTACCGCGGGCCGTCCCGGTCGATCAGGATGAAGCCGCCCCCGGAGCACAGCGGCGCGACCAGCGTGGCGCCGTAACCCCGGGGCGGCAGCGGACGGGCCCGCAGCAGCAGCGGCCCGATGCTGTCCGGGCCGCCGTCGGCGGGGCCGACGCCGAAGGCGATGCCGAGGCCGTCGACCGAGAACGTGAACGGTCCGAGGGTGGCGGTCGCCGACAGCCGGGCCGACAGCTCCAGCGCCGAGCCCGCGCCGTCCGCACCGCCGTCGGTGCCGACGACGGCGGCGAGTTCCAGCCGATCGAGGAACACCGGGCCGATGTCGCGGTCGAGGTTGACGGTGATGAAGACGCCCACCGACCCGGCGATCGTGAAGCCGGACGCCGTCGACCACCGCAGCTCGAGCGCGAACGGGGCGGAGATCTGCTCGGCGCCGAGCAGCACGGCCAGGAACGGCGACTCGGTGGCCAGCACCACCTCGGCGTCGCCGACGCCGGCCGACAGCACCACCTCGCGGCCGGCGCCGGCGATCAGCTCGACGCCCGCCTCGGCCGAGCCCACCTCGAGCCGGGTCGACGCCGGCGTGCCGAACGGACGCCACCGGGGGCTGGCGGTCCTGGCCACCGTGACGCCGAGCGAGCCGGCGGCGCCGCCGGCCACGTCGGTGGTCCGGCCCGGCTCCACCAGCAGCGCCAGCGTGCCGCTGAGCTCGGCGGTGCCGGCGACGGTGAGCGTCCACCCGCTGGCCGACGTCGACGACAGCGACGACGCGCCCCAGGCCAGGTTCGCCAGCAGCAGGGCGTCGGCCGGCGTGCCGCCGCCGGCGGACACCGCGGCCAGGATCACCCCGAGTTCGGCCAACGCCCCGAGCTCGCGCTGGAACCCCGACACGAACGGCACCTCGACCGCACGGGCGTCCGCCGGTTGCGGCCCGGGCAGCAGCTCGGCCAGCGCCGGCCGCAGCGGGCGGACCCGGCCGTCCAGGCCGAGGTCGGCCACCGCGTCGCTGAGCGGGCCGGTGAGCCAGTCGGGGGATAGCGCGCCGCCCCAGCCGGCCTGGCCGGCGAACGTGCCGGGCAGGTCGCCGATGGCCGGCCCGAGCGCGTCCAGGCGCAGCTCGAGCGTCCCGTCGGCGGCCCGGACGATGATCCCGGCGAGCGCGGCGAGCCCGTGCAGCACCGGGAGCCGCTGCTCGATCGCCTCGATCACGAGCCGGTCGAAGGCGGTGGCGAGCAGCGCCGCCCAGAACGCCGGGTCGCGGTGCTCGGGCCCGAGGCCGAGGTCGGCCAGGTCCCAGTCCGACACGACGGCGGCCACCGCGGCGAGCTGGCCGGCCACGGTGCCGGCGGCGTCGAGCAGCGCGCCGGCCGCCTCGGCCCGGGTGTCGGCGTCGTTCGACCCGAGGTCGCCGGCAGCGTCGGCCGCGTCCTCGACCGCGCCGGCGATGGCCGCCGCCGGGCCGGCGAGCCCGCCGACGACCGCGGCGAGGGCATCGACATCGAACCGGACGGCAGGATCGAGAGAGCGCACGAAGCCAGCGAAGCGGGCCTCATCGCCCAGCAGGGTCGGCAACGGGGCGAAGCACCGCACCAGGGCAGCGAGCAGTGGGCCTATAGCGGGATCGGCCATGCGGATCACCCCGGCTCGGCTGACGCTATTGCCGAACCTACCGACCGGACGGCTCCGTCGTACTGGAAACCGGGGCGTCCGGTCCGGACCGGACGTACGCTCCGGCGGCGGGCGGTCCGCACGCCGCGGACCGCGCCGCCCTTGGGGGCACCATGCCGGACGCCTTCCTGCTGGCCGAGATCCAGGAGCTGGGCCGCCGCGCCGCTGACGCCCCGGCCGCCGACGCCGTCGAGTGGTCGGGCATGCGGGTCGGCGACGACGACCTGCGCGCGATCCACGCCGCGCTGCACCCGTCGCTCGTGCTGGCCGCCGTCGCCGGCTACGAGCCGGAGGAGGTTCTCCTCCTGCCGCCCGGCGGCGCCGACGTCCTCGACATCGTGCTCTCGCCGCGGATCGCCGGCGTGGTCGGCGCCGACCAGTACGACGTCGCCGGCCTCCTGGACCCCGGTTCGCTGACCGCCGTCATCCGGCTGCCG
>Ga0307499_10000427_pt1 | contig 15040 bp, 12 predicted proteins | sample 13_S_MG_FD_201363 | JGI IMG/M metagenome (GOLD analysis project Ga0307499, IMG submission 201363) | Soil microbial communities from Populus trichocarpa stands in riparian zone in the Pacific Northwest, United States - 13_S | ecosystem: Environmental > Terrestrial > Soil > Riparian zone > Trees... | reverse complement strand
CGCACGATGACAGGGTCGATCGACAGCGAGCGGACGTTTTCGACGAAGCGCGCCAGGAAGTGGGCGATCTGGGCATCGAACGGCCGGTAGGTTTCAAATGCCGGACCGACCGCGCGCACCTCCCCGAGGCGATCAACCTCGACCACGTAAGGCACGACGCTGGACCGGCCGATCAACGCCGACAGCGTGAGACCCAACACCGTTGAGAGTGCCGTAGCGGCCAGAGCCGCAATCCGCCAGTTGCTGGCCTGGACGCGGGCCGAGCCGATCCGCTCGTCCCAGACCTGCTGTGCCTTCTGGTAGGGCGTATCAGGTTCCGGCGTGTTGCCGTAGCGCACGGAAGGACGCTGGAAGGGGTGGAACGCCATGCTTTCAGTCCTCTCTCAGCTTGGGACCGGAGGACTGGCTGCCTTTGTCACCTTCTTTCAGGCTCTGGCCGACAACTCGCGCCGCATCCTTGACGTGCTGTGCCCGCCGGAGTTGGCTGGCAAGACCCGACGGCCTGCCACTGGTTGAAGCGGAGCTGTCACCGCCCGGCGCGCCCGAATTCGCAGGCTGAGAAGCCTGACGAGCGGCATCTGCAGCCGAACCAGCCCCACCTGCCGACGTGCCAGCAAGCGACGCGGCGGAACGGAGCGCGCCGACCGATCCACCCGCAGCCATCCGCAGACCACCGAGCGCCAGCGCACCGCCGCCGATCGCGACCGCTGCTGCGCCCGCCACCGTGCCGGCGGCTGCACCCGCCCCAAGTTGAGGCGCGCCCGACACCAGACCTGCCGCGATGCCTGGCCCAAAGATACCAAGGCCGAACAAGGAAAGCGCGGCGAGCAGCAGGCTCATGGCGGAAACAATATCGACCGGTCGGGTCAGCGTCCTCGAAAGCTCTCCGAAGATGGTCGATCCGATGCCGATGATGATCGCAAGCACCATCACCTTGACACCGGATGCGATCACATTGCCGAGCGTCTTTTCGGCGAGGAAGGACGTCTTCCCCCAGAGCGCAAACGGTACAAGAATGAAACTCGCAAGTGTCGTCAGCTTGAACTCGATCAAGGTAACGAACAGCTGGACCGAGAGGACGAAGAACGCGAGCACGATCACGATCCAGCAAAACAGCAGGATCAGAATCGTGGGCAGATTGGTCAGTATGTCAAAGCCGGAGAACTGGCCGGTTTCCTCCAGCAGCGGGTGCGCCGCGGTGAATCCCGTCGACGCCACGAAACCCGGCCGCATCAGATCCGCCGCGCTCAGCGACCCTCCGCTTGCCTTCAGCCCGATGCTCGAGAACGAGCTGAAGACGATGCCGGCAAGCGACTTGAAATTGCCGATGATGAAGGCGAACGCCCCGACATAGAGCACCTTCTTGGCAAGCGTCACCATGATGTGATCGTCGGCGCGCAGGCTCCACGCAAGGCCCGCAAGCGTCAAATCAATGACAACCAGCGTCGAGCTCAGAAACGCAACATCGCCACTGAGAATTCCGAACCCGGAATCGATGTAACGCGAGAAAGTATCGGTGAAACGGTCGATGACCGCGAGGTCAGCCATGGTCCCCTCCTCTAGCGTCCGCTGGAGTAGGCACGACCGTCCCCGACGAAGCGGGTAAAGCGCTCACGCCCGGCTTCCGCTGAAGCCTGCTGCTCGACCGCTCGCAAGGCTTCAGCCCGGGCCTGCGTTGCGACCAGCGCCTGAGCCTGCAGCGACTGCTTGACCTGAAGCGCCAGCAGTTCGTTGCCCGACTGCTGGGCTTGCAGGGACCCGACGGCGCCCGAAGAATTCGCCATCAGGGTCCGGAGCGTCTGCCCGTCCTGGTCCAGCGCGGAGGCAATCGCCGCCTGTGTCACCAGCGTTTGCTTCAGCGCCTGATACGTGTTGTCCCAGCGGGCTGTTGCGTCCTGCACCATCCGATCTGAAGACACGGCGGCGGTATACTGGCGAGGATAATACCGTTGAAAGTCGCTCTGGGTTTTCTGAACGTCGAACGAGATGCCCTTGGCCTGGGCGATCAGGCTGTTGATCTCGTTGATCTTCGAGGTGAGTTGGCCAACGACGCTGCTTGGCAGACTCGTCAGGTTCCTGGCGCCGTTGATCAGCATCTGCGCCTCGTTTTCGAGGCTCCTGATCTGATTGTTGATCTCATCCAACGCCCGCGCAGCGGTCAGGATATTCTGGCTATAGTTCGACGGATCGAACACGACGATCTGGGCTCCGAGCCGTCGTGACCCATTCACCGCAACGACGAGTGCTAGTCCGATGGCGACGACACTGGTCGATATTTTTCGTGGAACGGTTCGGCCGAATAGCTTTTCCAGCATCAGATGGACTCCGGACTTGAGGATAAGGATTGCAGGCAACGCTTGGAATCACGCGTTCCTAACCTGTTCGAAGGTGCTGATCAGATTGGCCGCCCACTGCAGATCGCGGGCAGCGAGATAGTTTTTCGCGAACTGGCTCGGGCCAAATTTGGCGAGTAGCGCTCCAATCAGGCGCTGATCCTCGGGCGATGAAGCCGCCGCAAAGGCAAGCGCAACTGGACCGAGCCCAAGCTCGAACAGGCGATTGCCGGCGCGCGATTGCAGGTAATAGTCCCGCTTCGGGAAGGCTTCCGCGATCAGGCGCACTTGCGCGTCGTTAAGCCCGAAGCGGCGGTAGGTCTCCGATTGCGCAGGCTCAAGCGCCCGGGGGTTTGGCAGGAATATTCGGGTCGGGCAGGATTCAATGATCGCCGGCGCGATCTTACTGTCGGCAATGTCGCTGAGCGACTGGGTCGCGAAAACCACGGCGACGTTCTTCTTGCGGAGCGTCTTCAGCCATTCGCGGATGCGATCGGCGAATAGCGGATCGTCCAGGAACAACCACGCCTCATCCAGCACCAGAAGCGTCGGCCGGCCATCAAATCGCGCCTCGAGCGCATGAAACAGGTAGGTCAGCACGGGCGCCACCAGTCCGGGCAGCGCCATCAGTTCTTCCATCTCGAACGTCAGCACATCGGCGCTGGACAGCCTGTCCGCATCGGCATCAAGAAAGCGCCCGTAAGGCCCTTCCAGCGTGTAAGGCGTTAGCGCCTGACGCAGTGCGTCGCGTGCCAGCAGCGCCACAAGCCCGGTCATGGTGCGCTCGGCAACTGGCGCCGAGCCCAGGCTCTTCAAGGCCGACCAGATCGTCTCCTTAACCTCGGGCGTGATGAGGATCCGTTCATGGGCAAGAACGCCGCATAACCAGTCAAGCGCCCAGAGCCGCGCTCCGTCGTCGTCGACATCTCGGAGTGGCTGGAACGCAAGTCCGCCCTTCAACCCCAACTCATACCAGGCGCCGCTGAGCGCAAGCGTTGCCGCCCGGGCCGAACGGCCCTTGTCGAAGATCACAAGCTGAGATCCTTGATAGCGACGGAATTGAAGAGCCAGCACCGACAGAAGGACAGATTTGCCGGCGCCTGTCGGGCCAACGATCAGGCTATGGCCGACATCGCCAACGTGCAGCGTCAGGCGAAACGGCGTCGCGCCCTTGGTTTTGGCCAGGAGAAGCGGCGGTCCATCCAGATGCTCGCAGCGCGCCTCGCCTGCCCAGACGGCAGACAAAGGACACATGTGTGCAAGATTGAGGGTATGGACGATCGGCTGACGCAGGTTCGCGTAGGCCTGCCCGGGAAGGCTGCCGAGCCAGGCTTCCACCGCATTGACATTCTCCCGGATCGTGGTGAAACCGCGACTGTTGATGGCGCGTTCCACCGCGCGAATCTTTTCGTCGGCTGCGTAGGAGTCTTCATCGTGAACGGTGACTGTCGTGGTGATGTAGCCGAACGCCACGAGGTCATCGCCGAGTTCCTGGAGCGCCGCATCCGCATCCACCGCCTTGTTATCCGCATCCGTGTCCAGCAAGGCTGCCTGCTCGTTGAACATCACCTCCTTCAGGATCGCGCCAAGGGATTTGCGCTTGGCGAACCATTGCCGCCGATAGCGGGAAAGTGCTGCCTGGGCTTGCGTCCGATCGAGCGGCAGGAAGCGCGTGGCCCATCGATAGGCGACGCCGAGCCGGTTCAAATCGTCGAGCACCCCCGGAAACGTGACGGCCGGAAAGCCCAGAACGGTCACGGTGCGCAGATGGCTGCGGCCGATCGCTGGCGAGAGACCGCCGGTCAGCGGCTCATCGCAAAGGAATGCGTCCAGATAGGCCGGAATCCCGGGAACACTGACGGGATGCCGCTTCGTCGAGACACAGGAGTGCAGATAGGTCAGCGTGTCCTTGTCGTCGAGCGGGGCAATTTCCGGCAGAATCGACGAGAGCAGATCGATGGCCCTGTCGGTCTCCTGAATGAAGCGCTGGAGATGCTCCTGGTACCCGCCCGGCCGCGCGGCGCGTCGCGGCGGTTGACCGTCGCTTGAGCTATCACGCCCCGGCGCATCTTGGTCGCCCACGTGCCGCGAGCGAGCGGTGTGCCCTCTCCGAAACAAGCGAGATAGTGGATTCGAGCCGGCCGTTTGACTGGCCGGATTTTCTAGAAACAGAGCCTCCAGCCTTGAGACCCGCTCGACCGGCGGCAGATACATGAATGTGAGATGCGCGATGCTCTCAAAATGCTGGCCGGCGCGACGCGAGGGGTCATCCCATGCCGCATCGACTGTTCCTTCAAAGGACGCGCGTCGCTCCTCGTCGACCAGCCAGGACACCGCATCGGGAAATTGCGACCGCGGGTAATCCGAGGCCGGTATGCGGGTGGCATCGAAGAACAGCGCCCAGCCAGAGCCAAATCTTTTCAGGACATTGTTGACGCGGGATGCGGCGCTCATCAGCTCCGCTTCGGTGGCGCTGTCGAGATCTGGACCGCGGTAACACACCGTGCGCTGGAAACTGCCGTCCTTGTTCAGGACAACTCCGGGCGCAATCAAACAAGCCCAGGGCAGCCAGTCGGCCAGCCGATGTGCGTGGGAGCGGAATTCGCGCAGATTCAGCATGCGAGCCATCCCTTGTGTTTGGTGTGGCGGACAGCGACGTCGACAAAGGCCGGATCGCGCTTGCCAAGCCAGACGGCGATGCCGTGCCCTACGATCCAGAACACCAGGCCCGCGAGCCAGAGCCTCAAGCCGAGCGCCAGCACCGCCGAAATCGTGCCAAGCAGGATCGCGGCGGCGCGCGGCGCGCCTCCAATCAAAATCGGCTCGGTCAGCGAGCGGTGCAGAACAAGTTCAAAGCCGTCGCGCCGCATCAGATCAGCGCTCCGCCGCCGAACGAGAAGAACGACAGAAAAAACGAGCTGGCCGCAAAGGCGATGGACAGTCCGAACACGACCTGGACCATCTTCCGGAAGCCGCCGGACGTATCGCCAAAGGCGAGCGAGATCCCGGTCACCGTGATGATGATGACAGCTACGATCTTTGCGACCGGCCCTTGTACGGATTCCAGAATGCGCTCGAGCGGCGCTTCCCACGGCATGCCAGAGCCCGCCGCCCACGCGGTCGATGCCGTCAGCAACGCGACGATGGCGCCGGCGCCGAAGTCGACGATGACAGGTTGAGCAATACGCCCAAGCCGTGCAAAGCACCCACGCGCGGCTGAGACCTGAAGTCTGAATGTCATGAACTTTCTCCGGATCCTGATCAGGGACGATTGACAAGATTTGGAAGGCCGGGCGGTATCTCCAGGACGTAGTCGCCTGAAAGATCGAGGCCTTTGATCTCAACGGCCGTCTCGATGCGGCGTCCTGGACCCCGCCCCTTGATGAAGACCACGAGATCGATCGCTTCTGCGATCAGCCGGCGGGGAACGGTCGTTACCGCCTCCTGGATCAGTTGCTCGATCCGATAGAGCGCCGCGCGCGCGGAGTTGGCGTGTACGGTTGCGATCCCGCCGGGGTGGCCGGTGTTCCAGGCTTTCAGCATGTCGAGGGCTTCCCCTCCCCGGACCTCTCCCACGACGATCCGGTCGGGGCGCAGCCGCAACGTGGAGCGCACCAGATCGGCGAGTGTTGCCACGCCGGGCTTGGTCCTCAGCGCGATTGCGTCCCTGGCGTCGCACCTGAGTTCGCGGGTGTCCTCGATGATGACCACGCGCTGGTCGAGACCTGCGACCTCGGCCAGGAGCGCATTGGCGAGCGTGGTCTTGCCCGAGCCGGTCCCGCCGGCGACCAGAATGTTGCGCCCTTCCGCAACCGCCTCGCTGAGGATCTTCGCCATCGCGGGCGAAGCAATCTGCGCTTTGACATAGTCTGACAAATGGAACGTGGTGGTTGCGGGCTTGCGGATGGCAAAGCAGGCCGCGAGCGCCACCGGCGGCAACAACCCCTCAAAGCGCTCGCCGGTTTCGGGCAGTTCGGCAGAGACGATGGGAAACGATGCGCTGGCCTCGGCGCGGATGTGGCTTGCGACCAGACGGATGATCCGCTCGGCCTCGTTAGGTGTCAGGACCACGCCGGTGTCGGCCCGCCCGGAACCGTGGCGATCGAGCCATAGCCGGCCGTCGGGATTGACCAGAACTTCAACCACGTCCGGTTCATCGAGCGCCAATGCGATTGCCGGGCCCATGGCTGTACGCAACATGTTGCGGCGGCGCTCACGGGTCTCGGGCGAGAGGAGATCAGACATTGCCGATCTCCTCTCGTCCTTCCGGAGAATGCTCCGGCGGCTCACCCGTTGCACTACTGGCACGGGAATCGGCTTCGGTCACTGCTGTCGCCTGCCCTAGCGGCGCGCCCTCCTCCAGATTCCGCAAAAACAGATCAGGATTGGAGGCACCGACCCGCTCCATCACGTCGGCCACGAGCCGGCCCCCCGAAGCGACGCGTTTGCCGACTTGTGCAACGAACATCTCGAAGCGTTCGCGCCCCAGGGCCCGCGCGGCGTCCTGGTCGCCCGACGGCAATGGCGGCGTGATGGTGAGGTAATAGCGGACAAAGAGTGCAATGGTCTCCGCCGTGATTGAAAGGTCGCGATCGATCCGGTCGAATTGCCGGCTCATGCGATCGAGGCGGCGCACCAGAGCTGCATCGCCGCTTTGGTCGCGTTCCGGGTTGAGAAATCGATCGAGCGCAGTGTCAACAATCGCGGACTTATTGGTTCCTGGCCGGCTGGCTGCCTGCGTAAGACGCCTGGCGACATGATCGGAGAGATAGACAGACAGTTTCGGTTTCATGGTCTGGTCCTTCAAAAAGCCGGAAGCACATCGTCGTCGTCGCGCGTCACTGCATGGGCGCGGCGAACCGTGGTCGTGCCGCTGGCCGCGCGCTGCATCTGGTTGCGATCGGAGACAGCGTCGGAATCGTCCTCAAAGAGACGTTCCTCGCCTGAAGAGGTCTCGCCGACGCGATGCGATGGTTCCTCGAAGAGGGGAAGTTGCGGCTTGAGCCCGCCCTCCTCATCGGCGTCCTGCATCAGATCGCGGAACGGAAGCGTTGCCAGCCGGAGATCGACCTGCCGGAGCTGGTCCTGCCAATCATGGGCTCTCGCTGAAGGGCGATCAGCGTACAGGCCGCTATCAAGCCGTGGCGCCGGGAGCAGCCGCCCGGTGAAGTTTGCGTCCTCGTAGTGGCGCAGCTTTTTGGCCCGGACGGGTGCGAGGCTTGATATGAGAACGATGGCCTCATCCTGGGGGAGCTGCATTACCTCGCCTGGCGTCAGCAGCGGCCGTGCGGTCTCCTGCCGGCTGACCATGACGTGCCCGAGCCAGGGCGCGAGCCGATGGCCGGCATAGTTACGCTGCGCCCTGAGCTCCGTGGCGGTGCCGAGTGCATCCGAGATGCGCTTGGCCGTACGCTCATCATTGGCCGCAAACGCGATCCGCACATGGCAATTGTCGAGGATGGCGTTGTTCTCGCCATAGGCCTTGGCGATCTGGTTGAGCGACTGCGCGATCAAATAGGCGCGGATGCCGTAACCCGCCATGAACGCCAGCGCGCTCTCGAAGAAATCAAGCCGCCCGAGCGCCGGAAACTCGTCGAGCATCAACAATAGCTGCCGCTGCCTCGGCGCTCCGTCATTTGTGTTCAACGTTTCGGTAAGGCGGCGGCCGATCTGATTGAGGATCAGCCTGATCAAGGGCTTGGTGCGGTTGATGTCGGAGGGCGGCACTACGAGATAGAGCGTGACCGGCCTGTCGGCGGCAACGAGGTCGGCAATCCGCCAGTCACAGGCCTCGGTGTTGCGGCCAATGGTCGGATCCCGATAGAGCCCGAGGAAACTCACCGCGGTCGACAGCACGCCGGAGCGTTCATTTTCGGACTTGTTGAACAGTTCCCGCGCGGTCGCCGCGACCACCGGATGAACCTTCGGCGCGTCCGCCGTACCAAGATGGTTGGACGCCATCATGATCCGCAATGTCTTCTCGAACGATTGGGCGGGATCGGCGAGGATTTCGGTGACGCGGGTGAGAGTCTTGTGGTCCTCGGCATAAAGAACGTGAAGGATCACCCCGACGAGCAACGCGTGGCTGGTCTTTTCCCAATGGGTGCGACGTTCAAGGGCGCCTTCCGGATCGACCAGAATGTCGGCGATGTTCTGAACGTCCCGGACTTCGGCCGCACCCTTCCGCACCTCGAGCAGCGGATTGTACCGGGCACTGCGTGTGTCGGTCGGATCGAACAACAAGCAATGCGAGAAACGCGACCGCCAGCCGGCTGTCAGGTTCCAGTTCTCGCCCTTGATGTCATGAACCACGGCCGACGAGGTCCAGGAGAGCAAGGTCGGCAGCACCAGACCCACGCCCTTGCCCGAGCGCGTCGGCGCAAAGCACATCACATGTTCTGGCCCGTCATGGCGGAGATAATCGCCGTCGATGCGGCCGAGGAAAACGCCCTTGGCCTGAAACAGCCCGGCGCCAGCGATTTCCTTGTGGGTCGCCCAACGCGCCGAGCCGTAGGTCGTGACCAGTTGATTTTGCCGGGCGCGCCAGACGGAATTGACGACCGCAAACAGCGCGCCTGCTATTCCGCCACCGGCAGACATAGCGCCGGCGCGCTCGAAGATCTCGGGCGCGTACGCTTCGTATGCGTACCACCACTCGAACAGCCGCCATGGCAGATAGACCGGATAGCCCGACAGCGTGAACCAGGGCGAGCCAAGACCGCCCTGATAGCCGAGCGCGCTTGCCGTCCACTGCGTCGCGCTCCATGTCGAGGCAACGACGAGACCGAAGACGACGGCGATCTGTCCCACGTAGATTTTTGCCGGAAACATTCTCTGCCCCATTCACAGCGCGACGTGAATGACGCGATGAAGAGGGCGAGAACGATGCGCATTCAATCGAAATAAAAGTCGTGCCGCGCAACGAAAGCCGCGTTGATCAAATCCGCCGAGAGGAGAACAGCCGTGGTCCGATTTCGGCGTAGATGAGCAAACGCCTCAATAGAATGTGAGCGGTTTGATGATTTTGGATCTCTTGGCCGGGCCGGTACGAAGCAGGACAAATCAGCGCGCGTATCTGTCTCGGGCTGTCCGCGATTCGGCGCATTACGGGATCAAGTGACCGCTTGTTTTGGAGTCGCCACAGGTATGGATGGTCCTGATCCCTCGCTCCAAGGCGAAAGTTATACTATTCCCGCGAAATTAGTATAACTCGGCAGGCCTGACGCCTCTCCGCCTCCCCAAGCCTGCGGGATCTGCAAATTTCCATCAAGGACGCCAGCTGCCGAGGTATTATAATACTATACAAAAGTTGTCCAGATTGACAAAGTTGTCTGGCATCCCCACACTTCCGGATGGAGGACATGATGGCACACAAGGTCCAATCCAGGCCGGCCCCCCCTGCGGCCAAAAAGCCCGTCGAGCCAACCGGCACGATGACGATGCTCATGCTGTCAGGCGCTGTGCTGAAGGGCGTTCAGCTTCCCGCCGGAGCTGAGGTCGCAATCGTATCGCAAAAGCCTTCAACGGTAAAAAAGATCCGGGATCGATTTAAGGGCAACCTGCGCACCGTTTGGAAGATCAACGCAGCTGCAATTTCCGCGACTTCCAGCAAGCGGGAAACTGCAATCAATCGGGCAGCGTACGCGCCGGATGCCCGATCGCTCGCAATCCTCGAGGGTGTTCGTATTGCGCAGGAAGATTTGCGCGAGGCCGGTGGCGCCTACGATCTCGATCAGGTCAGAACCTTGATGCACGGCGTATCGCGTCAGGCGATCGACAAGCGCGTGCAGGAAGGCCGCCTGCTCGCGGTCCCTGGTCCGAGCAACCGGCGCAGCTATCCTACCTTGCAGTTCAATTCGGATGGGACGGTGGTTGACGGTCTTAAAGCGGTCAGTGAGGCGCTCCCAACCCGCAATCCCTGGACGATCCTCAACTTCCTTGCACAACCCGACGATCGATTGTCGGGACGAAAGCCGATCGATGTCCTCAAGGAAGGCAAGATCAACCTGGTCGTCGAAGCCGCCCAACGTATCGGCCAGCAGGGAGCGTGAGCGCACCGCCACCGCCGCCGGATCTGGATTCGCGCAATCCGGAATTGCTCCAGCTGCGGGCCGGCACGATCATCCACCGGTTCTACACGCGCGAATATGAGCCGGTTTTTTTCGATCCCGGTCTGTCCGGCCGGCTGAATGCGCCCGACGGCAGCTACGGCGTGCTCTATTGCGCCAAGGAGCCTTCCGGTGCATTTGCCGAGACGTTTCTGCGTACACCGGGCCGGAGATTGATTGATGCTGACCTGCTCCGTCGCAAGGCTTATGCCCGCTTACAGGTTCGATCAAAGCTCAGCCTGATCAGGCTTGCCGGTCCCGGCCTTGCAATTCTCGGTGCAACAGCCGAGGTCGTTCATGGCGGCCTCCCCTATGCTGTTCCGCAGGCCTGGTCAAAAGCCCTGTTCAACCATCCAATTGCTGCGGATGGTATCGCCTATCATGCGCGACATGACGACGAGGCACTCTGCTACGCGATATTCGACCGCGCTGGCGCAGCCATCACCGAAGTTGGGCGTGAAACCGATCTTGATCAGGACTGGTTCTGGCAGCTTGCGCTAAAATACCGCGTCGGAATGGCGCCCCCCTAACACGATACTTGCCCTCCATTCGGCAACCCTCCCGGCAAGCCCAGTTTCCGCCAGGAAGCCCGTTGCCACGGCGCCGATTAGCTGCGCGCCAACACTCACGGCCGCGCCTTGGGTTCAAATCGCACTCCCGAGTTAGTCCACAGGCCTGGAAACGCGTGCGCTGCAAAATGATGGCCAAGCAACCTTTAAGTGTGTAATGATCCGCCTATTGCTTGTCTGGCCAAGCCGGAGTTTTTTCGGGGGGCATGCTTTTGCAAATGATCATCATTCTATTTGTGCTAACAATCATTTTGACGCTGATACTGAAGCTTTTCGTCACACCAAGGTATGGCACTGACGTCGCAAGCCGCTTCCTCGAGCGCCTGAAATACATTCCTTCGCAGACAGAGCTCCTGAGTTCGACCACGCTAAGCGGCTGGCTGGCGAACAAGGCAAACAGCGAAGCAATCCGCGGCTATGTTTATCCGGTGCTGTTTCCACTCGACATCCTCTTCCTGCTCAGTCTCGGCCTCCTGTTAGGCTTCACATCGGGAGCTCTTGGAAGCCGACTGGAATTCCTGTCGAATGTTCCAGCGTGGATCTGGTGGGTTTTTCCGTTTCTCTACATGGCCTCGGACCTGGCCGAAGACACGGCGATCGCAGCCATATTCAAAACCATCATTCCGCTGACGGACGGTTCGTACAGCGTCTTGAGTGCACTCACCGCGGTCAAGATCGCCACCGTAGGAATTGCGATCGGCCAGGTCGGCTTTTTAGCTGCGCTCAACGCACTGCTGTTCTTCTTTCCAGCGCCAAAACCCTTTTGACCCCCCTAAGCGGAGAAGCTCGCCGCCGCAAGGAATTTGCACTTACTGAACGATTTTTTATCGATTGAAGAAGAATTGGCGAGGAGGATCCCATGGGAAAGAGGATTGTTCTGCTTTCTGACGGTACGGGCAATGCGGCCGGCAAGGTTTGGCGTACCAATGTCTGGCGCACTTTTCAGTCGCTTGATCTGAAGACATCCGACCAGATCGCGATTTACGACGATGGCGTGGGCACCTCCTCGTTCAAGCCGCTGGCTATTCTGGGCGGCGTTTTTGGCTGGGGCCTCAAGCGCAACGTGCTGAACCTCTATAAATTCCTCTGCCGGAACTATCGGGACGGCGACAAGATCTACGCCTTCGGGTTCAGCCGCGGCGCCTTCACCATCCGCATTGTGATCGGCCTCGTGTTGAACCAGGGGCTCGTCAAATTCGCCAATGAGACCGAACTCGACAAGAAGGCGCGTGCCGCCTATCGCGCCTACCGTCACGATAAATATCCGGGCTGGAATCTCCAGTACCCGTTTCGGCTGGCTCAATTCCTGCTGGACAAGCGGTTCTACACACCCTGCGAGCGGACGGTTGATTCCATCGAATTTGTCGGCGTGTGGGACACGGTTGCCGCATACGGCTTGCCGGTCGACGAAATGACCCGCGGCGTGAACGACTGGCTGTGGCCGCTCGAGCTGCCCAATACGGAATTCAACAAGAAGATCGTCAAGGCGCGACACGCGCTCGCCATCGACGACGAACGCGCCACGTTCCATCCAGTGCTGTGGAATGAGGACAAGACCAACACCGAGCCGAGCGGTGCCGCTCGGGTTACCAGCGGCGAGCAGCTGCTGCAGGTCTGGTTCACCGGCGTGCATTCCAACGTCGGAGGCGGTTATCCGGACGATTCGCTCGCAAATATCTCACTCGCATGGATGATGGCGGAAGCAAAGGACGCGGGCCTTGTATTCAAGGACCTGCCTGACGCGGAGCCCGACGCGCTTCTGAGCACGGAATCAGCAAAGGACAAGGATGGAAGGCTCTACGACTCGCGCAGCGGACTGGGCGGCTACTACCGGTATAGCCCCCGGAAAATTCATGAGTTCTACGAAGCGATGCCGATCACTCTTGACGAGTCCGGCAATCCGCATCCAAGGCCGGTGCCAAAGATTCATGAGGCGGTATTCAGCAGGATAAAGCTCGGCGCGCATTTCTATGCGCCCATCGGCTTTCCGGCACAATACGAAGTGGTGCGGTCAAACGACCCGCGTATTAACTACTGGCCGTCCGGGCCCGTGATCTCCAACACCTCCGCCACCATCGAACCTAACAGCGACGTCATCGCGGAAGGAGCGCAATCCGGCGACCGGCATAGGGCGCAGGAGGAAATTTGGGACATCGTCTGGCGAAGGCGCGCGATCTACTTCCTGACGGTCTTTGTAACCGGCTACCTGCTGCTCTATCCGCTTTTCAGGGACAGCTATCCCTTTCAGGAGCTGCGCACACCGCTTCGTTTCGTGTCTGACACCATCCGCCTGGTTGGTGGTGTCCTTCCCGGCATGGCTTCGCGCTGGCTCGATGCCTATGCGCGAGATCCAGCATGGTTCCTGGTGTGGGCTTTCCTGGTGGGCTTCCTGATCTGGATCAGTTCCAAGCTCGCGGGATCGATTAATGACGGCATGCGGCTGTTGTGGTCGACCTATCTCCCCGATACCAACAGGCCGGCAGCGCCGAAGGCGCCAATGGTTACCTCGCCAATCCAGACCCTGCTGTTCGTCGGCATCATCGCCTACCTGCTTTTCTACCCGCTGTTCAGCGAAGTGGGCGTGTTGCAATGGCTGGTTCTTCCCGGAAGCGCCAACGACATCCTGCTCGCCTATACCACCCAACCGGTGCGCGCCGTCCTTGGCGCCTTCCTTGTCTTCTACTTCTTGCCTGGTTTTCTGGTCAGGAAACTCCGGCAGTGGTGGGTCTATCAGGCCGCCTTGCGCGGATTTAAGTATTATCTGGCGCCAGCCGCGTCCGCGGTGGGGCTACTGTATTTGGCCGTCGCTCTCGGCAGCCACTATCATTTCAATATCCGCGATGGCATCGGCAGCTTTTGCACGGAAGCATCCGTCCTGAACGCCAGCAATAACGGCTTCAAGAATGTCGGCGGCAAGAAACAGGCCGAGTTGATATTCGATACCTCGCCCGAGGCAAACAGCAGCCCAAGCAATCTTTGCGTTTCGACCGGCGTATTTCTCGAGACCGGCACCAGGTATCGTGTCGTCGTCAGGCGGCTACCGGAATCGGAGACCGTCCCGCCGTCCGGTAAATGGACGTTTTTTGGCGAGGAGTCCTACATGGGGGGACAACCGATTTCCCGTCTCTCTCCGCTAAAAGCCGCAACGATGGCGGCGTTGTTTCCGTTCCGGCGTACTTTCGACCGCCCGTGGGGCAGCATTATCTTCCGCATAGGTTCAAAGGGAAACGAAGAGGATTTCCTGGACCGGGCTCCGCCGAAGCAGAACGACAATTTGCTGGTCAATGACGCCGACTATGTCGTGCCCGATAAATCCGAGACGCTTGCCCAGATCATTACGCCAAAACGCGACGGCGAGTTGTTTGTGTATCTGAATAAGCCCGTGCTGGGGCTGTGTGGTTATGAGACCTCGATCGCCGATCGGATAGGCAACACCGGAAAGGCAAGGATCGTGATCGAGAATCTTGGTCGATGAGGTGCCGGCGCCGTGTGACGAAGGAGCTTTTGCTGCAGGTCATGGGCACGGGAATTTTGCCCCTGCGGAAAGCCCGAGCCAGGGCGAACGCCCGGGCAGCGTTCCCCATCATCGACCAATCCCACGCTTGATCCCGATCGTCCAAGATATCCCCTCGCCGCCCACAGTGCCGGTGACGACTTGGCCCTTGGCACGCTCGAGCACCGGGCGCCATGGCACCAGACTGAAGTCATGCGCACGCTCGATCAGGGCGAAGCGGCCGCTGTTCAGCATCAGCATTCGCCGATAAGTTCCGGTCAAGCGATCGCCTGAATTGATCTCGGCGTATCCGAGACCAGTCTCGCCGGCTATCCGTGCAGCAGTCTCTGTAAGCTCACGACTTTCCAGGGCCTGCAACAGGTTGCGTGCATAGACGAGACGACTGCCCTGCTCGCGCGCGAACCCTTGATCAAGCAACCACTGGCGCCGCGCCTGGAGGGCGACGCCAACCTCTGACCCTAGCCCCGTCGAAGCGATCGTCTCGGGTGCCTTGCCGACCAATTGCCGGTCAAGCCA
>Ga0307499_10000426_pt1 | contig 15052 bp, 12 predicted proteins | sample 13_S_MG_FD_201363 | JGI IMG/M metagenome (GOLD analysis project Ga0307499, IMG submission 201363) | Soil microbial communities from Populus trichocarpa stands in riparian zone in the Pacific Northwest, United States - 13_S | ecosystem: Environmental > Terrestrial > Soil > Riparian zone > Trees... | reverse complement strand
GATCTCGGGGTACCTGGGTCCCGGTTACGTGGTCGAGTCCAGCATCGGGCACATCCGTGATCTGCCGCGCAATGCGGCGGACGTGCCGGCGAAGTACAAGGGCGAGTCCTGGGCCCGGCTGGGGGTGGACGTCGACCACGGCTTCGTCCCGCTCTACGTCGTCAGCCCGGACCGCCGGCAGCAGGTCACGAAGCTGAAGGATCTGCTGAAGAACGCCGCCGAGCTCTACCTGGCCACGGATGAGGACCGCGAGGGCGAGGCCATCGCCTGGCACCTGGTGGAGACGCTCAAGCCGACCGTGCCGATCAAGCGGATGGTGTTCCACGAGATCACCCCGCAGGCGATCCAGTCGGCCGTCGACAACCCGCGGGATATCGACGCGCACCTGGTCGACGCCCAGGAGACGCGGCGGATCCTGGACCGGCTGTACGGCTACGAGGTCAGCCCGGTGCTCTGGAAGAAGGTCATGCCGCGGCTGTCGGCCGGCCGGGTGCAGTCGGTGGCCACCCGCATCGTGGTCGAGCGGGAGCGGGCCCGGATGCGGTTCCGGGCCGCCAACTACTGGGACATCGAGGGCACGTTCGACCTCGACCCGAGCCGGATGCCGCCGGCCGCGGTGGCCCCGGACGCCGGTGAGCCGACCAGCCTCACCGCAACCCTGGTCGCGCTGGACGACGACCGGATCGCCACCGGCCGCGACTTCGATCCCGAGACCGGCCGCACCAAGAGCAACGTGGTGCACCTGGACGAAGCCGGCGCCCGGGGCCTGGCCGCCCGGCTCGAGGGCGCCGACTTCGCGGTCAGCCGGGTGGAGGAGAAGCCGTACCGGCGCCGCCCGTACGCCCCGTTCATGACCAGCACGCTGCAGCAGGAGGCGAGCCGCAAGTTCCGGTTCGCCGCCGACCGCACCATGCGGGTGGCGCAGCGGCTGTACGAGAACGGCTACATCACCTACATGCGTACCGACTCGACCAACCTGTCCGAGTCGGCGTTGACCGCGGCCCGGCAGCAGGCGCGCGAGCTGTACGGCGACGCGTACGTCCCGCCGGAGCCGCGGCGGTACGTCAAGCGGGTCAAGAACGCGCAGGAGGCGCACGAGGCGATCCGGCCGGCCGGTGACTCGTTCCGGACCCCGGGTTCGGTCGCCGGCGAGCTGTCCGCCGACGAGTTCCGGCTCTACGAGCTGATCTGGCAGCGGACCCTCGCCTGCCAGATGGCGGACGCGGTCGGCACCAGCATGTCGATCCGGTTGGCCGGTTCGAGCATGACCGGCGAGCGGGCCGAGTTCGCCGCCACCGGCAAGACGATCACCTTCCCCGGCTTCCTGCGGGCCTACGTCGAGAGCAACGACGACGACGCCGAGCGGGACGATGCGGAGAAGCGGCTGCCCCGGCTGGAGCGCGGGCAGGGCCTGATCGCGCGGCAGCTCGAGCCGCAGGGTCACACGACCGTGCCGCCGCCGCGGTACACCGAGGCGAGCCTGGTCAAGGCGCTGGAGGAGCTCGGCATCGGCCGGCCGTCCACGTACGCCTCGATCCTGCAGACGATCCAGGACCGCGGCTACGTCTGGAAGAAGGGCAGCGCGCTGGTCCCGTCCTGGGTCGCGTTCGCCGTGGTCGGGCTGCTGGAACGGCACTTCACCCGGCTCGTCGACTACGGCTTCACCGCCGCGATCGAGGAGGACCTGGACAACATCGCCGGCGGCGCGCAGCAGTCGGTCGACTGGCTCACCCGCTTCTACTTCGGCTCCGACCAGGGCAACGAGGGCGGCATCGCCCGGGCCGGCGGGCTCAAGCGGCTGGTCGCCGACCGGCTCGCCGACATCGACGCCCGCGGGGTCAACTCGATCTCGCTGTTCGAGGGCGTCGTCGTCCGGGTCGGCCGGTACGGGCCGTACCTGGAGCGGGCCGACGCGGCCCGGGCCAGCCTGCCCGAGGACCTACCACCGGACGAGGTGACCCCGGAGAAGGTCGAAGAGCTGTTCTCGGCGCCGAGCGGAGACCGCGAGCTCGGCACCGACCCGGAGACCGGCCAGGAGGTCACCGCGCGCGCCGGCCGGTACGGGCCGTATGTCGTCTCGGGCGAGAAGACCGCCAGCCTGTTCGCGAGCATGTCGCTGGACACGGTCACCATCGACGACGCGCTCAAGCTGCTCCAGTTGCCGCGCACGCTCGGTACCGGGCCGGACGGCGAGGAGGTGACCGCGCAGAACGGCCGCTACGGGCCGTACGTCAAGCAGGGCAAGGAGTCGCGGTCGCTGCAGGGCGAGGACCAGCTGTTCACGGTCACCCTGGACGAGGCTCTGGCCCTGCTGGCGCAGCCCAAAACGCGGGGCCGGCGGGCGGCGGCGGAGGCTCCACCGCTGCGTGAGATCGGTGCTGACCCGGTCAGCGGCAAGCCGATCGTGCTGCGCGAGGGCCGCTTCGGGCCGTACGTCACCGACGGCGAGACCAACGCCAGCCTGCGCAAGGGCGACTCGGTCGAGGACGTGACGCTGGAACGGGCGGCCGAGCTGCTGGCCGACCGGCGGGCCCGTGGGCCGGTCAAGCGCACCGCGAGGAAGGCACCGGCGAAGGCCCCCGCCAAGCGTGCGGCAAAGGCCGTGAAAGCCGTGAAGACAGTGAAGGCAGCGAAAGCACCAGCCAAGAAGACGCCCGCCAAGAAGGCCTGACGGTCGGGTCCTAGCCGGGGTGGGGTGCCAGCGGTTCGAGGAGTTCGAGGCGGTTGCCGACCGGGTCGGTGACGTAGCAGCGGCGGTGGCCGGGGAAGAGGTCATCCCAGGTCACCGGGTGGCCGGCGGCGTCGAGCCGGGCGGCGAGGCTGTCCAGGTCGCGTACCAGCAGGCCGGGGTGGGCCTTGCGGGCCGGCCGGAAGTCGGCCTCGACGCCCAAGTGCAGCTCGGCCTGGCCGCCGCGGAACCAGGCCCCGCCGCGGCCGGCCAGGCCAGGCGGCTTGGGCACCTCGGCCATGCCCAGCACGCCGCCGTAGAACGCCCGCAGCTCAGGCTCGGCGCCGGCCGGAGCGGCGAGCTGCACGTGATGCAGCCCGAGCACCCCGGTCATGCCGGCCGCCGGGCGACGACGAACAGCCGGCGGAACGGGAAGACGGTCCCGTACGGCTGGGCGGGGTAGGCGGCCCGGAGCTGGGCCGCGTACTCCTGCTCGAAGTCGGCCGCGTCGCCGCCGAGCGCGGCCAGCACCGGGCGCAGCGCCGAGCCGCGGACCCAGTCCAGCACCGGGTCGGCGCCGGACAGCACGTGCAGGTAGGTCGTCTCCCAGGCGTCGACCTGGCAGCCGAGCGTGGCCAGCCGGCCGAGGTAGCCGGCCGGCTCGAGCACCGCCGCGGTGCGCCCGGCCAGCCCGCCGAGCCGATCGGACCAGCGTGGCGCCCGGCACAGCGCCGCCAGGATCGTGTGCGACGGGAAACCGAAGTTGCCCGGCACCTGGAATGCCAACCAGCCGCCGGGCGCGAGCCAGCTCACCAGCCGGCCGAGCAGGTCGCCGTGCCCGGGCACCCACTGCAGCGCCGCGTTGGAGACCAGCACGTCCAACGCGCGGCCCGGCTGCCAGCTCTCGATGCCGCCCAGCTGGAAGGCCAGCCGCCCGGGCAGTTCCCGCCCGGCGGCGTCGGCCAGCATCTCCGGCGACGAGTCGACGCCCAGCACCGATGCCGCCGGCCAGCGTTGCGCCAGCGTCGCGGTCAGCGCGCCGTTCCCGCAGCCGAGGTCGACCACCTGGCGCGGCCCCTTCGCCGGCACCCGCGCCAGCAGCTCATGGAACGGGCGGCTGCGCTCGTCCGCGTACACGTCGTACTGCTGCGGGTCCCACATCAACCGACTCCTCTCGACGTCGAGATAATAACTCTCGATGTCGAGAGATCGGTATCCTGGCGGCATGCTGGACGAGGTGGACCGGCTGGTCGCCGCCTGGCGCCGGGAGCGGCCGGACCTCGACGTCGAGCCGCTCGCCGTGCTCAGCCGGGTCAGCCGGCTGGCCCGGCACCTGGCGCTGGCCCGCCGGGCCGCGTTCGCCGAACACGGGCTGGAGGAGTTCGAGTTCGACGTGCTGGCCGCGTTGCGCCGGGCCGGGCCGCCGTACGAGCTGTCGCCGGGCCGGCTGCTGACCGAGACGCTGGTCGGCTCCGGCACGATGACGCACCGGCTTGACCGGTTGGAGCAGCGCGGCCTGGTCCGCCGCCGGCCCGATCCGGAGGATCGACGGGGCGTCCGGGTCCGGCTCACCGCTCGCGGCCGGTCCAGGGTGGATGCCGCCTTCGCCGACCTGCTCGACCGCGAGCGCACCCTGCTGGCCAGCCTCGACCCGCATCAGCAGGCCGCCCTCGCCGCCCTGTTGCGCACCCTCGCCACCCCGTTCGACACACCGGAGCCCTGACCGCCGCGCGCGGCCCGCCGGCTCCGCCCGCCAGTTCCGTCCGCCAGTTCCGTCTGCCAGTTCCGTCCGCCCGGTCCGTCCGCCGGCTCCGCCCGCCGCGCGCGGTCCGCCGGCTCCGCTCGCCAGCTCCGTCCGCCGGCTCCGGCCCGCCGGCTCCGCCCGCCCGGCCCCGGCCGCCCGGCCCCGCCCGTCCCAGCGGCGACGGCCACGGAAGCTGCGGAAAGGGCGGAAACGCGGTCTGAGCGGGGCGTATGCGAAAGCCGTCGGAGCTGCCCGTTACAGTGGCCAGGTCAGTTGGTCCCGCCATCGCTGTAGCAGGTAGGGGTCCATCATCAGCTCCGACCGGACTGACGAGGGCGCCGTACGACCTGACCCGACCCGGGCGTCCGCGTACGGCCAATTCGGCGTGTCCAGCACCGGGGCGGACCCGGCTTCCGGCGGCCCGGCGGCAGAGACGGACGACCGGCGCGAGCCGATCGTCTCGCCGGCGCGCAAGGTGCAGGGGGTGCTGCGGGGGCGGGACTTCCGCCGGCTGTGGATCGTGATGACGTTCTCCAGCTTCGGCGACTGGCTCGGCCTGCTGGCGACCACCGCGCTCGCGGCCGACCTGGCCAAGAGTTACCGGGCGGCGAACTTCGCGCTCGGCGGCGTGCTGGTCGTCCGGCTGCTGCCGGCGGCGATCCTGGGCCCACTGGCCGGCGCCTTCGCGGACCGGTTCGACCGGCGGCGGACGATGGTCGTGGCCGACATCGCGCGGTTCGGGCTGTTCGTGTCGATACCGCTGGCCGGCGCGCTGTGGTGGCTGTTTGTCGCCTCGTTCCTGATCGAGTGCCTGGCGCTGTTCTGGATCCCGGCGAAGGAAGCGTCGGTGCCGAACCTGGTCCGGCGGGACCAGTTGGAGGCGGCGAACCAGCTCAGCCTGATCACCACGTACGGCATCACCCCGGTGGTGGCCGCCGGGGTCTTCTCGCTGCTCGCCCTGGTCAGCCGCGAGCTGGCGGCGTCGGTGTCGTTCTTCCGGACCAACCAGGTCGACCTGGCGCTCTACATCAACGCGCTGACCTTCCTGGTTTCCGCGTTGACCGTGCTGCAGATCCGGCGGATCGGCCGCGCCGACCGCAGCAGGAAGACGGCCGCGCAGCCCGGCTTGTTCACCCTGCTGCGCGAGGGCTGGGTCTTCATCGGGACGAACCGGCTGATCCGCGGGCTGGTGTTCGGGATCTTCGGCGCGTTCGCGGCGGCCGGCACGGTGGTCGGCACCGGCAAGATCTACTCGGCCAGCCTGGGCGGCGGCGACGCCACCTACGGCGTGCTGTTCGGCGCGGTGTTCGTCGGGCTGGGCCTTGGCATCGGGCTGGGCCCGCGGGTGGCCCGGGACCTGTCCCGACGCCGGCTGTTCGGCCTGTCGATCGTGTTCGCCGGCGGCTGCCTGGTGCTCGCCTCGTTCATGCCGCACCTGGTGCTCAGCCTGATCACGATCATGGGCGTCGGGTTCGGCGCCGGCACCGCGTACCTGTCCGGCACGACGCTGCTCGGCCAGGAGGTCGCGGACGAGGTCCGCGGCCGGACGTTCGCCTTCGTGCAGTCGCTGGTCCGGGTCGACCTGATCCTGTCGGTGGCGGCGGCGCCGTTCCTGGTCGGCGTGCTGCGGCAGCGCCGGGTGGTGTTCGCCGGCCTCGACTTCACCGTGGACGGCACCCGGATCCTGCTCGCCGCCGCCGGGCTGCTCGCGATCGCCGGTGGCATCGCGGCGTACCGGCACATGGACGACCGGCACGGCATCCCGGTGATGGCCGACATCGTCACGGCGGTCCGCGGCGACACCACCGCCCGACGCCGGCTCAGCCACGGCGGCGTGCTGATCGCGTTCGAGGGCGGCGAGGGCTCGGGCAAGTCGACGCAGGCCGAGCGGCTGGCCGGCTGGCTGCGCGAGCGCGGCGCCGCGGTCACCGTGACGCATGAGCCCGGGGCGACCGAGTTCGGCGCCCGGCTGCGGCACATCCTGCTGGAGGCCGCGGACGGCGAGCTGACCTCCCGCGCTGAGGCGCTGCTGTTCGCGGCCGATCGTGCCCAGCACGTCGACGCGGTGATCCGCCCGGCCCTGGACCGGGGCGACGTGGTGATCACCGACCGGTACGTCGACTCGTCGCTGGCGTACCAGGGGGCCGGCCGCTCGCTGGCGCTGGAGGACGTCCGCCGGCTGTCCCGGTGGGCGACCAGCGGGCTGGAGCCGGACCTGACCGTGCTGCTGGACGTCGATCCGGAGCTCGGCCTGGACCGGGCCCGGGCCCGCGAGGCGGTCCAGGACGAGGAACCGGACCGGCTGGAGCGGGAGTCGCTGGAGTTCCACCGCCGGGTCCGGCAGGCGTTCCGGGCGCTGGCCGATGCCGCGCCCGACCGGTACGCCGTGGTCGATTCGTCCCGGCATCCGGAGGCGGTCGCGGCGATCGTGCGGACGGCGGTCACCAAGCGGCTGGCCGCCGGCCGGGGCCGCGACCGGGACCGCCGCCGGCGGCGCCGCCCGCCCACGATCCGGGTCCCCCGGCTGGCCCGCCCGCGCCCCCGGCCGTCGCCCGGACCGGCCCCGGGCCCGGAGCCCGCGCCCCTCGCGGAGACGGTGGCGGCCATCGAGACCGGCGCCGCCATCGAGAACGTCCAGCAGCCCCCGGCCGACCAGCCGCCGGAGTGGTCCGGCGACCCGGCCGGCACGCACCGCCCGTAGCGTCCCGGCTGACATGATGATCTCCGGGAGGAGGTGCCAGTGACTGTCTGGGACGAGGTGGTCGGGCAGTCCGACGCGGTGGCCACGCTGCGGGCCGCGGCCACCGCGGCGGCCCGGATCGTCGCCGGCGAGCCGATCAACCCGGGCGCGATGACGCACGCCTGGCTGTTCACCGGGCCACCCGGGTCGGGCCGGTCGGTGGCGGCGCGGGCCTTCGCGGCGGCCCTGCAGTGTGAGCGGGACGGCGTCGGCTGCGGCGAGTGCGCGGGCTGCCACACGGTGCGGACCCGGACCCACGCCGACGTCCACTCGGTCATCCCGGAAGGGCTGTCCATCCCGGTGCACGAGATGCGCGCCATCGTGCTGACCGCGGCGCGCAAGCCGGCCGGGGGCCGGTGGCAGGTCGTGCTGATCGAGGACGCCGACCGGCTGACCGAAGCCGCGTCCGACGCGGTGCTCAAGGCGGTCGAGGAGCCGCCGCCGCGCACCGTGTTCCTGCTCTGCGCGCCGTCCACCCACCCGGACGACGTGGCGGTCACGGTGCGGTCCCGGTGCCGGCTGGTGCCGTTGCGGATCCCGCCGCCGGACGCGGTCGCCGCGGTGCTGGTCGCCCGTGACGGCGTCGACCCGGAGCAGGCGGAGTGGGCCGCGCAGGCCGCACAGGGCCACATCGGCCGGGCCCGCCGGCTGGCCCGGGACGCCGCCGCCCGGGAGCGGCGGCGCGCGGTGCTGTCGGTGCCCGCGTCGCTGACCAGCCTGGCCGCCTGCTTCACCGCCGCCGACCACCTCGTCAGCACCGCCGAGCAGGAGGCCACCGCGCTGTCCGCCGAGCTGGACGCGCCGGAGACCGACGCGTTGAAGCAGGCCTACGGGGCCGGCGGCACCGGGCGGGGGGTGGCCGCCTCGGTGCGCGGCAGCGCCGGCGCGCTGCGCGACCTGGAGAAGCGGCAGAAGTCCCGGGCCACCCGCGCCCAGCGGGACGCGCTCGATCGCGCCCTGGTCGACCTCGCCGCGTTCTACCGGGACGTGCTGCTGGTGCAGTCCGCCGCGGACGTGCCACCGGCGCACCCGGAGGCGCAGGCCGACGTCCGCCGGGTGGCCGGCCGGCTCAGTTCGGAGGAGGCGCTGATCCGGCTCGAGGCGGTGCTGGCCTGCCGCGAAGCGGTCGAACTGAACGTGAAACCGCGCATCGCCGTCGAGGCCATGGCGGTAACGCTGCGCCTGCCGTAGCCGGCCGGGGGCCGCCGAACCCGGCCGCCGCGGGCGCCGGCGGCGGGTTGTCCGGCCAGGCCGGCGAGCCGCCGGCAGGCCAGCGGCCCGGCGACGCCGTAGGCTCCACCGCATGGGCATGGTCTGCGCCGTGAGCTTCGAGCGGTACGGACGGCTGTACTACCTCGATCCGAGCGGGTACACGCCGAAGGTCGGCGACAAGGTGCTGGTGCCGACCGACGACGGTGCTGAGGTCGCCGAGTGCGTCTGGGCGCCGCAATGGGTGTCCGAGGAGACCGACGGCTTCCCCCGGCTGGAGGGCATCGCCACCGACGCCGACCTGGAGCGGGACGCGCTGGTCCGGCGGCGCAAGGCGGACGCCCGGGTCGCGGCGAAGAAACTGGTCCGCGAGCACAGCCTGCCGATGAAGATCGTCGGCGTCGACCACCTACCGTCCGCGAACCGCACCACGATCTACTTCAGCGCACCGCACCGGGTCGACTTCCGCGCCCTGGTCCGTGACCTCGGCGCCACCCTCAAGTGCCGGGTCGAGCTGCGCCAGCTCTCGCCCCGGGACGAGGCCCGGGTGCAGGGCGGCATCGGCTCCTGCGGCCGCGACCTGTGCTGCGCCACGTTCCTGAAGGACTTCGAGCCGGTCAGCATCCGGATGGCCAAGGACCAGGACCTGCCGCTGAACCCGCTGCGCATCTCCGGCGCCTGCGGGCGCCTGCTCTGCTGCCTGAAGTACGAGCACCCGCTGTACGTGAAGGCGCAGGAGACGATGCCGGCCAAGGGCGCGCAGGTCGACACCCCGGACGGCCCCGGCCGGGTGATCGACTACAACGTGCCGGGAGACACCGTCCGGGTCCGCCTGGCCGACGGCGGCCGCACCTGCACCTGCTCCCGCGCCTCCGTCTGCGCCCCCCGCCAGGCCCACGACGAGCGCTACAACCCGCCCGCTGAGTGACGCTGTACAGCCTGCTGGGTGCCCGGCGCGGGCACTTCCGGTACGAGTCCGGCCACCACGGCGAGCTATGGCTGGATCTGGACGGGCTGTTCGTCCGCCCCCGCCGGCTCGACCCGTTCATCGCGGCGCTGGCCGCGGCGCTGCCCCCGGTGGACGTGCTCTGCGGCCCGCTGACCGGTGGCGCGTTCGTGGCCCAACTGCTGGCGGCCCGCCTCGACCTGGACTGCTGCTACACCGTCCGGTCCGGTGCCTCGTACCGGCTGCCGGGGAGTCTGGCGGGGCGGCTGCCCGGCCGGCGGGTCGCGGTCGTCGACGACGCGATCAACGCCGGGTCGGCGGTCGGCGCCACGCTGGCCGCGGTGCGGTCCGCCGGCGGTGAGCCGGTCGCGCTCGGCGCGCTGCTGGTGCTCGGCTCCGCGGTGACATCGGTGGCCGGTGCCCTGCCGGTACACGCGGTCGAACGCGTCGACGCCCCACTCTGGTCCGCTGTGGACTGTCCACTCTGCACGGACAGGGTGCCGCTGACCGACCTGGCGCTGATGGATCGACCCGATCAGAGCTCGGGTCGGGCGATACCGAGAATGCGCGGGGCGACCGGGGAGAACCGCGCCGTCGGCGGGTAGACCAGGCTGCGGCACTTGACGATCTGGTAGCCGGCCAGCTCGATCGCGGTACGGGTGTCCCGGTTCGGGTGGCAGCCGCCCATCAGCCGCGGCCAGAGCACGTTCGCGGCGTCCTGGGTGCGGCCGTGCAGCCGCCCCGCCGCCCGTACGTGCTCGTAGAACCGCAGCTCGCCGGCCGGCCGCAGCACCCGCCGCAGCTCGGCCAGCGCCGCTGGCGCGTCCGCCACCGAACACAGCACACCGGACACCACCGCCGCGTCGAACGACCCGTCCGCCGCCGGGATCTGCCCCGCCACCCCGCCGACCACCTGAATGCCCACCGGTGCCGCCTGCGCCGCCGACACCGCCCGCCCCCGCAGGTACGCCTCCGGCTCCACCGCGACCACCCCGGCCACCGTCGCCGGGTAGTGCCGGAAGTTCAGCCCGTTGCCCGCGCCCAGCTCCAGCACCCGCCCAGCCAGCCCGGCCAGCAGCTCCCGCCGCAGCTCCGCCTGCCCGCGTTCCTCGTCCCGGGCCGCGAACCGGCTGAAGAACCGCGCGAACAGCGGGTGGCGCACCACCTGGGCACCGTCAGAACTCGGCATGCAGCACTCCCGGGTCACGGTCGAGACGTCGCCGCCGGCGTTTCGTGGACGCCCGGCAGCCCGCTCCATCATGACCGCCCGCGCCGCCACCCCACCTCACCCGCTACACTGACCCGGCTTGCCGCACCCCCTGCGGCATGCCGCCTTAGCTCAGTCGGCAGAGCGGCTCACTCGTAATGAGCAGGTCATCGGTTCGATTCCGATAGGCGGCTCCATGTCTGGCCTGGGCTTTTACGCCGGAGGGTGATCTTGCGCCGCGCCGGACGAGTCCCAGATTGACCAAAAATTGACCACGCGGGCGGCCAGCGTGCAAGCGAAGATCAACGGGGGTCCATGCGCCGGCCCAATTTGGTCACTGTGAGTGACCGTCGGCCGGCTAAAGGACGGCTGGTCGAGGCGGCACTCCAGGTCTGGCTCAGCTGGGCGCCTGGCTGACAGGTGACGGTCCGGAGTGGTGTGACCACGGTGTGCTGTCTGTCTCGTCGGTTGCTGGTCGTGCCGGAGTCGCGGCGACGCAAGGCGAAGAAGTCCAAGGGCGGCGGCCGGGCGGGGTCCGGTCGTTTCGGCAGGTCCCCGAGGACATTGCCTCGATGATCGCGATGGGGGGCGCCGCCGGATCGGCTGCCGATCTGGCTGTTGCCGCACCTGTACCGGTACTACGCGGCCGGTGAGCGGGCGAACCATTGCATCGACGCCGCGCTGACGCTGGCCGCCGCGTTCGGCCAGTTCGGGATCTCGGCCCAGGCGTGGCCGGTGGAGCTGGTGATCAACCCGGCTGATGGCCGGGCAGCGACGCGGTACGGGGCCTACCCGCGCTGGGACGGTGCGGACTTCCGGGGCCACTGCGTGCTGTGGCTGCCCGAGCACCAGCACTTCGTCGACGTGACACTCGAACAGTTCGCCGAGACAGCCCGGCAGGAGCCGCTGATCGGGCGGGCGGTCCTCGCGGTCGACCCGGTGACCGGCCGCGGCACGGCGGTGGACTGGGCAGCCGCGGGTGGCACGGCAGTGGTCCAGCGGCCGACCATGTTCCACCCCATGCACGTGCACGGCCACACCCTCGCCATCCGCGGCAACAGCGGACCGGGCCCGCGCAAGGACACCGTCATCGTCCGTCCACACCAGACAGTCGTCGCCGACCTGGTCGCCGACAACCCCGGGCAGTGGGCCACCCACTGCCACAACGCCTACCACGCCGAGACCGGGATGATGACCCGCCTGTCCTACCAACGCTGACCCGCGCGGCAGCGGCCTGACAAGACAGGGGCGGGTCGGACGGCGCCGCCCCTGCCGGCCGCCTGGGTCCGAGTCGAAGCGCACGGCCCAGGCCAGGCGCGGCGACCTCCGGTGCGGACGTCCGCGCGCTGCGCCCACCCGATTGGCGGCTTGGCGCGGGATGTGACCGGCCGATCCGGTCAGCCAGCGGGGCGGCGGCCGATGTCGGCCGGGCCGGGCAGAGTCTGGAGGAGTTCGGTGGCGAACGCGGCGGCGTGGGTCATGAAGCCCACGTGCCCGCCGGGCAGTTCAGTCACGCGCCGGCCGAGTCTCGTGCCCAGTTCCATGGTGGCGTCGTGGCAGGGGTGGCCGCCTGATTCCCGCCCGGCTGCCAGCACGATCCGCCCGGCGTGCCCGCTCAGCGCGTCGAGGTCGAGGTGGACCGCCGGGTACTGGCGCAGCTCGTGTTCGAACCAGTATGTGGCGTTGGCGAGGGCCTGTTCGTTCGTGTTGAGGTCCGTCGCCCGGGCCATGGCCAGTCGGTCGGATTCCGCGAACGCCTCGCCGCGGAATCGGCCGAGCGCCGGCGCCACGCCGCGGCGGCGGTAGAGGTCGTAGACCGCGGCGAAGAAGTCGATCCACTGCTGCCCGTCGGTCAGCAGCCGCACGGCCGGCGGCTCGAGCACGCGGCGGCGGGTCTTCGCGCTCGGGCCCGGCTCGCCGCGCAGCACCAGCGACACCGTGCCGGTTGACACGCCGGCGCCGCTGGCCACGTCGGCCAGCCGTGGACGCCGAGCGGCGCCGCCCGGCCCCGCTGTCGGCTGACCTGTCACGTCCGCCTCTCCTGTGCTCTTGACAGCGCTCGCACTACCTCCCACAGTAGCGGCCGGCCGGTTTAAGCGTTTCAAGCGCCCGAACCGCCGGGTGACGCAGCCTTCGGCGGCTGCGCTGCCGGACCCACGGTCAGCCGAACCGGCCGGTGATGTAGTCCTCGGTCTTCTTGTCCGTTGGCTGGCTGAAGATCTGCGCGGTGTCTGCCAGTTCGATGAGTCGTCCGGGGTGGCCGTTGCCGGCGACGGTGAAGAACGCGGTGCGGTCGCTGACCCGGGCTGCTTGCTGCATGTTGTGGGTGACGATGACGATGGTGTATCGCCGTTTCAGGTCGGTGATCAGCTGCTCGATTGCCAGGGTGGAGACCGGGTCGAGGGCTGAGCATGGCTCGTCCATGAGCAGTACCTGCGGTTCCACTGCGATCGCCCGGGCGATGCAGAGGCGTTGCTGTTGCCCGCCGGACAGGCTGGTTCCGGGTTTGGCCAGGCGGTCCTTGACCTCCTCCCACAGGTTCGCCCGGCGCAGTGACCGCTCGACCGCGTCGCCCCATCCGGACCTGTTGCGGCGGTCGGTCAGCCGGAGCCCGGCGGCCACGTTGTCGTAGATCGACATGGTCGGGAACGGGTTGGGTTTCTGGGAGACCATGCCGATGGTCCGGCGCACCCTGACCGCTGGGATGGTGGGGGCGTAGATGTCCTCGCCCTCGAGGAGCACTTTTCCCTCCACCCGGGCGCCGAAGGTGACCTCGTGCATCCGGTTGAGAGCCCGCAGCACAGTGGTCTTGCCGCAGCCGGACGGGCCGATCAGTGCGGTGACGGCGTTGGGTTCGATGGTCATCGAGACGTCCTGGACGGCCAGGAAGCTGCCGTAGTAGACGTCAAGACCGGAGATGTCCAAGCTCTTGGCCACGGTTGACCTCCCACCTACCGCGGGGCTGTGCCTGCGTGTGGCAGGCCTAGCCCCTGACCCGGGCGAACCGGGCGACGAATCGGGCCACGAGGTTGAGCAGCCCGATCAACACGATGAGCACCAGCGCCGCGCCCCAGGCCCGTTGGAACGGCGGTGACTCGGCATTGCCGGCCGCTACGCCGAACTGCTCGAAGATCAGCGTCGGGAGCGTTTCCTGCGGCCGCGGATCGGTCTGTCCGGCGAACGGGTTGAACTCGATGCGCTGGTTGAGGCTGACCAGCAGCAGCAGCGGGGCGGTCTCTCCGGCTATCCGGGCTACCCCGAGCATGACGCCGGTGACGATGCCGCCGAGCGCGGCCGGCAGGACCACTTGGAGGATCGTTCGCCACCGGGGGATGCCGAGGGCGTAGGCCGCTTCGCGTAGTTCGTCGGGTACCAGCCGGAGCATCTCGTCGGCGGAGCGGATCACCACGGGCAGCATCACGACGAACAGGGCCATCGCCCCGGCGAAGCCGGACTTCTGGAACCCGAGCACGAGGATCCAGGCGGTGAAGATGAACAGGCCGGCGACGACGGACGGCACGCCGGCCATGACGTCGACGACGAAGCTGACCAGGCGGGCGAACCGCCGCCGGCCGCCGTACTCGGCCAAGTAGATCGCGACCAGGACGCCGACCGGAGTGGCCATCGCGGCGGCCAGCAGTGCCTGGACCAGGGTTCCGACGATCGCGTGGTAGACGCCGCCGCCGACCTTCTCCGGGTTGATCCGGAACATCGAGTGGGTGAGGAACTGCAGGTCGACGACCTTGAGACCCTGCCGAACCGTGTATCCGACGATGAGCAGGAGCGGCAGCGCGGCCGCCGCGAACGCGAGGCACAGTAGCGCGGTACACAGCCGGTCGACCGCGCTGCGCCGGCCCTCCACCAGGTAGCTGAGCGCTGTCTGCGCGGCCGCGAACAGCAGCGCGGACACCACCACGAAGCCGGCAACCCCTTGCAGGCCGGTCACCGCGAACAGCCCGAGGACTGCGACCGGCACCGCCGCGGCGGTCACCGGCAGGGCGTACCGCGGCAGGCAGCGGGCGGTCAGTCCGTCCGCCAGCGCGGGCGGGTGCCGGCTGGGCCGACCCAGGAGCGCCATCGGCTATCCCACCTTCTGCCGGGCGAGGATCATGCGGGCGACGAAGTTCACCGCGAGCGTGATGACGAACAGGCACAGTCCGGCGGCGACCAGCGCGCCGGTGCCGACCTCGCCGGCTTCGCCGTACTTGAGCACGATGATCGAGGCGAGCGTGACGCCGCCGCTCTCGGTGATGTGCACGGTCAGGTTGTAGGCGGTGGACAGCACCATGGTGACCGCCAGCGTCTCGGCCAGCGCCCGGCCGAGGCCCAGCAGCGACGCCGAGGTCACCCCGGCCCGGCCCACCGGCAGCACCGTCATCCAGATCATCTCCCAGCGGGTCGCGCCGAGCCCGAGCGCGGCCTCGACCTGCTCGCGCGGCACCCGGCGGAACACCTCGCGCGACAGCGACGAGATGATCGGCAGGATCATGATGGCCAGCACGATGCCGGCCGCGAGCGGGGAGTAGCTGTTGGGCTCG
>Ga0307499_10000425_pt1 | contig 15057 bp, 18 predicted proteins | sample 13_S_MG_FD_201363 | JGI IMG/M metagenome (GOLD analysis project Ga0307499, IMG submission 201363) | Soil microbial communities from Populus trichocarpa stands in riparian zone in the Pacific Northwest, United States - 13_S | ecosystem: Environmental > Terrestrial > Soil > Riparian zone > Trees... | reverse complement strand
GTCCACGCCGAAGAGCTGGTCGGCCACCTCGAAGGTGGCGTATTTGCGGCTGGTCATCTCAGGCCACCATCTCGCTGCTCGGGTGCGGCGCCTCCAGCGCGGCGGCGTAGAACATCGGGTCGGCGGCGAGGATGGCCTGCCGGACGTCGAGCAGCTCGGTGACCTTGCGCTGGATCACCGCCGAGCCGAGCAGCCCACTGTCCTGCAGATCGCTGCGGGTCTCGACCAGGTCCTCGACGATGTCCAGCACCTGTTCCACCGCCAGCGCGACGCTGCGGCCGCCCTCGGTGTAAACCACCACGGGCACCGATTCCTCGTCCATCGGGGTGGGCACGCCGAGCAGGTGCGCGAGGCGGACCAGCGGCAGGATCTGATCCCGGTACTGCACCACCTCGCGGTTGCCGACCCGCTCCACCCGGTCGACCGGGAACTCCTCCAGCCGGGTCACCATGTCCAGCGGGATGGCCACCCGCCGGTCGCCGACGCCGGCGATCAACAGCCGGTCCGCGGTGCTGGCCCGCAGCTGCGGGTCGGCGACGCTGGACAGCTGGTCGGCCGCCTCGGCGGACAGGTGCGAGCGGCGGGCGAGCGACTGGACGTCCAGGATCAGCGCCACCCGGCCGTCGCCGGTGATCGTCGCGCCGGCGTACATGCCGATGTCCTTGAACCGGGCGGTGAGCGGCTTGACCACGATCTCCTCGGTGTTCAGCACCCGGTCGACGATCAGCCCGAACCGGCGCCCGTCGGCCTGCAGCACCGCCATGTAGCCGCTGTCGCTGTCCCCCCGGGCCGGCAGCCCGAGCGCGTGGTCGAGCCGGACCAGCGGTAGCAGCCGGCCGCGCAGGCGGTACACCGGAGCCCCGGACACGTTCTCGATCTTCGAACCGGCGGTGCCGTCCAGGAACACCAGCTCGTGCACGGCCACCTGCGGGATGGCGTACCGCTCCGGCCCGCACTCCACCGTCAGCGCCTGCACGATGGCCAGCGTGAGCGGGATCGTCAGCCGCCAGGTGGTGCCCTTGCCGAGGGTCGAGTCGACGTCGACCGCGCCGCCGATCCGCTCGATGTTGGTCTTCACCACGTCCATGCCGACACCGCGGCCGGACACGTTGGTGACCGCCTTCGCCGTGGAGAAGCCGGGCCGGAACAGCAGCGCCAACAGCTCCCGGCGGTCCATCCGGGCCAGCTGGTCGCGGGTGATCAGGCCGCGGTCCAGCGCCGTGGTGGCGATCCGGTCCGGGTCGATGCCGGCGCCGTCGTCGGACACCTCGACGATGACGTGCCCGCCCTCGTGGTAGGCGCGCAGGGTGAGCACACCCTCCGGGTCCTTGCCGACCTCCAGCCGGGCGGCGGGCCCCTCGACCCCGTGGTCGACCGCGTTGCGCACCAGGTGCGTGAGCGGGTCCTTCACCGCCTCCAGCAGGCTGCGGTCCAGCTCGGTCTCCCGGCCGACCTGGGCGAGCCGCACCTGCTTGCCGCAGGCGCCACTCAGGTCACGGACGACCCTGGGCAGCTTCGCCCAGAGGTGTTCGATCGGCTGCATGCGCGTCTTCATGACGCTCTCCTGCAGCTCGCTGGTGATCAGGTTCAGCCGCTGGGTGGTCCGGGTGAGCGCGGCGCTGGCGCTGTCGCCGACGCCCAGGATCAGCTGGTTGCGGGTCAGCACGAGCTCGCCGACCAGCCGCATCAGGGTGTCCAGCAGATCCACGTCGACCCGGATCGAGCTGTCCGCCACGCTGCGCTTGGTGCTCGACGGGCCCGCCGGCTCGTCCGCGGCTGGCTCCGCCTCCCTGGCCGGCCCGCTGACCATCGACCCGCCCGGCAACGCGGCCGCCGACCCGGGCGCGGGGTCGGCCGGACCGGGCCCGGCGTCCGGCGCCGCGGCCAGCAATTCGGGGGTGGCCACCGCCGGCTCGACCGCCGGGCTGGCCGGCGGCGCGGCCGGCTTCGCGCCGGCGGGCGATCCGAGGTCCTCGATGCAGGCGGTGACCGCCTCCATCGCGGAGTCGATGTCGATCTCGCCGTCGGTGCCGGTGGCCTCGATCTCGGCCAGCAGCGCGCGCACCGTATCCACCATGCGCAGCAGCGCGTCGGCACTCACCAGGGTTATCGACTGGGTGCCGTCCCGCAGCCGGGAGAGCAGCGACTCACCGGCGTGGGTCAGCCGCTCCAGCCGGCCGAAGGCGAGGAAACCGCTGGTCCCCTTGATCGTGTGGATGGTCCGGAAGATGCTCGACAGCAGGTCCCGGGAATCCGGCTGCTGCTCCAGCGCGACCAGGTCACGGTCGAGCTGATCCAGGTTCTCATGGCTCTCGACCAGAAATTCCTGGACGATTTCGTCCATCTCGTCCACAATTATCCTCCCCCGATGAGTCGCGTCCGTCCTATCGACGGCGGCCCGGGGTGGCTGAGAAAAAGATCGGCGCGCCGGTAAGCGGTGGCCGTTCGCCTTAACCCGGCAGCCGCGGCGCCGATGAACAGACCGGTGGCCCACGGACGGGGCACTGAGCCGGCTGAGCGTCACGACGGCGTCCCGGCCCCAACCCGCACACCCCCACGGACGGCCGTCGTGATAATGCTGACTCGGCTTGGCGGGCCTGTGTTCGCGTTGAACCAGGACCTGATCGAGCGTGCCGACTGCACGCCGGACACGGTCGTCACGCTCGTGGACGGCACCAAGTACGTGATCACCGAATCGCTGGACGACCTGGTCCTGCTGATCCGGCAGTTCCGGGCGTCGGTGATCAACGAGGCGCAGCGGCTGGAGCGACACCCGGCCGGCCGCACGCCCGGCCACCCGGACGGACCGCCGGCCGGCGCCGTCGTCCCATTGCACCGCCGGGAGACCTGATGGATCCGGCCGGCTTCGCCGGCATCGGGTTGGCCTTCGCCGCCATCTTCGTCTCGATGCTGCTGGAGGGCGGCAACCCGGCCTCGATCATCCTGATCCCGCCGATCGTCCTGGTGATCTTCGGCACGCTGGGCGCCGCGATGGCCGGCGGCCTGCTCAAGGACACGATCGGCCTGGGCAAGCTGCTGCAGCGGACCCTGATGACCAAGGTCACGCCGCCCGACGTCCTGGTCGACGCGGTCGTGAAGCTGGCCGATCGGGCCCGCCGGGAGGGCCTGCTGGCCCTGGAGGACGCGGTCCGGGCGGTGGAGGACCCGTTCCTGCGCCGCGGCCTGGAGCTCGCCGTCGACGGCACCGACCCGGAGGAGCTCCGCGAGATCATGGAGGCCCAGGTCGAGGCCAAGCGCAAGGCCGACAACGTCGGCGCCAAGATCTTCGCGGACATGGGCGGCTACGCGCCCACCATCGGCATCATCGGCACCGTCCTCGGCCTGGTGCACGTGCTGGAGAACCTGAGCGACCCGGACAAGCTGGGCCACCTGATCGCCGGTGCCTTCGTGGCCACGCTCTGGGGCGTGATGACCGCCAACGTGGTCTGGCTGCCGCTGGCGGCCCGGGCCAAGCGCCTGTCCGGGTTGGAGACCGCGCAGATGGAGCTGGCCATCGAGGGCGTCGTGGCGATCCAGGCCGGCGCCAACCCGCGGTTGGTCGCGCAGAAGCTGCGCAGCCTGCTCCCGCCCGGTTCGGAAGCGAAGAAGGCGGCATGAGCGAGCGCGGAACGCCGGAGGGGTGGGCATGAGCCACGCGTCGAAGAAGCGGCACAAGGGCGCCGGGCACGACGAGGAGCACGGGAACTCCGAGCGCTGGCTGCTCACCTACGCCGACATGATCACCCTGCTGATGGTGCTGTTCATCGTGCTGTTCGCGATCAGCGCGGTGGATCAGAAGAAGTTCGCCGCACTCAAGAACGGCATCGCGGCCGGTTTCGGTGCGCAGACGGTGTTCGACGGCGGCACCGGCGCCCTGCGGGACGACGGGCAGGAGAACTCCGCCTTCACCATCAATCCGGACGTGCCGTCGGCGCCGCGCGACCCGGCCCAGCAGCAGGCCATCCACGAGGCGATCTCAGCCGCCGACCGGGCCAAGGTCGAGGCGCAGCTGAAGGCCGCGCAGCGCGAGGTCAGCGAGTTCAAGAAGGTGCAGAAGCAGATCGAGCAGTCGCTCGCCAACGCCAAGGTGAACGCCGCCGTCCAGTTCCGGATCGACGAACGCGGCCTGGTCGTGACGATCGTGACCAACTCGGTGGTGTTCGCCGGTGACCGGGCCGAGCTGTTGCCGGCCGGCCAGCGGATCGTGGCTGCGATCGGCGGCCCGCTGCGCCGGCTGTCCAACCGGATCGAGGTGGACGGGCACACCAACCAGCTGCCGGTACCGACCCGGCGCTACCCGTCCGCCTGGGAGCTGTCCACCGCCCGGGCCTGCACGGTGGTGCGCTACCTGGTCGGGAGCAGCGGGCTGGCGGCCAGCCGGCTGACCGCGGCCGGGTTCGCCGGCGAGCGGCCGCTGTACCGGCCGAGCGACCCGCGGGCACCGGTCCTGAACCGGCGGGTCGAGATCGTGGTGGCGTCCGCGCTGACCGCCGCGGAACGGGCGCTGCTGCCGACCGCGGCCGGCGGCTGACCCGCATCGGCTGACCCCCCGCCCGCGTCGACGACCCGAGAGGACCTGATGGCAACCACCACCGCCCTGAAGGCGGCCGACGGCGACGCCGCGGCGGAGCCGAAGAAGAAGAAATCGAAGAAGAAACTGATCATCATCGTGGTGGCGGTGCTGCTGCTGGGCGGCGGCGGCTATTTCATGTTCGGTAAGAAGAAGCCGGTGGCGGCGCCGAAGCCGGGCGCGGTGGTGGCGATGGAAGCGATCACGATCAATCTGACCGGCGGCCACTTCCTCAAGCTGGGCCTGGCGATCCAGGCCACCGCGGTGGTCAAGGAGGTTCCGGACGGCAGCAAGGCGCTGGACCTGGCGATCGCCGAGCTCAGCAACCGTTCGGTCGCCGAGCTCTCGACGAACAAGGCCCGGGAAACGATCAAGGCGGAGTTGAAGGAGAAAGTGATCGAAGCCTACGAGGGTGAGGTCATGGACCTCTTCTTCACCGAGTTCGTCATGCAGTGAGCTGACCACCGGATGTCTCAGGGCGGTGACCGATTGGACGATGGGTAGCGGCATGATGACGTCGCAGCCACCGGCCGGCGGTGCCCGCGCCGGTCGGGCGACCCGCCGCAGCAAAGCGGATGGTCCGCTGCTGTACGACTTCCGCCGGCCGATGAAGCTGTCGCGCGAGTACGTCCGGCGGCTGCAGATCGTCTACGAGACCTTCGCCCGGCGGTACGGCACGCTGCTGACCTCGACGCTGCGGGTCGTGTCGCACGTGTCGCTGGTCTCGATCGAGCAGCTGACCTACGACGAGTACATCACCTCGCTGTCCAACCAGACGATGCTCGCACTGGTCACGCTGGACCCGCTGCCGGGCACCGCGGTGCTGGAATTCTCGCTGAGCGCCGCGATGGCCAGCCTCGACCACATGCTCGGCGGCCGCGGCGGGGAGCAGCCGCAGCGACCGCTCACCGACATCGAGGAGCCGCTGCTGCGCCGGCTGCTCGACCGCGTCCTGGACGAGCTGCGGTTCGCCTACGAGCCGATCGTCGCCATCACCCCGCAGCTGGGCGCCATCGAGTACAACCCCCAGTTCGCGCAGGCCGGTGCGCCATCGGACGCGGTCGTGGTGGCGTCCTTCGAGCTCAAGATCGGTGACCTGGAATCGGTCGCGACCTTCTGCCTGCCGCTGACCTCGATCTACAGCAAGCTGGACGCGGACAGCGACATCACCTACACCACGGCGCAGCGGGAGGCCCGGGAGCTCGCGCACAGCCGGATGGCGGCCAGCCTGGAGGACACCCCGGTCGAGGTGTCCGTCCGGTTCACGCCGCGCACGATGCGACCCACCGACCTGGCCGGGCTGCGGCCCGGCGACGTGGTCCAGCTGGAGCATCCGGTGAGCGCGCCGCTGGACGTGATGGTGGCCGGCGTGACGTTCGCGTACGCCGTGCCCGGCAACCAGGGCTCGCGGCTGGCCTGCCTGGTGGTCCCCCCGCCGAAGGAGCCCAACGCCCCATGACCGCGCCCTCACCGGCCGGCCGGCCGGTTGCGCAGCCCCTCAGCGCGGTTCCGGACGACGGTCCGCTCGCGGAGGCAGCGGTGGCGGCACGTGCGCTCGCGGCCGCGCTGCCGGCCGGCACCACACTCACCGCCGGGGCGCCGACCCGGGACCGGCCGATCGCTCCGGCCGGCCAGGCCGCCTGCGCGCACTTCGGCGGCGTCACCTCGGGCGAGGTGGTGGTGGTCGTCGGGCAGGACCTGATCGACGCGCTGCGGAACAGCCCGATGGGCCAGCTGGACCTGGCCCAGGCGGTGCAGCCGGCGCTGGAGGCCGCGGTGGGCACGTTCGGGCCGGTGGTGGTCGACCCGGCGACCGTGCTGGAGTCGACCGCGGCGCTGGAGGCGATGGCGACCACCGGCGCCGCGATCTACGTCCCGCTGCTGGACGGCGAGACGGTACGGGCGATGCTGGCGTTGATCGTCGGCGGCAAACCGGCCGGCGCCCCGGCGGCCGCCGCGACGGCCAGCCGCCGGGCCGTGCCGCCGACCACCACCCGCAGCGGCCTGGACCTGCTGCACGACGTCGAGATGGAGGTCACCGCCGAGCTCGGCCGGACCCGGATGACCGTGCGGGAACTGCTCTCGCTGACCCCCGGCACGATCGTCGAGCTGGACCGGGCCGCCGGCAGCCCGGCCGACCTGCTGGTCAACGGCCGGCCGATCGCCAGCGGTGAGGTGGTCATCATCGACGAGAACTTCGGCCTGCGGATCACCGACATCGCCGGCCCGAGTGAGCGGTAGGGCGCCGCCGTGCTGGAACTGGTGCTGCGGATCACCTTCTCGCTGCTGCTCGTGCTAGCACTGATGTGGGGCGTGGCCCGGTTGGCCCGCCGGCCGCTGGCCCGCCGCGCCGACGCGACAATCGCGCTGCTGGCCCGGCAGCAGCTCAGCCGCGGCTCCTCGGTGGCGGTGCTGCGGGTGCTGGACCGGGCACTGGTGCTCGGCGTCACCGACCAGCACATCACGCTGCTCGGCGAGGCCGACCCGGCGCAGTTCGCCCGACCGGCGCTGCCGGACCACCGGGTGCCGCTACCGGTGGACGAACTGAACAGCCTGATCCGCACCGACCGCCGGTTCTGGCCCAGGGCACTGGACTACGTCCGCGATCGGACCGGGCGATACCGGTGAGCGAAGACGCCGCGTTTGGCGCGCAGCGCCGCGAACTGGAGACACAATGAGCGGCCGGCTGGCCTGGGCGCTGCTCCCGGCCGGACTGCTGCTGGGTGCGGCCCTGTTCCTGGTGCTGCCGCCCGGTCATGCCGGCGCGACCGGCCGACCGGTGACCCGCCCGGTCATGCCGCCGGTGGCGGCGGAGCCGGTGCTGGCCGCGGCGCCCACCCCGCCACCGCGACCGGCCGGACCGTCCGGCCCGGCCACGCCCTCGCCGACGCCGTCCGGATCGGTGTCGGTGAACGTGAACGGGATCAGCAAGCCGAGCACCTCGATCGTCATCCTGCTCGCCCTGACCGTGCTGTCGGTGGCGCCGGCGCTGCTGCTGCTGTGTACCGCCTTCACCAAGGTGTTCGTGGTGCTCAGCATCACCCGCAACGCGCTCGGGCTGACCAGCGTGCCGCCGAACCAGGTGATCGCCGGGTTGGCGCTGTTCATCAGCTTGTTCATCATGTCGCCGGTACTCACCGAGATGAACAAGCTCGGCGTGCAGCCGTACCTGAACGGGCAGAAGAGCCAGGCGCAGGCGTTCAACGACGGCATCGTCCCGCTGCGCACCTTCATGCTGAAGCACACCCGGCCGGACGAGATCGCGCTGCTGACCAAAGTGGCCAACCAGCCGCTACCAAAGACCCCCCAGGCGGTGCCACTGTCCACTTTGGTGCCGGCGTTCGCGCTGTCCGAACTGCGCGCCGCGCTGATCATCGGGTTCGCCATCTACGTGCCGTTCCTGGTGATCGACATGGTGGTGTCCGCGTCGCTCATGTCGCTGGGCATGATGATGCTGCCGCCGATCACCGTGTCGCTGCCGTTCAAGTTGCTGCTGTTCGTTCTGGCCAACGGTTGGGGCCTGGTGGTCACCGCCCTGGTCGCCAGCTACCACTGATCGGCGCGCGGGGGGATCCGATGACCGACACCGCAGTCATTCACATCGGGCTGCAGGCGATGATGATCGCCGCGAAACTGGGCGCGCCGGTGCTGCTGACCGCGCTGCTGGTGGGCTTCGCCGTCTCGCTGTTCCAGTCGGTGACGCAGATCCAGGAGGTCACGCTCTCGTTCGTGCCGAAGGCGATCGCGGTCGGCATCGCGCTGCTGCTCACCGGCAACTGGATGCTGCACGAGATGGTCTCGTTCACCACCGCGCTGTACGCCCAGATCCCGAACCTGCTCGGCTGACCGGTGGACGGACCGTTGTCGCTGCAGATCGCGGAGCCGCAGCTGATCGCGCTGCTGCTCGCCTCGGTGCGCGCGGCGGCCTGGCTGGTGATCTGCCCGCCGTTCAGCTACCGGGCGATCCCGGGCCCGGCGAAGGCGTTGCTGTCGGTCGCCATCGCGCTGCCGATCGCCCCGCGGCTGACCGGCCAGCTACCCGCCGACACGGCGCCGGCGCTGCTGTTCAGCGCGGCCCAACAGGCGTTCGTCGGGTTCGCGCTGGGGTTCGTCACCGCCCTGCTGTTCGCCGCCGTACAGAGCGCCGGCGACCTGGTGGACCTGTTCGGCGGCTTCTCGGTCGCGTTCGCCTTCGACCCGCTGGCCCAGACCGGGAACTCGGTGTTCGGCCGGTTCTACGGGCTGCTGGCGAGCACCCTGCTGTTCGCCACCGACGGGCACCAGCTGGTGCTGCGCGGGTTCACCCAGTCATACCAGGCACTGCCGCTGGATCAGGGGCTCGCGATGAGCGAGCTGGCCCGGGTGCTGACGACCGGGCTGAACCAGCTGTTCCTGGCCGCCGTGCAGATCGCTGGCCCGCTGATCGCGGTGCTGTTCCTGGCCGACCTCGGGCTCGGCCTGCTGTCCCGGGCGGCGCCGGCGCTGAACGCGTTCTCGCTCGGTTTCCCGGCCAAGATCCTGCTCACCCTGAGCCTGGCCGGCTTCGGCCTGCTGCTGCTGCCGCAGGCGGTCAGCAGCCTGGTCGACCAGGCCGTCCGGGCGGTCGTCGGGCTGGCCGGCCAGTGACCGCAGTGCCCCGTCGCGGGCGGAGGTGGGCGCGCTGAGCGGCGAGAAGTCCGAGAAACCCACCCCGAGGAAACTGCGCGAGGCCCGCCGCGAGGGCCGGATCGCGCGCTCACCTGACCTCGGCGCCTGGGCCGGGATCCTGGTCGCCAGCCTGCTGCTGCCGCTGGCGGCCCGGCGGCTGATCTCGGCGAGCACCGACCTGCTGATCCGGGTGCGTGCCGTCATCGCCGACCCGGATCCGGCCGCCGCGCGGGCGCTGCTCCGCCATGCCGGGCTGGCCATCGTGCTGGCCGCGGCCCCGCTGGCCGGGACGCTGATGCTGGTCGGCATGGTCGCCGCGATCGTCCAGGGTGGGCTGCACCCGGCCACCAAGATGCTCAAGCCCAAGGCCAGCCGGCTGAACCCGCTCGCCGGGTTCAAACGCACCTTCGGCACCCAGGCGCTCTGGGAGGCGGCGAAGGTGGTGCTCAAGACCGTGGTGATCGGCCTGGTGATGTACCTGTCGGTGCGCCGGCTGATACCGCTGCTGCTGGGCGGCGGGACACTGCCGCTGGCCGTGGTGCTCGGCGCCGTGCGGAGCGCGGCGATGACGCTGTTCCAGACCGCCGCGTACGCCGGCCTGGTGCTGGCCGCGGCGGACTACGCGTTCATCCGGCGGAAGCTGAACAAGCAGCTGAAGATGACGAAGCAGGAGGTGAAGGACGAACACCGGCAGTCCGAAGGCGACCCGAACCTGCGCAGCGCGATCCGGTCCCGGCAGCTGGCGATGAGCCGCAGCCGGATGATGGCGAACCTGCCGCAGGCGGACGTGGTGGTGGTGAACCCGGCACACGTCGCGGTCGCGTTGCGGTACGAGCCGGGCCGGGGTGCGCCGACCGTGGTGGCCAAGGGCGCCGGCACCATCGCCGCCCGGATCCGCGAGGTGGCCACCGAGCACCGCATCCCGCTGATCGAGGACGTGCCGCTGGCCCGCGCCCTGTTCACGGCGTGCGAGGTGGGCCAGGAGATCCCGGGCGAGCTCTACGCGGCGGTGGCCCGGGTGCTGGCATTCGTGCTGACGTTGCGGGCCCGGGGCTCGGCCGCCGGGCTGCACCGCCCGCGCGCCCTGCCGGCCGGGCAAGGTCCATAGTGGACCTGCCGGGCCGGAGTCAGTCCGAAGTGGACTCAGCCGGCGCGGGCGTCGAGGCCGGGGCGGAGGCCGGGGCCGGGGCCGGGGCCGGGGCTGGGGCCGGGGCCGGGGCCGGGGCCGGGGCGGATGTCTGGGCGAGGGTGAGCAGCGTGCTGAGCGCCTGCTCGGCCAGCTCGGTGGACGAGGCGGCCTCCAGGTTGACCCGCTGCAGCTCGCGCCAGACCTCCTCGCGGTGCACCTGGATCGACCGCGGCGCCCGGATACCGAGCCGGATCACGTCCCCCCGGACATCGAGCACGGTGACGACCACGTCGTCACCGATACACACGCTCTCGCCGGCCCGCCGACTCAGGACCAGCATTCAGACCGCCACCAATGGCGCGCGCAATGGGAACTCCTCGTGCAGCAGGACCTGGGCGGCCCGACGGCTGACCCGGTCTACCACGATCGGCGCCAGCAGGTTCACCGTCGCCTCCGCGGCGGAGGTTCCCGCGCTGACCACCAGCAGCACCACCAGCCGGTCGGCGGCGTGCACGTCCAGCAGGTCGAGCGTGTCGTCGTCGATCTCGGGTGCGTAGTCGGGGAAGAACGGTATCGGCGCGATCACCAGGAACCGCACCGACGGGTCGTCCAGCGACCGCAGCACGTACAGCAGCCCGTCGTCGGCCACCCTGGTCAGCACGTACCGGAAGTGCTCCGGGAAGCCCGGAACCGGCCGGACGAACTGGATGATCGGCAGATCGTCGGTCTCAGTGCTCATCACGGCCGGCATCGGACTAGCGCAGGAAGTCTTGCAGCGACGGCTGGATCACCCTCGCGGCGGCGCCCAGTGCCACCTGGTACGCCACCTGCTGCAACTGCAACTCCATGATGGCCTTCGGCAGGTCGACATCCTCCACATCGGACAGACTCGCCCGCAGTTGGTCGGTGCGCTCGGTACCCGCCTGGCCTAGTTGCACGAGCTGATTGTACCGAGCGCCGACGTCGGACAGCTGCGATTGCAGCAGCTTCGACGCCGTGTCGATCAGGTCCAGGTCGTTGCCCAGCGCGGCCGGGTTGGTCCGCAGGTCGGTGGAGACCTGGGCCAGCACGGCGAACAGCTGCGTCGGGCCGGTGCCGTAGGTGCTCGCCGCGGGCGAGTCCACCCGCACCTTGATGCCCGCACCGGCGCTGCGCAGCACCTGCCCGGTATCGCCGGCATAGTTGCCGTTCTGGTCGAACGCGGTGCTGCCGGTGGTGGTACCGCCGAACACCGGCCGGTCCAGGTACTTCGTGTTCGCCAGGCCGATCAACGACTCCCGCAGCCGGTCCACCTCCCCGGCCAGCGCCTCGCGTGCGGTCTGGTCGGACGAGCCGGTGGACCGCCCGGTCAGCGCCTGCTCGCGGGCCCGGTGCACCAGCTCCATGGACGCGGTCAGCGCGCTGTCCACGGTGTTCAACCAGCCCTTGCCGTCGTCAGTGTTGCGGCTGTACTGCTGCAACTGGCGCAGGTCGCCGCGGATCTGCATGGCGACGATCGTGCCGGTCGGTGAGTCGGACGGTCGGGAAATCATCCGGCCGCTGGACAACTGCTCCTGCAGCGCGCCGAGTCGGTTCAGATTGGCCTGCAGTCCGCGCATCGTGGCGTCCGCCAACGAGCGCTCGGTGACCCGCATCGAGGTGAGCATCAGTGTCTCCAATTGACCGGCGGTAGCCGGCTCAGATCATGTTGATCAGGGTACCCAGCATGCTGTCCACTGTGGACACGACCCGGGCGGCCGCTTCGTACCCGCGCTGGTACATGAGCATGTTCGTCATCTCCTCGTCCAGGCTGACCCCGGACACCGCGGCCACCCCGGCGGCGGCGGTCTCGCTCAGCGAGGCCTGGACGGCGGCCCGCTGGTTCACGCTGGCCGTGATGACCCCGAGGTTGGCCACCAGCTGGCGGTACGTCAGGTCGGCGCCGCCGGGCAGGCTGACCAGCCCGGCCATCGCGTCGGCGTTGCCACCGTCCCGGCTGGCGCCGGGCGTGCTGGCCGCGGCAACCAGAGCCGGATCGGTGATGGCGACCCGGATGGCGCCCGCCGTGCTGCCGGTGAAGAACGGCCCGCCGGCGGTGCCGGACAGGTCGTAGCCGGCGCCGTGCTGGGTGTTCACGCTGTTCGCCAGCGTCGCGGCGATCTGGTCCAGCTGGGCGGAGTAGTACGGCACGGTCGTGGTGAGCGAGTGCAGCACCGAACTGACCTGCCCGGACGGAAGGATGGCCGGCGTACCGGTGTCCTGCCACTGCAGGCCCACCGGCGAGCTCGCCTGGTTGTCCAGCGCCCGCGCGCCGGTGACGGTCAGGTTGCGCACGGTCTGCCCGCTGACCAGGGCCGCGCCGCCGAGCAGCACATCCACCGCGCCGTTGTCCTGGCGCAGCGCCCGGGCCCCGGTCAGGTCGGCCAGGTGCAGTACGAGTTGGTCGCGCTGGTCGGCCAGCTCGTTGGCGGACACGCCGGCACCGCTCGCCCGCACCACCGCCTGGTTCAGGTGCGCGATCTGGGCCCCGGTGGCGTTGACGTCGGCGGTCAGCGCCTCCAGCTGGTCCCGGGTGGCGGTGAACAGGGTGTCCAGCCCGTTGTGCCGGCTGTTGAGGCTGTTGGCGGTCGTCGCCGCCTGCCGCAGCAGCGCGTTGCGGGTGGCCAGATCGCCCGGGTTGTTGCCGACGTCCTCCCAGGCGCCCCACATGTCGGCCAGCTGCGCCTGCAGGCCCTGGTCGCCCGGTTCGCTGACCAGCTGTTCGAGCTGGCCGTACAGCTGGTGCTCGTTGTTCAGGTACCCGGACGCCGCCCGCTCGGAGTGGTTGCGGGCGTCCAGGAAGGCGTCCCGCAGCCGGCTGATGTCGGCGACCATCACCCCGTCGCCGGGGCCGCGGTAGGCGGACCAGAGGGCCGGCACGGCGGTGCCGCCGAGCGACACCAGGTCGGCCCGCTGCCGGCTGTAGCCCGGGGTGTTGGCGTTCGCGATGTTCTGCGCGGCCACGTCCAGGGCACGGCGGTTCGCGGTCAGCGCGGTCAGCGCGGTGGATAGTCCGGAGAAGTTGCTGGCCATTTACATCGCCTCATCCAGGAGCCGGACCGACGGCGCGTCGGCGGTGGTACCGCCGTCCCGCCCGTAGGTCTCCAGCGAACCGGTAACAGTGAGCATGGCCTCGCGCGCGGTGCGCTGGCCGGTGGTGAGCAGGTCGCGGTTGGCCTCGGCGAGCGCGGTGATCTCCGCGGTAAGCGCCAGGAACGCCCTGCGATGCTCGCGGAGCAGGTCCGACCAGGGCGAGCCGGCCGAGTCGGCGAGCTGGGTCAGGCTGGGGTTCGGTGGCAGCCCGAGGCCGGGGGCCACCGCGGCCACCTCGGTCGCCCGCAGCAGTTCGGTCTGCCGGATCCGATCGAGCACGATCTCGACCTCGCGGGTGGCGTGGCCCAGCCAGCGGGTTCGGCCAGCGGCCAGCACCAACTGCTCCTCCTCGAGCTTGAACAGGAGCAACTCCAGGCTCTCCCGTTCCCGCCAGAGGATGTTGGCCACCTCCGCCAGTCCCATCGGTCCCTCCACTGTGGTCAGTCCAATGTGGTCAGTTCGGTCGTAGGCACACCGCCCGATGCTTCATGGATCGGCATCGGCCCGCCGTGGCTGAGGACTTCGACACGCCGGGACCCGGATCTCGCAACTGATTAGCAATCTCCGGGCTCCGGTTCGCGCACCCGTCCCAGCCGAGGCTCCCTATTGCCCAACCGGTTCCGCCGCCGGAAACCAGGCAGCCGACCACAGGAAGGTGCCCCTCTGTGACGACCACCACGGCCGCCGGAACCACCCCCCGAACCCTCGACACCCTGATCCGCGAGCACCTGCCGCTGGTCGGACACCACGTCCGTGAGTTGCTCAACCGGGTTCCGGCGCACGTGAACCGGGACGACCTCGTCTCCGCCGGCATGATCGCGCTGGTCACCGCGGCCCGGTCCTACGACCCGACCCGCGGGATCCCGTTCGGACGGTTCGCCTCGGCCCGGATCAAGGGCGGGTTGCTGGACGAGCTGCGCGGCCTGGACTGGGCCAGCCGCTCGGTGCGCACCCGAGCCCGCCGGCTGGACAACGTGCAGCAGGAACTGACCGCGGCGCTCGGCCGCACCCCGACCAGCAGCGAGTTGGCGCAGGCGCTGGGTGTCTCGGTGGACGAGATCGACGCGGTCGAGGAGGACGTGCAGCGCGCCGTCGTGCTGAGCCTGCAGGGGTTCGCCGCCGGCACCGCGGAGGACGCGGTGGCCGAGCAGGGCCCCGGCCCGGAGGAACTGCTGCTGCACCGGGAGCGCCTCGGCTACCTGACCGACGCGATCGCCGCACTGCCCGACCGGCTCCGGCTGGTGGTGACCGGCTACTACCTGCGGGAGCGCCCGATGGCTGAACTGGCCGTGGAACTGGGCGTGTCCGAGTCGCGCATCTCGCAGCTCGGCGCCGAGGCGCTGACCCTGCTGCGGGACGGCATGAACGCGCAGCTCGATCCCGAACTGGTCGGCAGCCAGCGCCGGCCGGACGGCTGCATCGCGCGCCGCCGGCAGGCTTACTACACCGAAATCGCCACCCGGGGCGATCTACGCACCCGGCTGGAGGCCAGCGACCAGCATGGCCTCCCGGTGGCCAGGACGGCCTAGCCGGCGGAAGCCAGCCGGCGGCACGGACGGCCCCGCAGTTTCGCTCAGCTTCCCCACCAGTCAACCGACTG
>Ga0307499_10000422_pt1 | contig 15146 bp, 11 predicted proteins | sample 13_S_MG_FD_201363 | JGI IMG/M metagenome (GOLD analysis project Ga0307499, IMG submission 201363) | Soil microbial communities from Populus trichocarpa stands in riparian zone in the Pacific Northwest, United States - 13_S | ecosystem: Environmental > Terrestrial > Soil > Riparian zone > Trees... | reverse complement strand
GGAATCCACAAATGAAATTGCAAGGTTCTGACACCCAAAGCATCAAAACCTTGCAATCTGAAAACGCCCCTCAGCCCAAATCGAGATTCCCGATCAGTGGCTTAGCCTTTCTTCACGGACGACTACTCAAACAAAAACCCCGGCCGTTGGGCCGGGGCTTCGACTTGTAACCTCTGCGGCAGCGACTAGTCGCGCTGGCCGAGCAGCTGCAACAGCAGCGTGAACAGGTTGATGAAGTTCAGGTAGAGCGACAATGCACCGGTAATCGCCGCTTTCTCCGCAATCTCACCGCCCTGGGAGGCATAGCCGTAGATGTAGTCGTTCTTCAGCCGCTGGGTATCCCAGGCGGTGAGGCCCGCGAACACCAGCACGCCGACCACCGAGACGATGAACTGCAGCATCGAGCTCGCCAGGAACAGGTTGACCACGCTGGCGATGATGATGCCGATCAGGCCCATGAACAGGAACGACCCCATGCCGCTCATGTCACGCTTGGTGGTGTAGCCGTAGAGGCTCAGTGCGCCGAAGGTGGCCGCGGTGATGAAGAACACCCGCACGATCGAGGTGTGGGTATACACCAGGAAGATCGACGACAGCGAAATGCCCATCAGCGCCGAGAACACCCAGAACAGCATCTGGGCGGTCGCGGGACGCAGCCGGTTGATGCCGGCCGAGATCGCAAACACCATGGCCAGCGGCGCGAGGATGAACAGCCACTTCAGGGGGCTGACATACATGGCGTAGCCGAACGGCGTCAGGAACGCGTTGCCGAACTTGGCGGCGGCGCCGGCCTGGTCGGTGGTCACGGCAGCCATATAGACGCCGAGCGCCGCGAGGCCGGTGATGGCCAGGCCGATGCTCATGTAGTTGTAGATGCGCAGCATGTAGGCGCGCAGACCGGCATCGACGGTCGCGGCATCAACGCGCCCGGCGGCCCGGCCGAAAGGAGAGGTGTAGTTACGGTCTAGGTCCGACATGGTCGAATTCCCGTTGGTTGCCCGGCGGGACGCAAGGGTTTTGCGGCGCCGGTTAGATTTCTATCTCAGATGTCCCGATCTGCCGACGTTAATTTTACGTCATGAACCCGGCCACTGATCTTGGCTGGTATGTGGGAAACTAACACATTCGTCGCAAGCTTCCACGCGCGGCTGAATGTCGCTTCTGCGTCGTTTCGGGGCAAAAGCAGCGTTAATGCCGCCTTTCCGCCGCTACAAATTGTCACAAATTCCGCAACACGCTGGCCGGCTTCTGGTTCAGGGCCAACAACGTCCCGGCGAGTCCGAGGCCTACCGTGACGACCAGGGCGGCGGCGACCACGCCGGCGGCGCTGCCGGCCTGCCAGATGAAACTGAGCGTCATCAACCGGGTCACGATCAGCCAGGCCGCGACCGAACCCGCGATCACGCCGAATACCGCGGTGGCGAGCCCGATCATCAGGTATTCCAGGGCGTAGGCGCCGAGCAGCCGCGCCCGGGTCGCGCCAAGCGTCTTCAGGATAACGGCGTCGTAGACCCGGTGACGGTGGCCGGCCGCCAGCGCGCCGCCCAGCACTAGGATCGCCGAGATCAGCGTCACCGCGCTGGCGCCGCGGATGGCGAGCACGAGGTTGGTGATGACGGTGCCGACGGTTTCCAGCGCCTCGCGGACCCGCACGCTGGTGACCATCGGGAAGGCGTCCGCCACCTGCTTGATGATTCGGGCGTCCCCGGCCGGGTCCGGGTGGACCTCGGACAGGGTCGCGACATGGCTGTGCGGCGCACCCTTGAAGGCGTTGGGCGAGAACACCAGCACGAAATTGATGCCGAGTCCCTGCCAGTCGACGTTGCGCAGATTGCTGATCTTGGCCGGGATATCGCGGCCGAGCACGTTGACGACGATCTCGTCGCCTATTTTGAGCTTGAGGCCGTCGGCGATCTTCTTCTCCAGCGAGACCAGCGGCGGCCCCTTATAGTCCGCGCTCCACCATTCGCCCTCGACCACTTTCGAGCCTTTCGGAACCTCGTTGGTGTAGGTCAGGCCGCGGTCGCTCTGCAGCACCCATTCGGAATCCTGCGAGGGCTTGAGTTCGTCGGCCTTGACGCCGCGGGCCGCGACGATGCGTCCGCGCAGCATCGGCACATCGTCCACCGTCGATTGCGGCGCCACTTTCTTGAGGAAGTCGCCGAACCGGTCGGCATCGGCGGTCGGAATGTCGATGAAGTAGAACGAGGGGGCTTTCTCCGGCAACGCCGCCAGGAACTGCCGGCGCAGATTGCCGTCGATCTGGGTGATCGTGACCAGCACCGCGAGCCCGAGGCCGAGCGACATCACGACCGAGGGCGTCAGCGCGCCGGGCCGGTAGATGTTGGCGATTGCCAGCCGCAGCATGGTGATCCGGCTTCGCGGCATGCGGCGTGCCAGCGCCATCAGCCCGGCCGCGACGACGCGCAGCAGCGCAAAAACCGCGACCGAGGCGACCACGAATACGGCCGCCACCCGCTTGTCGTAGGAAAGACCGATGGCCACGGCGATCAGCAGCGCGATGACCGCGGCCATCAGCGCGAGATAGCTCCAGCGCGGCCGGTGCCATTCGCGCGACACCTCCTCGCGAAACAGCGCTGCGACCGGCACGTCGTGCACCCGTCCGAGCGGCCATAATCCGAAGGCGAGCGCGGTGAGCAGGCCGTAGACGAACGACAGCGCCAGTTCGTCCGCGTGCAGGGCAGGGATGACCGGCAGCGGCAGCAGCTTGCCGAACACGCCTACGATGATGAACGGCAACGCCGCGCCGGCCACTAGTCCAATGACCGAACCGACCCCTGCGAGCAGGATCACCTGCGTCAGGTAGATCGTGAAGACGTCGCGGCCGGTGGCGCCCAGCGCCTTGAACGAGGCGATGACATCGCGGCGGCGATCGATGTGGCTCTTGACCGCGTTGGCGACGCCAACGCCGCCGACCAGAAGGGCGGCGAGGCCGACCAGCGTCAGGAACTGGCTGAAGCGGCTGATGGTGCGTTCCAGTTGCGGGGATGCGTTGCTGCTGCTGCGGATCCACCAGCCGGCCTCCGGCAGGGCGCTCCGTGCACTGTCGATCAATTGGGTCGCGGCGCGATCGTCGGCCGCATTGTTCGGCAGCGTCACGCGGTACATCCAGCGCACCAGGCTGCCGGGCTGCAGCAACCCGGTGGCGCGCAGGCTCGCTTCGCTGACCAGAACGCGCGGGCCGAGGCCAACATTGCCGGCGAGCTTGTCCGGCTCGGCCGTGACCGTGCTTCGGATCTGGAACGTGGCGTTGCCGATTGTGATGCGGTCGCCGAGCTTGAGATCGAGCCGCGCCAGCAGCGTCGAATCGACCGCCGCGCCGAATGTGTTGCCAGACGTATCCTGGCGCTCGGCCAATAACTCCGCCATCGGCATTTTGGGATCGAGCGTTACTTCCCCGAGCATCGGGTAGTTGCCGTCCACGGCCTTGAGCTCGACCAGCGCCAGCTTGCCGTCACTGCTTCGCGCCATGACGCGTAGCGCCGCTGCGGCCGAAACCTGGCCGCGTGCGCGCAGGAAGGCGATTTCCTCGGGTTTGGCTTCGCGCTGGATCAGCGAGAACGCTACATCGCCGCCGAGCAGCGTGCGGCCCTCGCGCGTCAAACCTTCGCTGAGGCTCGCCGCCACCGAGCCGACGCCGGCAATCGCCATCACGCCGAGCGCGATGCAGGCGATGAAGACGTAGAAGCCGCGCAATCCACCGCGCAGTTCGCGAAGCGCGTAGCGCAGGGCAAGGGATGACGCGCGGCTGCGGTAAGCGGGTTCGGAAACGATGGTCATGAATGTCCGTCGATCCGGCCCGAGCGCAGCCGCACCACGCGGTCGCAGCGTTGCGCGAGCGAGGTGTCATGCGTCACCAGCACCAAGGTCATGCCGCGCTCGGCATGTTTGGTGAACAGCAGATCGACGATCTGCTTGCCGGTGGTTTCGTCGAGATTGCCGGTCGGCTCGTCCGCGACGAGAATGGCGGGATCGGGCGCCAGCGCGCGGGCCAGCGCCACGCGCTGCTGCTCGCCGCCGGATAGTTGCGTCGGATAGTGATGCAGGCGCTCGCCGAGCCCGACGGACGCCAGCTCCTGCGCCGCGCGCGCTGCGGCATCCGGGTTACCGGCAAGCTCCAGCGGCACCGCGACGTTTTCCAGCGCGGTCATGGTCGGGATCAGATGAAACGACTGGAATACGATGCCGACCTGGCGGCCGCGGAAGCGCGCCAGCGCATCCTCGTCGAGGGCATTGAACGGGGTGCCGTTGACCACCACCTCTCCGCTGTCGGGACGCTCCAGTCCCGCCATCACCATCAGCAAGGTCGATTTGCCCGAGCCTGACGGCCCGATCAGGCCGATCGCCTCGCCCGATGCCACACGAAGGCTGATATCTTTCAGGATATGTACACGTGCGGCGCCCGAGCCGAGCGAGAGGTTGACGTTGGAAATAGTAATGGTGTCCGGCCCGAGGCCGGTCAGTGAAGAGGGTTCGATGAGACTGTCCATGGCTCGGTCATATGGCACTTCAGCCACTCGGGTCGAGGGCTTGAAACGAATGTTTGCGCACATAGGCGCGTTGATTGTGGTTTTGATGACGGCCGGACCGGTTTTGGCCCAAGCTCAAGTCCCGGCCATCGCCACCGCCAAACCGGTCAAGATGGTCGTGCTCGGCGATTCCCTAAGTGCCGGCCTTGGCCTGCAGGCCACGGCAGCGTTCCCCGCCCGCTTGCAAAAAGCCTTGGATGACAAGGGGATAAAGGTCGACATGATCAATGCCGGGGTATCCGGCGACACCTCCTCGGGCGGCCGCGACCGGCTGGACTGGTCGATCCCCGAGGGAACCGAGGCGGTGATTCTCGAGCTTGGCGCCAACGACGCGCTGCGCGGGATCGATCCGGCCGTCACCCGCGCCGCGCTGACCGATATCCTGACGCGGCTGAAGGCGCGCAAGATCGCCGTGCTGATGTGCGGAATGCTCGCTCCGCCCAATTACGGCAGCGACTATGCCGCGCGCTTCAACGCGATCTATCCGGAGCTTTCCAAATCCTTTGGTGTCCCGCTCTATCCATTCTTCCTGGAGGGGGTGGCGGCCGAAGCAAAACTCAACCAGGCCGACGGGATGCATCCGACCGCGGAGGGCGTCGATGTCATTGTGAAGAACATTCTGCCTACGGTGGAGGCATTTCTCGGCACGATCTCCGGGCAGCGAAGTTGAAAAGGATGCAAACCAATAACCTTACCGATGGTTTTCCCCGTAGCTTTCCGGTCTGCTCGCGCGGCGCGCTTCGCAGGGTCATATAAGTCGGATAGAAATTAGTGATCGGTGATTCGTCACCGGGTTTGCTGTCAGGCGTGAGCCTTCAAAGCTGACGCCTTCGCATCGAGGATTTTGCGATGCCGCGTTTGTTTGCTGGACTGGAAATCCCGGCCGAGATCGGCCAGAGCCTCTCCAATTTGCGTGGCGGCCTTCCCGGCGCCCGCTGGATCGATCCCGAAAATTACCACGTCACCTTGCGCTTCATCGGCGATATCGACGGCATGTCGGCGAATGAAATCGCCTCGATGCTGTTTCGGGTCAACCGCAAGCCGTTCGAGGTCAAGGTACAGGGCCTGCAGAGCTTTGGCGGCAAGAAACCGCGCGCGGTGGTCGCGTCCGTCGAGCCATGCCGGCCGCTGATCGAGCTGCAGGCCGAACTCGAACGGCTGATGCAGCGGCTCGGGCTCGATCCCGAGGGCCGCAAATTCACTCCGCACGTGACGTTGGCACGGCTGCACGATGCGTCGAGCCAGGATGTCGCGGATTATCTCTCGGTGCGCGGCTACTTTCCGAGCCGGACATTCATGGCCTCGCGCTTTGTGCTGTTTTCATCGCGCGCCTCCACCGGTGGCGGCCCCTATGTGGTCGAGGATTCCTACGCGCTGAGTGCGTGAGGCCTGGTGCGCGTCACGTCCGCCGCCGTTGCATGACCCCATCACCAATTCACGGCTTGCAATTTCCGCACGCTTGAGGCCGAAAGGGGGCCATGCTGTCGACCGACCCCACCTCGTTCCACGCACAATATCAGGCGCTGGTTTCCTCCGGCGCGATCGAGGCCGATCCGGCGCAGGCGGAAGCCGCCGAAGCATTCGCCGCGCTTGAAGAGCGGCTGTCGAGCTACAAGCCGGCGCGCAAGCTCAGTCTGCTGGGACGGCTGTTCGGCGACAAGAGCGAGCCGCCGCCGTGCGGGCTTTACGTTCATGGCGAGGTCGGCCGCGGCAAGACCATGCTGATGGACCTGTTCTTTCAGCACTCGACGATCCAGCACAAGCGCCGCGCCCATTTCCACGAATTCATGGCCGAGGCGCATGAGAAGATCTACGCCTACCGCCAGAACATCGCGCGCGGTGAAATCGCAGACGGGGACGTGATCGAGCTGACGGCGAACGCCATCTTCGACGAGGCGTGGCTATTGTGCTTCGACGAATTCCACGTCACCGACATCGCCGACGCCATGATCCTCGGCCGGCTGTTCTCAAAACTGTTCGAACTCGGCACCGTCGTGGTGGCGACCTCGAACGTCGCGCCCGAAGACCTCTACAAGGGCGGCCTCAACCGTGCGCTGTTCCTGCCTTTCATCACGCAGATCGAAGATCGCATGGACGTGCTGCGGCTCGACGCGCGCACCGATTTCCGGCTGGAAAAACTCGCCGGGGTGAAGATGTGGCTTACGAACGATCCGGAAGCCGAATTCGTCCTCAACCGCGCCTGGGGCAGGATGACCGGCAACGCGCCGTGCAAGCCGCGCGACATCGCGATCAAGGGCCGCGTTTTGCGCGTGCCCTGTTCGGCGCACGGCGTCGCGCGGTTTTCCTTTGCCGATATCTGCGAAAAGCCGCTGGCGGCGTCGGACTATCTGCGGCTGGCGCACGACTATCACACAATTCTGATCGACCGTATTCCGGTCATGGATTACCCCGAGAGGAACGCCGCCAAGCGTTTCATTTCGTTGATCGACACGCTCTACGACAATGCCGTGAAGCTGATGGCCTCGGCCGGAGCCGATCCGGTGTCGCTGTATCTGGCGACCGAGGGTGTCGAGGCCAACGAGTTCAAGCGGACCTCGTCACGGCTGATCGAAATGAGCTCGGAATCCTACCTGGCCCTGCCGCATGGCCGGAAGGATTCCGCGGCGAGCGGCTCGAGTACGGGTTTGGTGGAGACCTGATCTCCCCGTCGTCATTGCGAGCGTAGCGAAGCAATCCACGTCTCCACTTGCCGCGCTATGGATTGCTTCGCTTCGCTCGCAATGACGGGGGGCGGCCGTGGCATACCTGATCGAAATCGAGGCAGGACCGAGAATCGGGCACGCCCCGGCTTGAACCGGTCATTCGAAAGGGATAACCAGCCATCCAACTTCTTATCCACACCCCTCACTTCGTCTCAGAAGGATAAATTTCCCATGGCGCGCGACAAGATTGCTTTGATTGGCTCCGGTCAGATCGGCGGAACGCTGGCTCACCTCGTCGGCCTGAAGGAGCTCGGCGACGTTGTGATGTTCGACATCGCGGAGGGCGTTCCCCAGGGTAAAGCGCTCGATATCGCCCAGTCTTCCCCGGTCGACGGTTTCGACGCCCATCTCACCGGCGCCAATTCCTACGACGCGCTCGATGGCGCCAAGGTCTGCATCGTCACCGCCGGCGTGCCGCGCAAGCCCGGCATGAGCCGCGACGATCTCCTGAGCATCAACCTCAAGGTCATGGAGCAGGTCGGCGCCGGCATCAAGAAATATGCCCCCGACGCCTTCGTCATCTGCATCACCAACCCGCTCGATGCGATGGTATGGGCGCTGCAGAAGGCTTCCGGGATGCCGCACAAGAAGGTGGTCGGCATGGCCGGTGTGCTCGATTCCTCGCGCTTCCGCTATTTCCTCGCCGACGAATTCAACGTCTCGGTCGAAGACGTCACCGCCTTCGTGCTCGGCGGCCACGGCGACACCATGGTGCCGCTGACCCGCTACTCCACCGTCGCCGGTATCCCGCTGCCTGACCTGGTCAAGATGGGCTGGACCTCGCAGGCCCGCATCGACGAGATCGTCGACCGCACCCGCAACGGCGGCGCCGAGATCGTCAACCTGCTGAAGACCGGTTCGGCGTTCTACGCCCCGGCGGCTTCCGCGATTGCGATGGCGGAGAGCTATCTGAAGGACAAGAAGCGCGTATTGCCCTGCGCCGCCTATCTCAACGGCGAATACGGCGTGAAGGACATGTATGTCGGTGTTCCCGTCGTCATCGGCTCGAAGGGCGTCGAGCGCATCGTCGAGATCGAACTGGGCGGCAAGGACCGCGAGGCCTTCGACAAATCGGTCGGCGCCGTGCAGGGCCTGGTCGACGCCTGCAAGAAGATCGCACCCGACCTGCTCGGACGTTGATTTCGCTAAGCTTTCGCCCCTTTTTTGGGGCGAAAGTGTTTTCAGGGGTTGCAGTTCTATTGGTATATGGTATGCCAACTACCAATGTAGGTGAACTGTAGAACTCGCCGCATCGGGTTTTGGGGAGCGTCCAGATGAATATCCATGAATACCAGGCCAAGGCGTTGCTGCATGAATTCGGCGTGCCGATTTCGCGCGGCGTGCCTGTGCTGAAGGCCTCGGATTCTGACGCCGCCGCCAAGACGCTTCCCGGCCCGATCTGGGTGGTCAAGAGCCAGATCCATGCCGGCGGCCGCGGCAAGGGCAAGTTCAAGGAAGCTTCCGCCGGCGACAAGGGCGGCGTCCGCATCGCCAAATCTGTCGCCGAGGTCAATGAATTCGCCAAGCAGATGCTGGGCGCGACCCTGGTCACGATCCAGACCGGCGCGCACGGCAAGCAGGTCAACCGCCTCTACATCGAGGAAGGCTCCGACATCGACAAGGAGTTCTATCTCTCGATCCTGGTCGACCGCGAAACATCCGAAGTGTCGTTCGTGGTTTCGACCGAGGGCGGCGTCAACATCGAGGAAGTCGCGCACAACAATCCTGAGAAGATCGTCACCTTCTCGGTCGATCCGGCGACCGGCATCATGGGCCACCACGGCCGTACCGTTGCGAAGGCGCTCAACCTCTCCGGCGATCTCGCCAAGCAGGCGGAAAAGCTGGTGGCGCAGCTTTACAACGCCTTCGTCGCCAAGGACATGGCGATGCTGGAAATCAATCCGCTCGTCGTCACCAAGCAGGGCCAGTTGCGGGTGCTCGACGCCAAAGTGTCGTTCGACGACAACGCCATGTATCGCCATCCGGAAGTCGCCGCGCTGCGTGACGAGACCGAGGAAGACGCCAAGGAAATCGAGGCGTCGAAATACGATCTCAACTATGTTACGCTCGACGGCACCATCGGCTGCATGGTCAACGGCGCCGGCCTTGCGATGGCGACCATGGACATCATCAAGCTTTACGGGATGGAGCCCGCCAACTTCCTCGACGTCGGCGGTGGCGCCAGCAAGGAAAAGGTCGCGGCGGCCTTCAAGATCATCACCGCCGATCCGAATGTGAAGGGCATCCTGGTCAACATCTTCGGCGGCATCATGAAGTGCGACATCATCGCCGAGGGCGTGGTCGCCGCCGTCAAGGAAGTCGGCCTGAAAGTGCCGCTGGTGGTGCGGCTCGAAGGCACCAATGTCGATGCCGGCAAGAAGATCATCAGCGACTCCGGCCTCAACGTGGTGCCGGCCGACAATCTCGATGACGCTGCGCAGAAAATCGTGAAAGCCGTAAAGGGAGGCTAGCGATGGCTGACCATCTCGCCGCACCGACAGCGCTGGAAGAACACCGCAAGCTAGAGGTGTTTGCGGGCGAATGGGCCGGCGAGGAAATGGTCTATCCGTCGCGCTGGACCGCGGGCGGGCCTGCGATCTCGCGCGTGGTCGCGCGAATGGATCTCAACGGCTTCTACCTGATCCAGGACACCCGCCAGACGCGCGACGGCAAGGAAACCTTCGCCACCCACGGCGTGTTCACCTACGACCGCGACGACCGGCACTACAAATTGTTCTGGCACGATTCGCTCGGCTACTATTCACCGGCGCCGGCCTCCGGTGGCTGGAGCGGCAAGACGCTGATCCTGGTGCGCGGCTCGCTGCGCGGCAATGCGCGCCATGTCTATGAGGTCGTCGACAACGACAACTACACCATGAAGATCCAGTTTTCACCCGATGCCGAAGGATGGGCCGACGTGCTCACCGGCGTCTACCGGCGGATCCACTAAGCCTTTCCCTTCCGATCATCCACGAAAGCGTCATCAATCATGTCCGTTCTGATCGACAAGAATACCAAAGTCATCTGCCAGGGTTTTACCGGCAAGAACGGCACGTTCCATTCGGAAGCCGCGATCGCTTACGGCACCAAGATGGTCGGCGGCACCTCGCCGGGTAAGGGCGGCTCCAAGCATCTGAACCTGCCCGTCTTCGACACCGTCGCCGAAGCGCGCGAGAAGACCGGCGCCGATGCGTCGGTGATCTATGTCCCGCCGCCGGGCGCGGCGGACGCGATCTGCGAAGCGATCGATGCGGAAATCCCGCTGATCGTCTGCATCACCGAGGGCATTCCGGTGCTCGACATGGTGCGCGTGAAGCGCTCGCTGTCGGGGTCGAAATCCCGCCTGATCGGGCCGAACTGCCCGGGCGTAATGACCGCCGGCGAGTGCAAAATCGGCATCATGCCGGCCAACATCTTCAAGCCCGGCAGCGTCGGCATCGTGTCGCGCTCGGGCACGCTGACCTATGAAGCCGTGTTCCAGACCACCCAGGAAGGCCTCGGCCAGACCACCGCGGTCGGCATCGGCGGCGACCCGGTCAAGGGCACCGAATTCATCGACGTGCTGGAAATGTTTCTGGCCGACCCCAAGACCACCTCGATCATCATGATCGGCGAAATCGGCGGCGCCGCCGAGGAAGACGCCGCCCAGTTCATCAAGGACGAGGCCAAGAAGGGCCGCAAGAAGCCGATGGTAGGCTTCATCGCCGGCGTCACCGCCCCTCCCGGCCGCCGCATGGGCCATGCCGGCGCAATCATCTCCGGCGGCAAGGGCGACGCCGGATCCAAGACCGCGGCCATGGAAGCGGCCGGAATTACGGTCTCTCCGTCGCCCGCACGGCTCGGACATACCCTTGCCGAAAAATTGAAGTCTTAATTCAGTCCTTGGTTCTTTTAGGCGCGAATATCCGTCCTAAATAGGGTAAAGATGCTTTACCGAGCTGGTTCGGGCTTCCGGACCGGCTAAAGCGCCGTTTTCCACGCGCAAAGCGAAATTACCAGGACGCCATCATGTCTCGCCAGGACGCGAATGCAGCATTTGCCCTCTCTTCGTTTTTGCAGGGCACCAACGCCACCTATATCGACGATCTCTACGCCCGCTACGAGCAGGACCCCGGGTCGGTCGACGCCGAGTGGCAGGACTTCTTCAAGAGCCTGAAAGACACCCCGGCCGACGTTCAGAAGAACGCCGAAGGCCCCTCCTGGGGCCGCGACAACTGGCCGCTCACCCCGCGCGACGACCTGACCTCGGCGCTGGACGGCAATTGGGCCACCGTCGAGAAGGCGGTCGGCGCCAAGCTCGTCGCCAAGGCGCAGGCCAAGGGCGCGACCGAGCTGTCGACCGCCGACATCAACCAGGCGACGCGCGATTCGGTCCGCGCCCTGATGCTGATCCGCGCCTATCGCATCCGCGGCCATTTCTTTGCCAAGCTCGATCCGCTGGGCATCGAGGCGCCGCGCGATCGCGAAGAACTGGATCCGCGCACCTACGGCTTCACCGACGCCGATTTCGACCGCAAGATCTTCCTCGACCATGTGCTGGGCCTCGAATACGGAACGCTGCGCGAGATCGTCGCGATCTGCGAGCGCACCTATTGCCAGACGCTCGGCGTCGAGTTCATGCACATCACCAACGCGGCGCAGAAGGCCTGGATCCAGGAGCGCATCGAGGGTCCGGACAAGGAAATCAGTTTTACCCGCGAGGGCCGTCGCGCGATCCTCAACAAGCTGATCGAAGCCGAAGGCTTTGAGAAATTCTGCGACCTCAAGTTCACCGGCACCAAGCGCTTCGGCCTCGACGGCGCAGAATCGCTGATCCCGGCGCTCGAGCAGATCATCAAGCGCGGCGGCAATCTCGGCGTGAAGGAAATCGTTTTGGGCATGCCGCATCGCGGCCGGCTCAACGTGCTGACCCAGGTGATGGGCAAGCCGCACCGCGCGCTGTTCCACGAATTCAAGGGCGGCTCCGCCAATCCGGACGCGGTCGAAGGCTCCGGCGACGTCAAGTACCATCTCGGCGCGTCATCCGACCGCGAGTTCGACAACAACCGGATCCATCTGTCGCTGACCGCCAACCCGTCGCATCTCGAAATTGTCGATCCCGTCGTGCTCGGCAAGGTGCGCGCCAAGCAGGACCAGCATGGCGATCCGCCGGACATGCGTATTTCCGTGCTGCCGATGCTGATGCATGGCGACGCGGCGTTCGCAGGGCAGGGCGTGGTGGCCGAATGCTTCGCCCTGTCCGACCTGAAGGGTTACCGCACCGGCGGCTCGCTGCATTTCATCGTCAACAACCAGATCGGCTTCACCACCTATCCGCGCTATTCGCGCTCCTCGCCCTATCCGTCCGACGTGGCGAAGATGATCGACGCGCCGATCTTTCACGTGAACGGCGACGATCCGGAAGCCGTGGTGTTTGCGGCCAAGGTTGCGATCGAGTTCCGGCAGAAGTTCCACAAGCCTGTCGTCATCGACATGTTCTGCTATCGCCGCCACGGCCATAACGAGGGCGACGAGCCGGCGTTCACCCAGCCGGTGATGTACAAGAAGATCGCAACGCATCCCGGAACGGTCGAGATCTATTCCAAGCGGCTGATCGCCGACGGCGTGATGACCGAGGGCGAGGTCGAGAAGGCCAAGGCCGACTGGCGTGCGCGGCTCGATGCCGAACTCGAAGCCGGCTCCGGCTACAAGCCCAACAAGGCCGACTGGCTCGACGGCAAATGGGCGGGCTTCAAGTCCGCCGATCAGGAAGAAGACGCCCGCCGTGGCGTCACCGGCGTCGACATCAACATCCTGAAGGATATCGGCCGCAAGATCACCAAGGTGCCGGACGGTTTCCGGGTACACCGCACCATCCAGCGTTTCCTGGAAAACCGTTTGAAAGCGATCGACAACGGCGTCGGCATCGACTGGGCGACCGGCGAAGCGCTGGCGTTCTGCACGCTGATGCAGGAAGGCCATCACGTTCGCCTGTCGGGCCAGGACTCCGAGCGCGGCACGTTCTCGCAGCGCCATTCGGTGCTGATCGACCAGGAAGACGAGAGCCGCTACACGCCGTTCAACCATCTCGGCCACGACCAGGGCCATTACGAAGTCATCAACTCGCTGTTGTCGGAAGAGGCGGTGCTCGGCTTCGAGTACGGCTATTCGCTGGCCGAGCCGAAGGCGCTGGCGATGTGGGAAGCGCAGTTCGGCGACTTCGCCAACGGCGCCCAGGTGCTGTTCGACCAGTTCATCTCGTCGGGCGAGCGCAAATGGCTGCGCATGTCCGGGCTCGTCTGCCTGCTGCCGCATGGTTATGAAGGGCAGGGACCGGAGCACTCCTCGGCGCGGCTCGAGCGCTTCCTGCAGATGTGCGCCGAAGACAACATGCAGGTGGTGTATCCGACCACGCCGGCAAATTACTTCCATGTGCTGCGGCGCCAGCTGCATCGCGAAATCCGCAAACCGCTGATTCTGATGACGCCGAAGTCGCTGTTGCGGCACAAGCGCGCGGTCTCGCGGCTCGACGAACTGGGGGCGGACACCACCTTCCACCGCATCCTGTACGATGACGCCCAGATGCAGCCCGACGAGAAGACCAGGCTGGTGCCGGACGACAAGATCCGCCGCGTCGTGCTGTGCTCGGGCAAGGTCTATTACGATGTCTACGATGAGCGCGAGAAGCGCGGCATCGACGACATCTACATCATGCGCGTCGAGCAGCTCTATCCGGTGCCACTCAAGGCGCTGGTGCAGGAGCTTGCGCGGTTCAAGAACGCCGAAGTGGTCTGGTGCCAGGAAGAGCCGCGCAACATGGGCGCGTGGCACTTCATCGAGCCCTACCTCGAATGGGTGCTGAACCAGATTCATGCGCCGAACCGGCGTCCGCGTTACGCGGGCCGCGCCGCCTCGGCCGCAACCGCCACCGGTTTGATGTCGAAGCATCTGGCGCAGCTCAAGGCGATGCTGGATGAGGCGCTGAACTAGGAATTCGTCTTGCCCCGCCTGGTGCGAAATCGCGCACCGGGCGAGGCATCCAGTACCCCGAGTTATCATTTTTAGATCACGACGTCTCGGAGCGCTGGATCGTGCGTCTCCGCGGACGGTGACCGTGGAAGCAATTGAGGAAAACTACCATGACTGAAATTCGTGTTCCGACGCTCGGCGAGTCCGTGACGGAAGCCACCATCGGCCGCTGGTTCAAGAAGGCCGGCGACGCCGTCGCGGTGGACGAGCCGCTGGTCGAGCTCGAAACCGACAAGGTCACCATCGAAGTGCCGGCGCCCTCCGCCGGCGTGCTCGGTGAGATCGCGGCCAAGGACGGCGAGACGGTGGCCGTCGGCGCGCTGCTCGGGCAGATCAACGAAGGTGGTGCCGCGAGCGCGGCGAAGCCGGCCGCCGCTCCTGCCAAGGCCGCTCCCGCCCCCGCTGCCGCGGCGCCGAAGGCTGTGGCCGCGGATGCGCCGCTGGCGCCGTCGGTTCGCAAGCTCTCCGCCGAAAGTGGCGTCGATGCCGCAACCGTTCCCGGCTCCGGCAAGGACGGCCGCGTCACCAAGGGCGACATGCTGGCCGCGATCGAAAAGGCGGCGTCCGCGCCGACCCCGGTCAATCAGCCGGCCGCCTCGGTGCAGGTTCGCGCGCCGTCGCCCGCCGACGATGCGGCGCGCGAGGAGCGCGTGAAGATGACGCGGCTGCGCCAGACCATCGCGCGGCGACTGAAGGACGTGCAGAACACGGCGGCGATGCTGACGACCTTCAACGAAGTCGACATGACCCACATCATGGCGATGCGCGCGCAGTACAAGGACGTGTTCGAGAAGAAGCATGGCTCGAAGCTCGGCTTCATGGGCTTCTTCACCAAGGCCGTCGTGCAGGGGCTAAAGGACATCCC
>Ga0307499_10000420_pt1 | contig 15212 bp, 11 predicted proteins | sample 13_S_MG_FD_201363 | JGI IMG/M metagenome (GOLD analysis project Ga0307499, IMG submission 201363) | Soil microbial communities from Populus trichocarpa stands in riparian zone in the Pacific Northwest, United States - 13_S | ecosystem: Environmental > Terrestrial > Soil > Riparian zone > Trees... | reverse complement strand
ACCAGCTTCGTCGCGCTGGTCAGGTTGTTCGCGACCAGGCCGGCGTTGAAGTTGCCGCTGATGGTCTGGGCGTTGGTGAACGAGACCCGGTACTGGCCGTCGTCGTCGGTGTAGCCGGTGTTCTTGGTGTTGTCCGGGTCCACGAAGATCTCGACGGAGTCCTGCTCGAACGCGTTCGGGCTGGAGTTGTCCAGGGTCGGGTCGTGCACGGTGGCCAGCACGTACAGGTGGCCGGCGTCCCAGAGCAGCTTCGCGGTGGCGGTGGCGCCGGTCGTGCCGAGGACGCGCACCGCGGTACCGAGCCGGGCGGCGTGCGCCCAGGCCCGGTCGGCCACCCCGTCGATCACCGGGGTGCCACGCCCGACATCGGCGGTGCCGGCCGGCGATGCCAGGGTCAGCGTGCCCCAGCGGGAGGTGTCGGTGTCCTGCCCCTGCCGGTTGTCGTTCCAGGACACCGTCTGTCCACTGTGGACGTCAGTGAGCCGGAGGTCGAAGCCGAGCGGCCGGTCGACCGCGCCGGCGGCGCGCAGCGGGAGCGCCGCCTCCACCCGGTAGCCGGTGCCGGTCGGCCGGGTCTCGACGCGGATGCCCGCGGTGTGCCGGCCGTCCCGGCGGATCCGGTAGTGCGCGTCGTCCGTGCCGTACGTGCCGGTCTTGCCGTTGTCCTGGTCGACGAACAGGTCGACGGCGTCGGCGGGGTCACGGGACGGGTCGGTCACGGTCACGTCGACGTACAGGAACCGGCCGTCCCAGCGGGCCTGGAAATCGCCGCGCATGGCGCCGGCGGAGAAGACCTGCGTGCTCGGCAGCAGTGTCCACTGTAGATCCTGCTGACCGTCCACCCGCGGGTGGGCCTGCGGGGTCAGCAGCGTGCGGGTGATCTGTGGCAGCCGGCTCGGGTCCACGATCCCCCAGTACGCCGGCTTGGCCTGCAGGTCCTCGTCGAACAGCAGTGGCTGGTCCAGCCGGCTGATCGGGAAGCTCTTCAGCCAGGTGCCGTCGTCCGCCCCGCCCCAGATGGTGACCGCGGTGAGATCCCGCTGGTACCGGCGGAACAGGTTGAACAGGTCGCGGTACCGGTAGCCCTGGGCGGCGAGCACGTCCGGCGGGAAGGACGGCAGCGATTGGACGAAGTCGAAGTTGGAGCTCACGTCCAGCTCGGTGACCTGCTGCTCGATGCCGAGCCGGGCGAACAGATGGAACGTCTTCTCGATCTCGTCCAGCCGCTGCCGCTCGATGTTGATGTGCAACTGGTGCCCGACGCCGTCGATCGGCACGCCCTCGGCGCGCAGCCTCTGCACCACGTTGAACAGCGCGACCCGCTTGGCCGGGTACTCGGTGTTGTAGTCGTTGATGAACAGCTTCGCGTTGGGCGCGGCCTCGCGGGCGACCCGGAACGCGACGCGCAGGTAGTCCAGGCCGGTGATGGTGTACCAGGGGCTGCGCCGCAGGCCGTCCGGCTGGCTCTCGTCGATGACCTCGTTGGCCACGTCCCAGGCGTAGATCTGGTCGGCGTAGCGGCCGGCGACGGCGCGGATGTGCGTCTCCAGCCGGCTCAGCAGCAGCGCCTTGTCGGCCGGGTTCGCGGCCAGCGGGGTGCCATCCGGGTGCTGGAACACCCAGGCCGGGGTCTGGCTGTGCCAGACCAGGGTGTGCCCGCGCAGCTTGATGTTGTTGGCGGCGGCGAACGCGGCCAGCGTGTCCGCGTCGCCGAAGGTGAAGTTGCCCTCGGTCGGCTCGGTCGCGTCCCACTTCATCGCGTTGCCCGGTGTGATCGAGTCGAAGTGCTTGGCCAGCAGCTTCGCCTTCTCGCCGACCGTGTCGGCCGGCGACGCGGCCGCGCCGACCGGGAAGTCGCCGGCCAGTACGTCCTTCAGGGACGGGAGGTCGGCCTGGATCGGCTTCGCCGGCAGGAACGTCAGTACGAAGTCGTCGATGAAGAAGGACGCGGTGCCGCTGGCGGTCTCCACGTACACGGTCAGGAAGTCGACGTCGACGCCGAGCACGAAGGTGCCGGACAGCTGCGCCCACTGTCCACTTGTGACACCGGCGCCGGCGGCGATGGTCTGGAACGCCGGGGTTCCGGCGAGCCGCCGCTCGACGCTCAGCCGCATGTCGACCGTGGCCTGGCCGGGCGCGAGCTTCACCCAGACCGACAGCGCGTACTTCTTGCCCTTGGTCATCTTGCCGAGCACGTTGAACGCGGGGCCGGCGAACGCGGCGGTGCGGTTCGCGGTGAGCAGGCTGCGTTGGCCACTGTGCGCATCGGCCGTGCTGACCGTCAACTGCTCGGAGCTGATCCGCGGGAACCAGCCCTGCGCGGTGCCGCCCTCGAAGTCGCTGGCGGCGCCGGCCTCGTCGGGCGGGCCGTTCGGCGGCGGGGCGGTCTGGGTGATCGTCAGGTCGTCGAGGTAGTAGCTGACCGAGGCGTCGTCGCTCTCCAGGTAGAGCTGCAGCTCGGACGAGTCGGTCTGGAAGCTGTACTCGCCGAGCATCTCGGTCCAGCCGGTCGCGGTACCGGTCGCGTTGGCGACCCGCTCGAAGGTCTGGGTGCCGCCGGTCGGCGTGTGCTGCATGGTCAGGTGCATCGCGGTGTTCGCGGCGCCGGCCGCCAGCCGCACCTGGGCCCGGACCGTGTACGTGGCGCCCGGAGCGAGCAGGCCGAGCACGTCGCGGCCCGGACCGTTCCAGGTCGCGGTCCGGCCGGTGGTGAGCAGGCTGGCCGCGCCGGCGTGCGGGGTGTCCGGGCTGACCGCGAGCGCGGCGCTGCCCCGGCCGAACCAGCCCTGGCTGGTGCCGTTCTCGAAGTCGCTGGTCAGCACGACGACCGGGTCGGCGGCCCGGGCGGCCGGGGCCACCGCGACCGCGCCGGCAGCCACCGTGACCAGGCTGGCGAGTGCGCCGAGGAACCTTCGCAGAGTCATGCAGCAGCCCCCACCGGGCCGCCGCTTGCCCGAAATTTTCGTAACTCTTCCGATACTTCACCGGACCCTACGGCCGGCCCGAGCAGGGGGTCAAGCCGCGGTTCAGCCGACCGCGGCGCCGGCCGCCCGGCCGGCGGCCCGGCCGCTGAACAGGCAGCCGCCCAGGAAGGTCCCCTCCAGCGACCGGTAGCCGTGCACACCACCGCCGCCGAACCCGGCCACCTCGCCGGCCGCGTAGACGCCGGGCAGCGCCGAGCCGTCGGCGCGCAGCACCCGGCCGGCCAGGTCGGTCTGCAGGCCGCCGAGCGACTTGCGGGTCAGGATCGACAGCCGCACCGCGATCAGCGGGCCGGCGGCCGGGTCGAGCAGCCGGTGCGGCTTGGCCACCCGGGTCAGCCGGTCGGCCAGGTAGCCGCGGGCGCCGCGGATGGACACGATCTGCAGGTCCTTGCTGTACGGGTTCGCCACCTCGCGGTCCCGGGCGACGATCTCCGCCCGGACCGCGGCCGGGTCCAGCGCAGGCGTACCGACGATCGCGTTCATGCCGGCGACCAGGTCGGCCAACTCGGTGGCGACGACGAAATCGGCGCCGTGCCGGAGGAAGTCGCGCACCGGGCCGGGGGCGCCCGGCCGCAGCCGGCCGGCCAGCAGCCGGAAGTCCTTGCCGGTCAGGTCCGGGTTCTGCTCGGAGCCGGACAGCGCGAACTCACGCTCGATGATCTTCTCGGTGAGCACGAACCAGGTGTGCGGGTACCCGGTGGTCATGATGTGTTCGAGCGTGCCGAGCGTGTCGAAGCCGGGGAACAGCGGCGCCGGCAGCCGGCGGCCGAGCGCGTCCAGCCAGAGTGCGGACGGGCCCGGCAGGATGCGGATGCCGTGCCCGGGCCAGATCGGGTTCCAGTTCTGGATGCCCTCGGTGTAGTGCCACATCCGGTCCGGGTTGACGATGCTGCCGCCGGCCGCCGCGGTGATCTCCAGCATCCGTCCGTCCACATGGGCCGGTACGCCGGTGAGCATCCGCTCGGGCGGGGTGCCGAGCCGGGCCGGCCAGCTGGCCCGGACCAGGTCGTGGTTGCCGCCGATACCACCCGAGGTGATGACCACGGCCTGCGCACGCAGCTCGAAGTCGCCGACCCCGGTCCGGGACGAGGCAACCCCACGGTCCACAGTGGATGGTTCGAGCACGGTGCCCCGGACCCCGTCGACCACCCCGCCGGTCACCGTCAGTTCGTCCACCTGGTGCCGGAACCGCAGCTGCACCAGGCCGGCGTCGACCGCGGCCTGCACCCGCCGGGCGAACGGCTCCAGCACGCCCGGCCCGGTGCCCCAGGTGATGTGGAACCGGGGCACCGAGTTGCCGTGCCCGGTCGCCAGGTAGCCGCCGCGCTCGGCCCAGCCCACCAGCGGGAAGAACCGCACTCCCTGCCGGTGCAGCCAGGCCCGCTTCTCCCCGGCGGCGAACTCGACGTACGCCCGCGCCCACTGCCGGGGCCAGTGGTCCTCGGGGCGGTCGAAGCCGGCGGTGCCCAGCCAGTCCTGCCAGGCCAGCTCGGCCGAATCGCGGATGCGCAGCCGGCGCTGCTCCGGCGAGTCGACCAGGAACAGCCCCCCGAACGACCAGAAGGCCTGCCCGCCGAGGCTCGCGGCCGGTTCCTGCTCGACCAGGATCACCCGCCGGCCGGCGTCCGCCAGCTCGGCGGTCGCGACCAGCCCGGCCAACCCGCCACCCACCACGATCACATCGGCGTCCATCGCATTGTCCTATCAGGACCCGCGGCAGGCCCGGCAGCCGGGCGGCCGCCAGCTCGGTGACGAGGTCAGCCGGGCGGCAGCATCGGGGCCGGCACGGGACTGGCCGGCTGGAGCAGGCCGAGGGTGTAAGCGGTGGCCAGCGCGCTGGCCCGGTTCCGGACACCGAGCTTGCCGAACAGCCGGGCCTGCGTGTTCTCCACCGTCTTGGGCGCGATGCCGAGCGCGTGCGCGGTCTGCCGGACGGTGTGGCCGAGCGAGATCGAGACCAGGATGTCGGACTCGCGCGCGGTCAGGTCGACCGGCCCGGCCGGCCCGCCGGACCCGCCGCTGGTCAGCACGCCCAGCGCGGCGGCCCGGGCCACCAGGTGCACGCAGCTGCGGGCCTGCAGCTTGGCGAAGATCCGGCGCTTGTGGTTCTCCACCGTGTCGATCGCGATGCCCAGCAGCAGCGCGATCTCCGGGACGCTGTGCCCGCTGCCGACCAGCATGATGATCTCCAGCTCGCGGTCGGTGAGACCGGCCCGGGCCCGCGCCGCGCCGACCACCGCCGGCACCGGCTGGCGCAGCTGGGCCAGCAGCGACTCCAGCCCGTGCCGGGACGGGACCAGCACCGTCGCGCCGGCCCGGCGGGCCTCGCCGAGTTGCTGCGCGGTCATCCGCTCGTACACCAGCACCGCGCGCACCTGCGGGAACCGGCGGCGCAGCACGGACAGCGTGCGGAACGCCTCGGACGGCCGGATCTCCGCGTCCACCAGCAGCACGTCCGGGCGGCGCAGCCGGCACAGCGTGGCGACCCCGGCCGGGCCGGCGACATGGCCGACCACGGCCAGGTCGGCGAGGGTGGAGAAGTAGGCGACCAGCGCGTCGCAGAGCAGCCGCCGGCTGGACTGCACGGCGAGCCGGAGCGGCGCACCTGACTGCTGCGTCCCCACCTGCCCCACCTGTCGTCGTCGACTGGGAAGGGCACGCCGCAGGCCCCGCCCCACAGTAGGCGTCCACGTTGCGTAAAGTCTAGTTTGCACATTCGTTAGTTATTCAGACCAATAATGCCCTCTTACTCCCTGTCCCTCCCTCGCGCACGTCGAAACGGACGGAATACCCCCGGGGGCGGTGCGGTCGCTCGATCCGCCACACCAGAATCCGTACACCGGCTGCCCCCTGCCGGCGGCGGCCAAATCGCCCGAGGGGGTAAGGATGGTGGATTCAGCGCGCCCGCCGACGTCCAAACCGGTCGTCGGCCGGCGCAGATTCCTGCTAGGGCTGGGCGCCGGCGCGGCCGGAGCGGCCGGGGCGGTGGTGCTGCCTGGCCAGGCCAGCGCGGATACCGCCGCTGCCGGGCTACCTGGCGCCGGCGCCGCTGCGACTCCGGCCGACCGGTTCGGCCGGATCTTCCCGCAACTCCCGTCGTTCTCCAACGGCGACGGCCGGATGGCCGCGGCGCTGACCGATATCGCCAAGCCCGGCGGCATCCTGGACGCCAAGGACAACCTCGCGGTCGGCCCGGTGCTGCTGATCACCGACCCGGCGCAGAGCGTGGGCAACCAGGACAACCCGACGCACACCGCGGGCACCACGTTCTTCGGTCAGTTCCTCGACCATGACATGACCTTCGACGCCGCCTCCCCGCTCGGTGTGCCGACCGTGCCGGAGAACTCGACGAACACCCGCAGCCCGGCGCTGGACCTGGACTCCGTCTACGGCCGCGGCCGGGTGGCCGACCCGCAGTTCTACGACAGCGCCGACCCGGTGAAACTCCGGATCGAATCCGGCGGACTGTTCGAGGATGTGCCGCGCGGCGCGGACGGCCGGGCGATCATCTCCGACCCGCGCAACGACGAGAACGTCATCATCTCCGGCCTGCAAACGGCGATGATCACCTTCCACAACCGGGTGGTCGACCTGCTGCGCTCGCAGGGCGTGCCGGCCGCGGCCGTGTTCGACCAGGCGCGCCGGCTGGTCACCTGGCACTACCACTGGATCATCGTGCACGAGTTCCTGCCGCAGATCATCGGCCCGGCGATGGTCAACGACATCCTCACCAACGGCCGGCGCTACTACCGGCCGGAGCCGGGGCCGGCGTTCATCCCGGTCGAGTTCCAGGGCGCCGCCTACCGGTTCGGGCACAGCATGGTGCGCCCGTCGTACCGGGCGAACCTGGCCGGAAACCCCGACGGCAGCGCGTTCTTCGGCTTCATCTTCGACCCGGCCGGGGAGGGTCAGGCCGACCCGGTCGACCTGCGCGGCGGCCGGCGGGCCCGCCGCCGGTTCATCGGCTGGCAGACGTTCTTCGACTTCGGCGACGGCGCGGTGCGCCCGAACAAGCGGATCGACCGGCGCATCTCCACCCCGCTGTTCCGGCTGCCGCTGTCGGCGATCGCCAGCGGCGCGCCGCCGATCTCGCTCGCCCAGCGGAACCTGCTGCGGCACGTGACCTGGAGCATCCCGGCCGGGCAGCGGATCGCGCAGACGATGGGTGTGCAGATGCTGCACCTGCAGGAACTCGCCGACTACGGGCTGGCGCTGGAGAACCAGACCCCGCTCTGGTACTACGTGCTGGCCGAGGCGGAGATCCTGGCGCAGGGGCTGACCCTCGGCCCGGTCGGCGGCCGGATCGTCGGCGAGGTGTTCATCGGCCTGCTGCAGCTCGACCCGAACGCCTACCTGGCCGCGCAGCCCGGCTGGACGCCGACGCTGCCCAGCCGCACCGCCGGCCAGTTCGGCATGGTCGACCTGCTCCGGTTCGCCAAGCTGGACCCGGCCAGCCGCGGGCAGTAGCGCGCCGACTGTCCCTTGTGGATGGCCGGCCGGCGGCCGGCTGTCCGAAGTGGACGGGCCGGCCGGCGGGCCGGCCCGTCCGATGTGGACCGGCCGGGCGAAGTTCGCTGAGCGGGATGCTTGACCATGACACGGTGTGAGGCGGTGTCCTTGGAGGCGTCATGTTCAGCATCGGAGACTTCGCCCGGCACGGTCGCGTGTCCATTCGCATGCTCCGTCATTACGACGCGATCGGACTGCTGCCGCCGGCCCAGGTCGACCCGTCCAGCGGCTACCGGTCGTACGCCGGTGCCCAGTTCGCCCGGCTCAACCGCATCATCGCGCTGAAGGATCTCGGCTTCACCCTGCAGCAGGTCCAGCTGATCCTGGACGAGCAGGTCAGCGCCGAGGAACTGCGCGGGATGCTGCGGTTGCGGCAGGCCGAGCTGGCCGCCGCGATGGCGGCCGACGCCGACCGGCTGGCCCGGGTCGAGGCGCGGCTCCGAACCATCGAAAGTGAGGGACGCATGCCCGCCACGGACGTCGTACTGAAGCGGATCGCGCCGGTCCGGGTGGCCGAGCTGACCGCGGTCGCCGCCGGCTACGAGCCGGAACACATCGGGCCGGTGATCTCGCCGCTGTTCGTCGAGCTGTGCAAGCGGCTGGACCAGGCCGGCGTGGTGCCGGTCGGGCCGAGCATCGCCTACTACGAGGCCGGCCCGGACGGCGGCGACACGATCCTGGTGCACGCCGCGCTGCCGGTCAGCGGCGACGCCCCGCCCGGAGTGTCGCTTGTGGACCTGCCGGCGATCGAGAACGCGGCGACGATCGTGCACCACGGCTCGATGGACAACGTCATGCCGACCGTGCAGACCCTCGCCCGCTGGCTGGACGAGCACGGCTACCGGTCCACCGGCTACGCCCGCGAGCTGTACCTGGAGTGCCCGGACGACCGCAACCAGTGGGTGACCGAGCTGCAGGAGCCGGTCAGCGCCGGCTGAGCCGGCCACCTCCGGCCGGGCAGCTAGGGTCTACCGGCATGGCGCGATGGCTCTACCTGGTCCGGCATGGCGAGGCGATCGACGGCAGGCTCAGCGATGCCGGCAAGCGGCAGGCCCGGCTGGTCGGGCAACGGCTGGCTGACGCGCCGGTCGGCGCGATCTACCACAGCCCGCTGCCCCGGGCGGCCGACACCGCCGCGCTGATCGCCGCGCAGCTGCCGTCCGGCGTACGGGTGGCGGAGTCCGAGCTGATCGGGGACTACATCCCGGCGGTACCGGATCCGGAGCTGCTGCGCACGCTGCCGGCCAGCTATGCCGAGCTGATCGCCGAGAACTCACCGGCCGACGTGGCCGCCGGCGCGGAACTGGCGGCAGCGGCGCTGGCCCGGTTCGCGATACCGACCGAGGCGGAGACCCGCGAGGTGCTGGTCACCCACAACCAGATCGTCGGTTGGTTCATCCGGCACGTGCTGGACGCGCCGAGCTGGCGCTGGCTGGGGTTGAACCAGTGCAACGGCGCGATCAGCACGCTGCTGTTCCGGCCGGCCCGGCCGGCCGGCCTGGTCAGCTTCAACGAGCTGGGCCACCTGCCGGTCGAGCTGCGGTGGACCGGTTTCCCGGCGGAGCTGCGGGGCTGATCCGCAGCCACCGCGGCGCGACCGGGTAGGGCCTACGGGCGCTACCCGGCCGACCGACCGGGCCGGGCGGGCCGACCGACCGACCGGGCCGGGCGGGGCGGGGCGGCCGGGCCGGGCGGGGCGGCCGGGCCGGGCGCGCTGCATTCGCTGGGTCGGCGTGACAACCTGGGCGGGTCAGCCGGAGTTTCGAGGGGCATGAGACGAACCGTTCTTGCCGTCGCCGGCGCCGTCACCCTGCTCGGTGGCGTCGTCGGGGTGACGACGCTGGCCTCGGCTGCCGGCGGCGGTGGCACGCCGGCTCCCGCGCCCAGCACGACGCGGCCCGCCCCAGACGTGACCCCGGCCCCGACGCCGGCGATCAGCCCGGGCGTACCCGCCCCGGTCCCCGGCACGACCAGGCCGGGCCCCGAGGTGAGCCCCGGGGTACCCGGCCCGGTCCCGGGCACGACCAGGCCAGGCCCTGAGGTGAGCCCCGGGGTGCCCGGCCCGGTGGCCAGCCCGACCAGGTACACCCCAGAGGTGACCCCGGCCATGCCCGTCCCCCGCACGACCAGGCCCGCCCCTCAGGTGACCCCGGCCCCCCGGCCCAGCGTTACGCCGTCGCGGTAGTAGACCGGACCGGAGCCGCCCGTCGATGCAGCGCGACCAGTACGAGACGTTCGAGGACTTCGTCGCGGGTGCGGCGACCCGGCTGCTGCGTGCCGCGGTCTTCCTGGTCGCCGACCGGCACCAGGCCGAGGACCTGGTACAGATCGCGTTCGAGCGCACCGCCCGGCACTGGCGCCGGGTGGTGCGGTCCGGGAACCCGGAGGCGTACGCCCGGCGGGTGCTGGTCAACCTGGCGATCGACGACACCCGGCGCCGCCGCCGCAAGCCCGCGCTGCCCGGCGGCGGCGCGCACGAACTGGACCAGCTCGGCAGCGCGGCACCGGACCGGCGGATCGCCGACCTGGAACTGCGCGACCTGGTCGAACGGTCGCTCGCCGCGCTGCCGCCGCGGCAGCGCGCGGTGCTGGTACTGCGGTACTGGTGCGACCTCACCGAGCGGGAGATCGCCGCCGACCTGGGGATATCCGTCGGAACCGTGAAGAGTCAGGCCGCCCGGGCGCTGGCCCGGCTGCACCAGGACCTGGCCCTGCGGGAGGAGGCACGATGAGCGAGATCGAAGACCTGCTGCGCAGGTCGTTCGAGCAGCGGTCCACCGAGATCGTGGCCACCCCCGACCTCCTCGACCGCGCCCGGCAGGCCGCACCGACCGACCGGACCGGGCTGCGCCGCCCGCGGTTCCAGGCCCTCGCCGCTGCCGCCGCGGTGGTGATCGTGGTCGCCTCGGCCTGGCTCGGGATCCAGGCCGGGTCCCGCGCCGGGACGCCGGTGCCGAGTCACGCGCCGGCCGGGCCGAGCCAGCCGGCGGTGCCCAGCCCCGGGCCGTCGAAGCCGACACCGGCCGTCAGCCCGGCCGCCACCCCGGCCATCAGCCCGGCCGGCGACCCGTCCGCCCGCCCGGACCCGACAGCGCCGGTGCCCGGCACCACCAGGGCCACGTCCGGAACCCCCAGCTCGCCCACCCAGACCGTGGGTTCCGGGCAGGTTCCGGGCCGCACCACCGGGCCGCTGGCCTCGCCGGTGGCGACCCACCCCTGACATCCAGCCCCCGGCGCCCCGGCCCCTGGCCGTTGGCGCTCCGGCCGCCGGCAGACAGGCGGCCCGACGCCGGGGCTGAGGTCCCGCCCGGTCAGCCGGGCCCGGACCGGACGAGGGACCCGGCGGCAAGCCAGTTAGCGCGGTGACGCACGCCCGTGCTGGGCTGTCCGGCCGACCGGCGACTGTTCCTGTCCAGCCCGCAGAAGCCCGTTCGGGCGGTTCACGCTACGGCCACCCGGCAGTCCAACTAGCGGCCCATCCGGCGGTGTTGCCCTGGAGGGCAGGCTCGGCGCGGGCGTATAGACAATTGCAAGAGGCACCTGCAACCATTCCTTAGCATGTGCACTGGTGTACGACATGGCGCCGGCTGAGCTCGCCGGCGACCGGCTCGTGCAGGTGCTCGCGACGCTCGCGAACCCGCATCGGCTGCGGGTCGTCGCGGCGCTGGTCAAGCAGCGCACGTACGTCAGCCAGCTGGCCCGTGAGCTGGGGATCAGCCGGCCGCTGCTGCAGGTACACCTACGGAAACTGGAGGCGGTCGGATTGGTCTCGGCCCGGCTGGAGCTGTCGGACGACGGCAAGGCCATGAAGTTCTACGAGGTCACCGACTTCGTCCTGCACCTCACGCCGGGCACCATCGCCGCCGCCGTGCCCTCACTCAGCTCCGGTGCCACCGAGACCGGCCCGGACGAGCCGACCGAGGAGTCGTAGTGGACGCCACAGTCGTCTGGGGATTCGGCACGCTCGCCCTGCTCACGCTGCTGGGCGTCGTGCTGATCTGGCAGGGCTTCGCCACCTGGCGGACCCGGGTGGTCGCCACCAACGACAAGGGCTACCGCGCCCTGGCCGAGCAGGCCGTCGCGTCCCAGCAGGCTACCGAGCAACACCTGCGCGACCTCACCGCTCAGGTCACCGAACTGGCGGCCCGGATGGCCGCACTCGAACACGTCCTGAAGGAGATCGAGTGAAACTCGACGCTGACCTCAGTGCCGAGCCGCCGGCAGGCGGACCAACGGCAGCTGAGACTTCGACAACCGGGCCGGACCCGACGCATGGGCCGGGCTCGACGGCTGGGCCGGATCCGACGGCTGGGCCGAGGCCGGCGGCTGGGCCGGGCCCGGCGGCCCGGGTGCGGCGGCGGCCGGTGGTCGAGCGGGTGGCCGGCTGGAGTGCCCGGCACCGGACGGCCGCGATCGGCGGCTGGCTGGCGCTGGTGTTCGCGGCCGTCGCGCTCGGCAGTGTGCTCGGCGGCGGAGGGCCGAGCACGTACGACCCGGGTGAGTCCGGCCGGGCGCAGCGGGTGCTGGACCAGGCCGACGCGGTCACCGCGCCCCGGGAGAACGTGCTGATCCAGGCCCGCGGCGACACCTCCGGCTTCGGCACCGACCCGGCGCTGCGCCGGGCGGCCGACGATGTGGTCAGCACGCTGCGCGCACTGCCGGGCAGTGTGACCCAGCTCCACTCGCCGCTGGACCCGCAGGCGCGCGGCCTGATCTCGGCCGACGGCCGGTCCGCGCTGGTCACCTTCCGGGTCGGCGGCGATCCGGACGACGCGCACGAGACGGTCGGCCCGGTGCTGGCCGGCATCGCCGCCGTACAGGCCCGGCACCCGGACGTGCTGATCGCCGAGGCCGGTTCGGCCAGCGTCGGCCGGGCCGTGGACGAGACCATCGACAAGGACTTCCGCCGGGCCGAGCTGTCCGCGCTGCCACTGACCCTGGTGATCCTGCTTATCGTGTTCGGCGCGCTGATCGCCGCCGGCATTCCGGTGCTGCTGGCCGGCACCGCGGTGTTCGCCGCGCTCGGGCTGCTGGACGTGGCCGGCCACTGGCTGCCGATCGGGAAGACCGCGGGCTCGGTGGTGCTGCTGATCGGGATGGCCGTCGGCGTCGACTACTCGCTGTTCTACCTGCGCCGGGCCCGGGAGGAGCGGATGGCCGGCCGGGACCTGCCGACCGCGCTGCGGATCACCGCCCGGACCAGCGGCCGCGCGGTCGTGGTCTCCGGGTTGACCGTGATGGTCGCGCTGGCCGGGCTGTTCCTGACCGGCGTGGACGTGTTCACCGGGCTGGCCGCCGGCACGATCATGGTGGTGGCGCTGACCGTGCTCGGCTCGGTCACGGTGCTGCCGGCGCTGCTGTCCGGACTGGGGCGCTGGGTGGACCGCGGCCGGATCCCCTGGCTGGGCCGGCGCCGCACCGCCGCCGGCAACTCGCGGTTCTGGACCGCGCTGGCCCGGGTGGTGGTCCGCCGGCCGCTGCTCACCGGTGGGGTGGCCGTGCTCGCGCTCGGTCTGCTCGCGCTGCCGGCCGCCGGGATGCGGCTGGGCGACCCGAACACCCAGAACGAACTGCCCCGCAGCGTCCCGGCGGTGGACGCGCTGAGCCGGATCGGCGCGGCCTTCCCGGGTGACCCGGCGCCGGCGCAGGTGGTGGTCAGCGGCGTCCGGCCGGACGACCCGGCGCTGGCCCGCGCGGTCACCGCGCTGCGCCAGCAGGCCGAGGCGAGCGGCGGGCTGCTGCACGAGCCGATCGAGGTCAACCCGCTGGCCGGTGGCCGGGTGATCATGGTGACCGTGCCGCTGGCCGGCAGCGGCACCGACGACACGTCCGGACGGGCGCTGCGGGTGCTGCGCGAGCAGGCACTGCCGACGACGCTGGGCACGGTGCCCGGGGCCAGCTACGCGGTCACCGGGCAGACCGCCGGCCAGCAGGACTTCTCGCACGCGCTGAACGGCCGCACCCCGCTGGTGTTCGGGTTCGTGCTGCTGTTCGCGTTCCTGCTGCTGGCCGTCGCGTTCCGGTCGATCGCGGTGCCGCTGGTCTCGATCGCGCTGAACCTGCTCTCGATCGGCGCCTCGTACGGGATCCTCACCCTCATCTTCCAGGACGGGCACCTGGCCGGCCTGCTCGACTTCCAGCCGTACGGCGCGATCGTCAGCTGGCTGCCGCTGTTCATGTTCACCATCCTCTTTGGACTGAGCATGGACTACCACGTGTTCATCCTGAGCCGGATCCGGGAGCTGCGGTCGGTCGGCCGGGACACCCGGACCGCGATCGTCGAGGGCGTCGGCAGCAGCGCCGGGGTGGTCAGCAGCGCCGCCGCGATCATGATCGCGGTGTTCGCCATCTTCGCCACGCTCTCGGTCACCGAGTACAAGATGGCCGGCGTCGGGATGGCGATGGCCGTGCTGGTGGACGCGACCGTGGTCCGCGGCGTGCTGCTGCCGGCGGCGATGTCGCTGCTGGGCGAGCGGAACTGGGCCTGGCCACGTTGGCTCGGCTGGCTGCCGCGGCTGGAGCTGGACGGCATCCCCGAGACGGACGGTTCGGCTGGGCCGGCCCCGGTGCCGGTGGCGGCCGGCCAGGCCGCTGGCCAGGCTGAGTCGGACGGGCCGGACGGGTCGGACGGGCCGGACGGGTCGGACGGGCCGGACGGGTCGGCGGAAGCGGACGGTCGGGAGCCGGCTGGCAGCACCGAGCCTGCCGGGGAGCTGGCGCAGGCGAAGTGAGTGGCGGGCCGGGCGCGGGTCGGGTCAGCCCGACCGGTGCCCGGCCCGTACCGGCAGCCGGTCCAACAGGAAGCCGGGCAGGGTGGCCGGCACCGGCTCCAGGTAGAAATGGCCGCCCGGGAAGGCCCGCACCTCGAAGCCGGCCGCGGTGTACCCGCGCCAGCCGGCGACGTCGGCGGCCGTGCAGCTGGCGTCCTCGGTGCCGACGATGGCGGTGATCGGGCAGCGCAGCGGCGGCCCGTCCGGGCACCGGTACGACTCGATCAGCCGCAGGTCGCTGCGCACCATCGGCAGGGTCAGCTCGCGCAGGTCCGGGTGCTCCAGCAGTTGGACGGAGCTGCCGCCGAGCGCGCGGAGGTAGCCGAGCAGCTCGTCGTCGCTGTGGATGGGCAGCGGGTCCGGGCGGGTGCGGGTCGGTGCCGAGCGGGCCGAGACGAACAGCCGGACCGGCTCGCGGCCGGCCGCCTGCAGCCGGCGGGCCACCTCGAACCCGACCGCGGCGCCCATGCTGTGCCCGAAGAAGGCCAGCGGGCCGGTGAGTTCGGCCAGCACCGCGGCGGCGATCTCGTCGGCCAGCGGCGCCATCTGTTCGTGGCAGGGCTCGGCGTACCGGTCCTGCCGGCCGGGGTACTGCACGCCGACCAGCTCGACCGATGCGGGCAGCAGCGCCGGCCAGCCGCGGAACGTGGTGACGCTGCCGCCGGCGTGCGGGAAGCAGACCAGCCGCAGACCGGCCCCGGGGCGCGGGGCGAAGCAGCGGAACCAGCCGGCACTGGTGGTCATCAGCAGGCCTCCGCGACCGGGCCGGCCCAGCGGCACAGGGCCCGGTCCAGCGCGGCGTGCCGGGCCACCGCGGTCTCCTCCGCCGCGGCCCGCTCCAGCGCCAGCGGCCGGACCAGGCAGTGGAAGGCATACCGGGCCTGGCCGGGCGCGGCGGCGAACGGTTGCGCCGCGAGCAGCCTGGCGTCCACCAGTTGCTCGATCAGGT
>Ga0307499_10000419_pt1 | contig 15225 bp, 13 predicted proteins | sample 13_S_MG_FD_201363 | JGI IMG/M metagenome (GOLD analysis project Ga0307499, IMG submission 201363) | Soil microbial communities from Populus trichocarpa stands in riparian zone in the Pacific Northwest, United States - 13_S | ecosystem: Environmental > Terrestrial > Soil > Riparian zone > Trees... | reverse complement strand
GCAGATGGCGCAGAAGCCACGTCGTCGAAAAAGGGCAAGCTCAAGCTGATCATTGCCGCGGCGGGGTTCGTCGTCATCCTCGGCGCCGGCGCCGGCTGGTTCTTCCTGATGCGCGGCCATGGCGAAGAGAAGCACGCCGAAGCGCCGCCGCCGAAGCCGCCGTCCTTCATCGAAGTGCCCGACATGATGGTCAACCTGGTCGGTGCCCCCGGCGAGCGGGTGCAATATCTCCGCGTCAAGGTCGTGCTCGAGATCAAGGACGACAAGCAGGTCGAGGCGATCAAGCCGAACCTGCCGCGCGTTACCGACCTGTTCCAGACCTATTTGCGTGAACTGCGTCCCTCCGACATCAACGGTTCGGCCGGCTTGTTTCGCCTCAAGGAAGAACTGACCAAGCGGGTCAACAACGCGGTGGCGCCACAGCAGGTGAGCGCCGTACTGTTCAAAGAGATTGTCGTGCAGTGATGGGGCGGATCTAGCATCATGGCCGGCAACCAAGACCAGATGGACCAGGACGCGATTGCCGCCCAGTGGGAGGCATCGCTCGATTCCGAGGATCCCACGGCTGCGGCGGAAGAAGCTGCCGCCAATGAACTCTCCGAGAGCATGGCGCTGCAATGGGCGGCCATGGTCGAGGATGGCGGCCGCGAGTTCGGCAACAAGAATTCCGGCGAGCGGGTTCTGTCGCAGGAGGAAATCGACAATCTGCTCGGTTTTGCCGTCGGCGACGTCAATCTCGACGACAATTCCGGCATTCGCGCCATCATCGATTCCGCGATGGTGTCCTACGAGCGTCTGCCGATGCTCGAAATCGTGTTCGACCGCCTGGTGCGGCTGATGACCACGAGCCTGCGCAACTTCACCTCGGACAACGTCGAAGTCTCGCTCGACCGCATCACCTCGGTCCGCTTCGGCGACTACATGAATTCAATTCCCCTGCCGGCCGTGCTCAGCGTGTTCAAGGCCGAGGAGTGGGAAAACTTCGGCCTTGCGACGGTTGATTCCAGCCTGATCTATTCGATCATCGACGTGCTGCTCGGCGGCCGGCGCGGCCAGACCTCGCTGCGCATCGAGGGCCGGCCCTACACCACGATCGAAACCAACCTGGTCAAGCGGCTGGTTGAAGTCATTCTCGCAGATGCCGAACAGGCTTTTCGCCCGCTGTCGCCCGTGACCTTCTCGATCGACCGGCTTGAAACCAATCCGCGCTTTGCTGCGATCAGCCGTCCCGCCAACGCCGCGATCCTGGTGCGCCTGCGCATCGACATGGAAGACCGCGGCGGGATTGTCGAACTGCTGCTGCCTTACGCCACCATCGAGCCGATCCGCCCGGTTCTGCTCCAGATGTTCATGGGCGAAAAGTTCGGCCGCGATCCGATCTGGGAAGGACATTTCGCGACCGAGGTGGCGCAGGCCGAGATTTCGGTCGATGCCGTGCTGTACGAAGCCAACATTCCGCTCAAGCAGCTGATGATGCTGAAGGTGGGCGACACCCTGCCGCTGGAAATGCGCCCTGAAGCGCTGGTGCAGGTCCGCTGCGGCAACGTGCTTTTGACCGAAGGCCGTATGGGCCGGGTCGGCGACCGCGTCGCCATTCGCGTCACCAAGCAGTTGCGCAAGCCCAATACCACCTTCGCGATGTTCGAGAAGGCCGACGAACAAACCAAGTTGATGGAGGCACAATGAGTCATTCCCTTGGCGTCGTAATCGAGAGTCTGGTGGCGGTGCTGCTGATGCTCACGATCGGCTACTGCATGCTGCTCAACAAGCGGCTGAAGCGGCTGAAGGCGGACGAGCATTCACTGAAGGCCACGATCGCCGAACTGATCACCGCGACCGAAATCGCCGAGCGGGCGATCGGGGGCCTCAAGCACACCGTGCGGGACGTCAACGAGAATCTCGGCAGCCAGTTGACGGCGGCGACGCAGATGGCGGGGCATCTGAAGGGCATGCTCGCCGAGGGCGACGGCGTCATTCGCCGGCTGTCCAAGATCGCGATCGCGGCGCGGCCCTCGCAGGAGGCCGAACCCGCAGCACCGGCCGCGCCCAAGGTCTCCGCCGCCAAGGCGGTTGCCGCGGCGGCTGAAGCATTCTCCGAACGCAGAAGGGCCAGTGGCCTCGCCGCATGAAGTCGTTTCGCGACATCCGTGTCATTCCGGTCGTGCTGGTCGCGATCTTCGGCCTTGCAGTGCTGAAGATCGCCGGCCTCGTGATCGACGGCGGATACGTGTTCGACTATCAGGTCAGCCAGCCGGCCAAGCGTTCATGGGCGCAGGATAATCTGGGTTATCCGAGCAGCAAGGCCGACACCGCCGACATCACCGGTTCGGTCAAGAAGGAAGAGCCGAAGCCGGCCGCCCCGGCCCCCGAGCCGCCGAAGCCCGACGGTGTCGTGGTGTTTCCCGACCAGAACCCGCAGTCGGTATCGCCGTCGGAGCGCGCCATCCTGGAACGGCTGCAGGCGCGGCGCCAGGAACTGGAACAGCGCGCGCGTGAAATCGAAATTCGCGAGAGCCTTTTGAAATCGGCCGAGAAGCGCATCGAGGGCCGCGTCGAGGAGGCGAAGGCGACCGAAGCCAAGATATCGACCGCGACGGGGCAAAAAGCGGAGCAGGATGCCGCGCGCTTCAAGAGCATCATCACGATGTATGAGGGCATGAAGCCAAAGGACGCGGCCAAGGTGTTCGACCGGCTGGAAATGTCCGTGCTCTACGACATCGCCTCCCAGATCGCCCCGCGCAAGATGTCGGACATTCTGGGCCTGATGCAGCCGGAAGCGGCCGAGCGGCTGACGGTCGAACTGGCCCGCCGCGCCGGCACCGACAAATCCACGTCCACGGCCGAGCTGCCGAAGATCGAAGGCAAGATCCTGCAGCAAAAGCCCTGATGGCTTTTGATGCCGGTGCCGGACGCCCCCTGTGGGAGGCGCCGGCGCTCAGAACCTGCGCGGCCCCGACGAAACGAACGAGCGATGCGCGACAGAGAGCGCGCCGCGTTCGTTGGTTTCAAGGGCGATCTTCTGCGCCAGCATGACATCGCCCGCGACCAGATCGCCATCCGGAACGAAGCACCATTTGCAGACCTGGTGGCCCGTGTTGCCGAGTTCCTCGATGTTCGTCTGGGTGCCGTGGTGTATCCGATAGCGCGTCCCGGTATCGCTGCCGACGACGTCGAAATATCGGAAGCGCTCGTAGCACGCACGCTGCTTCGGCGAGAGCCACTCCTTCAACAGGGCCAGCGCTCGTGCCTCGGTTTCGAAGCGGAACGCTCTGGCGCAGGAACCGGATCGCGCCACCACCAGTGAAAGCGCCGAAAGCAGCAGCGTGCCCAACAAGGCCAGGGCGAACGAGCATATCGCCAGGACGATCTGCTGGGTCACCGCCGTCAGCCACCAACAAGACGCGGATAAAACAGCGTTTCCTCCGCCGTCGGATCGAAGGCGCGGATAACCCGCTGCTCGCCGGGCCCCGATCGGACCGCCGCCGTAAAGCCTGCGCCGGTCAGTTCCCTGAACCGCCGCTCGGCCTTTTCGACCTCCGCGCGATCATGGATGTCGAATGTATGGCGGGTGTCACCGGTACGATCCATCACGATCTGGGTTGCCATTACAAAACTCCCAAGTTTACCCGAACCGGAGCCCAACTCCGGTCAATCGCACGCCAGCTAGCGCGCCCCGGGTCTACTTCTCCTAAAACGGGAGGGCTGACGATTGTTCCATGTGTCTGGCGATAAATTGTTCCATGCGTCCGGCGATAACGATGCTGACCGAGGTCAAAGGGGCGGCGGCGATCGCGGTGGCGGTAGGTATCGACCAAAAAGGCACGTCAACGGGCCTGTCGAGGGCCACCGAGGCAGGGATCTCGACACCCGATCGGGCAGAAAACCTGACAGGACGCCGCCAGGGGCGGCCCTCCAGCGGATGCCGGTGGTCTACCAAATCGCCCCCAGACCGCGCGGCGAGAGACGTCCAACATTCGGCCTGACGGAGCCGGAAGCGGCCGGGCGGCTGGCGGTCGAACTGGCGCGCCGGGCCGGTACTGAGAAATCGACCTCACAGCCGAGTTGAGACCCACACCGCAATGGCGATCATTTGAGCAACTTTCGTCAGATAGCAGCCAATTGCTCTCTGAGTGACTTTCAGTCGGCGACAAGTGCAGCAACCTTTGGTTGACGTTTTGGGCTTATTGCTGCCCTTGATCCAACCGGGAACTGTATATGACGACCCTTGAAATGCCGACTGCGCCCATGTCCACGGCTGCGGGGTCCACGCGCCTTCGCATGCTTTGCGTCCTGTTCTTCTTCTCCGGCTTTCCCGCGCTCATCTATCAACTGACGTGGCAACGGAGTCTTTTCCGAATTTTTGGAGTCAACACCGAGTCGGTAACGATCGTTGTCACCGCCTTTATGGTTGGCCTGGGGCTGGGAAGCCTTGCCGGCGGATGGATATCAAAGCGAAAGGAGGTCAGGGCGCTGTTGCTTCTTGGTCTCATAGAACTGTTGACCGCCGTATTCGGACTGGTCTCGCTCGCAATTTTCGAGCAAGTCGGCCAACTCGTATCGGATTTGCCGCTCGTTATTGTCGCCGCGATCAATCTCTTGCTAGTGCTCGTTCCCACGCTGTTGATGGGGGCCACCCTTCCGCTCCTTGTCTCGCACCTCGTGAAAACGTCGGGTCAGATCGGAAGCGCCGTAGGCACGCTGTACTTCGTCAATACCCTTGGTGCTGGCGCTGCTTGCCTGGCAGCCGCCACGATCATCTTTCCGTTTCTGGGTATGCACGCCGCAATATGGATCGCCGCCGGCATCAACGTCATGGTAGGTGTCGGCGCAATCTTCGCCCATCGCATGAACCGCGACGAGACGGAAACTTCGCGCTTCGTGGCTGCCGGACCGGCGGCGCAACCCATTGTCGGAATGCCTTTCGTTACAGCCCTCGCGATGCTCAGCGGCTTCATCTCGCTGTCGTACGAAATATTTCTGTTCCGAACCATCTCTTATGCGACAGGATCGAGCTCCTTGGCGTTTGCGCTCACGCTCAGTGGCTTTCTTTTAGGGATTGCGGGCGGTGCACGCGAGGCGGCGCAGGCCTGCGCAAGACTAACGCCGCGCGATGCCATGCGAAAAGCGAGCACAGGCTTGATCTGGGGCAACCTTTTCGGAGCGGCGTTCCTGCCGGTGATGGCGCAGTTTGCGTGGACAGGCTCCAGCGTGATCGGCATCGCAATTGCGATAGTCTATCTCATCGCCCGACAATGGGGGGCGTTACTGCCATATCTCTCGCAGTTCGGTATTTCCGTGGACCAGCGGACCGGAATGCAAACCGCGTTGCTTTATTTCGCCAACATCCTTGGTTGCGCCACCGGAGCCGTTCTCACCGGGTTTTTCCTTACGAACTGGCTTGGCCTCTTGCCAATGGCTGCCTTCCTGCTTGCCGCCGGCACGCTGTGTACGGTGCTACTCATCGGAGCCCTCCAGGCGACCGCGAGGGAACGCCTGTGCCGAAGCGGCATTGCAGTCGCCGTCCTGGTGATCGGGACCGCCGCGATTTCGATGCTTGCGCATCGCGTGTACGAGAACCTTCAGAGCAGGGGCTTTTCCGATCATGCGTTTCCACACATCGTCGAAAATCGAAGCGGCATCATCACGGTCGATGCCGACGGCACGGTCTTCGGCAACGGTATGTACGATGGACGATTCAGCGCCGACCTCAAGGCTGACCGGAACGGAATTATTCGTCCATATGCACTGAGCCTGTTCCATGGGACGCCGCGCAACGTCCTCATGATAGGACTATCGTCAGGCTCATGGGCGCAAGTTATCGCCAGCAATCCTGCCGTGGAGTCGCTGACAATTATCGAAATCAACCGTGGCTATCTCGAGCTCATCGCACAGCAGCCAGAGGTTAGATCGATACTCCACAATCCGAAGATCCGAATCATCGAGGATGACGGCCGTCGCTGGTTGGGTCATCATCCCGAAATGCGTTTCGATGCGGTCGTCGCCAATACGACCTTTCATTTTCGTGCCAACGCAACCAACCTGCTCTCGCTGGAATATCTCCAGTTGGTAAAACAGCATCTCAATCCCGGTGGCATCTTCTTTTACAACACGACCGGTTCGCAGCGCGTACAGAGGACAGCTTGCACGGTATTTCTCCATGGGGCTCGATTCACGAATCACATGGTGGTTTCGGAAACGCCCATCGATTGGAATTTTTCGCGGTGGCGAAATATTCTGGAGAGCTACACGGTCGACGGCAAACCCGCATTCGATCGGAATAGCGTCGCGGACCAATCCCAGATTGATTCACTGATGAATGAGTATCGCCTCGGCGGTCCCATGATTTTGGAATGTCCGGATTTGATATCGGCGACGACGGACAGCGCGCTGATTACCGATGACAACATGGGAACTGAGTGGCGGCACTACCTCAATCTGAACTGATTGATCACCATCGTCCGCGACCCCTGCGTCTTGGCGAGAGTGTGTCCTTGGCGGGTCAGCCCGAAAGATATGCGGGCGAAGTCTGCTTGTAAGTTGGGCGCTAAGCCTTTGTTCCCGCTCCAAAAGGGGGCAAGGCGGAGCGCCGTCTCCAATAAATTCAATGAGTTGGCGTTAACAAAACCTTAAGTCGGCCGATCCAAGATTCAAACGCAGGCGAGTGCGCTTCGCCGCAGAACTCATTGAGGCCGCGAGATTTCCTGGATGGGGCAAAGGGCTGCCGCTGGAACTGGGTCGCAGGGCCGCGCTTTGGCGCGGGCGGCCCGGCTGTGCCTCGGCCGGGTGCTTGCCGTTGTTGTGCTGCTCGCCGGCCTCGCGGTTTCGCAGCCCTGCCGCGCCGACGATCCGGTCCGGGGAGAGGCGACGTTCACCTCCGGCGGCGGCTTCGCCCGGCTGGTGCTGAAACTGGCCGAGGACGTCGAATCCGAAGTTTCGACGGCGGGTTCGATCATCATCATCCACTTCAAGCGCCCGGTGGATATTCCCGTCGACAAATTGTCGGACGCGGTTCCCGATTATGTCGGCTCGGCGCGGCGCGATCCCGACGGTACGGCGATCCGGCTGTCGCTGTCGCGGCGGGCAACCGTCAACACCATGACGGCGGGGGAGCGGATCTTCGTCGACTTCCTGCCCGATAGCTGGACCGGTCCGCCGCCAGCGCTTCCCGCGGCGGTCGTGCGTGAGCTGGCGGAGCGGGCGCGTGCCGCCGAACGCGCGCTTCGTCAGCAGCTTGCGGTCAATGCTGCGAAGAAGCGGCCGCCGGTGCGCGTCCGCGCCTCGGTGCAGCCGACCTTCGTCCGCTTCGTGTTCGAGATGCCGGACGGCGTCAACGTGTCATCGGTGCTGAACGATCAGAAGCTGACGCTGCAGTTCAACAGCGTGCTCAATTTCGACCTGGCGGATGCGAAGGTGGCGGCGCCACCGAACATTGCCTCGATCAACCAGCGGGCCGACGTCGACTCTTCCGCCGTCGACATCATGCTGATCGGCGAGGTCGACGTGCATTCCTTCCGCGAGGAAAAGAACTATGTGATCGACGTCGCCTTCCAGCAGGCGGAAAAGCCGGCTTTGCCCGAGCTGCAGGCCGCGGCCAAGCCGGTCGCACCGGCCAAGCCCGGGCCTGCCTCGCGGATGGCGCGCGACAAGACCCTCAAGGAATCGCCGCTGCCGCCGCAGGCGGAGATTCCGCCTGCTACCTCCGAGACGATTGCCGAGCAGGCCAGGATCGATATCAAGCCCGCCAAGGCGACCGAAGCGCCGGCCGTGGCCGAGGCCGCAACGCCTGCCGTCGAAAAAGTGATCCCGGCCAAGGACAATATGGCCCCCGCGGCCGAGAAGGTGGCAGCCGCACCGGAAACAACATCGCCGCCGGCGGAAGCCGCGAAAGCGCCGCAGCCTGCCGAACAGGTTCAGGCTGCCGTTGCAGAGGCGCCGAAGGCCGTGGCGCCCAAGCAGGCCCCGCCTCCCGCAGAACCAACGAAGCAGCCAGCGCCGGCGGCATCCGCCCCGCCGCCGGAAAACGCCGTCAAGGACAAGGCCGCCACCGTCGAGGCAAGGCGGGATAGCGACGGCCTGCGCGTAACGTTCTCCTTCGCCGCGCCGACCCCGGCAGCGCTGTTTCGTCGCGCCGATACGGTTTGGCTGGTGTTCGACCATACCAAACCGATCGATATCGAACCGATCCGCGCCAAGGGCGGCGCCGTCATCGGCGATGTCAGCTTGCTGCCGCTCGAAAAGGGCCAGGCCGTCCGCGTCCGCCTCAACCGGCCGCAGATCCCTTCGCTCGAAAGCGAAGGCCGCGCCGACGGCGCCGAGTGGACGCTGACCTTCGCCGATCGCGGCCAGGCGACACCGCTGCCGCTGATGGTGCTGCGAAACATTACTGATCCCGCGCTCGCCAATGTTACCGTGCCGCTGGCCAATGCCGGTGCGATGCACCGGCTGGTCGATCCCGACGCCGGCGATACGCTGCTGGTCGTCACCGCGCCGCCGCCGGTCCGCGGCCTGATCAAGCGGCAGGACTTCGTCGAATTATCGCTGCTGGAATCCGTGCACGGCGTGGTCGTGCATCCGAACTCCGACGACATCAAAGCCGAAGTCGGCTCCGACAAGGTGATGCTTGGACGGCCCGGCGGATTGACGCTGTCGTCCGCCGACGTCGCGGCCGAACGCGCCACCGCGGCGGTGAGACCTCTGTTCGATGTCAACGAATGGCGCAAGAACCGGGAGGAGAAGCTTTTCCCCAGGCTGGATGCGTTGATCAAGGCCGCGGCCGTCGCGGGGCCTGACCAAAAAGCGCAGGCCCGGCTCGACCTTGCCAATTTCTACATGTCGCGCGGGATGTATCAGGAGGCGAGAGGGGTAACCAACCTCATCATCTCCGACACCAATCAGGGGAACGAAGATGCCTCCGTGCTGATGGTCAATGCGGTCGCCAGCATCCTGATCGGCCATCCCGAGCGGGCGCTCAAGGTTCTCGCAAGCCCCGCGATCGGAAACGGCCACGATTCCCAATTATGGAAAGGGTTGGCGTTCGCCCGCCAGGAAAAATGGGCGGATGCGCGCGAAAAGTTCAAGAACGCCGAATTCTCGATCGCCGCGCTGCCGCTGGAACTGCAGCGCATCGTCACCGCGGATGCGATGCGGGCATCGCTCGAGGTGAAGGATTATGCCGGGGCGTCGCGGCGGCGCAGCGAACTCGACGTGATCGGCATTCCCAACGAGATGAAGCCCGAGATCGCCGTGCTGCGCGGGCGTCTCGCCGAGGCGCTGGGGCACGACAAGGACGCGCTCGATGCCTACCGCTACGCGGCGCAGTCCAGCGACCGGGAGGCGTCGGCCGAGGCGAGGCTGCTGGAGGCCCTGCTGCACCAACGGCGCGGCGAACTCGACAAGGCCGAGATCGTGCGCGAGCTGGAGATATTGTCGGTCACCTGGCGCGGCGACGCGATCGAGTTGAGGACATTGAACAAGCTGGCCCAGCTCTACGCCGAAACCGGCCGCTATTCCGATTCGCTCGCCGCGGCCAAGACCGCGACGAGAATGCAGCCCAATTCCGAACTGTCGCGGCAGAGCCAGGATGCGGCGTCCGCATTGTTCGCGGAGATCTATCTCGGCTCGAAGGGCGACGACATGAAGCCAGTCGACGCACTTGCCATGTTCTACGAGTTTCGCGAATTGACCCCGATCGGCCGGCGCGGCGACGAGATGATCCGGCGTCTCGCGGACCGGCTGGCCTCAATCGACCTGCTCGATCAGGCCGCCGAACTGCTGCAGTACCAGGTCGACAAGCGCTTGGAGGGAGCCGCCCGTGCACAGGTGGCGGCACGCCTTGCCATGGTCTACCTGACCAACCGCAAGCCGGACCGGGCGATCGCGGCGCTGCGCCTGACCCGGATCGCCGATCTCTCCGGTGAACTGCGGCAGCAGCGGCTGCTCCTCGAGGCACGGGCCCAGAGCGACATCGGGCGCCACGATCTCGCGCTCGATATCATCTCCAACCTCACCGGCCGCGAGGCGATCCGGCTGCGCTCCGACGTCTATTGGGCGTCGCGGCAGTGGCGGGAGGCTTCCGAACAGATCGAACTGTATTACGGCGAGCGCTGGCGGGATTTCAGACCCTTGAACGCCGCCGAGAAGAGCGACGTGATCCGCGCCGTGGTCGGCTACGCGCTGGCCGGGGATGCGATCGGCCTGGGACGATTCCGCGAGAAATACGCGCCGCTGATGACCGGCGAGGCCGACCGCTCTGCATTCGAAATCGCGAGCAAGCCGGCCGCCTCCAACAGCGCCGAATTCGCCCTGATCGCCAAGATGGCCGCCAGCGTCGACACGCTCGATGGCTTCATCCGCGAAATGAAGCTCCGCTTCCCGGATGCCACCGCCCGCGCGCCGTTGTCGCCGGAAACGTCCGGAGCCGAGCCGGTGCATACCGGCGCCTTGCCTACGCTATCAGCCATCCGGCGGATCGATCTGAAGAAGCCGGTGAAGTAGCGGATTTGGCCGCAGGTTCGGCCAATTTTTGACCAGTTGACGCATTAGGGAGGACGTCCGCGCCGCTTCGGCGCTGCATCTCATCGTCGCTCGCTAGCCGTCCAAAACTGGCCCTCTGATGCCGCTGACCCGGGACCGAATTATTGGACATGACACCGAACGCCTGGCGTTCAGGTTCACCATGCTGAACGCCGCCGATATGGTCGAGTGCCAGATCAGCGATGCCGCGATGGACGAACTGGCCGGCACCAAAGGAACAGAAAGCATGGCCAGGCAGGCGCAATTCCTGGCGTTGCGGGATGCCGTCGAAGGCATTGCATCCGATATGTTCGACAAGGTGCCCCTCGTCAAAGGCCGCGTCATCAGGATATTCACCAAGCACGTTCAGAAGTCGCCGCCATCACCAGCCGAACGGATCGCGACCGGCTCGGAGCCCGGTGCGGACAGCACCGTTTCACTGCGGGTTATTGCCGCCATCAGGCCGGCGAACACGGCGCAATAGCGCGCTGCACCGCGATTGCCTTGAGATCGGCCGCATAGCAGCAAGCGCGTCCGGCGGAATGCTGCCATCGAGCGCGACGAGATGGCGCGTCGTTGCGTCACCCTCGACAGATGTGCGTCAAAGCGGCAACCTGCAGGCAAATAACCTGCCGGAGGACGCCTTCACAATGAGCAAGCCCGCCAAAACCGAAGCCGAACTCATTGCGATGGCGCGAGCCGAGTTGAAGGTTCACGCCGATTGTCCCGACGGCATTGCGATCTCGGTGCTCCGCGACGGCGATAGCTGGGAATTTCGCGCCCAGGCCGACGACGCCACCATCGCCAAGCCGGGCTATCCCGAATGCGTCGCCATGCTGGTGCAGATCGGCGATCACCTCTGCAAACAGTATGACTTCAAGGAGTGAGGGGCCGCTGCCGAGCGTTCGGCTCGGCTGACCGCCAAAAATTCTTCACAACGTAAAAATTCGCCCCGGGTTCAAAATGTTCTTCGGATCGAGCGCGCGTTTGAGCGTGCGCATGGTTTCGATTTCCTCTTCGGTGCGGCTCATTTTCAGATAGGGCCGCTTCAGGATGCCGATGCCGTGTTCCGCCGAGATCGAGCCGCCGAATTCGCCCGTGAGGTTGTAGACCAGCTTCTCGAACTCATCGTGCTTGTCAGGCGTGTGTTCGTGATACACGCTGGGATGCAAATTGCCGTCGCCGACATGTCCCATCACGATGGTGAAGGCTTGCGGATCGATCGCTTTGACGCGTGCATCAAGCGTATCCGCATATTCCTCCATCCTGTCGATCGCGAGACTGACATCGAAGCCCATCCGTGCGGTGTAAGGAAAGCTGCGGCCGAGTTCGACGCTGGAATCGCGGATGCGCCAGATCGCAGCGGCGGATGCATTCGAGGTCGAGAGCGTGGCGTCGAGGATCAGATCGTCGCCCATCGCCGTCTCGAGCAGTTGCTCGAGATCGGTATGAATGCGCTCGGGGTCACTGCCGGAAGCTTCCAGCAGAACATAGAACGGATGGTGGGTCGGCAGCGGCCCTGTCACGCCCTTTATGCGTTCGACGGTGTGGCGGTAGTAGGCATTCCACATCACCTCGAACGCCGTCAATTCGCCGCCGAGACGTTGCCGCGTCATCCTCAGGAATGCCATGACCTGTCCGAACGAGGGCAGGGCGCATAGCGCCACCTGCCGCTCCGCAGGTGCTGGAAAGACACGAACCGCGGCGCGCGTCACGACGCCGAGGGTACCTTCGCTGCCGATGAAAAGCTGCTTCAGGTCGATACCGGTGTTGTTCTTGATGTATTTGCGCAGGCCCTTGAGCACGGTGCCGTCGGCCGTGACGACTTCGAGGCCGAGGATCAGGTCACGCGTCATGCCGTAACGGATGACGCGGTTGCCGCCGGCATTGGTCGAGATGTTGCCGCCGATGGTACAACTGCCGCGCGCGCCGAGGTCGAGCGGAAACATCAGGCCATCCTGCTCGACGCGCTCCTGGAGCTTTTGCAGCGGTGTGCCGGCCTGCACGATGGCGACGCCTCCGGAGGCATCGACCTCTTCAACGCTGTTCATGCGCTCCATCGACAGCACGATTTCGTTCGCATTCGGCAACGCAGCGCGCACCAGCCCGGTCATGCCGCCCTGCGTCGTAATGGGAACACCTTCGCGGTGGCAGAGCCGCAACAGCGCGGAGACATCTTCCGTCGTTCTGGGGCGAACGACCGCGCGCGGTTTCGGCGCCGGATTGCCGGCGAGATCGTGATGATAGCGTGCGTCGATGTCGCCGCCTGACAGCACCGCGCCCTTGTCGAGCGTGTTGCGCAGTTCGTCAATGAAACCCTCGGACATGCCCCCTGCCTCTTCTTTATGAGAAGTTAGGCCGAAGCTTTACATGCGGCGTGGCCAGGAAGAAACCCTGGCCGTCGTGGGCAATCTGCGTTTTTAAATGCGATCTATCCCGGCTACCGTCACGCCCGGCGCGCTGATCCCGAGCGGCGCCGGGGCGCTTCTTGCTGCCGCTTCCGGCTCGACCGACGTGATCTGGTTGCAGCCGCCGCACTTGTAAACGTAGACGAGCGGACGCAGTCCGATTCGGGGCAGCTTTCCGATCCTGACCGTGCCCACGCCGCACATCTCGCAACTCGGCGGCAGGCAGGTCTCTGGATGCGGTACGGGCATTTCGAACAATCACTAAACAACAAAGGAAAGCGCCGCCAAGTTTGGCGATGGATTGCATCATAATCGTGGAAATAAAGGTCAGTAAGACTACTAGGATGCCGGCGTATTCGCGGCCGGCGTCTACCTTTTGCCATCAAATCGACCTCGGCAGGGCATCCAAACAACACAGTGTGCGGTGCAAAGTCGGAAGACCAGCGCGCTACCACACGAAAAATTCCACCTGATCGGATCGGCCCGGATTCGACCTCTGTGAGGCGTGCGAAATGTCTTCCACCAAAGGTCGCGACACATCGATGCTGGCGGCGCTGGCGGCCTTGGAAGCTGCGGCGTCCAGTCCATCGCCCGCCGATAGATTCAACATCGACCGGGAAGGACCAGCGAAACGCGCCTTGAAACTCAGGGCGTTGCAGCAACGATTTCAGAAACTGAATGAGTACTGCGACGAGGCGGCCGCTGAAATTCGCGCTTCGCTCGAGCGGAAGCCGCCGCGCTAATCCCTAAGAAGCCGGTGCCGGATTTTTCCTTGAATAAGATTTGCGGCAAGGCAAGTCGGCAGGAAAGAGTAGTCCGGTTGCGAGGGCCGAACTCCCTGAGCAAGACGTTTCACCATCTTGCTCTGGGCATTCCGGCCTTCGCATTCTTCTGGCGAAGCTGAACATCACGAGGTTGGATGTCGCTTCGGCAATGCGTCACTTCTTGTCGATCTTCGTGACCGCGTCCGTCTTGTCGATCTTCGTGATGGTCTTGGTCCCCGCCGTTTCACTCACGGCGAAGGTCACCCTGTCGCCGGCGTGCAGGGCGTTGAGCCGCGCGCCGTCCTGGACCTTGAATTCTTCGGTCGCGGCGCCGGCGTTCGCGCCGGTGGTGCCATCAGGCACGTCCTGGACCGAGATGGTGCCGCTGATCCGGTCTATTCTCGTCACCATTCCGGTCCGCGTTTGCTGGGCAAGCGCCGACGTGCCGGCGATGCTGAGGGCCGCGGTGGCAGCCATAATTAACCCTGCGATTTTCATAAAATACTCCCGGCTGTAGGGCGTCTGCGATAAGCCGGGATTGCGGCAATAGTTCCGCGCCGGGGCGGGGTCGCGGCTTTTTCTTCCCGTACGAATATGGGCAGCTCTGGTCCGAGCGCCTGAATCCCGCAGTACCACCGGCCCGTGCAACGAAATCACGTTAATGCAATAGATGAAGCTGCAGTTCTAATTCAATCAGAACTGACGACGCTTTCTAGGCCGCGCCGGCCTCTTGTTCGAGCTCGGTTTCCGTCACCGTGCGGTTACGGCCGAGCCGCTTGGCTCGATAAAGCCCGCGGTCGCAGCGCTCGATCATGGCGTCTGCGGATTCGGCAAGGCGGAATTGCGCCACTCCGATCGAAACCGTGATGCTGCCGATTTCCTTGCCCGTCGCACGACGTGTCAGGCGTGCTTCGGCGATGCGGGTGCGAACGCGCTCGGCGGCGGCCGTGCAGGCCTCGAGATCCGCGCCCGGAAGCACCGCGATCAATTCCTCCCCGCCGTAGCGGGCCGCGAGATCGACTTCGCGAACACCTTCCTGCAGCACCTTGGCCACCAGCCGAAGCACCTGATCGCCGACCTGATGGCCATAATCGTCGTTGAATTTCTTGAAATGATCGATGTCGATCAGGAAGACGCTGAGCGACTCGTCCTTTTCCATCGCCGCGATCTGGGCGAGGCGGAGGAATTCATCCATCGAGTGGCGGTTAGCGAGCCCGGTCAGCGCATCGGTGTTGGAACGTTGCTCGGCCGCCTTCAGCGAGTCGCGGATGTTGTCCAGCTCCTCCGAGGTGGCGGCGAAATTCGCCTCCAGCGTGGCGGCGCGCGACGTTGCCTTTGACAATTCATCAACCAGTTTCGAAATGATCGTCCGGGGATCGCTGGTGCCGGCGGCTTCCGACGACACTTCGCCGAGCGCCTTGATGTGGGTCTGGTTGTCGGTGACGGCGTCGTTGAGGAATTGCTGGGCGGTGGCGATCAGGCCGCTCAATTGATCTGGAAGGTCGCTGAGCGGGTCGACGCCGGACTGCGGCGTCACATAG